>LULE01000112.1_pt1 | contig 62754 bp, 56 predicted proteins | sample 728231 | NCBI WGS metagenome assembly LULE01 (sample SAMN03860297, study PRJNA289734) | marine metagenome | biome: seawater column; feature: ocean; material: water; isolation source: Red Sea water column Station 192 - depth 10m | place: Saudi Arabia: Red Sea | collected 2011-10-15 | depth 10 m | reverse complement strand
GCTCCAGCCGGTGCGCGGACGGCTCGAGCGTGCGGCGATCACGCGCGCGGGCGCCCCCGTCTATGTCGACTATGCCCACACCCCCGACGGGCTGGAGGCGGCACTCGATGCGCTGCGGCCGCACGCCACGGGGCGGTTGATCCTGGTGTTCGGCGCGGGGGGCGACCGCGATCAGGCGAAGCGCCCGGAAATGGGCCGGATCGCCGCGGCCAAGGCCGATATTGCGATCATCACCGACGACAATCCGCGCGGCGAAGATCCCGCGTCGATCCGCGCCGCCATCGCCGAAGGCGCGCCCGGCGCGCAGGTGATCGGCGACCGCCGCGCCGCGATTGCTGCTGCGATCGAGATGGCGCGCGCCGACGATATTATCTGCGTCGCGGGCAAGGGGCATGAACAGGGGCAGATCGTCGGCCGCGGCGACGCGCTGCGCGTCATCCCCTTCGACGATGTCAGCGTCGCGCGCGAGGTGGCGGCATGACCCCGCTGTGGACCGCGCGCGCGATCGCGGCGGCGTGCGGCGGCACCGCCAGCACCGATTTCACGGTGCAGGGCGTTGCCTTTGATTCGCGCGAAGTCGCGAAGGGCGACCTGTTCGTCGCGATGAAGGGCGAGGCGACCGACGGCCATAAATTCATCGACAAGGCGATCGCCGCCGGCCCGCGTCGCCGACAGCGCCGCCGCGTTGAACGCGCTCGGCACCGCGTCGCGCGCGCGCAGCCACGGGCGGATCATCGGTGTCACCGGATCGGCGGGCAAGACCGGGACCAAAGAGGCGCTGTTCGCGGCGCTCGACCGTTTCCGCCCCAGCAAGGCGCACCGTTCGGTCAAAAGCTACAACAACCATGTCGGCGTCCCCTTGAGCCTAGCGCGCATGCCCTCGACCGCCGATTTCGGCATCTTCGAAATGGGGATGAACCATGCGGGCGAGCTGGCGGCGCTGACACGGATGGTGCGCCCCCATGTCGCCATCGTGACCACCATTGCGCCCGCGCACATGGAATTTTTCGGCAGCGAGGAAGCGATCGCCGACGCGAAGGGCGAGATATTCGAAGGGCTGGAACCCGGCGGCACTGCAATCGTCCCCTTCGACAGCCCGCATTACGCGCGGCTGCGCGCCAAGGCCGAACAGCATGCGGCGCATGTCGTCAGCTTCGGGCTGGGCGAAGGCGCAGACGTGCGCGCGGTCGACTGGCTGCCCGACGGGCAGGGCGGATCGCTTGTGACGGCGCAGGTGCAGGACGCGCTGCTCTGCTTTACCATCGCGCAGGGCGGCGCGCATTGGGTCGCCAATGCGATGGCAGTGCTGGCGGCGGTCAAGGCAGTCGGCGGTGACCTGCCCGCCGCGGGCCTGGCCTTCGCCGAGATGGGCGGCCTTGCGGGTCGCGGCGCGCGCACCCGCGTCGAGGTGCCGGGCGGTTCGATCCTCGTCATCGACGAAAGCTATAACGCCAATCCCGCATCGATGGCCGCGACCATCGGCCAGCTCGGCCGCGAATCCGGTGCGCGCAGGGTCGCGATTCTGGGCGCGATGAAGGAGCTTGGCGATGGCGGCGCGGCCTATCATGCGGGCCTTGCTGCTCCGCTCGTCGCAGCAGGCGTGCAGTTCGCCCTGCTTGTCGGCGAAGAGATGGCGCCGCTCGCCAAAGCGCTTGAGGGGCGGATCGATTTCGAGCATGTGGCCGACCACTCGGCCGCGGTAGGGCGGCTGGGGGCCTTGATCCGGCCCGGCGATACGGTGCTGGTCAAGGGATCGAACAGCGTGGGACTGTCGCATGTCGTGACCGCGCTGACCAATGGGGATTATTGATGCTATATTGGCTGGCGGAATGGCTTGGCTTTCCGGGGGTTCTGAACCTCATCCGCTATCTGAGCTTCCGCTCGGGCGCCGCGGTTGCGACGGCGCTGATCATCGGTCTGTGGATCGGGCCGCGCTTCATCCTCATGCTGCGGATGCGGCAGGGGAAGGGGCAGCCGATCCGCGAGGACGGACCGCAGAGCCACCTTGCGAAAAAGGGCACGCCGACGATGGGCGGGCTGATGATCCTGATCTCTTTGATGATTTCGGCGCTGCTGTGGATGGATTTGTCCAACCGCTTCGTCTGGGCCTGCATCTTCGTCACCGGCGGGTTCGCGCTGGTCGGCTTTCTCGACGATCTCGACAAGGTGACCAAGTCGAGCCATCGCGGCATTCCGGGGCGCGTGCGCCTGCTCGTCGAATTCGTGATCGCGGGCATCGCGGTCCTGCTGATCGTATCGCGGACCGGCACCGATCTTTATCTGCCCTTTTTCAGCGAAGTCTATATTCCCCTGGGGCCGCTCTATTATGTCTTCGCGATGGTGCTGATCGTCGGTTTCGGCAATGCGGTGAACCTGACCGACGGGCTCGACGGGCTCGCGACCTTTCCGGTGATGATCGCCAGCCTTGCTTTCCTCGTCATCGTCTACCTGTCGGGTAACGTGAAATTTGCCGGTTATCTGGGCATTCCGCATGTGCCGGGCGCGGGTGAGCTCGCGATCTTCGCCGCTGCCATTATCGGCGCCTGCCTTGCCTTTCTGTGGTTCAATGCGCCCCCCGCGGCTGTCTTCATGGGCGATACGGGCAGTCTGGCGCTCGGCGGCGCGCTAGCGACGATCGCGGTCACCGCGCAGCACGAACTGGTGCTGGTGCTGGTTGGCGGACTGTTCGTCGTCGAGGCCTTGTCGGTGATCATCCAGGTCTTCTGGTACAAGCGGACGGGCAAGCGCGTCTTCCGCATGGCGCCGATCCACCATCATTTCGAACAATTGGGCTGGCCCGAATCCACCGTCGTCGTCCGTTTCTGGATCGTCTCGATCGTCCTCGCGCTCGCGGGACTCGCGACGCTCAAGCTGCGGTGATCACCGCGCGCGCCTTCGCCGGTCGCCGCTATGCGGTGCTGGGACTGGCGCGCTCGGGGCTGGCGACCTGCGCGGCGCTGATCGCCAGCGGGGCAGGCGTGACCGCGTGGGACGAACGCGAGGCGGCGCGCGATGCCGCGATGGCGCTCGGCGCCGACATCGGGAATCCGATGGCGATCGACCTTGTCGGCTTTGCCGGCGTCGTCGTGTCGCCCGGCGTGCCGCTCAACCGCCATCCGATCGCCGATCATGCGCGCGAAGCCGGCGTGCCGATCCTTGGCGACATCGAACTTTTTGCCGAGGCCGCGGCCGATCTGCCGCCGCACCGCATCGTCGGCATCACCGGCACCAACGGCAAATCGACGGTGACTGCGCTCGTAACCCACATGCTGGAAAGCGCGGGCGTCCCGACGCTGATGGGCGGCAACATCGGCCTGCCGATCCTTGCGCGCGATCCGCTCCCCGAAAACGGCGTCTATGTGCTCGAACTGTCGAGCTATCAGATCGACCTTGCGCACAGCCTGGCGTGCGATGTCGCCGTGCTGACCAACATCAGCCCCGATCACCTCGACCGTTATGACGGTTTCGCCGGCTATGCCGCGTCGAAGGAGCGACTGTTCGCGCTCCAGCAGCGCGATCAGGTCGCTATCGTCGCCGTCGACGACGATCCGTCGCGGATGATCGCGGGGCGCATCAACCACCGGCTCCACCGCGTCTCGGCGAAGGACATCGATCCCGCCGATCAGGCGCGCTGGCCCGCGCTGCAGGGACCGCACAATGCGCAGAATGCGGTGTGTGCGATCGCGGTATGCCGCGTGCTGGGGCTGAACGACGAACAGATCGAGCGCGGCCTCGCGAGTTATCGCGCGCTGCCGCACCGCATGGAATTGGTCGGCGAAGTCGCTGGCGTCCGCTGGTTCAACGACAGCAAGGCGACCAACGCGGCTTCCGCTGCACCGGCGCTGGCGGCCTTCCCGCCGGCGCCGGACCAGCGTGTCCACTGGATTGCCGGGGGGCAGGCCAAGGGCGACGGGCTGACCGCCTGTCGTCCTTGGTTCGGCCACGTCAAGCGCGCCTATCTGATCGGCGAGGCGATGGAGCCTTTCGCGGCCGAGATCGGCGACGCGCTGCCCGTCGAACGGTCGGGTGATCTGGCCGCCGCGGTCGCCGCCGCGGCCGCCGCTGCGACGCCCGGCGACATCGTGCTGCTGTCGCCTGCCTGTGCTTCGTTCGATCAGTTCAAGGATTATGAACAGCGCGGCGATCGCTTCCGCGAACTGGTGCAGGCGTTGGGGAATGGATGACGATATGAACGGGGGGGCGGACAATATGGATGCGACCACGGAACGGCCCGTCATCGCGACGACCCGGACGACGAAGCGCCGCGGCCCGCGCCTCAGCCGCGCCGACCGCACGCCGCTGGGCCTGTGGTTCTGGGAAATCGACCGCGTATTGCTGTTGCTTGTGTCGATGCTGATCGCCATCGGCCTCGTCGCCGTGGCGGCGGCATCGCCGGTCGCCGCGCAGAAGCTGTCGACCGCGACCGCCAGCCTCGATCCGCTCTATTATTTCTATCGCCAGCTCATGTGGGTCATGGTCGGTGTGCCGGTCATGCTCGCGGTATCGATGCTGCCCAAACCGCAGGCGCGGCGCTTTGCCATCTATGGCACGATCACCTTCGTCTTCCTGTTGTTCATGGTGCCGCTGATCGGCACGACGGTGAACGGCGCACAGCGCTGGATCGGCAGCGGCATCTTCCGCCTCCAGCCGTCGGAATTTCTCAAGCCCTTCTTCGCGGTGTCGCTGGCGTGGATATTGTCGCTGCGGCTGCACGATCAGAATCTGCCGGTCGTGCCGCTGTCCTTCGTCTTTACCGGGATCGTCGCGATCCTGCTGATGAGCCAGCCCGATCTGGGGCAAACGATCATCTTCGCGGGGACATGGTTCGTTCTCGTCATGGTCGCCGGGCTGTCGATGCGGATCATGGCGGGGCTGGCGGGCACCGGGCTCGCGGGGCTGGTCCTTGCCTATTTCTTCTACCCAGTGGCGCAGCAGCGCATCAACATCTGGCTGTTCGCTGAGGGCGACAGCTTTCAGGTCGACAAGGCCCATGCGACGCTGACCGCCGGCGGGCTGATCGGCACGGGGCCGGGCGCGGGACTTGCCAAGTTCCAGCTTCCCGAGGCGCACACCGACTATATCTTCTCGGTCATTGGCGAGGAATTCGGGATCATCGCCTGCATCGCCATCGCCGTCCTATATCTGGCGATCATCGTCCGCGTTCTGGTGCGGCTGCTCGACGAAGAGGACAGCTTTCTCATTCTCGCCGTCGCGGGTCTGATCGCGCAGTTCGGCGGGCAGGCGACGATCAACATGGCGGTGAATACCCGGCTCTTTCCGTCGAAGGGGATGACCTTGCCTTTCATCAGCTATGGCGGTTCGTCGTTCATCGCCTTGTCGATCGGCATGGGTTTGCTCTTGTCGCTGACCCGGCGAAACCCCTATGCGGCGCGGGTATCGATGACCCGCAACTGGAACAGGAAATGACGGCCCGGCCATGACCGCGACGCGCCACTATCTACTCGCCGCCGGAGGCACCGGCGGCCATATGCTGCCCGCTTATGCGCTGGCGGGTGAGCTGATCGCGCGCGGGCACCGCGTCGCGCTGGTCAGCGACGACCGCGGCCTCAGGATTCCGGGCGCGCCGGCCGAGCTGGAAACGCATGTTCTGCCTGCCGGGCGCGTTCAGGGCGGTCCCGTCGGCTGGGTGAAGGCGGCGCTGGCGATCCGCAAGGGGCGCGCGATGGCGATCGACCTGATCCGCGATTTCGACCCGGCGGTGGTCGTCGGCTTCGGCGGCTATCCGTCGCTGCCCAGCCTGCTCGCGGCGCGCGCGACCAAGACGCCCAGCGTCATCCACGAACAAAATGCCGTGCTGGGCCGCACCAACCGGCTGATGGCGGGACGGGTCGATGCGATTGCGGTCGCCTACCATCATATCCGCCGTTTCCCGCCCGCCTGTGCCGACAAGCGCCACCTGATCGGCAATCCGGTGCGCGAGGAGATTATCGCGATCCGCGAGGACGGCTATCCGCCGCTGCCCGAGGACGGCATCGTTCGCCTGCTCGTTGTCGGCGGCAGCCTGGGCGCGACGGTGCTGAGCGACGTCGTTCCCGCCGCCGTCGCCATGCTGCCGCGCGCGCTGCTCGACCGGTTGCAGGTCGTCCAGCAGTGCCGCGAGGCCGACATCGAAACGGTGCGCGCCAAATATGCCGCGCTCGGGGTCGCGGCCGAGTGCGCGCCCTATATCACCGACTTTCCCGAGCGGCTGCGCTGGGCGCATCTCGTCATCGCGCGGGCGGGGGCGTCGACCGTCGCTGAACTGGCCTGTGCGGGCAGGCCGGCGGTTTTCGTGCCCTATCCGCACGCGATGGACGATCACCAGACCTATAATGTCGGCGATCTCGTCGCGGCGGGTGGCGCGATCTCGATCCAGCAGAGCGATTTCAATCCCGCTGCGCTCGCCAAGCATATCCAGCGCATGGCGCTCGAACCCGGCGCGCTCGAAGAGGCTGCCGACCGGGCGGCGAACTGCGGCCTGCCCGATGCGACCCGCGATCTTGCCGACCTTGTCGAAAGCTTTGCCGCGCCGCCGATGATGGACGTCATCCGCGTCGGTGCCAGCACGCAGCGCGCCGCTTCGGGTGTCGCCGCTGCGCGGCGGGAGGCGAACTGATGCGCGGCGTCGCGACCGATATAGGTATCATCCACTTCATCGGCATCGGCGGCATCGGCATGTCGGGGATTGCAGAGGTGATGCACAACCTTGGCTATCAGGTGCAGGGCAGCGACATCGCTGACAGCTATGTTGTCGAAGGCCTGCGCAAACGCGGCATCAAAGTCGCGATCGGGCACGAGGCTGCGAACGTCGATGGCGTCGCCGTGGTTGTGACCTCGACGGCGGTGAAACGCGGCAACCCCGAGGTCGAGGCCGCGCTCGCGCACCGCATCCCGATCGTCCGGCGCGCCGAAATGCTCGCCGAGTTGATGCGCCTCAAATCCACCGTCGCGATCGCGGGCACGCACGGCAAGACGACGACGACCAGCCTGGTCGCCGCCTTGCTCGATGCGGGCGGGATCGACCCGACCGTCATCAACGGCGGCATCATCAACAATTACGGCTCGAACGCACGGCTCGGCGCGTCGGACTGGATGGTGGTCGAGGCCGACGAGAGCGACGGCAGCTTCCTGCGCCTCGACGGGACGATCGCGGTCGTCACCAATATCGACCCCGAGCATCTCGACCATTATGGCAGCTTCGACGCGATCAAGGATGCCTTCGTCGAGTTTATCGAGAATGTGCCCTTCTATGGCGCGGCGATGCTCTGCCTCGACCATCCCGAAGTGCAGGCGATCATCCCGCGCATCCGCGACCGCCGCATCGTCACCTATGGCTTTTCGGCGCAGGCCGATGTGCGCGGCACCAATGTGACACCGGGGCCCGACGGCAATCGCTTCGACGTCGTCGTGCGCGACCGCGACGGCAATAGCCGGACGATCGAGGGCATTCATTTGCCGATGTCGGGGCGCCACAATGTTCAGAATGCGCTCGCGGCGATCGCGGTGGCGCTGCACATGGGCGTGTCGGACGAAAAGATCGCGTCGGGCTTCAACGGTTTTGCCGGGGTCAAGCGCCGCTTCACCAAGGTCGGCGAGATCGCGGCGGGTGAGGGGAGTGTGACCGTCATCGACGATTACGCGCATCACCCCGTCGAGATCCGCGCGGTGCTGTCGGCGGCGCGCGAGGGCGTCGGCGCCGGCCGCGTCGTCGCGGTGGTCCAGCCGCACCGCTTTACCCGCCTGCGTGATCATATGGACGATTTCCAGCAGGCGTTTAACGACGCCGACATCGTGCTCGCCTTGCCGGTCTACACCGCGGGCGAGGCACCGATCGAGGGCGTGTCGTCCGAAGCGCTGGTCCAGGGCCTCCGCGACCGCGGGCACCGCCAGGCCTCGACCGTCGCCGACGCGGCAGCGCTGGCTTCGAGCATCGCCGCCAGCATCGCGGCGGGCGATCTCGGCGCGGGCGACAAGATCATCTGCCTCGGCGCGGGCGACATCACCAAGACGGCGGCGGGTCTGGCGAGCGCGGTGGAGGGGCAAAAATGAACCTCTCCATCACTCGTCATGCTGAACTTGTTTCAGCATCTATGGCCGGTCTTCTCGGTCACCGCAGCATTTGTTTCCAGGTCCGGCCATGGACCCTGAAACAAGTTCAGGGTGACGAAGAAAAAGGGGGGCGTTCGTGATGAGCGTCCTCACCGAAACGAGCCCCGGCGCCTTTGAAGTGAAATTGCAAGCCGGGTCGTTCACGATTCCAGAACCGGAAGGCAAGCTGACTGCTAACGCGCCTCTCGCGCCGTTGGTTTGGTTCAAGTCTGGCGGTGCCGCTGACTTGCTCTTTGAACCGGCGTCGCCTGAAGCGCTCGCTTCTTTCCTTCGTAGCCTCCCTGATTGGGTCCCGGTGATGGCGCTCGGCCTCGGCTCGAACCTCATCGTTCGCGACGGTGGTTTCCCCGGCGTCGTCGTCCGCCTCGGCAAGGCCTTTGCGAAGGTCGAAGCCATCGACGCCACGACCTTGCGCTGCGGCGGCGGCGCGTCGGGCATCCTCGTTTCCTCCACCGCACGCGACGCGGGCATCGCGGGCATGGAGTTCCTGCGCTCGATCCCCGGCACCGTCGGCGGTTTCGTGCGCATGAACGGCGGTGCCTATGGCGGCGAGGTCAAGGATATCCTGATCGACGCCGACATCGTCCTGCGCTCCGGCGAGCGCTGCACGCTCGCGCTGACCGACCTCGGCTACACCTATCGCCACAGCGAACTCCCCGAAGGCGCGGTCGTTGTCGGCGCGACCTTCCGCGGCCGTCCCGGCGAAGCGCAAGCCATCCAGGCCGAAATGGACCGCATCTCGGCGAGCCGCGAGGCCTCGCAGCCGCTGCGTTCCAAGACCGGCGGATCGACCTTCAAGAACCCCGAGGGACACAAGGCGTGGCAGCTTGTCGATGAAGCCGGTTGCCGCGGTTTCGCCATCGGCGGCGCGCAGGTGAGCGAGAAGCATACCAATTTCCTGATCAACACCGGTGCGGCGACGAGCGCCGACATCGAAGCGCTCGGCGAGGAAGTCCGCCGCCGGGTGAAGGCGAAGAGCGGCATCGAATTGCAATGGGAGATTCAACGCGTGGGAGTGGCGAAGTGAGCCGGGGTCCGTGGCATGTCGCCGTCCTGATGGGCGGCTGGTCCGCCGAACGCGAAGTGTCGCTGATGAGCGGCAAGGGCGTTGCCGACGCGCTCGAAAGCCGCGGGCACAGGGTCACGCGCATCGACATGGGCCGCGATGTAGCGCAGCGGCTTGCCGAAGCGCGGCCCGATGTCGTCTTCAACGCCCTCCACGGCGTTCCGGGCGAGGACGGCACCGTGCAGGGCATGCTCGACCTCATGGGCCTCAAATACACCCACAGCGGGCTCGTCACGTCGGTTATCGCGATCGACAAGGAATTGACGAAACAGGCGCTGGTGCCGCATGGTATTCCCATGCCGACGGGGACGATGGTCGACAGCGAAAGCCTGTTTTCAGCCGACCCCCTGCCGCGCCCCTATGTCCTGAAACCCGTCAACGAGGGATCGTCGGTCGGTGTCGCGATCGTCAAGGACGACAGCAACTACGGCAACCCGATCGCGCGCGAAGCGGTGGGGCCGTGGCAGGAGTTCGACCGGCTGCTCGCCGAGCCTTTCATCAAAGGGCGCGAACTGACCGTCGCGGTACTCGGCGACGAGGCGCTCGGCGTAACTGAACTGCGCGTAAAGTCGGGTTTCTACGATTATGACGCCAAATATACCGACGGGCTGACCGAACATGTCTGCCCTGCTGATGTCCCCGCCGACATCGCGCAACGGATGAAGCATCTGGCGGTCGAGGCGCATCGCCTGCTTGGCTGCAAAGGCGCGTCGCGTTCCGATTTTCGCTGGGACGACGAACATGGGCTCGCGGGCATTTTCTTGCTCGAGGTTAATACGCAGCCGGGGATGACACCGCTCAGCCTCGTGCCGGAACAGGCGCGCGCCATCGGCATGGACTATGCCGAACTCGTCGAACGCATCGTGGGGGAAGCATTGGCATGAGCAGCGGAGCATGAGCAGCACCAGGATCAAACGCGCGAAGGCGCCGCCGCGCCGTCCGTCGCGCGCGCCCAAAAGGCGCCGGTCGGTCAAGCAGTCGCGCCTCAACATGGTCATCAACGCCTTGCCGATCAGCCCGGCGCAGCTTCAGCGCGTCGCCAACTGGACGATCGGTATCGGCCTGGCGGGCGTGCTGGTGCTCGGTGCCGAGGTGACGGGCTTGACCGCGAAAATTCACGAAGAGTGGGCGCAGGCGGTCGGGCGCGCCGGATTCCAAGTGAAGAAGGTCGAAGTGGTCGGCGCCGATCGCATCGACCGGCTGAAGGTCTATGATATCGCGCTGGCGCAAAAAGACCGCTCGATGGCCGCGGTCGAGCTTGAGGATGTGCGCCGCGACCTGATGCAGTACGGCTGGATCAAGGATGCGCGCGTGTCGCGCCGCCTGCCCGACACGCTGGTCGTCGATATCGTCGAGCGCACCCCGGCAGCGATCTGGCAGAATGACGGCCGATTGTCGCTGATCGACGACAGCGGGGTCGTCCTCGAACCCGTGACGGTCGCGACCATGCCCGACCTGCCGCTCGTCATCGGCCCCAACGCCAATCGGCGCGCGCAGGATCTCGATGCGCTGCTCGCCGAAGCCAGCTCGCTCAAGGAATTGCTTGCCGGCGCGACCTGGGTCGGTAACCGCCGCTGGGATCTGCGCTTCCGCAGCGGCGAAACGCTGTCGCTGCCTGAAGGCGATGCCGAAGCGAAGGCGGCGCTCGCCAAATTCGCGCACATGGACGGGGCAAACCGACTCCTTGGCCGCGGTATCCTGCGTTTCGACATGCGCGATCCCAGCCGTTTCGTGCTACGCATGCCCCACGAAGGGCAGGTGGCGCCGTCGAAGATCGACGACGCGCGTGCGGCCGCCGACGCGGTGTCGGCGGGTCAGGCGAACGAGGGATAGAAGCGATGGCGCCGCCGCGCATCGAAAAGATCATCACCGCGCTCGATGTCGGGTCGTGGAAGGTCTGTGCGCTGATCGCGGGCCAGACCGCCGACGGGCAGTTGCACGTGCTCGGCACCGGCCAGCGCGAAAGCCGCGGCGTCCAGCGCGGCTATGTCGCCGACATGGAGCAGACCGAGCATATCGTGCGCGAGGCGATCGAACAGGCAGAGCGTATCGCGGGTCTCAATATCGACGATGTCTGGGTCAGCTTCTCGGCGGGCAGCCTCTTGAGCGACGTCGCCCCGATCGAGAGCGAATTGGGCGGCCACCGCATCGAACAGGAAGATATTGACGATCTGCTCGCCGCCGGGCGCGCGGGGATCGATCCCGAAGGGCGGATGATCCTGCACGCGCAGCCGGCGCTCTACACGCTCGATGGACTGACCGGCGTCAAGAATCCGATCGGGCTGCACGCCGACCGGCTGGGCGTCGACATCCACATCATCATGGCCGACGGCGCGCCGGTACGAAATCTGGAAGCCGCGGTGCGGCAGGCGCATCTCGACGTCAATGCGGTGGTCGCCTCGCCGATCGCGGCGGGGCTCGCGTGCCTGTCGGAAGAAGAACGCGACCTGGGCGTTGCGCTCGTCGAACTCGGCGCGGCGGTGACGACGGTGTCGCTCTATGCCGGCGGGATGCTTGTCGAGATGGTTTCGCTGCCCTTTGGCGCTAGCGACATCACCGACGACATCGCCTCGGCCTTCGGTATCCGGCGCAGCCAGGCGCAGCGGCTGCAGAGCTTTTACGGCTCGGCATCGGCCAGCCCGCGCGACAATAACGACCTGATCGAACTCGATCCCGGCGCACCCGCGGGCAGCGACGCGCCGCGCATCACGCGCGCGCAACTGATCTCGGTCATCCGTCAGCGGCTCGACCAGATGATGGGCGACATCGGGCGGACGCTCAAGGATCTTCATTTCGTCGGCCCGATCGGCCGTCAGGTCGTGCTCGTCGGCGGCGGTGCCGACCTCAAAGGCATCGCCGACTATACCCAGATCGCGCTCGGACGGGCGGCGCGCGTCGGGCGACCGCGCGGCTTGCACGGCCTGCCCGATGCCCATTCGGGACCGGCTTTCGCGACGCTTGCCGGTCTGGTTCTTTATGCCGCATCCGATCCCGTCGATCTGCGCGACCTGCCCACGATGGCGCAGGATGTGTACCGTCCGAAGGGGTCGTCGATCATCAACCGACTTATCACCGCGCTGAAGAGCAGTTTCTGACGCGCGGTTGCGCGAAAGGTTAATTTTTTGGGTGATTCCGGCGTCACAATAGTGCAATGCGATAAATCAATGACGGGCGGCCGGACTACCGCCCGAATGGGTCGCAAGGTGAGGGAAGCGGCGTTGGTCCGCCGCTACAGGGAGATTGGTTGATGAGCATCAATATTGGCCCGCCGCAGGTCGATGAACTGAAGCCGCGTATCGCCGTGATCGGCGTCGGCGGCGCGGGGGGCAATGCCATCGCGAACATGATCGCGGCGAAGGTCGAGGGCGTCGATTTCGTCGTCGCCAACACCGACGCGCAGGCGCTCAACGCCTCGCCGGCGGAGCGTCGCATCCAGCTCGGAACGCAGATCACTCAGGGGCTGGGTGCGGGTTCGCGTCCCGAAGTCGGCCGGGCGGCGGCCGAGGAAAGCATCGCGCAGGTCGAAGAGGCGCTGAACGGCGCGCATATGTGCTTCGTCGCGGCCGGCATGGGCGGCGGCACGGGCACCGGTGCGGCTCCGGTCATCGCCAAGGCGGCCCGCGACCGCGGTATCCTGACCGTCGGCGTCGTGACCAAGCCCTTCACCTTCGAGGGCAACCGCCGCATGCGGTCGGCCGAAGCCGGCATTGCCGAGCTTCAGGACCATGTCGACACGCTGATCGTCATTCCCAACCAGAATCTCTTCCTGGTCGCCAACCCGAACACGACCTTCAAGGAAGCCTTCACCATGGCGGATGAAGTGCTCCAGCAGGGCGTGCGCGGCATCACCGACCTGATGGTCATGCCCGGCCTCATCAACCTCGACTTTGCCGACGTGCGCAGCGTGATGCGCGAAATGGGCAAGGCGATGATGGGCACCGGCGAAGCCGAAGGCGACGGCCGCGCGCTCGAAGCGGCGCAGAAGGCGATCGCCAACCCGCTGCTCGACGGCGTGTCGATGGCGGGCGCAAAGGGCGTCATCATCTCGATCACCGGCGGCGAAGACATGCGCCTGATGGAAGTCGACGAAGCGGCGAACCATATTCGCGAACTCGTCGACCCCGACGCCAACATCATCTGGGGCAGCGCCTTCAACGAAGGGCTGGAAGGCAAGATTCGCGTATCGGTCGTCGCGACCGGCATCGACGGTTCGGGTGATGCGGCGGCTCCGGCCGCACCGGCGGCGCGCAGCTTCTCCTTCGCGCCCGCGCGTAGCCCGGCCCCTGCACCTTTTGCCGAGGAGCCGGTCGAGGTGGCGGCTGCTGAAGCACCGGTCGAAGCCGCGGAACCCGAAGTCGACACCGACCCCGCACCGGGCTTCTCGCTGGGCGATGCCCCCGCGGCCGAAGTGTCGGCGCCGGCCGAGGAAGAGCCGATGGAATTGTCGCAGGTCGCCGCGACCTATGACGATACCAGCGACGAGCTCGTGCTCGATGCACCCGAACCGGCACCCGCGCCGGCTGCCGATTCGGCCCCCGCGGCCGAACCGGCACGCCCGATCGGTGGCGGCACCTTGTTCGAACGCATGTCGCGCCTGTCGCGTGGCGGATCGGCCCCTGCCGAAGAAGGCGACAAGGAAGACGGGGTCGATATTCCGCGCTTCCTGGGCCGTCAGAACAACCAGTAACAGGGTACATCGCGGCCGCCCGATGGGCAGGCGGCCCGAACACGGGATGATTTGCCCATGCGGCGATCCAAATTGACGGCGGGGCCGCGGCGCGTTCGACTTCATGTCGGCGCGCTCGGCCTGCTGTTCCTCTCTGCCGCACCGTTTGCGGCGGCGCATGCATTTCAGGTGACGCCACCTGATGCGGCCACCAAGGCGGCGATGGAAAAGCGCACCGCCGCGCGGACGATGCTGTCGTCGGCGATCGCTCGGCTCGCCTCGAATGCCACCGACAGCGCCGCGCTGCTTGAGGCCGGACGCGCCTCGATCGAGCTGGAGGATTATCGCGCCGCGCTCGGGTTTTTGACCCGTGCCGAGCAGGCGAGTCCGCGCGACGGCGCGGTCAAGGCGGCGCTCGGGTCGGCGATGCTCCATCTCGAAAAGCCGTCGCGGGCGCTAGACTATTTCGGCGAGGCGCAGCTTCTCGGCGCCCCCGAGCGACTGTTCCTTGCCGACCGCGGGCTTGCGCGCGATTTGCTGGGCCAGCAGGATGCGGCGCAGCGCGATTATCAACTCGCCCTCTCGATCGCGCCGAGCGACGAAGTGATCCGCCGCTATGCGATCTCGCTCGGCATCACGGGGCAAGCCGACCGCGCGATCCAGCTCCTCACGCCGCAGCTGCGCACACAGGATCGCGCTGCTTGGCGGTCGCGCGCGATGATCCTCGCGATCAACGGCCGCAACGACGAGGCGACCGAGATCGTCAAGGCGACAATGCCCGCGCTGCTGGCGCAGAGCATTTTACCCTATCTGACCCAGATGGATCGGCTCAACCCGGCGCAGCAGGCGGCCGCCGCCCATTTCGGCCGTTTCCCTGCCGGTGAACTTGGCCCGGTGCGCAAGCCCGTACAGGTCGCCGCGGCTGCTCCAGCCCCGACGCCCGCCCCGTCCCCGACTTCGACGCCCAGCAAACGGCGCGGCGACAAGGACAAGCCGGTGCAGGTGGCCACCGCCACGCCGCCACCGGCGACGCGACCGGCTCCGACGCCGACCCCGAAGCCGACACCTGCGCCCACGCCAGCACCGACCTTGGCGCAGCCGCCGGCCGCCGTGCCGGTGCGCCGTGCCGAAACGCCGTCCGTCTCGGCCGCAAAGCCCCCAGCGCCGACACCGGCGCCCGCGGCGGCCCAACCGGTGGGCGTCGCGGTAAACAGCGGCGCTGGTCCGGTCGGTCCGGGCTTCTCGCTGAGCGATGTCGGCCAGCCGCCGGCCGCCGCTGCCGCCCCGCCGTCGGCCGCGACGACCACGCCAGCGCCCAGTGCGGCGGCTCCGCTCGCCTCGCTGGCGCAGATCGTCAGCTCGATCGAAATTCCGCCCGAGGAGCTGGAGCGCACCAGCGGCGCGGTCGGCGCCGATACGCTCGCCAAGCTGGTCGAGGACAAGCGCAAGGCCGACGCCGCCGAAGCGGCAAAGCGCGAAAAGGAAGAGGCCGCGGCCAAGGCCAAGGCGGAAGCCGACGCCAAGGCGAAGGAAGAGGCCGCGAAGAAAAAGGCCAATCCGTCGCGCATCTGGGTGCAAGTCGCGGCGGGGGCGAACCAGAAGGCGCTCGCCTTCGATTTCAACCGCTTCGCCAAAAAGAATGCCGCGCTGTTCAAGGGCAAGGATGGCGGTTCGACCGAATGGGGCCGTACGCGCCGCCTGCTCGTCGGGCCGTTCAAGGACAAGAAGGCGGCTGCGGACTGGCTCGCGCAATATAAGAAGGCGGGCGGCGACGGCTTCGTCTTCACGAGCGATGCGGGGCAGGAGGTCGATCTCTTCAAATGACGCTGTCGGCCTGTGCCAGCGACCCCAGGGCGACACGCGGACGCCGTCATGACGAACCCGGACGCGTTGTGCGCGGGCCGCGCGACGCCTTTCAGCGCGACCGCGACCGCATCATCCATTCGATCGCCTTTCGCCGGCTGCGCCACAAGACGCAGGTGTTCGTCGCCCCCGACGGCGACCATTATCGCGTCCGGCTGACGCACAGCATCGAAGTCGCGCAGATCGGCCGCGGCATCGCCCGGGCGCTGGGGCTGAACGAAGATTTGACCGAGGCCTTGTGCCTTGCCCATGACATCGGTCACCCGCCCTTCGGCCATGCGGGCGAGGACGCGCTGAAAGCGGCGATGATCGCGCATGGCGGGTTCGATCATAATGGGCACACGCTGCGCACGCTCGCGCGGCTCGAATGTCCCTATCCGCGCTTCGATGGCATCAATCTAACGTGGGAAACGCTGGAGGGGTTGGCGAAGCACAATGGTCCGGTGCGTCACCCCGGCTGGGCATTGGCGGAAATCGACGCCGAATTTCCGCTCGACCTGACGAGCCACGCCAGCCTGGAGGCGCAGGTGGCGGCGGTCGCCGACGACATCGCGTACGACAATCACGATATCGACGACGGCCTGCGCGCGGGACTGCTGACGATCGACCAGTTGATGGCGCAGCCCTTCGTCGCCGACAATTTCCGCCTCGTCGAAGGCCGCTTTCCGGGCGCGCCGCGCGACCGGTTGCTGCGCGAGCTGGTGCGCGACCAGATCGGCGTGATGGTCAACGACGTGATCGCCGCGACCAAGGCCAATGTCGCCGATGCGGGGGTGGAGTGCGTGGCCGAAGTGCGCGCGGCGGGCCGCACGCTCGGCGGCTTTTCGGAAACGCTGGCGCGGCAGGAACGCGATCTCAAACGCTTCATGTATGCGAACCTCTATCACCATCCGTCGCAGATCGCCGCTGCCGACGCGGCGCGCACCGTCGTGTCGGGGCTGTTTGCGGCCTATCAGACTGACCCTGCGCTGATGGGCGAGGAATGGGCATCGCGGCTACCCGATACGGAAGGGGCGACGGTGCGCCACATCGGCGACTATATTGCCGGGATGACCGACCGATTCGCGATCGATCGCTTTGCCGAGATAAATGGGCGTGCCGCGGTGCCCGAGGCGCTGGCGCATGTCTGATGCCGCGCCCCGCGCGCTTCTGATCGGAGCGACGGGGCTTGTCGGACAGGCGGTTGCCCGCTGCGGCCATGCCCTGCCACTGACCTTGCTGGCGCGCCGTCCGGTCGAGGCGGGGGCCAGCCACCGCGCCGTGACCGCCGATCCGGGCGAATGGGCCGAGATCATCGCGGCGGAGCGCCCCGGGATATTGATCTCCTGCCTCGGCACGACGATCCGCCAGGCGGGGTCGCAGGACGCGTTTCGCGCGGTCGATCATGATCTGCTGCTCGCCTGCGCCCGTGCGGCGAAGGTGGCGGGGACCGCGCACATGATCGCGGTCAGCAGCGTCGGCGCGGCGGCGCATAGCGCCAATTTCTATCTGCGGACGAAGGGGGAGGTGGAGGAGGCGCTGCGCGCGCTGAATTTCCTGCGGCTCGACCTGATGCGCCCCGGCCTGCTCACCGGCGACCGGCGGGGGCCGAAGCGGATCGGCGAGGGGCTGGCGATGCTGGCCGCGCCGTTCACCGACGCGCTGTTGCACGGATCGCTGCGCCGCTATCGCTCGATTCCGGCCGAAACGGTGTCGCGCGCGATCGTAGCCGCGGCGTCGCTCGCGGCGCCGGGACAGTTCGTCCACGAAAATGCCGCGATGCAACAGCTCGCCGATTGACTCTGCCGAAGGCGAGCGCCAAGGCTCAGGCGTCTGTCGAGCCTCTCCAAGAGATTCGACCGGCCACGCGGGAGAGCGCGGGGGCAGGGAAACCGGCCGTCGCCACCGAAGGAGCAACCGCCCCGGAAACTCTCAGGTCAACGGACCGCGCGGCTGGAACGGACACTCTGGAAAGCGTTCGGGCGTCGCCTGGACCACCGAAGGGGTAACTCCATGCCGGCCCGTCATTGTGGGCGCATGGACGAAAACTCTCAGGTTCCCGTGACAGAGGGGGCATGGCGAAGGAACGGCATCGGGCCGCGCCGCGTCATGTCAACGACGGGAGGCCGATATGAGCGAAACCGAAGAAATGGGCGAAACGGTCGCGATCGAATCGCTGCCGCTCGACGCCTGGCACCGTGCAAGGGGCGCGCGGATGGTCGAATTCGCCGGCTATCACATGCCGATCCAGTATGACGGCATCATGGCCGAACATCTGTGGACGCGCGACAATGCGGGCCTGTTCGACGTCAGCCACATGGGGCAGCTCGTGTTCAGCGGTGAAGGCGCCGCCGAAGCGCTCGAAGCGCTGGTTCCGGGCGATATTTCGGCGTTGAAGCCGGGGCGGATGCGCTATTCGCTGCTGCTCGCCGACGATGGCGGCATCCTCGACGATTTGATGGTCACCAATACGGGGCATGGCCTGTACATGGTCGTCAACGGCGCGGTGAAGTGGGACGACATCGCGCATCTGCGCGAACATCTGCCCGACGAGATCGAGATGAACCTGCTCGACGAACAGGCGCTGCTCGCGCTGCAGGGGCCAAAGGCCGCGGCCGCGCTGACGGCGCTCGGCGTGGTTCCCGAATTTCCCGACATTCTTCCCGTCGACCGCCTCGTCTTCATGCAGGCCGGCCCCTATCTGTGGGGCGACGTGCCGCTGGGGATCAGCCGTTCGGGCTATACCGGAGAAGACGGGTTCGAAATTTCGGTGCCGGCGAGCGACGTCTCGGCCCTCGCCGATGCGCTGTGCGCGCAGGAGGCGGTAAAGCCGATCGGCCTCGGCGCGCGCGACTCGCTGCGGCTCGAAGCGGGATTGCCGCTCTACGGCCATGACCTCGACGAGGGCATCGACCCCGTCGAGGGCGATCTGGCCTTTGCGATCAGCAAGCGCCGCCGCGAGGAAGGCGGCTTTCCGGGCGCCGCGCGCATCCTCGGCCATCTTGCCGACGGCAGCCCGCGCAAGCGCGTCGGCCTGACCGTCGATGGCAAGATGCCGGTGCGCGAGGGCGCCAAGATTTTCGACGGGAACAGCGAAGTCGGCGTCGTCACCTCGGGCGGTTTTGCGCCGAGCGTCGGCGCCCCGATCGCGATGGGCTATGTGCCCACCGGCCTGTCCGAGCCCGGCACGGCGCTCGCCGCCGAAGTCCGCGGCAAGCGCGTCGCCGTGACGGTGACGCCGATGCCCTTCGTTCCACATCGTTACGTGCGCAAACAGGGAGGCTGATCGATGCCGCGTTTTTATACCGAAGAGCATGAATGGATCGATGTCGATGGCGACGTCGCGACGGTCGGCATCACCGACTTCGCGCAAGGCCAGCTCGGCGATATCGTCTTCGTCGAGGTTCCCGATACGGGCGCCGAACTGTCGAAGGGCGGCGATGCCGCGGTGGTCGAATCGGTGAAGGCGGCAAGCGACGTCTATGCGCCCGTCGATGGCACCGTCACCGAAGGCAACGGCCAGCTCGAGGAGGACCCCGCGCTCGTCAATTCGGACCCCGAAGGCGAAGGCTGGTTCTTTCGCATGACGCTCAGCGACAAGAGCCAGCTCGACGGGCTGATGAATGCGCAGGCGTACAAGGATTTCATCGCCGATCTGTGATCGCAAACCCCTTCCGGTCGCGGGAGGGGGAAAGGCCGCAAGACCATGACGGACCCTGCGCTTGCCAATTGCCGCCTGATGGTGGCGACGCCCATCTATGACGGGGCGCAGGGTAGCTATGTCCGCGCGCTGCTCGACCTTGCGCTGCGGGCGCAGGCGATCGGCCTGACGGTGCGGTTCGAGTTCATCCTGTACCAGCCGTCGGTGACGCGCGCGCGCGACATGCTCGCCGCGATCTTCACGGAAAGCGACTGCACCCACCTGCTGTTCGTCGATGCCGACATCGACTTCGGCGCCGAGGATGTGTTCGCGATGCTGCGCGCGATGGTCGGCCGCGACGATTGCGCGATTCTGGGGGCCGCCTGTCCGCGGCGGATGCTCAACTGGCGCAATGCGGCGCTGGCCGCCAAGGCAGGGCTGGGTGACGCCGATCCGGCGGCGCTCGGGCACTTTGCAGGGGAGTTTGCGCTGCATTTCCTGCATCCCGATCAATCCTTCGCGCTCACCGATCTGGTCGAACTGACGCGGGTCGGCAGCGGGATGATGATGATCCGCCGCGATGTGTTCGACAGCCTGCGCGCGCGTCATCCCGAACTGGTCTTTCGCACCGATCCCGCCGAGCGCGCTGCGCACGGGATCGGCGAGGAGGCCTATGCCTATTTCCTGCCGATGATCGAACCCGACACGCGGGCGCAGTTGTCGGACGATTATGCCTTTTGCCGCCGCGTGCGCGATGCGGGGCTTCGCATCTGGCTCGCCCCCTGGGTGAAGACCACACATAGCGGGCCGGCGATCTTTACCGGGTCGCTTCCCGATCTGGCCCAGCTTCTTGCCATAAAATCAGCTTCTTCGACGGAGTAGTTCATGCGTTACCTCCCCCTCACGTCCGATGACCGCAGCGCGATGCTCGCGGCGGTGGGCGCTGCCTCTATCGACGATCTGTTCGTCGACGTGCCCGCCGAAGCGCGGCTCGACGGCCCGATCACCGGCTTGCCCAACCATGCCAGCGAGCTGGCGGTCGAGCGCCATATGGCCGCGCTCGCGCGACAGAATCGCGCCGCCGGCGACGGCCCCTTCTTCCTTGGTGCGGGCGCCTATCGCCACCATGTGCCGGCGAGTGTTGACCATCTGATCCAGCGCGGCGAGTTTCTGACCGCCTACACGCCCTATCAGCCCGAAATCGCGCAGGGCACGCTGCAGATGCTGTTCGAGTTCCAGACGCAGGTCGCGCGTCTGTTCGGCACCGACGTCGCCAATGCGTCGATGTACGACGGCTCGACTGCCTGCTGGGAAGCGATCGTGATGGCGCGGCGCATCACAAAGCGCGGCAAGGCGCTGCTCTCGACCGGCCTCCACCCTCATTATCGCAGCGTCGCGCGGACGATGGCGAAATATACCGGCGATCAGCTTGTCGACGGCGACCCGACGCTGGAGGCTGGGACCGACTGGGCTGTGCTCGCCGCCGCGGTCGACACGGATACAAGCTGCGTCGTCGTTCAATATCCCGACATATTGGGCCGCATCGACGACATGAGCGCGCTCGCCGCGGCATGTCAGGCCGCCGGCGCGCTGCTGATCGCGGTCGTGACCGAACCCGTCGCCCTGGGCCTCATCAAGTCGCCGGGCGAGATGGGCGCCGATATCGTGGTGGGCGAGGGGCAGGCGATTGGCGTCGGGCTCCAGTTCGGCGGCCCTTATGTCGGTTTGTTCGCGTGCAAGACGAAATATGTCCGCCAGATGCCGGGGCGGCTGTGCGGCGAGACGGTCGATGCCAATGGCAAGCGCGGCTTCGTGCTGACGCTGTCGACGCGTGAGCAGCATATCCGGCGCGAGAAGGCGACGAGCAATATCTGTACGAATGCAGGGCTTTGCGCGTTGGCCTTCAGCATTCACATGACCTTGCTCGGCGAAGCGGGGTTGCGGCAGCTTGCCGGTATCAACCACGGGCGCGCCAAGGTGGCGGCGGCCGCGCTGGCGCAGGTACCGGGCGTGTCGGTCATCAACAGCGGCTTCTTCAACGAATTCACGCTGCGGCTGCCTACCGACGCGCGGGCGACGGTTCACAAGCTCGCCGAAAAGGGTGTGCTTGGTGGCGTGTCGCTCGGGCGGCTCTACCCCGACAATGACGCGCTTGCGAACGGGCTGGTCGTCGCCGTCACCGAAACCGCGACCGAAGAGGATATCGCCGCCTTTGCCGCGGCGCTGAAGGAGGTGCTGGCATGACCGCGCTCAACCCCGCCGGCTGGCGCCCCGAAATGCACGGCGCCGGTGGTGCCGCCGACACCGCGACCTTTACCGGCAACCGCGCACTGATGCTCGAGGAGCCGTTGATCTTCGAGATCGGCTCGACCGCGACCACCGGCGTCGATTTCGACGAGGCAGCGCCCGCTGCCGATCTCGGCGCGCTGATGCGCCGCGATCCCATCGGCCTGCCGGGGCTCAGCGAGTCCGAAACGGTGCGCCACTATACGCGCCTGTCGCGCCAGAATTATGCGATCGACCTCGGCCTTTTCCCGCTTGGCAGCTGCACGATGAAGCATAACCCGCGCCTCAACGAAAAGGTCGCGCGGATGCCCGGCTTCGCCGATGTTCACCCGCTCCAGCCGCAGGAAACGGTGCAGGGCGCGCTTGCGGTCATCAACGAACTCGCGGTGTGGCTGATCGAACTCACCGGCATGTACGGCGTCGCCATGTCGCCCAAGGCGGGCGCGCACGGCGAGCTTTGCGGGATCCTGTGCATCAAGGCGGCGCTCGAAGCGCGCGGCGAGGACCGGCGGGTGCTGCTCGTCCCCGAAAGCGCGCACGGGACCAATCCCGCGACCGCCGCCTTTGCCGGCTTCACGGTCGAGGATATTCCGGCGACCGCCGAAGGCCGCGTCGATCTCGCGGCGCTCAAGGCGCGGCTCGGCCCCGACGTGGCGGGGGTGATGATCACCAATCCCAATACCTGCGGCCTGTTCGAACGCGATATGAAGGCGATTTCGGACGCGGTGCACGCGGTGGGCGGCTATGTCTATTGCGACGGCGCCAACTTCAACGCCATCGTCGGCAAGGTTCGCCCCGGCGACCTTGGCATCGACGCGATGCACATCAACCTGCACAAGACCTTTTCGACCCCGCACGGCGGCGGTGGTCCGGGTTCGGGGCCGGTCGTGCTGTCGAAGGCGCTCGCGCCCTATGGGCCGATCCCCTATTCGGCGCGCTACGCCGACGGGTCTTTCAAGCTGATCGAGGAAGAAAGCGCGGGCGCCGAGCACCCCGACACCTTCGGCCGGATGACCGCCTTCCACGGCCAGATGGGCATGTTCACCCGCGCGCTGACCTATATTCTCAGCCACGGGGCCGACGGACTGAAGCAGGTCGCCGAGGACGCTGTGCTCAACGCCAACTATATCCTGCGCAGTCTGGAGGATGTGCTCGATGCTCCCTTCGCCGCATCGGGGCCGTGCATGCACGAGGCGCTGTTCAGCGATCGCGGGCTCGCCGAGGGCTTCTCGACGCTCGACATCGCCAAAGGGCTGATCGACGAAGGCTATCACCCGATGACGGTCTATTTCCCGCTCGTCGTCCACGGCGCGATGCTCGTCGAACCGACCGAGACCGAATCGAAGGCGGTGCTCGACCAGTTCGTCGGCGCGCTGCGCAGCATCGCGCTTCGCGCAAAGAACGGCGATCCTGCGCTCAAGTCGGCGCCGCATTTCGCGCCGCGCGCGCGGCTCGACGAGACGCTGGCGGCGCGCAAGCCGGTGCTTCGCTGGGAGGATTGATGGGCGCAGCGGGCAAGGATGAAAGCGGGGCCCCGCCGCGCCGGGGCGGTTGCGGTCTCGCCGCCGCCTTGTCGCTCGTCGTCTTCGCCGCGATCTGGCTTGCCGCGGTAACCGGCTACGGCCTTGTCGCCGAACAATGGGAAATCGTCCGGCCCCGCCGCGCGCTCGCGCACCACTGGGTGTTCGGCTATGCGCCGCTCATCGCGCTGGGTTTCGCGCTGCTCACCGCCTTCGTCGTGATGCGGCGGCGGGCCGCGGCGCGAATGACGCTGCTGATTTTGTCGGCGGGGCTGGTTGCATTGTTCGGCGGAATCCTCTTTCTCGGCGTCGGCGGACTGATCTGAAGGGGAGGGACGATGAGCTGGGATAGCGTTTTCCTGCTGGCCAATTATTGGGCGATCGGTGGCTGGCTGCTCCTCGCCTTCGCGCCCCGCGGGCCGAAAGTGCTGGCGCTGATCCTCTATGCCGGGGTCTTCCTGCTATGCCTCGCCTATGCCGTGATGCTCGGCGGCTTTCTCTCCGGCACGATCGATGCCGGCGGAACCGGCGGCGGCAATTTCACGACGCTGGCGGGGGTTATGAAATTGTTCGACAGTCCCGGCGGCGCGACGCTCGGCTGGACGCATTATCTGGCCTTCGACCTGTTCACGGGCATGTGGATCGCCCGCGATGCCGATGCCAAGGGCTTCAGCCGGATCGTCCAGTTCCCTTTCCTGTTCCTGACGCTGATGGTCGGGCCGGTCGGGCTGCTGGCGTGGCTGATCGTGCGCGAACGTCGCGCGCGGGCGCAGGCCAAGGCGAAGTGAGGCGGTCATGAACGCCGGAACCGCCCCGTCGCCGCTGCTGCATTATCTGATCCCCGCCGGGATCGTTCTGCTCGTGCTGTTCTTTAGGCTGCGTTCGGTCGGCAAGGCACGGCGACTGCGGGTCGAACGGCTATGGATATTGCCGACCTTCTACGCGCTGTTGCTGGGTTTCGTTTTCTGGAACGCTCCGCCGCACGGGCTGGTGTGGATATGGTGCCTTGTCGCGCTCGCGGTGGGCAGCGGTCTCGGCTGGATGCGCGGCAAGTTGATGCAGGTCGCGGTCGATCCCGACACGCACGAGCTCAGCCAGACCGTGTCGCCCGCGGCGTTGCTCTTCTTCGTCGCGCTCATCTTAATCCGGGGTGTGTCGCGCAACATGGCCGAAGGCGTCGCCGGCCACGGGCAGGCGGGGTTGATGGCCGTTACCGATATCCTGATGGCCTTCGCGCTTGGTTTCATCGTCTTTCAGCGGGTCGAAATCGCGCTGCGCGCCCGGCGCTTGCTCGCCGCGGCACGTGCGGCGCGGCGATGACGGGGCCGTGGATGCCGTCGGACGGCGGTGAGGGCGACAAGCGTCACGCCCCCGCAACCTTGCGCAATCGCGACGCGATCGCCGCGGTGCTCGGCGACTGGCTCCCCGCGTCGGGCACGGTGCTTGAGGTGGCGAGCGGTTCGGGCGAGCATGCCGTCCATTTCGCCGCCGCCTTCCCGAAGCTTGACTGGCAGCCGAGCGACCCCGACCCCTCCGCGCTCGCCTCGATCGCGGCCTGGAGCGCCGAGGCAGGGCTGCCGAACATCGCCGCGCCGCTGCACCTCGACGCATCGGCGCCGGACTGGCCGCTGGGTCATGCCGATGCTCTGTTGTGCATCAACATGGTGCATATCAGCCCGTGGGCGGCGACGCTGGGCCTGTTCGCGGGGGCGGCGCGATTGCTGGGACCGGGCGCCCCTCTGATCCTTTACGGCCCTTATCTTGAAGCCGATGTCGCGACCGCCGACAGCAACCTTGCCTTCGACGAGAGCCTGCGCAGCCGCAATCCCGACTGGGGCCTGCGCAGCGTGAAGGCGGTCATCGATGCGGTCGCGCCGCACGGATTTCGCTTTGCCGAGCGCCGCACGATGCCGGCGAACAATCTGATGCTGCTCTTTATGGCAGTTTGAAGGTAATCTTGATGGGCCCAGGCCCTAGCTGCCGCTCTGATCGACAACGGGACGCTGGTAATTGTCGGGCGTAATATCGAGTCTTTCAATCCGTGGCGTCGCCTCGCGTCGGCGCATGTGCGTTCCGGTGGCGTCGTTCGTCCAGCGGCCGGTCAGCGAATAGCGTTCGATCATGTAAAATCCCGGTGCCGCATCATTATCCGTACGTCGCAATGGCGCGTAAACCCGAGTCTTGATCTGGTCGAACACTGGTTTCAGCCATTGACGGGTTCCTTCGCCACGCAACACTTCGATATCCGAGACCCTCCCGTCGGAACCGATCCAGAAACCCACGTCCGCCCATTTTCCGACACTGTTGAGCGCTGTCTGGCGAAGAAGGGAATTGGGCGCGGGCTGGCTAGTTCCAGGGTCTTGCGCCATGTCGATCCGCTTGATCGGTTCGCTGAAAAGCAGCATCGGGCGGTTTGCTCCTCCGCGCGCTGCGAAGTCCTTCAAAATCGCGTCCGTGGAGCTTGCGTCGCCAGCCTTTCGATCGCTGCGTGCGCGCATCACCTTTGCGACAAGGGCAAAATCCTCGCCTCCGGGCAAGGGGTTGGCGATGATATTATCGAGCAGCGCGCGCGCACCGCGATAATCGCTGTCGAGATTTGAACCTTCTGCACGCGTTTGAGCAAGCAGCGCCTGACGAACGCGGGAGAACATGGCGACCCTGTTCTGTCCATTTGCGATCGCGAGATTTTCGACATCCTTATAGATGCGCTCGGCTTCGTCGGGGAAACCCAGTTTGGCTCGGCTGTCGCCGACCTCGATTTGTGCGACCATCGTGCGCGGATCCTTCTCGCCTAACGCATCCTCCAGCGTGTTGCGCATGTCGAGAACGGAAAGCTGGTAATTCTTCGCTTCGCCAACATGCTCGGCAATCCGGCTGTTTGCCCGAAATAGGCCGGAAACTTCCACGGGATACTGGTCGCCGTGCTTCCGATTGCGACCGATCGAGCGCAACAGCGTCGTGCGCGAATCCTTGTAATCGCCGGCGAGGAACTGGTTTTCCGCGTGCGCCAGCGTAGCGGCGATATCTTCGTCGGGTGGGCAGTTGCGTGCCAGGCAGGCTTTCAGCGCAGCCTCCGTATCCTTCAGCGAGCGGCCGGTTACGACAATTTCCTGAGACTCTGTGCTCTGTGCAAGCGCCGATGGCGCCGCGCCAGCCGCTAGCAAGGCCAGAAGTGTTGACGGAAATTTGGTCAATTCTCGTTCCTTTCGGACCAGCATCGATTATTGGATTGATATATCACCTAATATTGCCGAGAGCCACGGCCGCAACTTTCTTTTGTTCCGATGCCGTTGATATTCGACGAATGGTCGCGGCCGTGCCCCGAGCCTACAGGCCGCTGCGTTCTTCCCCGTTCGAAACGACGCGGCGCCCAAGCTGTCACTGCTGTCAGGTTGGGCGTTCGGCGCTTTACCTTGGCCGCCGAAGCTTTAGCGTCCTTCTCGATTGCAAATAGCAACGCGATTCGAGGAGAGAGGATCGATGGCTGCCGACGTTTCGGATCTTGTCACGTTCGACGAATTCATCACCCACTGGGCCGCCGACCGGCCGTCGCGCATTGCAATGCGCGAAGAGGACCGATTGTTCACCTATGCCGAGCTTGAGGAGCGGACCGCGCGCGTGGCAAGCGCGCTGCGCGCCGCGGGGCTCGAGAAGGGCGATCGCATCGCGTGGATCGGCAAGAACAGCGACCTCTATTTCACGCTCTTCTTTGGTGCCGCGCGCGCCGGGATCGTCATGGCGCCGATCGGCTGGCGGCTTGCACCCGTCGAATGGGCCTATATCATCAACGATACCCGGGCGAAGATCGTCTTCACCGGTCCCGGCTTCGACGCGGTGCCCGATCAGTTGGCGGGCAAGCTCGACCATGCGCTGCGCATCGTCGGCGACGCCGAGGCGCGCGCACTGATCGAGGCGACACCGCGCGCGCCCTTCACCCCGTCCGGTCCCGACGATGCCGTGCTGCAACTTTATACCTCGGGGACGACCGGCAATCCCAAAGGTGCCGTGCTGTCGAACCGCAATTTGTTCGCGTTGCGGAAAAACTCGGCCGACGCCGACCTTGCCTATACGAAATGGGACGATGACGAGGCGGTCCTCGTCGCGATGCCGTGCGCACATATCGGCGGAACGGGGCTGGGGATCATGGCGCTGGCGGCAGGACTGCCCGGTATCATCCTCGCCGAATTCAATCCCGACGGGGTTTTCGATGCGGTCGAACAGCATGGCGTAACGCGCTTCTTCATCGTTCCCGCGGCGCTTCAGATGCTGCTGCTCCACCCGCGCTGCGGCACCGTCGATTACAGCCGGCTCAAATATATCCTCTATGGCGCTGCGCCGATCCCGCTCGAATTGCTGCGCCAGTGTATCAAGATGTTCGGGGCGGAATTCATCCAGGCTTATGGAATGACCGAAACGACCGGCACGATCTGCATGCTGCCGCCCGAGGATCATGATCCCGAAGGCAACAAGCGCATGCGGTCGGCCGGCAAACCGCTGCCCGGCGTCGAGATCAGGATCATCGGCGACGATGGGCAGGACATGCCCGTTGGGGCGGTCGGCGAAGTCGTCACGCGCTCGTCGAACAATATGCTCGGTTACTGGAACCTGCCCGATGCGACCGCGCGTACGATGACGGGCGACGGCTGGATCCACACCGGCGACGCCGGCTATATGGACGAGGACGGTTATCTCTACATCCACGACCGGGTGAAGGACATGATCATCACCGGCGGTGAGAATGTCTATCCGGCCGAGGTCGAAAGCGCGATCTACGGCCACCCGGCGGTGCAGGAAGTCGCCGTGATCGGCATCCCCGATCCCAAATGGGGTGAAACGGTCAAGGCGGTCGTCGTGCCCAAGCCCGGGACGACGGTGGAAGAGGCCGACATCATTGCCTGGGCGCGCGAGCGCATAGCGCCATTCAAATGTCCGCGCAGCGTCGACGTGATCGAGGCGCTGCCGCGCAACGCCAGCGGCAAGATTCTCCGCAAGGATCTCCGCGCCCCCTATTGGGAAGGCTATGAGCGGATGGTGAATTGACGGCCGATCCGATGCAGAGGCAGGGGTTGGAGGCCTTCCGGCAGGAGGTTCGCGGCTGGATCGCGGCCAATCTGACCGACGATCTGCGCGACGCCGCGGCGCGCGCGACGAGCGTGTTCGTCGACAAGCCGCATATGGCGGGACCGGCTGGGACGAAACGCAGCGGCATATCTTCGATTCCGAACTCGCCGCCGCCGGAGCGCCCAGCCTGTCGCCGATGGGACTGCGCATGGTCGCCCCGTGCATCATGCGTTTCGGCACCCCCGAGCAGAAGGCGCATTATCTGCCGCGTATCCTGTCGGGCGAGGATTTCTGGTGCCAGGGCTATTCCGAACCGCAGGCGGGATCGGATCTTGCCAGCCTGTCGCTCCGCGCGGAGCGCGACGGCGATGATTATGTGCTGAACGGGTCGAAGATCTGGACGACGCACGCCCATTTCGCGAACCGTATGTTCTGTCTGGTGCGCACCAGCCGCGACGGCCGCCCGCAACAGGGCATCACCTTCCTGTTGCTCGACATGGCGCTGCCGGGGATCGAGGTGCGGCCGATCCTGACGCTGTCGGGCGACCATGATTTCAACCAGGTCTTTTTCGACAATGTCCGCGTGCCGCAATCGGGCCGGCTCGGCGAAGAGGATCAGGGGTGGGGCGTCGCCAAATATCTGCTCGAGTTCGAACGCTCGGCGGCTTACGCTGCGGGGCTGACCGCCGCGCTCGATCGCCTGCTGGCCAGCGCGGCGGCGCGCGATTTCGGCGAGAGCGGCACCTTGCTCGACGATCCGGCGATCCGGCGGCGTTTCGCCCGGCTCTACACCGATGTTCACGCGATCCATGCCGCCGAGCAGCGAATGATGGCGGCGATCGCGCGCGGGCGTAGCCCCGGTCCGGCGTCGTCGATGCTGAAGGTGCAGGGGACCGAGGCGCAGCAGCGGATTCAGGAGCTGGCGGTCGACATCGCCGGTCCCTATGCGGCGCCGCACCAGTTCGAGGCGCGCGCGCCGGGCAGCAATCTGCCCTTCGTCGGGCCCGAGGATGACCTCACCGCCTCGGCGCGCTATTTCAACGGTCGCGCCGCGTCGATCTATGGCGGGTCGAACGAGATTCAGCGCAATATCATGGCCAAGTTGATGTTGGGGCTATAGATCCGGCGCGTCGGTGCGCTGGCGTTCGCGAGCGCGGAGGAAGGCGGGGCGGGTGGTGCAGCGATGCAGCCAGCCGGTCGTCGCTTCGCCCAGCACATCGGCCGCGCCCAGCGTCGTCGCAAGGAAGGCGGCATAGCCGATCACGACGTCGGCGGCGGTGAAACGCCCGGCGACCAACCATTCGCGCCCGTCGGCGAGCGCTGCCTCTATGCTCTTGGCGCGGCCGCCGAAGAAGGCTTTGTAATCGTCGACCGCTTGTGCGAGCCGGCGCTCGGCGGGTTCGACGCGCGTGTAGCGGATCATGATCGCGAGCGGAAAGGTCAGCGTGGCGTCGCTGCGGTGCAGCCAGTTGCGATAGTCCCAATAATCGGGTTCGTCGCGGCGCACCTCGAGCGCGCTGCCCTCGACGATGCGTTCGCAGATCGCTGCGGATTCGGTCATCAATCGTCCGCCCTCGACCCAGCCCGGCACCGTCATCAGCGGATTGACGGCGCGATATTCGGGCGCGAAGGCCCGCGGCGGAAAGGGCAGGACGCGCAGATCGACCTCTGCGCCCACCTCTTCGACCGCCCACAGGCAGCGCAGCGAGCGGGCGTCGGGGCAATGGTAGAGGATGGGCAGCGTCATGCGGTGATATCCTTCATCCGTTCGATATGCAGGCGATGCTCGCGCCAGGCGATGAACAGCCCGCTCGCGACGATCAGCGGCGCGCCGACCCAGGTCGTCTCGGCGGGCAGGGTGCCGAAGAAGAACCAGCCGCAGGCGATCGACCACAGCAGGCTCGAATAATCCATCGGCGTCACCACCGCGACGGGCGCGAGGCGCAGCGCGCCGGTCAGCGACAATTGCACCACCGCGCCGAGGAGGCCGAGCCCGATCAGCAACGCCCATTCGCCGGCGCTGTGCGTGGTCATCACGAAAGGCAGCGCCAGGCCGAGCGGCAGCATCGAGATCAGGCTGAACCAGAAGACGATCGTCATCGGACTTTCGGTCCGCGCGAGGTCGCGGACCTGGATGGTGATCAGCGCGGTCATCACTGCGCCGCCGAGCGCGATCAGCGTGCCAAGCCCGTGGTGACCGCTGAAGCCCTGCGCGACCAGCGTCGTGGGATTGAGGACGAGCAGGACGCCGAGGAAGCCGACGAGCACGGCGCTCCACCGCTGCCATCCCGTCGGCTCGCCGAGGAACAGCGCGGCAAAGATCACCGCGAAGATCGGCACCGACAGGTTGATCGTCGTCGCCTCGGCCATGGGCAAAAAGATCATCCCGCCGAAGTTGAGCGCCATGCCGGTCAGCCCCATCATCGCCCGCCGCGCATGGGTGCCGATCCGGTGGGTGCGATAGATGGCCAGGCCGCCCCGCGTCAGCGCCCAGCCGACGAGCATCGGCAGCACGATCGCCTGCCGCCAGAACAGGCTCTCGACGATATGGATACCCGCGGCATCGATCCGCTTCACGAGCACGAACATCAGCGAAAGGCTGAGCATGGCGAGCAGCCGCAGCGCGATGCCGCCCAGATAATGCTGCGGAACCTCGGGGGGCGGGGCGATGCTCATGCGCCGTTTCGCATATCAGCCTGCCGATGCTTTGCAAGCTAGGGTTCCGGCCCGAGCCAAGCGGCGACAACAATGTTGGGATCGATCGTGCAATCCCCTTGCGCGCGGCCCCCCGTTACGGCTAAGGGCGATCGGACGTCTTCGCGCATCCTTGCCGTCGGTGAGACTGTGGACGAAGCCCTTGGCCTCCAGCGAACGCCGCGCCTGGCTTATCGAGACATGGGTTAGACGCAGCGCCGACGCGATGTCGCCTACGGTCATCGGCCCGTTGCGTATGATCTGATTGAGAATCCCGAACCATCGCTGCTCGAATTCGATGCCGAATGCGGCATATAGTTGAGCGCTCTCGCGATCGATCCGTTCGGACAGCCGGCGCAGCCTGGCGCCCAGTGCCGCGCCGCCGGCGAGCCGGCTGTAATCGGGCTGTTCGCTCATGAGAGCGCGTTCCCGAGCGTGAACAGTTTGCGCGCGATGGCCTTGATCGCGGCTTTGCTAGATGCGGTCGCCGAGCCGTTGGTCAGGATGGCGATCCCGATCGTCGTCGCGGGATCGAGGTAGACCGCGGTGAAAACGCCAGGATCGCCGCCCCAATGATTGATGCGCGGCGCGCCTTCGCCTTCGGACTCCATCCAGCCGAGCCCTTGGCCGGTCAGCCAGGCCGGCAGACCTGGCGGCTTTTGCATGTGGAGCATCTCGTCCATCGAGGGTTCGGCGAGCATCCGGCGAGACCCGGTGCGGCCGCGATTTGCCGACGCCGCGACGAAGGGCATGAGGCCCGAGATCGAGGCGCGGAGCATGCCCGCAGGCCAATCGGGAAATCCGACGGGCGCAACAGGGACAAGGCGCTGCGCGTCGATTTCATAGGGCGTGACGCGAAGCCCGGCCGGAACATCGGCGAGGGTCCACGACAGATAATCCATGCCGAGCGGGCTGAACAGCCGGCGCTGCAGATAGGTCCTGAAATCGACGCCGGCAACGCGCGTGCCGATATAGCCGAGCAGGCCATAGCCGACGTTGGAATAGTCATAGGCCCGTCCCGGTGGCGCGCCGGAAAAGCTCCCGGTCGCAGAATAATGCGTTCCGCCGGGAACCAGATAACTGCGCAGGAAATCGCCGAGTGCGAGCGGCGAATCGTCGCCGTGCGTGCGGAAATCCACCGCATAATAGGTGGCATCCGAGATGCCCGACATGTGCATGAGAAGGTGGCGCGCAGTAATATTTTGCTCGGGCGCTGCCGGAGAAACGACCGCGAAGTCGAGGTAGCGGTTGATCGGCGCGTCGATATCCAGCCGTCCCTCCTCCGCCAGCATCATGATCCCGGTGGCGGTAATCGTTTTCGTCACCGACGCGAGGTGAAACATCGAATCGACGGTGACAGGCCGCCGCATGGCAATGTCGGCATGCCCGCAGGTTCGCGACAGCAGCACTTTGCCCGATCGCGCAAGGCCGACGGCAAGGCCTGCCATCCCGCCGCTGCGCCTCTGGTCCGCAAGGAAGCGGTCGAGGTTTTCGGCGGCGGGCGAGCGGGCGAGCGCTGGCGGCGCGAGCGCAACGGCCGAAAGCGCTCCGGCAAGAAAGGATCGGCGGCTCGCCGTGGCATGGATGGAAGCCGTCAATGCGGCCGAAGGATCATCGATCATCGGCCATCAATGTAGGTACCTACATATATTGTCAAGACAGGTAATTCGTGCGTCCCTATGCGCTCGCCGTCGCATCACCGCTGCTTCAGGAGCGATCGATTCGTTCCACGATCAGGGCGGCGCCAACCCCCATCGCGCCCGTTACGACCACGAGCCCCAAACGCCCGTCGCACGCATCGAGCGCGTCGAGCAGCGCCGACGTCAGGATCGCGCCGCTGGCGCCCATCGGATGTCCCTTTGCCAGATGACCTCCGCCGACGTTCACCCGCATCGGATCGACATCATAATCGCGCAGGAATTTGGCGATGGTGACCGCGAAGGCTTCCATGAATTCGATGCGATCCATGGCGTCGATCGTCAGTCCGGCGCGTGCCAATACCTTGTCCATCGCGGCGAAGCCGGCGGTCAGCGACGCGGCCGGATCGCCGCCGCATTCGGCAAAGGCGACGACGCGCGCGCGCGGGGCGTCGCCGAGCCCGTCGGTTCCGAGAAGCGCGAGGCCGGCGCCGTCGCAGACTGGCGGAGCGTGGGCGATGCTGTGCAGCGGCGCAAAGCGCACGCCGCCGAGCGCCGCGGCATATTGATCCTGCAGATCGCCAAAGGCCGGCGGTGTGTCGGCGAGGGTTTCCGCGCTGGTTTGCGGGCGCAGGCATTCCTCGCGCGACAGCGCGGCGGTGTCGATGCGCGAGCGTTGCAGCGCCGGTCTGTCCTCCGCCGCCACCGCGCGCTGCTGTGACAGGAGGGCGACCGCGTCGAGGTCGGAACGCGCGATGCCTTCAGCATGCGCAAGTCGGTCGGCGCCGAGGACGGGCGGAACGAAGCGGGCGTGCGGCGGCAACTCGGCGTTGGTATAGAAGCTCGCCCGGTCGCCTAGAAAGGGCGCGCTGCTCATCGATTCGACGCCGCCGGCGAGCACCGAATTCATCTCGCCGCTCGCCACCCTCGCAATCGCATGGCCGATCGCCGAAAGTCCCGATGCGCAATAATTGTTGATGCTGTGCGCGGCGGTTTCGTGCGGCAGCCCGGCATGGAGTTTGGCGACAAGCGCGATGTGACCGCCCTGCGTCCCGCTCTGCGTTACGCAGCCGAGCAGCAGCGCGTCGGGCGCCGCCGCCGCATCGCCGCCGCGCGCGCGCAGCGCTACAATCTGCTGGCGAACCAGTTCCTGCGGGCTGAGCTTTGCAAGGCCGCCGTCCGGCCGCGCCTTGCCGCGCGGTGTCCGCACCGCGTCGTGGATATAGACGTCGGTCAAATCAGGTGCCGACGACGAAGCTGACTGCGGTCGTGGCGCTGCCGCCGACGTTGAAGGTCGCGAAATTGCGCGCGCCTTCGACCTGATAGTCGCCGGCATTGCCCGTCACCTGCCGCCAGCCGTCGAGCAGCATCCGTACGCCCGTCGCGCCGACCGGATGGCCGAGCCCGATTAGCCCGCCCGACGGATTGACCGGCAGCTTGCCGCCGAGGGCAATTGTCCCGTCCTCGACCGCGCGCCAGCTTTCGCCTGGCTTGGTGATGCCGAAATGATCGATCGCCATATATTCGGTGATCGAGAAGCAATCATGCACCTCGACCCCGTCGCACGCATAGGGTGGCGTGGCCCCAGCCCTTGATGCGCGGGATGCTGTCGAGCGGAATGCCGCGGCGCTTCGCATAGGCCTCGGCAACCGCGCGCGAGGCGAGGAAGATGGCGGCAGCGCCGTCGGTCACCTGTCCGCAGTCGGACTTGCGCAGGCTTCCTTCGATCAGCGGATTGACCTCGTCATTCTCGCCGAGATGATCGTCGGTCACCGCCCAGCCGCGCGTCTGCGAGTTGGGGTTCTTCTTGGCATTAGCGAAGTTATTTGCCGAAATGGCACGCAGATGCGCGCGGTCGAGCCCGAAACGCTCGTCATATTCCTCCGCGACGCGCGCGAACATGTACGGCCACAGGTAACGCGCGTCCTGCGCCTCGCGCCCGGCCCATGCGGCGGCGCCGAGATATTCGGCGGCGCGCTGGCCGGGCACATTGCGCATCAGTTCGATGCCGAGGACGAGCGCGAGGCCATAGCGCTCGGCCTCGATCTCGGCCGCTGCGGCGAGGATCGCGATGCTGCCCGAGGCGCAGGCGGCCTCGTGCCGCGACGCCGGGATGCCCGCGAGGTCGGGGTGGACATGGCCGAAGAAGCCGCCGAGCTGGCCTTGGCCCGCGAACAGTTCGCCGACGAAATTGCCGACGTGCGCGGTTTCGACCTCGCGGGGTTCGATGCCGGTCGCGACGAATGCGGCTTCGGCAACGTCGCGGAACAGCTCGAACAGCCCGCCGCCCTCGCGTTCGAGATTGCGCGCGAAGTCGGTTTGCGCGCCGCCGAGGATGAAGACGTCCTTTGCCATGTCAGGCTTCCTTTTCGAGAGTGGCGAGCGCCATTTCGCGCACTTCGCTGCGCATCACCTTGTTCGTGACGTTGCGCGGCAAGGCGTCGAAGCGGAACAGGCGCTCGGGCAGTTTGAACACCGCGAGGTCGTGGCCGCGCAGATAGTCGGCGACCTCACCGATACCCACATCGTCGGCCCCGCGCGGAACATAGGCGAGGCCGATGCGCTCGCCCATCGTCGGATCGGGCAGCGAGAAGACGCACGCCTCGGCCAGCAGCGGATGCCCGCCGAGCAACTGATCGATCTCCTCGGGCGAGATATTCACCCCGCCGCGGATGATCAGATCCTTGCAGCGTCCGACGAAGCGATAGAAATCGCCGCCTTCGGCAATTTCGAACAGGTCGCCGGTGCGGAACCAGCCATCGTCGGTGAAGGCTTCGGCGGTGCGTTCGGGGGCGTTGTGATAGCCTTCGAACAACGTCGGCCCGCGGATCTGCAATTCGCCCGATACGCCGTCCGCCTCAATCGGATCGCCGCCGCCGGGCGGGACGAGGCGGCTTTCGATATTGGGGGCGCGGCCTTCGCCATAGGGGCGTTGATAGGTGCCCCGAAGCGATGACGCGCAGGCTGGAGAGATCGACGCTCGCCAGCAACGCCTCATTCTGCAGCAGCATGTTGAGCACCGCGGGCGGGGCGATCGTCAGGCTCGGCCGTTCGGTCGCGATCTGCCGAAGATAGATGGCGGGATCGAAGGGATGGTGCAGCACCATCGTACCCGCGCTGGTCAGCCAGCACATGGTGATGCCGCCGATGCTTGCCATATTGATGAGCGGGAAGGGGTTGAGCAGGACATCACCCGGCCCGACCTTCATCGCCTCATACCCGGCGCCTGCGACCGCGATCCAATGATTGTGGCTGCGCGGCACGCCCTTGGGAACGCCGGTGGTGCCCGAGGTCCAGCAGATGGTGAAGATGTCGTCGGCATCGACCGGGTTGGCGGCGACATGGGCTGCGAGAGCTTCGGCGTCGCCGCTGGCGGTCGACAGGTCGATCGCGCCGACGGGCGGGGTGGGGCCGAAGGTCATCAGCCGGATACCATCCAGCAGCGGCGCCGCTACGCCGACATGATCGCAACCCTTCACTTGCGTCGCGCAGACGAAGGCTTTGGGTTCGACCACGCCGATCATGCCTTTCAGCTCATGGCTGCGATATTGCACCGCCGCCGGGCTGACGATCGCGCCGATCTTCGCCGCCGCAAAATAGAGCGCGACGAACTCGCTGATGTTCGGAAGCTGGACGAGCAGCACATCATCCTTGCCGATCCCCGCCGCGACGAGCGCGCCCGCGAGCCGATCGATCTCCGCCGTCAGCTCGACATAGGTCAACCGCTGCGGATCGCCGAAAGCGAAGTCGGCGCGATTGGGGGCATCGACCAGTGCGAGCCGATCGGGATGGGCGGCAGCATTGGCCGCGAACAGATCGGCGAAGGTGCGATCGCCCCACCAGCCACTTTCGCGATAGCGCCGCCTTTTATCCTCTCCCGCGACGATCATCGTCAGGCGGCCAGCACGCTGTTCGGACCCATGCCTATGTCATCGCCGCTCGCCCAGACGGTGTGTGTGCCCGAACAGATGCGCTCGGGCAGGATGATCCGGCACACTGGCCCCGCCGCGATATTCTTGGCGTCGATCAGCACGCATTCGGACGTGTCGGTTTCGAGGTCGGCAATGAAGGAAACGAGATAGCCGTCGTCCTCGTCCTTGGCATCGATGCGCGGCGCGAAGGGGGCCTCGCTGCCGAAGCGGCCGGGGCCGAACTCATAGGATTCGCTCGTTCCGGCGTTAAGGTCATGCTTGACGAGGCCGCGGAACAGGAACCAGCCTGGCTCGGGGATCGCGCTGTATGCGTAACGGTAGGGTTTGCCCGCATAGCGCTGGTTGAACATGCCGAATTCGAGATCGCGGTCGTCGAGCCTTTGTTCGGTTGTCTTTCCGGTCTTCAAGTTGAAGCGCCAGCGGTGGAGGCGCGGCTTCAGGAGTCCCTGATCGAGATAGGCCATCATCCGTTCGAGCCCCTCGGGCGCGTTCGGATAGGATTTCGGCATCGGCTCTTCCTGATAATAGCCGTCGAGGATGATCTCGTCGCCTTCCTCCCAAGCGTTCAGCCAGTGGAGCGTGTAGGTCGGCGCGGCTTCGAACCAGCGGATATCCTCGGGATTTCCGTGCCGCGGGATGATCGCGAAGCGCGTCTTTTCATCGGGATGAAACTGGACGACGTGCAGATTCTTTTCGAGCAGTTCCGCGTTCCAGTAGAGCGGCATGTCGTTGAGGATGGTGTAATTTTCGGTGAACGCCATGTCGTGCGGCAACCGCGGTCCGGCGAGCGGGACGGGAATATAATGTTTGAGCTTATTGTCCGCGCCGACGACGCCATAATGCATATAGGGCGCGTGCTTCGAATAGTTGAAGAACATCAGTTCGCCGGTTGCGAGATCGACCTTGCAATGCGCCGAAATGCCGTCGAGCGGTACCCAGCTTTCGGTGCCGAACTGTTCGAGCGTGAAGGGGTCGAGCCGATAGGCCTCGCCGCACTGGTAGAAGGTCGAGATGATCTTGCCCGCGTGGATCGCGACGTCCGTCGACGATGAATCCTTGAGCCATTCCTGCGCGCCCCAGCCGTGGCGGGTCGACTTGTGCGGCGGCTCCATCAACCCGGCCCAGAGCGAGCGGCCGGCTTCCTTCTCGGCCTCGAACCCCTTGGTGCGGACAAAGCGGCTGCGATAGCTCGCGCGGCCGTCCTTGAACGAGATCGCATGGATGAACCCGTCACCGTCAAAGGGATGATAGCGGCCGATCGGTTCGTGAATCTGGTTCTCGCCGGTGCGGACGTAAACGCCGTCGATGTCGGTCGGGATCGTGCCGATCACCTCGACCTCGCCATTGGCGAAGACCGCATTCCACTCATTGTAGGTCGGCCGCCACGCGCCCTTCATATAGGGATGGTCGTTCGGTTGAACGGTGGTCCGGATCGTGTCGACAAGCTGAGCGGTCATGCGATGACTCCTTCGGCGGCTGCAAAGCGCGGCCTGGCGACGGCCGCATCATATTCTGTCACAAGACGGTCGACGATGTCCGCGACGGGTTCGGTCGCGCGAACCGCGCCGACGCCCTGACCCGCAGACCAGACATTCTTCCATGCCTTGACGTCATCCTGCGCATCGGAGAAATTGGGGCGCTTGTCCTCAGGCATATTCGCGGGGTCGTAGCCCGCAGCGACCAGGCTTGATTTCAGCCAGTTGGCGGTCACGCCGGTAATGCCCTTCGACGGCACGATGTCCTCGGCCCCCGCCGCGACCACCATGTCCTTGTAAGGCTGCGCCGCCATGCTCTCGGTGCAGGCGATCAGCGACGTGCCGAGATAGGCGAAGTCGGCCCCCAATATTTCGGCGGCCCGAATCGCCTGGCCTGTCGAGATTGCGCCGCCCAGCACCAAGGGCCCGTCCCAGAACTGCCGCACTTCCTCGACGAAGGCGAAACCGGCGGTGGCGCCGGTATGGCCGCCGGCTCCCGCCGCGACGAGCACGAGTCCATCGACGCCCGCCGCCGCAGCCTTGCGGGCGAAGCCCACCGAATTGACGTCGGCGAAAACGATGCCGCCATAGGCGTGGATTTGCTCGACGACGCGGGCGGGACTGCCGAGCGCGGTGATGACGAGCGGAACCTTGTGCCGCACGACGCAGGCGAGGTCGTCGGCAAGCCGGCTGTTCGACGGATGCACTACCAGATTGACCGCCCAGGCGGCGGCGTCGGGATCATTCGACAGCGCCGCGTCGATGCGGCTCACCCAGGCTTCCAGATCGGCGGTCGTCCGCGCGTTGGGGGCGGGAAAGCTGCCGATCATTCCGGCGCGCGAGGCGGCGATGACCATGTCGGGGCCTGACACGAGGAACATCGGCGCCGCGATTGCGGGCAGGCGTAAATTGCGCGTCAAAGCTGCGGGAAGGCCGTGCTTCGGCTTCATTCCTGTCTCCCAAAACTTACTTGCATAGTGATACTAACTTGCGTAACAGAACTTACGCCCGTTCAAGAGGCATTTGCAAGCAAAACATGCCGGCCCGTCGCCGGCAGTGGGGAGAGGGAGAATCATGAAGCATTCACTTGCTATGCTGTTGGCCGCGTCGGCGCTTGCCGGTCCCACGGCGGCGTTCGCGCAGGACGCCCCCGCCGAAAGCCAGGGCGGCCTCGACGACATCATCGTTACCGCCCAGAAGCGCGCCGAGGGCTTGTCCGACGTGCCGATCTCGATTTCCGCGGTCAGCGGCAAGCAGGTCGAAAGCTATGGGCAGACCAACCTCGAACAGATCAGTTCGTCGGTCCCGAATCTGAAAATCACCCAGACCGCGATCGCCAATCGCATCGCGATCCGCGGCATCGCCTCGGGCGACAACAAGGGGTTCGAACAGTCGGTCGCGATGTTCGTCGATGGCGTCTATTATGGACGCGACCAGCTTTCGCGCCTGCCGCTCGTCGATATGGAGCGGGTCGAGGTTTTGCGAGGCCCCCAACCGACGCTGTTCGGCAAGAATGCGATCGCCGGCGCGGTCAATATCACGACGCGCAGCCCGACCGACGAATTCGAGGGGACGGTGAGCGGCCTCTATGAATTCAACCACAAGGAACTGCAACTGACCGGCGTCCTGTCGGGGCCGTTGAGCGACGGCGTCGAAGCGCGCGTGGTTGGCTATCATCGTTCGATGGACGGTTATTTCTACAACCAGAAATTGAAGCGCAACGAGCCCAACGTCGATGAATATTATGTCCGCGGCAAGGTGGAGTTCGACAAGGGCGGGCCGCTCGCGGCCGAACTGAAGCTCGAATATGCCGACTTCGCGATGAAGGGGCAGCCGCGCGACGTGTTCGGCGCGGTCGGGAATTACAATGCGGTCTTTCAGGGCCCCTTCTTCGTCAGCACCGTCCCCGACTATGTGCGCGAGGATAATGGCTATGAAAGCCGCAACAAGGTGTTCGGGGCGACGCTGAACGCCGATCTGGAAATCGGCGAGCACACGCTGACCTCGGTGACATCGCTGCTCGACTACAAGACGCGCGAGATCGTCGATGTCGACTTTTCGGGGATCAGCTTTCTCGACGGCACGAATTTGCGCGAGGATTATCGGCAGTTTTCGCAAGAGCTCCGTCTGACCTCACCCGGCGGCGAGGCGTTCAATTATATCGGCGGCGTCTATTATCAGCACGCCAAGCTGGACGTTCAGGATTTCACCCTCTTCAACCCGACCTTTCTGGGGCTGGGCGCACCGTTCAACGCGCTCGGCGATACGCGCAACGACCGCGACTACAGCCAGACATCGGACCTGATCTCGGCCTTTGCGCAGGGCGAATTGTCGCTGACCGACCAGCTTCGCGTTACGGCCGGCGCGCGCTTCAACCATGAGAAAAAGAGCGGCCGCCGATCGCTCGCCATCGTGCAAGGCCCGCTCAGCACCGCGCCCGCTGCCGTGGTCGCTGCGGTGTTCCGCGCGCTCAATATCGAGGCGCACAGCATCGCCGGCAAGCTGAGCGAGGACAGCTTCAATCCGATGGTCAACGTCCAGTTCGACGCGACCGACGACCTGATGCTCTACGCGTCCTACGCGCGCGGAACCAAGGCCGGGGGCTTTGATATCCGGTCGAATTCGCTGCCGACGTCGACAACGGTCGCCAAGCCCGGCGCGTTCGAATTCCAGGACGAAAGCGCCGACAATTTCGAAGCGGGGCTGAAATACAAGGGCCGCGACGTCGCCTTCAACCTGTCCTTCTATCGCACCAAATACAAGGATCTGCAGGTCAACATCTTCGACGGGACGCTCAACTTCAATGTCCGCAACGCTGCGGCGGCGCGGACGCAGGGGATCGAAGCGGATTTTCGCGCGGCGCTCGCCGAAGGCCTGACCATCAGCGGCGCGATCGCCTATCTCGATTTCAAATTCACCAACTTCACCGACGGCCAATGCTATTATCTGCAGACGCCGGGACCGGGTGGCTTCTGCGACTATAGCGGCAAGCGTAACGCACTGAGTCCGAAATGGTCGGGTAATCTCAACGTCGATTACTGGACGCCGGTCGGCAGCGACCTCAAGCTGTCGTTCAACGTCAACGCCGACTTTTCCTCCTCCTATATCGCGGCGGCGAACCTCGACCCGCGGACCTATCAGGGCAGCTATGCGAAGCTTGGCGCCCGCGTCGCGCTGGGGCAGATCGACAATCGCTGGGAAGTGGCGCTGATCGGCCGCAATCTGACAGACCAGCGGATCCTTCAGACCGGCAGCGCGATGCCGCTTGCGACGACGATCACGGGGGGGGCGGGCAATGCCTATAACGGGATCGTGGATCGGCCGCGCACGATAGCGGTGCAGGTCACGGGGCGCTTTTGAACCAGCTCTCCCCCGACGGAAGCATGGGCGCGGGCACCGCCCATCTTCCGTCGGACCGGCCTTGTCGCGTGCTGTTCCGCGGAGTAGGGCGGGCGCCGCAATGGACGCATCGGCCGTGAAAGAAGATCGCACCATCCGCGCCTGTTCGATCTGGCGCGCGCTCGATGTCGTCGGTGACGTTCCGGTGCTGCTCATCATGGAGCAGGCCTTTCTCGGCACCCATGGCTTCGACGAATTCGTGGCGCGGACCGGGCTCGCGCGGTCGGTCGTCAGCGGGCGGCTACGCAAGCTGGTCGACGAGGATTGCCTTGCCAAACGGCCGAAGAAGGAAGGGCGCGGTTCCTATTATGCGTTGACCCAGAAGGGGCGCGACCAGTTTCCCAACGCCTTGATGATGCTGCGCTGGCAGCATCGCTGGGAAGCCGCGAGCCGCGACTTTCGGGTTCGCCTGCGGCACAGCGCGTGCGGCGCGGAAACCGAGCCGACTCCGATCTGCGCCCATTGCCGGAAGGAAATCGACCCGCGCGACGTCGACTGGCGCGAAGGGCCGGGGCTGGCCCAGGTCGTTCCGCACTATGAACGCCGGCGCTTCAACGGCGCGGTGACGGCGCGCCGCCCGGGCGGACGCCCGCTGGTCGATACGATGATCGAATTGTTCGGTGATCGATGGGCGACGCTGGTGGTGCGCGCGATGTTCACGCGCATCAACCGCTTCGATGACATTCAGCGCGACACGTTGATGGCGACCAATATCCTGACCGGCCGCCTCGAACGGCTGATCCGGCAGGGCATATTGCGTACCATTCCCTATTCGGCGCACGCCGACCGCGTCGAATATCGGCTGACCGAAAAGGGTCGCGACCTTTATCCCGTATTGCTGGCTCTGCTCCAGTGGGGCGACCGCTGGTTTTCCGACGAACGCGGCCCGCCGCTGATCCTGACGCACAAGCCATGCGGTCACGACCTTCGGATGGTCGTTGCCTGCAATCATTGCGACGGCGAAATCGGCATACACAATCTGACGTTCGAGATCGAATGAGCGTCAGGAGCCGGCATTGAAGCGCAGCCGCGCTAGTTAAGCCGCGTCCATGTCTTGGTTCGACAGAAAAAGGCGAGGCAGCCCTTTACTTCCAGCTTGCCGTTGCCGAGCAGTCGCAGTTCGCCGCGCGATGCCCCGTCGCCCGTTTCGGGGTCGTACACAGGCCCGCCTTTCCATTCCGACGGGCCCCCCTTGAAATTCTGGAGCACGACCAGTCCCATCAGCCGGCGCTGGCGTAGCTTGGGATCGCCGTTCCGCACATCGCGCAGATCGGGATTGGCGCGCAGCCGCTTTGCATCGACCACCTTGCCGCATAGCGCCGCGCCGCAGCGATAGATTTCGACCCGTCCGCCTTCGCTGCCCGTCGCCCACAGCCCAACGGGATCGGCGGCCATGGCGCTTGCGGGGGCAAGGGCGGCGGCGGCAGCGAGGCCCATCGCGATCGCGCGGCGGCTCATGCCACCTGCTCCCGGCTCGCGGGCGCGTTCAGCAAAGCGAGCGCTTCGGCCAGGAGGGGGCGGTCGTCGTGCTGCCAGGGATGAAAGCCCGGCCGCATATAGCCAACCACACCTTTGAGCAGATGCCGCATCAGGCCGTGCCTTCCATAGAGATAGGCGAGCAAGTGCCGCCACGTCGTCCAGTCGTTGCGACCGTCCTGCCGCAACAAATCTGCGGTATTGCGGAAAATCACATAGTGAAAGCGCAAAGTCGTAACGCCCATGACGGCGCAGCGCTTCAACCAGCGCCGCAGCGGCATCATGTCACGCGTCGCATGAAGATAGGTGTCGTAGGCGACCGCCTTATGTTCGATTTCCTCGATCGCGTGCCACCGCCACAAACGCCGCGCTTCCTCGCTCGCGCCGCCGAGATGCCCGGGATTCGCGAGCGCGTCATGCGCCAGCGTCGCGGTAAAATGTTCGAGTGCGCAGGTTGCCGCCAATTGCTGGATCGGCGGGCGCCGTTTCGCCCATGCGATCGTCCGGCGCGCGCGTTCTTCGAGCGGGGCGATGTCGTAGCCGACATCTTCGGCCTGGCGATTAAAGACGACATGTTCGCGCGAATGCATCGATTCCTGATAGATGAAATCGTCGATCTGGCCACGCAGCGGCTGCGGCGTGCCTTCGCGATACTGCCGGACCGATGTCATGAAGAATTTCTCGCCGACAGGGAAGGTGGACGACAGCGCGTTGAAAAAGGCGGTGCGACCGGGGTCGCCGCTGTGCCACCAGCGCGGCGGGGCCTGCTCGCGGCCGAACTTCATGTCGCGCTTCTCGATCCGGAGATCGGGAGGCGTGGGCGTGTCGAGGGTCATGAACAACTCCTGCGAATCATCAACATTAACATCAATGTTTATAATGTAAATATTCGCCATTCGCAAGAGATGCTACTATCCTGTTTCAGAACGGCTTTTTCGGAAGCCGATCGGAAGGCTGTTTCGCTTGCGTACATTGGTCTAAGGCCATGTGGACCGTAGGTGGAGGAAAGAGCGATGGCGCGAATGTACAAGATGGCGCGGCCCGCCCCGAAACGCCGCAAGCGATCGGGCGCGGAGGTATGCGAAGAAGGGCTGGTCGCGGCGCGTCGTCTGCTGCTTGACGGCGGTCCGGGTGCCGTGACGCTTGCCAACGTCGGCGAAGCAATCGGCATGTCGCACGCCAATGTGCTGCATCATTTCGGCTCGGCGGCGGGTCTGCAATCGGCGCTGATGGGATCGATGATCCAGGATCTGACGGGCGCGCTGGATAATGTCGTCGACCTGCTGAAAACTGACGATGCGGCGCCGCGCACGATTGCCGATCATGTTTTCGATGCCTTTGACAAGGGCGGCGCCGGGCCGCTCGCGGCGTGGATCGTTCTGTCGGGCGATGTTGGCCGCCTCGAGCCGATCCGCGAAGCGGTCGGTGCGCTCGTCACCGCGATCGTCGGTCAGTCGAAGGATGCCGCCGCGCGCGAGCGCGTCCGCGCCGCAGTGCTGATGGTCGCTGTCAGCGCGTTCGGCGATGCCGTGATCGGCCCCTATCTACGCGATATGCTGGGCCAGAAGGATGATGCGATGCGCGATCTCGTCACCCGCTTCCTGCCGCTGTTCCTGTCTCCCGGCTTCCTGGGGCTGGCCGACGACTAGGGTCAGTATCTTGGGGTCAGGGGCCGGCCGCGAGCAGGATGCAATCGTCGGATGCCGAAACGCGATGCGCGATGCCGCTGCGTTCCATCGCCTTGACGAACCCATCCGCGTCGCCTGCCAGGCGGCTCAACTGAGCCATGTCGCGCAGGTGGATGGTGCGATAGCCGCGCCGGATCGCGCCCGCTTGCTCGAGCGCGGCAAGATGGGCGCTCACGACCTTGCGCGACAGGCCGCAGAGTTCGGCCAGATCCGACTGGCTGAGCGGTACGTCGGCGTCGCGCGCGAAGGTCAGGAGCCGCGCGGCGATGCGTCCGCGGGGCCTCAGCGACAGCATCTGCGCCAGTCCGTGCACGCTGGCGTCGAGTTGCCCGTACACCAGTTCGCTCGTCGCCTTCCAGAGCGCGGGGAGGCGATGCCCGATCCGGTCGAGCATCGTGTCGCTGATCGTCAGGACGCGGCTCGGCCGGCTGGCGATCGCGGTCACGATACGCGGACCGCCGCCCATCTGGCGCGACTGACCGAAGGCGTCACCGGCGCGGGCGATGCCGACCAGCACGGTCTTTTCCCCCGCCGCGGCTTCGAGGCGCAGCATCCCGTCGAGCGTGATGACGATCCCGGTCGCCATGTCCCCTTCGCCATAGACCCATTGCCCGCGCGCGAGCGTTACCAGCCGGCCATCGGCGGCAATCGCCTGCTGCACCGCAGGATCGCAGCGACCAAACCATCGGCATTGGCGGAGCTGTTCGGCAATAGTCATGAACAATTGTAACGAAAGTGGCATTTGATTGCCAGCGTTTGCGCTATCGTCGCCGGGATAATGCGGGAGAGTTCCATGACGTCGATACAGATGCACCCCCTGTCGCCGCACGTCGGTGTCGAAGCGACCGGGCTCGATTTGAACCATCTCGACGAGCAGGATATCGGGCTTCTTCGGCAGGCCGTCGCCGAGCACGGCGTCCTCTTCGTGCGCGATCAGACGCTCACCCCCGAACAGCATATCGCTTTCGCCCGCCGCTGGGGCGAGATCGACATCAACAAATATTTCCCTGCCAATGGCGGGCACCCGGAAATTGCGGAGGTCCGCAAGTCGGAAAGCCAGCAGACCAATATCGGCGGCGGGTGGCACACCGATCACAGCTATGACCAGATCCCTGCCATGGGCTCCATCCTACTCGCCCGCGAAACTCCGCCCAGCGGCGGCGATACATTGTTCGCGGGCATGGGCGCGGCTTTCGATTCGTTGTCACCGGGCCTGAAGGACATGTTGCGGACGCTTCGCGCCGTCCACTCGGCCGACCATATCTACAGCGCCGATGGCCTCTATTCGAAGACCGATCAGGGTGTCGATCTGAAGGGGCATGAGGAACGAACGCGCGCGGTGCATCCGGTGGTGATCCGACACCCGCAAAGCGGGCGCGAGATCCTGTACGTCAATCCGGCCTTCACACTGCATTTCGACGGCTGGACGCGCGAGGAGAGCGTGCCGCTTCTCACCTATCTCTATCAGGTCGCGATGCAGGAGCAGTTTCATTGCCGCGTCCAATGGGCGCCCGGATCGCTGGCAATCTGGGACAACCGGTCGACCTGGCATTATGCGATGAACGATTATCACGGCCATCGCCGCCTGATGCACCGCATCACCATTTCGGGCGAACCGCTCGCCTGATTTATGGGGCCAGCCCCCTAAGGTCGTTCGATGCCGTAATCGATCCTGATCCGCACCCAGGCGCCGATCATCGATCGCCCGCCGACCCGCGGCGGCCGCACGCGGAATTGCCACGCCGCCGCCAGCACCGCGCGGTTGATCTGCGATCCTTGCGGATATTCGTCGAGCCCGACGCAATCCTCGACGCGAAACTCGGGGGCGGTGCGACAGGCGATCAGCCCCCATCCCGGCCCACTGGCGGTGGACAGATAGCCGCGCAGTTCGTCGGGGGGTGCCGCGGGCTGCGGGACTTGCGATGGCAGGGGGGCGGGCGGGGGCGCCGGAACGGGGGGGCTCGTCACCGGCGGCGTCGGGGCCTCCTTCTGCTGTTCGCGCGCCTTGCTGGCGGAATCGGGTGCTTGCTCGGCGGCTTCGCTGGCCTCCAGGCTCACCATGGTGATGCGTTCCTGCTGCTTGTCGGGCAGCGATCCCAGGCCGGTGGTGAGCAGCAGCAGGAGCAGCAGCGCCGGAATCAGGACAGCGAGGCCGATCGCGAACAGCCGACGCCCCGCCCCGATGCTGAGCTGTTCGACGTAGGGAGTGGCTTGAACAGGGTTCAGCGGACGCAATCTTCGGTGGCGGCGCGCGCTGGTCGCGGGCCGGGGAGGCACGCGCGAGCGATAGGCGGGAGGGCGATTTTTGACAAGGGTGCCTGCAAGCCCGCAGCGGGCATGCGGTCAGCCGCGGCCCCGGAATCAGACCGCGCTGGCGCCGACGAAGCCCAGACCCGCAGCGAGCTGGATCGACTGGGCGCGGCCCGTTGCGCCGAGTTTCGCGGCGGCGTTGCGCAGGTGAAAGCGCACCGTCGATACCGACAATGACAGGATGATGCCGATTTCCCCGTCGGTCTTGCCCGCCGCGGCCCAGCGCAGGCACTGCACCTCGCGCCGGGTCAGCGTCTGCGGCACGGTTGCGTTGCGCGGCCGTCCGCGCGCTTCATTGTGCGTGGCGACGAGGCGAAGCGCCAGGCTGTGCAGACGGTCGGCATGGTCAGCGAAAATATCGTCGACGCCCACCGGCTCGCGCGAGCACCAGAACACGGCGCCGACAAGTCCGCGCGGCAGATGCACCGGCGCAACGATCGCTTCGCCGAACAGCGGACTGTTCTTCGCCTGCTCGCAATCGACGGCGTCGAGCAGGCCGGTGGCCCGCCACGTCTGCAAGCGCCCGTCGCTGTAGAAAAAGGGTTCGGCGGTCAGGCGCGCGGCGGTGAGGAAGGCGACGTGCAGCGCCAGCTTGCGATCGCGCCAGTATCGATGCGTCGGATCATACCATTTGAAGCTGGTTTCGGCATAGGGACGGCCCTGTTCGTCGGCCATCGGATCGGGATCGCCCAGATCGGCTTGCGCTGCGATGAAGGGCAGGCCGATTGCGTCGCCCGCCGCCTGCACCGCCTCGATCAACGCCGGAAGCTGTTGCCAGCAAACTGTCCGATAATCCGTCACGCCGCCTCTTTCCGAACCCGCATACTGACACAGATGCCAGCTTGTCGGGCGGCCCGCAATTATATCCTCTGCGGGCGTTCGGACTGCGCGCCACCCGCGATCAACGACGGGGACGCCGCGGCCGCTTGAGGGAGGATGACATGAAGGCTTTTCGCTTGTTCCTGCTTGCCGGTTCGGCCGCAAGCTTCGCCTGCGCCGCACCGGCCTTCGCCGCCGATGCCGCCGCCGAAGCGGCCGACAAGGCGCAGCCGGCCGAGGGCGAGATCATCGTCACGGCACAGCGCCGCGCCGAATCGATCAATGATGTCGGCATGGCGATCCAAGCGGTCGACGGACAGACGCTGGAGGATCTGCGGGTCACCGACGTGCGCGACCTGACCGCCGTCGCTCCCAGCTTCACCGTTTCGCAAAGCTATCAGGGCGTACCGACCTATACGCTGCGCGGCATCGGCTTCAACACGATCAACCTGTCGTCGACCTCGACCGTCGGCACCTATGTCGACGAAGTCGCCTACGCCTATCCGATCATGAACACCGGGCCGATCATGGATCTGGAACGGGTCGAGGTCTTGAAAGGGCCGCAAGGCACGCTCTATGGCCGCAACACCACCGCGGGCCTGATCAACTTCATCACCGCGAAGCCGACCGACAGCTTCGAAGGCAGCATCAGCGCCGATCTCGGCAATTATCAGACCTGGAATATCGGCGGCCACCTGTCGGGCCCGCTCGCCAACGGTATAGCGGCGCGCATCGCGTTCCGTAGCGAGAACAGCGACAAGGGCTGGCAGGTCAGCAACACGCGCGGTGAGCGGCTCGGCGAAGTCGACAAGCTGGGCATCCGCGGTTCGCTGGCGATCGATCCCGGTCCGGACACCCATTTCGACCTGTCGGTGACTTGGTGGCGCAACAAGTCCGATACCGTTGCGGGGCAGGGGATCGGCTTCACGCCGGCGACTGATCCGGTGACGGGGACAAGCAATTCGCGCTTCTTCAACGCCGCGGGGCTTGCGAGCTATATCGCGGGCAACGCGCCGACCAGGGCAACGCAGGCCGACTGGGCGCCCGAGGCTGCGCGCTCGGCGGATATCGGCACCGGGCTGGGCCTCGACGGCCCGCTGCGCGAGGATAATCGCTTCTGGGGTCTGAAGCTGCGCTGGGACCAGGATATCAGCGACGGCGTCAAACTGGTGTCGCTGACCAGCTACAATGATTTCAACCGCAACGCACTGTCCGACTGGAGCGGCGCGCCCTTTGAAGTCCTGCTTCAGAATACCGTAGGGCGGATCAAGAGCTTTGCGCAAGATCTGCACGTCGAAGGCGAATCGGGCGCGGTGAACTGGCTCGTCGGTGCCTATTACGCCAATGACCGGATCATCGATTCGAACCGCACCCTGCTGGGTCAGAACGCCAATGTCGGGCTGATCCGCGCGGCGGGCGTACCGCTTCTGGCGAGTCCGATTTTCAATTCGGACGGTTATACCGCGACCGATCTTGCGCAGGCGTTCCGCACCTATGAAGATTTCGGGCGCATCCGCACGAAGACATGGAGCATCTTTGCCAATGCCGACTGGCAATTGTCGGACCAGCTCAAGCTGACGACCGGGCTGCGCTATACCGAGGACAAGCAACGCTACAACGGCTGCTCGCGGGACTTCAACGGCAATATGCTGCCCAACGTCAATGTCGTGAACCGCGCGCTGTACCTCCAGACCTATGGCGTGCTCGCCGATCCGATCACGCAGGGACAGTGCAACACCTTTGATCCGGCGTCGGGCACGTTCGGTGAAGTCAGGTCGCTTCTCAAGGAAAATAACCTCGCGTGGCGTCTTGCGCTCGACTGGTCGCCCAGTCCCGATACGCTGCTCTATGCGTCGGTCTCGCGCGGCTATAAATCGGGCACGACGCCGATCAACGCCGCAAATCTCGCGCGTCAGAATGCGCCGGTAAAGCAGGAAAAGCTCACCGCTTATGAAGTCGGGCTGAAGGCGACGCTCGCCGACCGCATGGTGCAGGCCAATGTTTCTGCCTTCTACTACGACTATGCCGACAAGCAGATCAGCACCTATTTCGCCGATCCGATCTACACCGCGCTGTCGCGTCTCGACAATGTGCCCAAGTCGAAGGCCTTGGGCGTCGAGGGTGAGCTGATCGTGCGGCCCGCGCCGGGCGTGTCGCTGTCGACCAACGCCTTGTGGCTCAAGACGCGGATCAACGGCTATGTCGGCACCAATGCGGCCGGCCAGTCGCAGAATTTCGACGGCGCCGAATTCATATATAGCCCGCGTTTTCAGGGCAGCGTCACGCTGGCCTACAATACGCCGGTCAGCGACAGTCTCAGCCTGACCGGCGCCGTCAGTGCGCGCTATCAGAGCAAGTCGAACACGATCTTCGAGGATCTGCCGCTCTACAAGATCGATGCCTATGGCACGGTCAATGCGAGCCTGGGCCTGAAGAGCGATGCGGGCTGGTCGGTTCAGCTGTGGGCCAAGAACCTGTTCGACAAATATTATTGGTCGGCGGTGGCGAGCAACGCCAATGTGGTCGTGCGCTTCCCCAATCCGCCGCGAACCTATGGGTTGACGCTGGGCTTCGATTTCTGAGCTCGCGAGAAGGGTGCAGGCAAGGCATGCAGGAAAATTATCTGGGCACGATAATCGACTTTTCCTCTCCCGTCGGCGAAGCGGCCCTGCTTGCACCCGACAGCGTCCAGTGGCGCGTCTACAAAAACCCGATCGCGCTGGGTATCGGCGGGATCGCGGCGGTTCTGCTTGAATTCGCCGAACCGCGCATCCGGTCGGGGGTGTGGGATCATTCCACCTACAAGGCCGATCCGATCGGCCGGTCGCGGCGCACCGGGCTGGTGGCGATGCTCGCCTGCTATGGCCCCGCAAGCGTCGCGCGCGAGGTGATCGGCAAGGTCAACCGGATGCATGGCGCGGTGAAGGGACAGACGCCGGCGGGGGAGGCGTATCGGGCGCTCGACCCGGTGCTGCTCGACTGGGTAGCGGCCACCGCGGCCTATGGCTTTCTGACCGCCTATGATCGCTTCGTGCGCCCCGTGAGCGATGCCGACAAGGATCGCTTCATGGCGGACGGGGCCGTGATCGGACGGGCGTTCGGCGCGCTGCACACGCCGCCGACGATCCCCGACTTCATGGACATGATGGCGCGGCTCGAGGCGCGCTTCGAACCCCATCCGATCCTTTTCGAATTTCTCGACATCATCCAGTCCGGCCGCGCCGCGCCCGGCTTGCCCCGCCTGCTGCACCGTGCGATCGCCCGCGCGTCGGTGTCGCTGCTGCCGCCGCATATCCGCGCGCGGCTCGAACTCGGGCGTTCCTATGATTTGACGCGCTTCGACCGGCTCGCGCTCAAGGTGGCCGGGCGCCTTGCCGACCGCCATGTCGATCGCAGCGCGCCGGTCTGCCAGGCGAGCGAGCGGCTGGGTCTGCCGTATGATTTCGCCTTTCGCCCGGCGGGCGAACAGCGGGCGCTGCTCGCCAAGCGGACGCTCGCCGCGGTTTGAGCGCGCCGACAGATGACCAACTTGTAATCCCGCCGCCATCGGCTGGGCAGGGGCCGGGGGCTATTGATCGGTCGTCGGGCAGGCCGATCCGAACCGTTTCCCCCGTCCCTGGAACGGACCGGCCGCCCTGACAGCCCCCGATTTGGGCGGTTGAACTGTCAAGGAGTGGAAGTCTTATGCGTAACTATAGCAAACTCGCTGCCGCCGCCGTCCTTTCGCTCGCCATGGTGAGCGGCTCGGCCTTCGCTGCCGACGCGACGCCGACCAAGGCGGCGACGTCGAAGCCCGCCAAGAAGGCGACGCACCACGCGCACAAGATGAAGAAGGCCGACAAGAAGGCCGCAACCAAGGGCTGATCGCCAGCGTCAGTTCCCGGTTGCCGAGGCCGGCCCGCCGACGCGGGCCGGCCTTGGAAGCGCGCTCAGAAAGGCGCGTGCGAGTTTCCCCGCGGCGGCATCGATTCCGGCGCGGTCGGCTTCGTCGCCGGCTTCGTAGGTATAGGCGGGGATACCATAGGTCGCGTGAAACCAGTTTTTCGATGTGCCCGAGCCGGGGTTAGCATTGCGGCGCTCGATCGTGAAGGGATAGCCGGGCAGCGCCTTCTCCTTGCCGCCAAGCCATGCTGCGAGGAACGCCTCCTCTGCGGGTGTCGTTTCGTCGGCGCCCTGCACATAGAAGAGGCTGTGCTGCGTCGAATGGAAATCGACCATGGCGACCGGGCGCACGCCGGCGGGCAGGCGATCGAGCCAGTTTTTGACCGCGCGCGTTTCGGGCTGCGAAAAGTTGCCCCAGTCGCGATTGAGATCGACGCCGCCGCGGTTCGCGCGCCAGTGGCCCCGCGCTACGCCATCGGGGTTCAGCAAGGGCAGGATAAGAAATTGCGTCGCTGCGGTGTCGACGCGCCCCGCGGCGATCTCGTCCGCGAGCGCGCGCAAGAAGGCATCCATCGCGAGCGCGCCGGTAATTTCGGGCGGATGGGCGCGTCCGATCAGGACGACGAGCCGCGGCGCCTTCGTGTCGCCGATGTGGACCGCCGATAGCAGCCGACCGTCGAGCGACGCGCCAAGTGTCCGCCGCTCGGCTGCGGGTAGCGCCGCAAGCCGGTCGAGCAACGCATCATAGCGGTCGTTGCCGAACAATTCCTGCCCACTGACGATCCCTTCGCCGGCGGGCAGCGAGAGCGTGGCGCTCATCCCGTCCGCCGCAACGCTGGCGGACAGGGGCGCGACGGTGCCGCCTGCGGTCAATTTGGGCGCATAGCGATGCGCCGCGCCGAGATAGTCGAGTTCGACCGAAATATCGGCCGACCCGCTCGCCCGGTAGCGAAAGGCGTACCAAGGACTCGGGTTGATCGGTGGCGCATGTTCAGGGCCGATCAATATCGCGAACGACCGCTCGCCCCGGATGACGCAGCGCGATGCGGACGCTTCTTCGAAATCGAAGTCGATCCTCACCGTGCTTGTCGCGCATCCCGAACCGCGCTCGACCGGCGCGGCGGCGAGGGGCGAGGGAAGCGGGGGTGTGCCGCTGCACGCCCCCGTCCCTCCGATGACCAGCGCAAGCGCGACGCGCTGCGCCAGGGCGCTGGACAGTCGCATTGCGCTAGAACTTCTTGCGCAACTCGACGTGGAAGACGCGACCACGCGCGGTGTAGAGGCTGCTGAAGAAGCCATAATCCTCGTCAGCCAGCGGCGGATCTTCGTTGAACAGATTGTTGATCGCGAAGCGCAAGCGGGTGCCGTCGAGCGGGGTGTCATTCTTGATCGTGTAGGCGATCGAGAGGTTCAGCGTAAACTGATCGTGCACCGGGTAATAGTTTGCGTTCGGATCGTCGGAATCGATCAGCACGTCGCGGATCACGCTCGTGTCGTAAACCTTGCCCGTATATTGGCCGAACAGGCCGATATCGACCGGGCCGCTTCCCCAGTTGATCGCGCCGGTCGCGCGCCATTTCGGGCGGCCCTCGATCTCGACCAGCTCGCCCAGACCGCCGACCGTGACGTCGAGCGGCAGGACCCCCGAGGCGATACCGTCGAGGATTTCCTGACCGTCGGGCCCCGCCGACTGGACGAAGCTCATCAGGTGCGCGACGTTGAGGCTCAGGCGGAACTTGCCCATGCCGAAATCGGGCACCTTGTAGAACAGGCCGAAGTCCCAGCCCTTGGAGACGCGGCTGTCGAGGTTGAGATAGGGGTCGAGCACCTGGGTGATCTTGCCCGCGGGGGCGAGGCTGGTGCCGGTGAACAGCGCAATGTCCTCCGCGGTCGGATCGGCGCGGATGACGTTGGGGTTGCTACTGCCGTTCAGGCGGCGCAGCAGGTCGAGCGCGATGGCATTGTCGTCGCCGAACGTGCCGACCAGCCCGGTCTGCTTGACGCGCCAGTAATCGGCGGTCAGCGTCAACCCGGGGATGAAGCGCGGTTCGAGGACGATACCCAGGTTGATGCTGGTGCTATCCTCGGGCTTTAAATTCTCGGTACCCGAGCGATAGCTGATCGTGCCCGCGCCGGTGCAGGAACCGAGGCTGGAAATCAGCCCCTTTTCGAGCTGCGCCTGACACAGGACGAAATCGTCGCGCGTGTTCGACCGCGTCGTCCCGGCGTCGTTGACCTGCACCAGATTGGGGGCCCGGAAACCGCGGGACCAGGCGCCGCGGAAGGTGACGCCGGGGAAGACCGACCAGGATGCGGCGATGCGCGGCACCGCGGCGGTTTCGTCGATATCCTTGAAATGCTCGACGCGGCCGGCGAGCTGGATATCGAAGCGGTTGATCAGCGGGATATTCATTTCCGGGCTGACGACCGGCACGAGCAGTTCGGCGAAGGCCGAATAGACTTCGCGCGAGCCGCTGGTGTCGGGCGAGGGGCTGGTGCCCGCGACGTCGCTGCCATTGACTTCGCCGGTCACTCTGTCGGTGAAAGTGATTGTCCCGTCGAGCCGCGGATCGCGGTCGTCATAGAAGGTTTCGCGGCGCCATTCGACGCCCGCGGCGATACCCAGATCGCCGCCCGGCAGCGACAGCAGGTCGTTGCGGCTGATCTTGAAATCGCCGAGCGCGAGGCTGGTACCGCCCTTGCGGTAGACGTCGATGCGGAAGGGATCGATCGACGAGGCCGGGTTGGGGGTGCAGTCGCCGATGCCGGGATCGGAGGTGACGCAGCCGCCGTTGAACGGATTATAGGCGTCAGGCGTCGTCAGGTTGATCTGGTTCTGCATCAGCGTGAGCGACACACGGTTGCGCGTCAGGTCGTTGAGCTTCGCTTCGGAATAAACGAAGCCGGTGTCGAAGTCCCACGCGCCGATATTGCCGCGCAGCCCGCCGACGAGGCGATAGACATTCTTATCGACCGACACGTCGCGATTGCCGACATCGACGAAGCGATAGCGCTCCATGATGACATCCACACCGCTCGCGGCGATGGTGGTGCCGGGCAGGCGGTTGGGACTGCCGACCGGGCCGAACGGGTTCCAATAGGCATTTTTCGAAATGCCGACCGGCACCGCGCTCAGGATCGCCGAAGCATCAAGCTGGCGGTTGTTTTCAGACCGGTAGAAACTGCCTTCGAAATAGGCCTCGACATTGTTGCTGAGCTCGTAGCTCAGCAGCGCCATCGCATTGTAGCGACGCTTCTGGCTGATCAGGCTGTTGCCATAGATTGTGTTGTAGCGGACCGCAGTGGTCGGCGTCGTGCCGTCGCGGGCGCAGAGACCGTTGCCGAAGCTCAGCTTGCAACCGGGAAAGCTCGACGGCTGGAGATAGAAATCATCGTCGCCGATCGGCGTCCGGCTCGACGGCGACGAGCCCTGAATATCAAACTGCCCAAACGGACCGAAGGTATTGCGATTGTTGAACGATGCGTCGCCTTCGAAATCGGTGCCTTCGACCAGCGGCAGGCGATTATCGTCCGCGGCATAGTCGCGCGCGGCATTCGACAGCCCGTTTTCATAGAAATAGCCGCCATAAACGGTCAGGTTGCCGCGTCCGCCGCCGAAGTCGAAACCATAGCCGCCGGAAATCTGGTAGCTGTAGAGGCTGGTGCCGTCGGAGGCGCGCCAGTCGCCTTCAAGGAAGCCGCCCTTCATGTCGCCCTTGAGGACGGTGTTGATGACGCCCGCCACCGCATCCGCGCCATAGATCGCCGACGCGCCGTCGCGCAGCACCTCGAGCCGCTTGACGCTGCCGGGCGCGATTTCATTGGTGTCGGAGCTCACCACCGGCACGAGCAGTTCGGTCTGGAAACCGGGGTGAAGCGTCATCCGGCGGCCGTTGATCAGCAGCAGCGTGTTGCCGGTGCCGAGGTCGCGCAGGTTGATCGAGCCGACGTCGCCGCGGACATTGTTGACGGTCGACGAATTCTGTTCGTTGAACGCGACGGTGCCGGCCTGCGGGATCGCCCGGAACAGCTCGTCGCCCGACGAGGCGCCGGTGTTTTCGATCGCCGTTTCGTCGAGCACGGTGACGGGCAGGACGTCGTTGATCTTCGCACCCTGAATCTGCGACCCGGTAACGACGATCGCCTCATTCGCGTCCGCGGGCGGTGCCGGCTGGTCGGCGCTCTGGTCCGCCGCGGTTTCGGCGGCGAGCGGTTCCTGTGCCTGTGCGACGGTCGCCGCAAGCAAGCTCGGTCCGCAGAGCAGCGCCAGCTTTGCGATGGTGATTGCACGCATGGATATTTCCCTTCCCCTGTTGTCTGTATTCATCGATCGAATGGCCGCCTGGTCATCCAGGCTTCGAACAGATCGGGCCATTGGCTTAGGATCTGGTCGGGCGTGCCGAGGCCCCATCCGTGGCCGCCCTCCTCGAAAATGTGCAGCTCGGCCTTCGCGCCCTTGGCGAGCAGCGCCTGGAACAGCGACAGATTATGGCCGGGCGGCGCGATCGGATCGTCGGATGCCGAGAAGAGGATCATCGGCGGCGCGCTTCCGTTCGCCAACGTATCGAGCGACCAGGCGTCTTCGGCGGCTTTGGTCGGATGCTCGCCGATGATCTCGCGCCGCGTCCGCGTCGTGTCGAACGGCTTGCGCAATTGCACCACCGGAAACAGCAGCGCGGCGAAGTCGGGGCGCGCCGGGGCGCTTTCGAAACGATCGGTGCCGCCGTAGAATTTCTGGTCGGGCCGCAGCGCCGTAAAGCCCGCGAGGTGCCCGCCCGCCGACATGCCCATGATACCGATGCGGTCGGGGGCGATGCCGAAATCGGCGGCGCGCGTGCGCACGATCTTCATCGCTCGCTGCGCGTCGGCGAAGGGCGCGCTTGCGTCCCAGCCGTCGCGCGGAAGGCGATAGATCAACTCGAACACGGTATAGCCGTGAAGCTGGAGCCATTTCGCCGCGGGCGTGCTTTCCTTCCACAGCTGGATACGGAAATAGCCGCCGCCACCGCAGACGATGACCGCGCGGCCGTTGGCGATATTGGGCCGGTAGACGCGCAGCCGCGGGGTCGCGATATTCGATACCGCGCCATAGCCGGTCCCCGCGCCGCCGATCTTTTCGGGGCCGCTGGGGCCGTTGCCGCCCGGCGGTTTGCCGGGCCAAAGCGGAATTTCCTCGACCGCAAAGGCAAACGCCGGGGCCGATCCGGCAGCGCCGACGGCACCTGCGAGCGCCGCGCCGCCGGCAAGGATGGACCGCCGCGAGATCATGCGCTTTCTCCTGCTTTGCTCATCGCAAGGCTGTGCGGGCCGGAGCGTTCGTGGCGCTCGCTATCCTCGCTCGGCAGCGCCATCGGCGTGCCGGCCATCGCCGCCGCCAACCGATCGGTATCGAGCGCCTTTTCCCATTTGGCGACGACGATCGTCGCCACCGCATTGCCGATGAAGTTGGTCAGCGCCCGGCATTCGCTCATGAAGCGGTCGATCCCGAGGATCAGCGCCATGCCCGCAACGGGAACCGACGGGACGACCGAGAGCGTCGCGGCTAGGATCACGAAGCCCGCGCCGGTCACCCCGGCCGCGCCCTTCGAACTGATCATCGCGACAAGGACGAGCGCGAGCTGCTCGCCGAGCGACAGGTGGATGCCCGTCGCCTGCGCAATGAACAGCGCGGCGAGCGTCATGTAGATGTTGGTGCCGTCGAGGTTGAACGAATAGCCGGTCGGCACGACGAGTCCGACCACCGTCTTGCGGCAGCCGGCGACTTCGAGCTTTTCCATCAGGCTCGGCAGCGCCGCTTCGGATGACGAGGTGCCCAGCACCAGCAGCAACTCTTCGCGGAGATAGCGGATCAGCGCGAAGATCGAAAAGCCGGTGAAGCGTGCGACCAACCCGAGCACGACGACCACGAACAGCAGCGAGGTGAGGTAGAAGGTCGCGACGAGCGTCGCGAGGCTGGCGAGTGACCCGATCCCGAACTTGCCGATGGTGAAGGCGATCGCGCCGAACGCGCCGATCGGCGCGAACTTCATCAGCATGTGAACAAGCTTGAAGATCACTTCGCTGAACGACGTCAGCAGATCGAGCACGAGGTCGCTCTTGGGGCGCGTCGTGAAGATTGCGACGCCCGAAAGGATCGCGACGAGCAGAACCTGCAGGATTTCGCCGTCGGTCATCGCGCTGAACAGCGTCGTCGGAATGATGTTGAGCAGGAAGCCGGCGAGCGATTGTTCCTCGGCGGTGTGCGCGTAGGTCGCGACTGCGGTGGTATCCAGCGCGGCGGGATCGATGTTGAGGCCGGCGCCGGGCTGCACGATGTTGGCGACCGCCAGGCCGACGATGAGCGCCAGCGTCGAAAAGGTCAGGAAATAGATGAAGGCCTTGGCGGCGACGCTGCCGATTGAGGACATGTCCTTCATGCTGGCGATGCCGGTTGCGACCGTCAGGAAGATCACCGGCGCGATGATCATCTTCACCAGCTTGATGAAGCCGTCGCCCAGCGGCTTCAGCGCCTCGCCGGCATCGGGATAGAAATGCCCCAACAGCGCGCCGAGCAAAATCGCCACGACAACCTGGAAATAGAGCTGGCGATAGAGCGGTACGCGCTTGCGTCCGCCCATGCCGTCATCTGCCGCGATGCTGATCGACCCCATGCCATCCTGTCCCCTGTCCGCCGGCTCGAACCGGCCGTTGCGGGAATTCTAGGATGGTTCGCGGCGGGCGCAACGATCGCGCTGCCTCCCTTCGGCTCTATATAAAACAACGGCTTATGATGATCTCCGATCAAATTTGTGCAGATTTCCGCATATTTCGGATATACAAAGTGCGGATATTCGCACATCAACCGAGCGATGACGGTGCTGGGAATCGATCTGCGCGCGCGGCGCTGGGCTTTGGCTGCGGGGCTATGCGCCTTGCTCGTCGTCGCGCTCGCGGTCGCGATCACCGATCGGGTGATGCACGATCGCGCGCTGTCCGAGCAGGCCGGACTTGCGCGTAACGACGCGGCGATATTGGCGTCGAGCCTGCGCAGCGAGCTCGACAAGTTCAGCCTGCTTCCGATCGCGCTCGCCGACGATCCGCAGGTGCGCGCGCTGGCTGCGGGCGACGGCGCTTCGGTGGCGGCGCTCAACGGGCGGCTCGAGGCGCTTGCGCGCCAATCGGCGGCGGCGGCGATCTATGTGATGCGCGCCGATGGCACGACGCTCGCGGCGAGCAACTGGCGGCTGCCGACCAGTTTCGTCGGGTCGAGATATGCCTTTCGCCGCTATTTTCACGATGCGCTCGCCAACGGATCGGCCACCCAGTTCGCGCTTGGCACCGTCAGCCGCGAGCCGGGGCTATACATCGCGCGGCGCATCGGGACGCGCGCCGCGCCGCTCGGCGTCGTCGCGGTGAAGGTGGAGTTCGACGGGCTCGAGAGGAGTTGGCGCGACACGGCCCAGCGCGTCTATGTGACCGATCGCGACGGGGTAGTGCTGCTGGCAAGCGACGAGCGTTGGCGGTTTCATCTGGCCCAAGGCGCGAGCACCGACGCGCGCGATGCCGAGGCCGATCTGCGACAGTTCGGCATCCGGACGCTGCGCCCGCTCGCGATCGTTTCGCCCAATGAGGGCGAGGCGGTGCGGATCCCGCTGCTCGACACGCGGCAGCCGATCCTTCCCGACGGATGGGTGTTGCACCTGCTCGCCGATCCGGCGCAGCGCGTCGATGCGGCGGTGGCGACCGGGCGGCTGGCGCTGGCGCTCGGCTTTCTGGTGCTTGCGGTCCTTGCCGCGACGGGCGTCGTGATGCGCCGACGCCGCGATGCGCGCGCGCAGGCGCTGCTCGACGAGCGAACCCGCACGCTGCGCGAACAGCTGTCGCAGGCCAACCGGCTGGCGACGCTCGGCCAGATATCGGCCGGCGTCGGGCACGAGATCGGGCAGCCGGTCGCCGCGACGCGGGTTTTTGCGGAGAACGGGCAAAAGATGCTCGCGGCCGGTGAGGTCGAGCAGGCGTCGGGCAATTTCGCCCGCATCGTCGATCTGGCGGATCGGATCGGACGGATCACCGGCGAACTGCGGCGCTTCAGTCGGCGTCAGCCGGCCGACCGCCGCGAAATGCCGCTCGGCGAGGCGATCGACGGGGCGCTGCTGCTGCTGCGCGATCGCATCCGCTCGATGCACGTCGCCATCGACCTGCCGCCCGAGGAGGCAACGCAGGTCGTCGTCGCCGCCGAACATGTCCGGCTCGAACAGGTGCTGGTCAACCTCTTACAAAATGCGCTCGATGCCGCGGGAGAGGGGGGCAGGGTGACAGTCGCGGTCGATGCGGGCGGCGATGCTGTCTGCCTGCGCGTGATCGACAGTGGGACTCCGCTTTCGCCGGCGCAGGCCGACGATCTGTTCCGGCCCTTCGCGACGACCAAGCCCGACGGCCTCGGCCTCGGCCTTGTCATCGCGCGCGACATCATGCGCGATCTTGGCGGCGAGCTTGCCTATGATGCGGACGCATCCGCGACGACCTTCGTCATGACGATCCCGCGCGCATGACCGGCGTGCGGCCAACGGTCCTTTTCGTCGAGGATGACGAGACGCTGCGCGAGGCGACGGTGCAGGCGCTGACGCTCGAAGGTTTCGAGGTCTCCGCCCACGCCGACGCCTTATCTGCGCTGCGCGCCGTCACCCCCGCCTTTGCCGGCGTGATCGTCAGCGATATCCGTATGCCCGGAATGGACGGGATCGCCTTCTTCGATCATCTGCGCGCGCTCGATCCCGAAATGCAGGTGATTTTCACGACCGCGCACGGCGATGTCGCGATGGCCGTCGAGGCGATGAAAAATGGTGCGGCGGATTTTTTTACCAAGCCCTTTTCGGTCTCGCGGCTGGTGCATGCGATCGGCCGGGCGCACGACCGGCGCGCGCTGGTGCTCGAGAACCGGCGCCTGCGCGACGCGCTGCGCGAGCGGGAGCATCGGCGGATCGGCGGATCGTCGCAGACCGCCGAGCGGCTGCAGCGTCTGATCGCCGAAGTCGCGCGTGCCGACGTCGACCTGATGATCTCCGGGCCGACGGGCGTTGGCAAGAACTTCGTCGCGCGGCTCGTCCACGACCTCAGCCCGCGGCGCGACCGGCCGTTCGTGACCGTCGATGCCGGCGTTCTGACGCACGACGACGCGAATCTGATCCTGTTCGGGCGCGATCCGTCGGTGGCGCTGTCGCGGTCGGGCCTCGTCGAACGGGCGCAAGGCGGCACGCTGGTTCTCGACGAGATCGAGAGCATTCCCGAGCGCGCCAAAGCTCAGTTGCTGAGCCTGATCGACACGCGCCGTTTTCTTGCGATCGGCGCCGAGCGACCACGTTCGGTCGACGTCCGTATCATCGCCATCTCGCGCAGCGCGGGCGAAGGAGAAGGCGCCCGGCCGCTCGATCCCGCACTGCTCCACCGGCTTGGCGGCATCGCGATTGCGCTGCCCGAACTGGCGAGCCGACGCGAGGATATTCCCGATCTCTTCCGCGAATTTGTGGCCGCCTTCGAGGCTGAACTGGAACTGGAGACGAGCGATCTCGGCGAAGCCGAATGGCGCCATTTGCTCAGCCACGACTGGCCGGGCAATATACGCGAACTGCGCACCTTCGCGCGCAACTTCGTCACGGGCCTGACGCGCATCGCGCAAGGCTCTGCCCTCAATGCGGAGCCGCAAAGCCTGCGCGAAATGGTCGCCCGCTTCGAACGCGCGGTGATCGAGGATGCGCTACGCGACGCAAAGGGACAGGTGGACGAGGTACAGCAACGATTGTCCTTGCCGCGCAAGACGCTCTACGACCGGCTGACGAAATACGGTCTCCGGGCCAAGGACTATCGCCGGTGAGGCGGCGCGATTATCGTTCACAATAGGCGGCAACCCGCGACATATAGTGTTTCGGCTGGTGTCGGCCAAAACGCCGGTGCAGAGCTTGCGGCGTGCAACAGGGGCTGGAGGGGGCTGTCATGAATCCCGATGACATAGCGCTGGACGTGAATTTCAGAAACCGACCGGCAAATGCGCGGGGCATTCGTATTGCCACGATCAGATTCGGTATCGCGTTCTGGGTTTTTGTCATGATCGTGGCGGCATTCATCATCGGCGCGACGAGCGACGTCTCACGATCCTTCCTGCTATACAGATTTGTAGATTTTGTATCGCTCTCGGCATTGGCGCTTGGCCTGTCCTACCTCATCTTCATGCTGCACGAGCGATCGGTGCGACGTCGTACTTCGGAAGATTCGTTACCTCTCCTGATGATCGCGGCCTTTTTGCTGTCGGTTGTGCTGGCTGCACTATGGGCTGGTTTCCATGCATTGTACCCTGCAATCGCGGCGATTCTGCATCTCGCGCCAATGCGCGCGACGGACCTCACGGTCTATTTTGGAGCGGCATGGGCGATTTTTTTCGCTTGGGGATGTCTGTTCGTCGCGTTGATCTATGCGTTCGAGTTGAACGACCGCAAGGTGCGTCTCGCCGCCATACGAGAAGAGGCGCTGAGTGCCCAGATGCGCGCGCTGCGCTATCAGATAAATCCGCATTTCCTGTTCAATACGCTCAATTCGATTGCCGGGCTGATCGAAGAAGGTGCCGCCACGCAAGCCGAACGCATGGTGCTTTCCCTCTCCATTTTTCTGCGGACAACATTGGCGCTCGATCCATTCCATGACGTTCCGCTTGCTGATGAAATCGCACTGCAGCGAGAATATCTGGAGATCGAACGCGAGCGGTTTTCCGACCGCATGCGCTTTTCGATAGCCGCCGACCCCGATGTGGCCGATGCGCTGGTCCCAAGCCTTATCCTGCAACCGCTCATCGAAAATGCTCTCAAGCATGGCGTAGGTGCGACCCGCGGCAGGGTTGAGATATTGCTCAGGGCCGGCCGGGCAGGGGATCGGCTGTGCATCGCGATCGAAAACGACATGCCCCGGAATGACGGGGATATGCCGAAGACGTCGGGTTTGGGAGTGGGCCTCAAGAATGTGGCCGAACGATTACGCGCTCGCTTCCAGGGCAATTACGCGATGACGTCCGGGCCTGTTGGCGAGGGGCGCTTCGGTGTCTCTCTGGAACTGCCTTGGCGAATGGCGTGACCGAATGCATCGGCTGTCAATGCAAATTGCGGACGGCGCGATGAGGATATTATCGGGCGCTATGGTGCCGGCTGTCAGACTCGAACTGACGACCTACCGCTTACAAGGCGGTTGCTCTACCAACTGAGCTAAGCCGGCGCGCTCGCGCCCCTTGC
>LULE01000241.1_pt1 | contig 64440 bp, 60 predicted proteins | sample 728231 | NCBI WGS metagenome assembly LULE01 (sample SAMN03860297, study PRJNA289734) | marine metagenome | biome: seawater column; feature: ocean; material: water; isolation source: Red Sea water column Station 192 - depth 10m | place: Saudi Arabia: Red Sea | collected 2011-10-15 | depth 10 m | reverse complement strand
CTGCTCGATGGGGTACTCCTGCAGGAAGCCGGAGCCGCCGAAGGTCTGCAGGGACTCGGTGCCCAGCAGGGTCCAGGAGCGCTCGGAGCCGTAGCCCTTCACGATCGGGAGCAGCAGGTCGTTGACGGCCTCGGCCAGCTTGTCCTCCTCGCCGTTGTGCTCGGCGATGGCGACCCGGTCCTGCCAGGACGCGGTGTAGAGGACCAGCGAGCGCATCGCCTCGGCGTAGGCCTTCTGCGTCATCAGCGAGCGGCGCACGTCGGGGTGGTGGGTGATCGTCACGCGGGGGGCGGTCTTGTCACCGGACTGGGTCAGGTCGGCACCCTGGACGCGGGACTTCGCGAACTCCAGCGCGTTGAGGTAGCCGGTCGACAGCGTCGCGATGGCCTTGGTGCCGACCATCATGCGGGCGTTCTCGATGACCTGGAACATCTGGGCGATGCCGTCGTGGACCTCGCCGAGCAGCCAGCCGCGGGCCGGCTCGCCGCCACCGACGGCGGGGTCGCCGAAGGTGACCTCGCAGGTGTTGGAGACCTTGATGCCCATCTTGTGCTCGACGTTGGTGACGTAGGCGCCGTTGCGCTCGCCCAGCTCACCGGTCTCGAGGTCGAAGTGGAACTTCGGGACGATGAAGAGCGAGAGGCCCTTGGTGCCCGGGCCGCCGGCGCCCTCGACGCCCGAGGGGCGCGCGAGCACGAGGTGGATGACGTTGTCGGAGAGGTCGGACTCGGCGGAGGTGATGAACCGCTTGACGCCCTCGATGTTCCAGGTGCCGTCCTCGTTGGGGGTGGCCTTGGTGCGGCCCGCGCCCACGTCGGAGCCGGCGTCGGGCTCGGTGAGCACCATGGTGGCGACCCAGCCCTTGTCGATCATCATCTGCGCGATCTTCTTGTCACGCTCGATGCCGTTGCGGTGCAGCACGCCCGCGAACATCGGGCCGGCGCCGTACATCCAGATGGCGGGGTTGGCGCCGAGCACGAGCTCGCCGATGCCCCACGAGATGGTCGGGGGCGCGGGGGTGCCACCGAGCTCGGCGAAGGTCTGCAGGCGCCAGAACTCGGAGTCCATCCAGGCCTGGTAGGACTTCTTGAACGACTCAGGGAGCGGAGCGGTGTTGGTGGTCGGGTCGAAGACTGGGGGGCCGGTGCCGAGGACCTCGTCGCGGCCCAGCACCTCGAAGAGGTTGAACTCGATGTCGCGCAGGTTGCTCTTGTAGTGGCTCACGGGGGCCCACCTTCTGTTCTCGGGAACCGGCTTCGCATGCAGGGCAGTACGTCGGCGTACTACTGGCCGGTAACATAATGATACGCGTGGGTAACTTAGCGTGCAACCACTTCGGGGTGGTGCGGAACGCCTGTGTGGTAACGCGATCGCGGCCGCCAAGTCCACGAAGTCGAGTGATCTGATCGACTCGTCTGACACACTGGACCTCATGCGTGTGTCCGCCAAGTCCGACTACGCGCTGCGAGCCCTCATCGAGATGGCCACCCGCGCCGATCGGGCGGCGGTGAGCGCCGAGGAGCTCGGCAAGCTGCAGGACATCCCGCGCAACTTCCTCCAAGCGATCCTGGCGGACCTGCGTCGCGCCGGCGTGGTCATCAGCCAGCGTGGTCAGTCCGGCGGCTGGAAGCTGGCCCGGGCGGCGGGCGACGTCACGGTCGCCGACGTCATCCGTGCCGTCGACGGGCCGCTGGTATCGGTCTACGGCCTGCGGCCCGAGGCGGTCGAGTACAACGACCGGGCCGAGCCGCTGCAGCAGGTCTGGATCGCCGCGCGCCGCTCGCTGCGCGACGTCTTCGAGCACGTCTCGATCCAGGAGCTGGCCGACCAGCGGCTCCCGGAGTGCGTGAGCCGGCGTACGGCGGACGAGGACGCCTGGGCGCCGCACTGATTCCTCGCGCCCCGGTGGTCGCGGACGTCGAGACCACCCGTTCTCGAGCGTGAGTCCCTCAGCCCTCGGCGAGCGCCGCAGCCAGCCGGGTCCGGAGCTTGGCCTTCTTCCGCTCCAGCTTGGCGTTGCGCTTCTGCAGCTCCTCGGCGCGCTCCCGGGTGCGGGCCAGCTCGACGAGCAGGTCGGCCAGGGCGTCCGTGGTGCTGGCGAGGCGCTCCTCGAGCGTCGGGTCGGCCGGGGCCGCGACCGGCGCGGCGGCGGGCAGTAGGTCCGAGGCGTCCCCGGTGACGGCGTACCCGCCCTCGGCCAGCGCCTTGCCCCACGCCTCGGCGAGCTCGGTCAGCTCCTCGTGCAGGTCGGCGGGCACCGCGGTGGGAGCGTCGGTGCTGCGGACCAGGTGGGCCTCGACGAGCTGGCGCTGGGTACGCCGGTCCGCGCGGCCGTCGACGGAGGCGTTGACGTCGCGCAGCACGGCCAGCGAGGCCGCGTCGGGTGCGGTGGCGGTCGCGGTCACGGGCAGCGCGTCCGCGTCGGCCCCGACCAGCCGCGCGATCGTGGCCCAGCCCGCCCGCGCGGGGTCTTGCTCGGTGCCGGGGACGACGACGTGGACGCGGTCCGGACGCCGCAGCTCGGCGGCCCAGCGGTCCAGGACCGCCGGCACGTCCTGGTCGGCCCAGAAGGTGGCCGCCTCGTCGAGGCGACGGTCGGGGTCCAGCACCCGCCGGGCGTAGCGGCGCAGCTCCAGCTCGGAGCCGGCGCGCACCGCGTCGGTCCAGGCGGCCGCCAGCTGTCGGGCGGGGTCGGCGAGGACGGCGACCACGTGGACCTCGAAGCCGGCCAGGCTGTCCAGCAGCAGGGCGATCTGCTCGCGGCTGGCCCCGGCGAGCAGGTCGTCGGAGACGACGACCGCGTCGTGCGACTTCGCCCCCTCCTTGCGGGCCCGCTTGCACAGCAGCGCCCAGGTGCCTTCGACCTCCTTGCGCTTGAAGCCGTAGGTCGAGTGCAACCGTCGCAGCTCCAGAGCGGCGCGGCGCGCCTCGTCGGCGCTGCGCGCGGGGACGCGGACGCCGACCTCGGCCAGGGCGGCGGCGTGGTCGCTCAGCGCCCCGGCGAGGGAGCCTCCGCCTGCGTGGGGGAGGCCGATGTGGATCACGAACCTGCGCTTGGCCATGCCCGCAGGGTGGCCGGCGCAGGGGAGCGGCAGGTGAACGGCCGGTGGTGGCCCGGCCGTCGCGCGGTCTAAGCCTTGGTGAAGGTGGCCATCGTCCGCTCGGGCTCCCAGAACGCCTTCATGGAGGCGACGCGGCCGTCGTCGTGGACGACGTAGACCATGATCAGGTCTGTCGTCGTGTGCGAGCCGTCGGGGAACGACGTGCGGATCGAGCCGATGTTGGCGCAGGTGTTGCTGCCCGCGTTGGCGAAGGAGTCGGAGATCGTGAACTCGAAGGTCGCGATCGGCGCGATCGCCAGCTCCCAGAAGGCCCTGATCCCCTCGTGGCCGTGGTGGCCGCGGCCCTCCGGGTCGAACATGGAGGGCCCGACCGGGTCCTCGAGCACCGCGTCCTCGGCGTACACCGTCAGCCACTCGGCCAGGTCGCCCTTCGCGACCGCGGAGTAGGAGCGCATCGAGGCCATCCGGGCCGGGTGCTCGTCGGTGGCGGCGCGCCAGTCGATGGCGTCGGAGGTGATCGCGGCGGGACGGGAGGCGTCGGTGGAGGTGCTCACCCGCGGGATCGTACGCCGGAACTGGAACGTGTTCTAGTGGTCGGACGTGCGTCGCTCAGTCCCGGACGTGCCGCTGGACCCACTCCACGAACGGGCGCAGCGTGCGCCAGTCCTCGCGCACCAGGTCCAGCGCCTCGGGGGTGTGGATCACCGGCTCGAAGCCGTGCTGCCGACCGAGTGTCAGCGCCTTGTGCCGCAGCAGCCCGATGCGCGGGTGGTCGGCGTCGAAGCCGCGCGGCTGGGTCTTGAGGGTGTCGCCGCCGACCTCGAAGCCGGCGCTCTCGAGCTCGGCGACCAGCGCCTCGAGCTCGGGGCCGAAGGTGTCGTGGGCGACCGCCTCGCGAAACGCGGCCAGGCGGGTGCCTGAGGCCTCGTAGAAGCCGGCGCCGGTGCGCAGGCCCCGCGGGCTGATCTCGACGTACCACCCGGTCGCGGGGCCGACGCCGACGTAGGCCCCCTGGTGTGTCTTGTAGGGCGTCTTGTCCTTCGCGAACCGGACGTCGCGGTAGGGGCGGAAGATCTTGGCCTTGCCGAACTCCGGCTCGAGCGACGCGCACAGAGCGGTCATCGGCGCCCTCACCGACTCGGCGTAGACGTGCTTGTGCGCCTCCCAGAACGACTTGGTGTTGTCGACCTCGAGGTCGTCGTAGAAGTCGAGCGCGGCGACGGGAAAGCCTTGGAACTCCACGGCCCCGAGCCTAGGTGGCGGCCGGGGGACGTCATACGTCCGGAGGGAGGGGACGTCCTGTCCGTATGACGTCCCGGGTGTGGAGCGGATGACGAGACTCGAACTCGCGACATCGACCTTGGGAAGGTCGCGCTCTACCAACTGAGCTACATCCGCACGGCCGGTGTGACCAGCCGCGCACATGCTAGACGATCAGGTGGTGGTCCGGTGCGGCGGCCGCGCCAGCGTGGGCCAGCGGGGGTCGAGACCGTCGCCGGAGGAGCGGCCGGTGAGGCGGCGGTGCACCCAGGGGGCGGCGGAGTCGCGGACCCAGGTGGCGTGCTGTCGCCACTGCTCACGACGGGCGAGCTCGGTGATCTCGCGCGGGTCGGGGACGGCGAGGTCGTGCTCCACGCCGAGGGTGTCGAGGACGGCGACGGCCATCCGCTGGTGGCCGGCGGGACCCATGTGCATGCGGTCCTCGTCCCAGTAGCCCCAGTGGCGGTACTCCCGCATCCGCCAGAAGTCCACGACGGTCGCTCCGTGCCGGTCGGCGGCCTCGCGGACCAGCTCGTTGTAGAGCGCGAAGCGGCCGCGCAGGAGGCGGTACGTCGCGGAGCCGCCCGGGTCGAAGGCGGTGAACACGACCACCCGGGCACCGGCCGCGGCCAGGCGCGCCAGCCCGTCGTCGTACGCGGCGACGAGCATGTCGACGTCGACGCTGGGCCGCAGGATGTCGTTGGCGCCGGCGTAGACGGTCACGAGGTCGGGCTCGAGGGCCAGGGCCGGCTCGAGCTGCTCAGCGAGGATCGGCAGCAGCTTGCGACCGCGGATCGCGAGGTTGGCGTAGCCGAAGTCGGGCTCGCGCTCGGCGAGCACCTCGGCGACGCGGTCGGCCCAGCCGCGTACGCCGTTGGGCCGGGTCGGGTCGGGGTCGCCGACGCCCTCGGTGAAGGAGTCGCCGAGGGCGACGTAGCGCTGGAAGCTCACGACCCCATCGTGCCCGGGCGGTCCTCGTCCCCGGACGCCGAGGTGGCTCCGGCGGCGAGAGGGAGGGTTCGGCCCGGCGTACGGACGATAGGTTGACCCCGTGCTGCTCTCAGACCGGGACATCCTCGCCGAGATCGACGCGGGCCGGGTCGTCCTCGACCCCTACGAGCCGGGCATGCTCCAGCCGTCCTCGATCGACGTGCGGCTGGACCGCTTCTTCCGGGTCTTCGACAACCACAAGTACCCCCACATCGACCCCGCGCAGGACCAGTCCGACCTGACCCGGCTGGTCGAGCCCGACGGCGACGAGCCGTTCATCCTGCACCCGGGCGAGTTCGTGCTGGGGTCGACGTACGAGACCGTCACCCTCCCCGACGACATCGCGGCGCGCGTCGAGGGCAAGTCCTCGTTGGGGCGCCTGGGTCTGCTCACCCACGCCACCGCCGGCTTCGTAGACCCCGGCTTCAGCGGCCACGTCACCCTCGAGCTCGCCAACGTCGCGACGCTGCCGATCAAGCTCTACCCCGGGATGAAGATCGGGCAGTTCTGCTTCCTGCGGCTCTCCTCGCCCTCGCAGCACCCCTACGGCTCGGCGAAGTACGGCTCGCGCTACCAGGGCCAGCGCGGCCCCACGCCGTCGCGCTCCTTCCAGAGCTTCCACCGCACCTCGATCTGAGGACTACTGGTTTGGTGAGGCAACCCTAAGTTAGGGTGGCCTCATGACGATCACCCAGACGGCCCGCCCGTTCGTGCTCTGCGAGGCCGAGGTCGTGCTGGCGCAGCGGCTCTCGCCCTCCTTCGTCCGCGTCCACCTCGCGGCCCCCGAGCTCGCGGAGTTCGGCACCGTCGGACCGAGCTACGACCAGCGGATCAAGCTGGTCTTCCCCCACGAGGGCGGCCCGCTCCCGGTGCTCGGCGAGGGCCAGGACTGGTACGCCGAGTGGCTGGCGCTGCCCGAGGCCCAGCGCGGCCACATGCGCACCTACACCGTCCGCGACGTGCTGGGCTCGGGCCCCGACACCCGCGTCGTGGTCGACCTCGTCACCCACGGCACCGACGGCCACGGCGAGGCGGGGCCGGGCTCGCGCTGGGCGGCCTCGGCGACGGTCGGGTCGCGCGTGCTGCTGCTGGGCCCGCGCAAGGGCGTGGTCTACGGCGGCATCGAGTTCGCGGCGCCCGAGGACTCCGAGCTGCTCCTCGTCGGTGACGAGACCGCCGTCCCCGCGATCGCCGCCGTGCTGGCCCAGCTGCCGGTGGACGCGGCCGGTGCGGCGTTCCTCGAGGTGCCGCTCGGGGTCGACGTGCAGTCGCTGGTCCACCCGCCGCGGGTCGAGGTCACCTGGCTACCGCGCGAGGGGCGGCCGGTCGGGTCCCTCCTGCACGAGGCCGTCCTGGGTCACCTGGGCGCGGGCGCCGCGCCGGTCGAGGTGCCGGAGGCCGAGGTCGAGGTCGGGCTGTGGGAGACCCCGACGTACTCCTCCTCCGGCGACTCCCTCGACGAGCACACCACCTCGGTCGGCCACGACCTCGCCGACCTCTACGCCTGGATCGCGGGGGAGTCGCGCGTGGTGACCGGGCTGCGTCGCGCGCTGGTGCGCGACCTCGGGCTCGACCGCCGGCAGGTCGCCTTCATGGGCTACTGGCGCGAGGGCGTCTCGATGGGCACCTGAGCGTCGTACTCCTGCGGGAGGGTGGTCTCGACGCCCGCTCCTCGCTGCTCGACCACCGGACGGCGGCAGCGGCTCAACCGTCGAGCCGGTCGGCGACGCGGCGCAGGCTGGTCGCGAGGCGGTGGCGCTGCGTGACGCGCGGCATCCGGGGCTGCCTGCTGCGGACGAGGCGGTCGGCACGCCGGGCGCGCGCCTCGGCCTCGAGGGTGCTGGGGTGGTCGAGCATGACGAGCTCCTTGCAGGTGGTCGGTCTGTGATGGCTGGTGGGCGAGAGGCCGAACCGGCTCGTCCTTCCGGAAGGTCGCGCCGGTTCGGCGGGGGATGGGTCAGACCTGGAGGAGGGAGACGTTGCCGCTGACGGTGGCGGCGCGGACCTCAACGTGGTCCTGGCCCTCCTCGGGCTGGCCGGCGCCGGCGAGGGTGGAGTGGATGCGACCGGTGAGCGAGCTGATGTCGGTCCACACCGGGACGCCGGCCGGGACGCCGACCCGGACGTCGCCGGAGGCGACCTTGGCCGAGATGCGCCCGCGGCGGATCGCGGAGATCCCGAGGCTGCCGGAGCCGCTGGTGAAGGCGACGTCCGCGCAGGTCGCGTCGACGCGCAGGTCGCCGGAGCCGGTCTTGGTCAGGACGGCGCCGTCGGCCGTGGCCACGTGCACGTCGCCGGACCCCGACGACACCGACAGCTCGTCGAGGACCTCGCGCAGGGTCACGTCGCCGGAGCCGGTCCGCACCTTCAGCGCGGCCCCGGCCCGGTCCACGCGGACGTCGCCCGAGCCGGTGTCGATGCTGCTGGGGGCGTCGAGGCTCTCGACGCTCACCTCGCCCGACCCGGTCCGCAGGCGTACGCCGCCGGCCGGCCCGGTCACGCTCACCCCGGCGCTGCCCAGCTTGGTCGCCACGTTGCTGCGCGGCGGGGTGGTGACCGTGACGTCCAGGGGGCTGTCGAAGGCCGACAGCAGGCCGCCCCGGGGGGCGACCACGCTGACCTGGCCGTCGCGGTCGTGCACGTCGACCCGGTCGGCGTCGCGACCCTCGACGGTGACGGTGGTGGTCTCGGTGCCGGGGGTCTCGGCGCAGCGGACGCGGACCTCGCCGCGGCCGATCTCGACGTAGACCGAGGCGGGTGAGGGGGTGGCGAACTCGAAGCGGGGCACGGCGGTCTCCAGTGGTCGGCGGGGCATGAAGGGTGTGCGGGGCCGCGGGGCCGGCCGAGCCGGTCCCGTGCGGCGGGGTGGGAGGGGGGCGGGTCAGACCCAGCCGGTCATCCGGCGGTTGCCGCGCCGGGCCGGGTCGGAGCCGAAGAACGGCATGGAGGAGAGATCGATGTCGACGTGGACGGCGCCCTCGTGGGTCGCCGAGCGCACGGCCTGGACCAGCCAGGTGTTGAGCGAGGAGCCGGCGGCCGCCGCCGCGTCCTCGGCCTTGGTCTTGAGCGACTCCGGCAGTCGCAGGGTGATCCGGGCGACGCTGGCGTCCTCCTCGACCTCCTCGGGGCGGGGCGGCGCCGGGGGAGCCGGCGGCGTCGGGGGAGCCGGGGGCGCGGCGTCGACCACGAAGTCGAGGTCGCGACCGTCGAGGCGGACGTCCACGCCGCCCGCCGGCATCGAGGCCGTGATCTCGGCCGCGGCCTGGGAGAGCGCCTCCATCAGGGCGAGTCGCGTGGCCGGCTCGAGGGCGTAGCCCAGGCGCTCGGCCGCCGCGGCGACCTCGGGGCCGCCGGCCTCAGCGGCGGCGAGGAGGTCGCGACGCAGGCTGTCGACGTACGGCGTGATGTCCATGCGCACCACGATGACATCACTGTGACGTCACGTCAAGCACCAGCGACGTCACAGTGGCGTCTCGATGGTGCCGAGGTGGTGCCCAGGTGGTGTCAGGCGGTCCCCGAGGTGCCCGGAGGGGTGGGGACGGCGCGGTCCACGGGTCCTACCGTCGGCGGGTCGTGCCCGGCCCACGCGGTCAGCCCCCAGGGCGCGACACCTCTCGGAAAGGAAGCGCATGCTCCACGCGCCTGCACCCCTGGCCAGCGACACGATCATCTCGGCGAGCTGGGTCGACTACCTGATCGTCGCGATCTACTTCGGCTTCGTCCTCGGCATCGGCCTGATGGCCCGGCGCGGCGTGTCCGACTCGGTGGACTTCTTCCTCTCGGGCCGCTCGCTGCCCGCCTGGGTCACCGGCCTGGCCTTCATCTCCGCCAACCTCGGCGCCGTCGAGATCATGGGCATGTCCGCCAGCGGCGCGGAGTTCGGCCTCCCGACCGTGCATTACTTCTGGGTCGGTGCCATCCCGGCGATGCTGTTCCTCGGCATCGTGATGATGCCCTTCTACTACGGCTCGCAGGTGCGCTCGGTGCCGGAGTTCATGCTGCGGCGCTTCGGCACCGGCGCCCACCTGGTCAACGCGGTGTCCTTCGCCGTCGCGCAGCTGCTGATCGCCGGCATCAACCTCTACCTGCTCGGCTCGATCATCCAGGCGCTCCTGGGGCTGGACCTCTTCCTGGCCGTCGTCATCGCGGCGGTCATCGTGCTCTGCTACATCACCCTCGGCGGGCTGTCGGCCGCGATCTACAACGAGGTGCTGCAGTTCTTCGTGATCGTCGCGGCCCTCACGCCGCTGACGCTGCTCGGCCTGGACCGCGTCGGCGGCTGGCAGGGGGTCAAGGACGGCATCGCCGAGACCGCCGGCCAGGGGGACGTGCCGCCGGCCGCCGACCAGCTCAACAGCTGGCCGGGCACCGCCCTGACGGGCTTCGACTCCGAGCTGCTCTCGGTCGTCGGCATCGTCTTCGGCCTCGGCTTCGTGCTCTCCTTCGGCTACTGGACGACCAACTTCGTCGAGGTCCAGCGCGCGATGGCCACTGACTCGATCTCCTCGGCGCGCAAGACGCCGATCATCGGTGCCTTCCCCAAGATGTTCGTCCCCTTCATCACGATCATCCCCGGCATGATCGCGGCGGTCCTGGTGGCGGAGATCGCCGAGGTCAAGGCCGGCGGCGACGTCAGCGGCGGCGCGGAGGGGTCGGTCACCTACAACGACTCGCTGATCTACCTGATGCGCGACGTGCTGCCCAACGGCCTGCTCGGTGTCGCGATCGCGGGTCTGCTGGCGGCGTTCATGGCCGGCATGGCCGCCAACGTCTCGGCCTTCAACACCGTGTTCAGCGTCGACCTCTGGGAGCGGTACGCCGTCAAGGACCGCTCCGACGGCTACTACCTCCGCGTCGGCCGGTGGGCCACCGTCGGCGCGACGGTCGTGGCGGTCTTCACCGCGCAGCTGGCGGCGAGCTTCTCCAACATCATGGACTACCTCCAGACGCTGTTCGGCTTCTTCAACGCGCCGCTGTTCGCGACGTTCATCCTCGGCATGTTCTGGAAGCGGATGACCGCCACCGCCGGCTGGGCGGGGCTGGCCTCGGGCACGCTCGCCGCGGTCCTCGTCGGCTTCCTGGCCGAGGGCACCCTCGGCTCCCTGTCGATCGGCGTGCTGCCGCTCTCGGGCCAGGGCGCGGCCTTCGTCGCCGCCGGTGTCGCCTTCGCCGTCGACATCGTCGTCTCCGTGGCGGTGTCGCTGGTGACCACGCCCAAGCCCGCCCACGAGCTGGTCGGCCTGGTCTACTCCGAGACCCCGAAGGAGGACCTCGTCGACGAGGCGGAGGCGTCCTACCCGTGGTACCGCCGCACCCTGCCGCTGGCCGGCATCGCCGCGGTCCTGACGATCATCCTCAACCTGGCCTTCTAGGAGTGACCATGAGCGAGCACACCCCGAGCGACGGCGCGGCCAGCACACACAAGGCCGGCCTGCTCGACATCCGCAGCATCATCGGCGCCCTCATGGGTGTCTACGGCGTGATCCTGGTGCTGATGGGGATCTTCGCCGACCCCGAGACCGACAAGACCGGCGGCACCAACGCCAACCTCTGGGCCGGGCTGGCGATGCTGCTCGTGGCCCTCGTCTTCGTGGCGTGGGCCCGGCTGCGGCCGGTCCGGGTGCCGGAGGAGCAGGAGGCTAGCGCCGCTTCTTCCTGACCCACGGCACGGTCAGCTCCGAGGGGGTCTCCGGGCCGGTGTGCACCGTGATGACCGACAGGCTGCCCAGCAGCACCGGCAGCGTCGGGAGCAGGTGCGGCACGTCGAAGGCCTGGACGGCCACGCGCAGGCGGTGGCCCCTGCGGATCTTCGCCGCGGTCGGGAAGACCTCGACGTCGACCGGCTCGATGCCCTCCAGCGGCGCTTGCGACTCCTCGGTGAAGGGGTGCCAGGGCTGGATGATCTTCCCGTTCAGCTTCCGGCTGCGCCGCCGGTCGGTCTCGGCGAGCGAGAGCACCTGCCAGCCGCCGGTCAGCCGGCTGACGGTGCCGTCGGGGGCGACGTCCTCCACCGACACCGAGAGCATCCCGTCGCCGCCACCGGCGACCGAGGTGTAGAGCCGGGCGTTGATCGGGCCGCGGAAGGCGGTCGCCCGCTCCATCGGCTCGGTCTCGAAGACCACGCCGGTCAGGTCGTTGACGCGGGTGTCGTCGAAGCAGGGGTTGGGGAAGGGGAACTGGCTCGCCCCGGCGTTGAGGATGCCCGCGGTCCACTGGTTGGCCGAGCGGGTGCAGGCGCCCGACACGGGCACGGGCAGCACGTCGGCGGTGCCTGCCTCCGGCGTACCGGTGGTGAGGGAGCCGTTGACCAGGGCGGTCGTGGAGCTGCCGGAGAGGTGGTAGGAGCGGGCCCGCAGGTCGCGGTCGATCCAGCGCTTCGACCGCGTCCAGCGGCCGCTGCCCTGCTCGTAGTAGGTGAGGTTCGCGATGTCCTTGTGCAGGCGCTTGTCGCGCTTGCCCTTGACGTAGTGGTCGAACCACCGCAGCTGCAGCTCCTCGAGGCTGCCGTAGCCGGCGTCGCCGATGTCGGCGGCCGAGGATCCCTGGAGGTGGTCCCACGGTCCGGTGATCAGCTTGGTCGGGACGCCGTTGCGCTGCAGCGCCTCGAAGAGCAGCGGGGTGCCGCGCTGGAAGAGGTCGTACTCGCCGGAGACGAAGAAGGCGGGCACCTCCACCTGGTCGATCACGTTGATGACCGAGCGCTGCTCGTAGAACTCGCCGTCGTAGGCCGGCTCCTGGGCCAGCAGTGCCGCCGGGATCACCTGGGCGGTGAACCCGAACGCGCCCATGATGTGGTCGAGGTAGATCGACAGCGCGCTCTGCGGCTCGCTGGCCCCCACCGCGGGCGGGATGAGGCCGGTGGTGGTGACCAGTCCGAGCCACAGCGGGATGAACCCGACGTCGATCGCACCGCCGCTGGCCACGACGTCGCGGTAGACGTCGGCGCCGGGCACCTGCGGGAAGATCGCCTTGAGGCCCTTGGGCTGGGCGGCGGCCGCCCAGAGCTGGGAGATGCCCATGTACGACGGGCCGGTCATCGCTGTCCTGCCGTTGCTCCAGGACTGCTCGTGGGCCCAGGTCATGATCTCGCCGGCGTCGGTGTTCTCCCGGGTGTCGAAGGCGTTCCACTGGCCGCTGCTGGAGCCGGTGCCGCGGGCGTCGACGGTCAGCTGGGCGTAGCCCCGCTTGACCAGGTAGCCGCCGTCGCTGCCGCCGAGGCCACTGTTGGCCAGCACGGACTTGTTGTACGCCGTGATCGTCACGACCACCGGGAAGCGCTTGTCCACCGGCTCGCCGTCGGCGTCGGCGGGCAGGGTCAGGTCGCCGCGGAGGATGACTCCGTCCGACATCGGGATCTCGAGGTCGGTCAACGTGACCGTGTCGGCGTACTGCTCCTTGCGGGGGGACCAGACCTTCGCAGCCTTGCCCTTGCTCTTCTTCGTGGTCTTGCCCGTGGTGACCGTGGCGCCGAGGTCGACGGCGGCGGGCGAGGACGTCGCGGCGGTGCCGGCGTGGGCCGCACCGGTAGTGACAGCGACCGGGCTCGCGACCAGCGCCAGCGTCAGCAGCCCGCCGAGGGCGCGACGGGAGCGGGTGAGGGGGGAGCGAGCGGGCACGACGGGGGACCTCCGGTGTTGACGGTGCGTCAAGAAGGCTAACGAGCGCCGGTGACAGTCGTCACGGATGTCCACGCTCTGCGCCGCGGCCCGCTGGACGCCGGGACGTGGGCTCCGGAACGACCGGAGGGCGTGCCGTGACACAGGGTCACGACACGCCCTCCGGTCGGGCTGCTCCTCGGCTCAGAGGTCGAAGAGCGACTCCGTGCCGTCGATGTCGGCGTCCGTGCGGGGCTGGTGGGCCTCGCCGCTGGAGACCGGCTTCGGCTTCTCCTCGACGGGGGCCGCCTCGGTGGACGCCTCGGGCTCGGGCTCCTCGGTCGTCTCCGCCTCGGTCGACTCCGCGGTCTCCGGCTCCTCCGTCGACTCCTCAGCCGTCTCCTCGGCCGCTGCCTCGGGCTCCGCCTGCGCCGGCTCCTCCGGGGCAGCCGCCTCGGTCGACCCGGTCGCCTCGGGAGCGGCTGCCGGAGTCTCCGGAGCCGCGGGGGCGGCCGGGGCCGGGGCGTTCGCCGGGGCGGCGATGTCGAACAGCGAGCCGGCCGCGTCCAGGTCGACCGCGGGTGCCGCCGGCTTCTCCGGTGCGGGCGTGGGCTCGGCCTTCGCCGCAGGCTCCTCGGCCTGCGCGGGCTCGACCTTCTCCTCGGCCTGCTCCTCGGACTTCTCCGCGGCGGGCTGCTCGACCTCGGGCTCAGCCGGGGTCTCGGCCGCCGCGGGGGCGGCCGGGGCCGGCTCGTCGGCCGGGATGTCGAACAGCGAGCCGCCGCCCGAGAGGTCGACCGACTCCGTCGGCTCGGACGTCTCCGCCGGCTTCTCGGCCGGCTCCTCAGCCGCAGGTGCCTTCTCCTCGGCCTTCGGGGCAGCCGCGGCGGGCTCGTCGGCGGTCAGGTCGAACAGCGAGCCACCGGAACCCAGGTCCGTGGACGGCTCCGGGTCGGCCTCCGTGGGCTCGGCCGCGGGCGCGGCCTTCGCCTCGGCGGGAGCAGCGGGCTCCTCCTCCGCGGCGGGGGCCTCGTCGCCGCCCAGGTCGAAGAGCGAGCCACCGCCCAGCGACTCCTCGGCCGGAGCGGCCTTCGCCTCCGGAGCGGCAGCCTGCTGCTCGGACGGCTTCTCCGCGGGCTTCTCGGCGGGCTCGTCGAACATCGACGAGGCGTCGTCGAAGAGCGACCCGCCCTTGTCGCCACCCTTGTCCGCGCCCGTGTCCTCGGACTTCTCAGGGGCGGCCTTGGCCGCGGGCTCGTCGTCGAGCATCGAGGAGGCGTCGTCGAAGAGCGAGGAGCCGCCGGAGGCCTTGGCGGCCGGACCGGCGTCCGCGGTCTCGGTGACGGTGTCCTCGGTGACCGTGACGTCGCCGGCCTCGGGCTCGGCCTTGGTCGCGACGTCGGTGTCGCCACCAGCACCGCCGGCGGGGGCCGCCTTGGCCTTCGCCGGGGCAGCGGCCGCACCCTGGCCGGGAGCCAGCTTGGTGGCCTGCTCGCCCTTGACCGAGGCCAGCAGCATCTGCGCGACGTCGAGGACCTCGACCTCCTCGCGGGCCTCGCCCTTGGACTGCTTCATGGTCAGGCCGTCGGAGAGCATCACGCGGCAGAAGGGGCAGCCGACGGCGATCTGGTCCGCCCCCGTGCCGACGGCCTCGGTGGTGCGGTTGATGTTGATCCGCTCGCCGAGGTTCTCCTCCATCCACATGCGGGCACCACCGGCGCCGCAGCAGAAGGAGCGCTCGTTGGCGCGCTCCATCTCGACGTACTCCGCGCCGGGCAGGACCTGCAGCAGCTCGCGGGGCGGGGTGTAGACGCCGTTGTGGCGACCGATGTAGCAGGGGTCGTGGTAGGTGATCGAGCGCTTGTGGGCGCCGGCGCCGTCCTTGACCGGGGTCAGCTTGCCCTCGCGCACCAGCCGGTTGAGCAGCTGCGTGTGGTGGACGACCTCGAGCTCGACACCGAACTCCTTGTACTCGTTCTTGAGCGTGTTGAAGCAGTGGGCACAGGTCGAGACGACCTTCTTGACCTTGTACTCCTTGAAGCTCTCCACGTTCTGCTGGGCCAGGCCCTGGAACACGAACTCGTTGCCCGCGCGGCGCGCGGGGTCACCGGTGCAGGTCTCGCCGTTGCCGAGGACGCCGAAGGTCACGCCGGCCATGTCGAGCAGCTCGGCGACCGCACGGGTCGTCTTCTTCGCACGGTCCTCGTAGGCGCCGGCGCAGCCGACCCAGAACAGCCAGTCGACGGAGTCGAGGTCCTCGATGTCGTCGCCGACGACCTTGACGTCGAAGGGCAGGTCCTTGGCCCAGTCCATGCGGGCCGAGCCCGACATGTTCCAGGGGTTGCCCTTGTTCTCCAGGCCCTTGAAGAGACCGTTGAGCTCGGCGGGGAAGTTCGACTCCACCAGGATCTGATGGCGGCGCATGTCCATGATGTGATCGACGTGCTCGATGTCGACGGGGCACTGCTGGACGCAGGCGCCGCAGGAGGTGCAGTTCCACAGCACCTCGGGGTCGATCACCGCGGCGCCGTTGGCCGGGTTGTAGAACCACTCGCCGTCCTCGAGACCGTCGAGACGGCCGCCGGTCTCGCCGACCAGCGGCTTCTCGACCTCGGTGGCCAGCGCGGTGTTGCCCTCGAGGAGCGCCTCGCGCTCGCCCTCGGGCGCCTTGAGGTAAGGCGCCTTGGCGTAGGCGTGGTCGCGCATCGCGGTGATGAGCAGCTTGGGCGACAGCGCGAGGATGCCCTTCCAGGAGAAGTCCTCGATCGCGCCCACGCCGAGCGTGGCGTCCTCGTCGAGGTCGTCGATGTCGTCGAGGGTGACCGGCTTGCCGTTGTTGGTCAGCGGCTTCATGCCACCCAGGGCCGTGGTGGCGCCGTCGGTGTCGCGGCCGACCGACTCGCGCTTGAAGAAGATGTTGAACCAGGCGGTGAAGCGGTGCCAGGCCACGCCCATGGTCAGGTTGGAGGAGATGACGATCAGCCAGGTCATGGCCAGGACGACCTTGATCATCGCGATGATCACGATGATGTTCTCCAGGACCGCCTCGTTGCCCTCGACGCCGGCGGGGAAGAGGAGCTCGCCGACGGGCCCGGAGATCGGGAAGTGGAAGAGGGTGAAGTCCTCGGGGTGGTCGCTGTCGATCTGGCCGAGGTTGTACTCCGCGCCGCGGATGAAGAGGATCGCCGAGCTCTCCAGCAGCACGAACGCCTCGACGAAGTAGGCCTGCCACTGGGTGGAGCCGAAGAAGCGGCTCCTGCGCCCCTTGTCGCGCGGGTGGTTGCGCTGGCGGTGGATGATCAGCGCGATGATGCCGATCGTGCCGAGCAGGCCCAGGCCCTCGCTGACCCACTCGTAGATGAAGAAGTGGCCGATGATCGGCAACGCGAAGTCGGGGTCGAACAGCTGGACGAAGCCGGTCGCGACCGCCGCCGAAAGCACCAGGAAGGCGGCGTAGATGAACCAGTGCATCGCACCGATCCAGTGCCACTGGAGCATGCGCGTGTGGAGGAAGGACTCCTTCAGCAGCGTCACCGCCCGCTTGCCGGGGTTGTCGCTGCGGTTCATGGCCGGCTGACCGAGGCGTACCGTCGCCACGATCTGCTGCACCGCGCGCGCCGTCATGGCGACGGCGACAGCGGTGAAGGCCAGGGACACCACGATGGCGAAGGTCTGCATGGATCTCCTCGTCTCCAGCACCTGCCCAGGGGGCGACAGGTGCTCGCGTGAGCCTAGGGGGGCCCGACCATGTCCGTCAGGCCCGTCCGGGGTGAGGTAGATCCTACCGGTAGGTAACTTGCGGCGGTGGGTGGTCTCGACGCCCGCTCGTCGCCGGCGTGGCGCCGAGGGTCAGGTGCGCTTGACCTTGCGCAGCTTGCCCTTGCCGTTGAACGTGGCGGTCAGCTCCACCTTCTTGCCCCGCCCGTCCTTGGCGCAGAAGCCGTAGCTCCTGCCCAGGCGGGTGTAGGGCTGGCCGACGACCTTCATCACCGTGGTGGTGCTCATGCCGCGGCGCAGCTTCTTCTGCACGGTGCCGACCGGGAGCCGGTTGCCGGGGTTGCGGCAGGAGTCGGGCGCGATGCCGTAGGCGCGCTCCCACATCTGCAGGTAGGCCTCGGCCCCGCGGGACATGTCGTCGAGGATCTTCGCGCCGTCGCCCTTCTTCGACGCCTCGGCGATCAGCGAGAGGTCCTGGATCCAGTCGGGGTAGAGGCCGTACTGCGCCACGCCGTCGACGTTGATGTCGTAGACCCGCTCGCCGGCCACCTGCTGGTCGACGCGTACGCCGCCGAGCCCCCGGAACGGGTAGGTGACCGGGTTCGGGACGTCCTCCCCGCGGGGGCCGCCCTGGGCGCCGAGCCCGTTGATGTCGGCGCCGAAGCCGAAGCCCCAGTAGTAGCGCGGGTCCGCCCAGCCCTGGTGGGAGCGCCACTTCTCCACGAAGCCGGTGCTGCCGCCGGCGTACGCGGTGATGATGCCGCCGGCCCGGTAGACGCGCGGGTAGGCGTCGAGCGTGGACCAGGAGTGGCTGGAGATCAGGCCGTGGTAGCCCATCTCCTCGATCTGGTCGAGCGTGGCGTTGCGGGCCTTCACGCTCATGTGGTCGGGGTCGAAGATGATGTGGCGCTTCGCGAGCTCGTTGATCGTGTACTCACCGAGCGTGGTGAGGCCGCGGCTGTTGCAGTGCAGCGGCGTCGGGTAGAGCGGCAGCGCGGGCAGCGCCAGCGTCCCCGACAGCATCGCGATGGCCCCGAAGAGCGCGTCCTGCTGGCCGGCGGAGATGTCCGGGGCGGCGTACTGCGTCTTGTCGGCGCTCTCGCCGTCCTCCGGTTCGCAGTGCTGCATGTCCCAGAAGGTGCCGGTCTCGAGGAAGTTGGCGCTGTTGACCAGCACCCCGGTCTCGCCAGCGTCCCCGGCGATGCCCGACAGCGCGTTGTCGAACTTGTTGACGATCTCCATCTGACGCACGCCGAGGTCGTGCATCTCGTCGATCTGGGTGGCGATCTCCTCCTCGTCGCACGCCGGGACGTCGCCGACGAGCGGCACGTTCTTGAAGGTGCAGCCGAACGGCACGGAGGTCTCGATGCCGAGGATCACCGCCATCTTGCCGTCGTTGATGACCTCGCGGGCCTCGTAGGGGCTGGTGACGATGCGGTAGAAGCCCTTGCCGGGGCCGCCGAACTGGGCGTCGACGTAGTCCTGGAAGGCGTAGGTCTGGGCGGCCTGCAGGCGCACGGAGTCCATGTCGTCGCAGGAGTTCCGCTTCAGCGGGTAGAGCTGGCACAGCTGGTTGTTCTCGACCAGCAGGTTGACGAAGATGCGCTGGCCGCCGCGCCAGGCGCGCTCCATCCAGCGGTAGTAGGTGCCCTCGTGGGTCAGCGAGTCCGGTGCCGGCCAGTCCACGAACGTCGGCCAGCCGACCGGGTCGTGGCTCGGCTTGCCCGAGAGCGCCGCCTCGAGGACGGCGCCGTAGCCGCCGGTGGTGGTGTGGTCGATGCAGTCGACGAGGGCGAACGGGGCGCCGAAGGGGTCCCAGGGCTTGCCGCAGTGGGCCATGCCGCCGAGGAACTCGAAGGCCATGTGGTGGGTGTGCCCGTCGACGTACCCACGGACCTCCTGGAAGTCGCTGACACCGCCGTGCGGGTTGCCGCGGACGTTGACGCCGGCCTCGGGGTACGCCGTGCAGCCGGACGCCCGGGTGGCGCGGAAGGAGCTGGCGCCGTCGATGGTGAGCGGCTCGCCGTCCTGGGTGAGGGTCAGCTGCTTCCCGGTGAGCTCGGCGGTCCACACCGCCTCCGCCGCGGCCTCATCGACGGTGCCGCCCGGCACGAGCAGCTGGGAGTCGGGGTCCTGGATGAGGTAGGTGCCCAGCGCGGTCGGTTTGAAGTAGAGCGGGGTCCCGCCCGGCACGAGCGTGTAGCAGCCGTTGGCCAGGGCGTACTTGGTGCGCGGCGTCTTCGTGCGGCGGGGGTAGGCGCGCGTGCCGCGCAGCTTCGGGTCCGGCAGCGCCCGCTCCCGGTCGACGTAGCGCGTCGAGGCCGCCCGCTCGGCGGCGGTCGTCGGGTCCACCGGGTCGGAGGCCGACGTGCCCGCCCGGGACAGGGCGTCGCGCTCGCCGTCGCCGACGGCGCCATGGATGTCGAAGCGCTCGCCGCGCGGCCCCTCCAGCGTCATCCCGCCACCGCTGCTGGCGCGGTGCAGCTCCTTGAGGTCCACCCGCGGGGTGGTCGGCGCGTGGCCGGGCAGGGCCATCACGGCGGCCACGAGGGCGGCGGCGCTGACGCCGGCGAGCACGAGCCGGGGAGTACGTCGACGGGCGCCGCCGATGGGGTGCTGGGCCGACTGCTGGGCCGACTGCTGGGCCGGGCCGGCCGGGTCGTGCTGGCTGCGGTCGCGGCGCGGGAACCGACGGGAGCGGGGCTGGCTGGGCATGGGGGGACCTCCGAGGTGACGTCCGGAGAATCTGACACATGTTCACATCCGTGTCGAGGGAAACGGGGTATTCGGTCACCTGCGGTGCGCAGGGTGCGGCCCCGTGCGTCCCCCGATCCGCCGCTCCCGGCTGCTGCCCCTGCTCCTCGTCCCCGCCCTCGCGCTGACCCCGCTGGCGACCCAGTCGGTCGCTCCGGGCGAGCGCCTGCTCGCGCCCGCCGGCGCCGAGACCGAGGACCCGGCCACCGGTGTCCCCGACCGGGTCGTGCTGAACCCGACCGAGGACACCACGACCTCGGTGATGGTCACCTGGCGCACGGCTGCGGGGCTGGAGGACCACCGCGCCCAGGTGCGGCTGCCCGGTGGTGGCCGGCTCGTCGGTGAGTTCCCCTCCTCGCACGAGGAGTCGGCGATGTCCCAGCCCGAGGCCGAGCACCACAGCACGCTCATGGACGGCCTCGAGCCGGGCACCGCCTACGAGTACCGCGTGGGCGGCGAGGCCGGCTGGAGCCGTTGGCGCCCGATGCGCACCGCCGACGAGGGCAGCGAGCCGTTCACCTTCCTCTACTTCGGCGACGCCCAGAACGGCCTGACCGACTGGTGGCCGCCCGTCGTGCGGCGGGCGCTGCGCGGGGAGCCCGACGCCCGGCTGACCCTGCACGAGGGCGACCAGATCAACGAGGCCGACAACGACCCCGAGTGGGGCGATTGGTTCCGCGGGGCCGAGCGGCTGCTGACCTCGACGCTGACGCTGACCAGCCCCGGCAACCACGAGTACTCCGGTGACCAGTTCATCACCGGCTACCGCGCGCACTACGAGTACCCGCTCAACGGGCCGCTGCTGCTGCGCCACGAGGACGTCTACTACGCCGACTACCAGGGCGTGCGCTTCATCGGCCTCAACGCCAACCAGCAGCTCGGCGCGCCCGACCAGGCGATCTGGCTGCGCCGCATCGCCCTGACCGAGAACCCGATGGACTGGACGGTCGTCTTCTTCCACCACCCGGTGTTCAGCGCCTCCGAGGGCCGCGACAACCCGCAGCTGCGCGCGTTCTGGCTGCCCACCTTGGAGGAGCTCGGCATCGACCTGGTCCTCCAGGGCCACGACCACACCTACGCCCGCGGCCACCTCACCGAGAACGAGACCGGACCCGGCACGCACGTGGGGCCGACGTACGTCGTCTCGGTGGCCGGCTCGAAGTACTACGAGCTGGCCCCGGCCGACGACAACGTGTGGACGCAGAACGACGCGACCCGGGTGCTGGCGCACGCCCAGACCTCGACCTACCAGGCGATCTCGGTCTCGCAGGACCGGCTGGTCTTCCGCTCGGTCATCGGTGCGAAGGGGGAGGGCAGCACCACCGACCGCGAGCGGGGCGACCTGCTGGACGCCTTCACCATCACCCGTGGCGAGGACGGCACCAAGGTCGTCGAGGACGGCCTGCCGACGCGGGTCAAGGTGCGGCGCACCCGCGTGAAGGGCCGGGAGGGCGTCGTGGTGGCGAGGCTGCTGGCGCCGCGGCACCGTCCGACCGGCCGCGTGACCGCGTGGGTGGGCGAGGAGAAGGTCGGTGCCGGCCGGCTCCGGAAGGGTCGCGTCCGGGTCACGCTGCGCGGCCTGCCGCGTCGGGCCGAGGCCGTCGAGCTGCGCTACTCCGGGGACGGTCGGGCGTGTGCCGCCACCAGGGCCGTCCCGCTCGGCTGAACGAGCGGGTCCTCCCGGCCGAGACCGGCCACGGCGGCGAGCACCAGCGCGGTGCCGAGCAGCCCGAGCGGGCCGATGCGCTCGTCGAGCAGCACCGCGGCGACGGCCGCCGCGGTGACGGGCTCGAGCAGGGTCGCGACGGTGGCGGCCGAGCCCGAGGTGGTGCGCAGGCCGGCGTACAGCAGGGCGTAGGCCAACGCCATCGTCAGCACGCCCAGGTAGGCGAGCAGGGCCAGTGCGCCGGGGTCGTCCGTGAGTCGCGGGCCGTCGACGAGCAGGGCGAGCGGGGCCAGCCCGACGGCACCGACGGTCGTCGTGGCGGTGGTGAGCGCGAGCGGGGAGGTCTGCCGGGCCAGCACCTCGCCCTGCGCGGTGGCGAAGGCGTACGCCGACCCCGAGGCGAGCGCCGCCAGCAGCCCGAGGCCCGGGCTGGGGCCGGTGCCGCCGCCGTGGCCGGCGCCCACGCTGACCAGCACCAGGCCGGTGAGGGCCGCGACCAGGACGAGCGCCCGGGTGCCGCCGGGCGGCCGGCGGTGCCGGAGCGACTCCGCCGCGGTCAGCAGCACCGGCGCCAGGCCGAGGCTCACCACGGTCGCGACGGAGACGCCGACGAGGGTGACGGAGGCGAAGTAGAGGGCCTGGTAGGCCGCGGTCGCGGTGCCGACGACGACGGTGCGCCGGGGGTGCTCCCGCAGCAGCCGCAGGAGGGCGGGGGCGCTGCGGGTGGCGAGCACGGCCACCGCGAGCACGGCGGCAGCCAGCACCATCCTCCACGCGCTGATGGTGACGACGTGCATCGGCACCCGCTCGCGGACCAGCTGCACGACCAGGCCCCCGGTGCCCCACAGGACACCGGCGAGGCAGACCTGGAGCAGGCCGAGGCGCGCACGGGCGCTCATGGGCGACCTCCGAGCCGCGTGGTGAGGAGCTGCGCGGTGCGGCGTACGTCGGCGGCGAGCGCGGCGGGGTCGACCTGCTGCTCGTCGACCGGGTAGGTCACCGCGATGCCCGCGGCCGGATGGCCGGTGTGGTCGAGGACCGCGGCCGCCACGCTGGCCAGACCCTCGGTGACCTCGCCGTCCTCGGTGGCATGGCCGCGCTGCCGGGTCTCGGTGAGCAGCGACCGCAGTGCCGAGGGGGTGCGAGGGCCGCGACCCGTGCGGTCGACGAAGGAGTCGGCGTGCGGGTAGAGCGCGCGCACCTGGGCGGCGGGCAGGGCCGCCAGCAGCGCGCGGCCGCTGGCGGTCAGGTGGGCCGGCAGCCGCACCCCCACGTCGGTCACGAGCGGCGGTCGGCCCGGGGCTCGCTCCTCGACGACGTACAGCACGTCACGGCCGTGCAGGACCGCGAGATGAGCGCTGTGGCCGGTGCGGTCGACCAGCTGGGCGAGCGCGCGGCGACTGATCCGCTGCAGCGGCTCCTGGCGGGTGTAGCCGCTGCCGACCTCGAACGCCGCGACCCCGAGACCGTAGCGGTGCTCCTCGGGCAGGTGGGCCACGAAGCCCTCGGCCACCATGACGCCGAGCAGGTGGTACGCCGTCGACCGCGGCAGGTCGCAGGCGCGCGCGATCCGCTCCAGCGGCACCGGGTCGGGCTGGCTGGCCAGGAAGCGCAGCACCCGCAGCGTGCGGGTCGCGGCGGGGACCTGGCTCATGGGGTGAAGGCTCTCACCTGGGGCGGGTGCGGGGTCTCGTGGCTCGTGGCTGGCGCTCCTCGCGCCTCGACCAGCGGGGTGGGGCGACCGGCGGTGGGGCGACCGGCGGTGGGGCGACCGGCGGCGGGGTCACCGCAGCGGGTGCTCCTGCTCGGCGGGGACGAGGGGGGCGGCGAGGAGCGGGCAGAGAGCGGCGAGGGCGAAGGCGGCTGCGAATCCGATCCGGTCGACGACCACGCCGGCGACGGGCGGGACGGCGGAGGCGGCGAGGTACTGCGCGGTGTTCTGGGCACCGAGGGCGCGACCGGACCAGAACGGCCCGGCCCGCTCGGCGACGGCGGTGAAGGCGAGCCCGTTGTCGGCGACGGTGAGCACGGTGGCGACCACGACCAGCGGGACCGCGATCGCGGCGTCGAGGCCGGCGGCGACGCCGAGCGCGCCCATGCAGACCGCGGCGGCGACGGCGACCCACCGCAGCGGGCGGAGCCGGCTCGAGACGCGGTCGCTGAGCGCACCGGCCGCGATCCGTCCGAGCGCCCCGGCGACCTGCGCGAGCCCGACGAGGGACCCGGCGGCGGCCGCCGACCACCCGCGGTCGGTGATGAGCCAGACCAGGGCGAAGGTCCACACCAGGAACTGCGGCACCACGAGCAGGACCGAGACGAGGTGGATGCGCGCGAGGTAGCCGTCGCGGCGGTAGGGATTCGGGGCGTCGCCCTCGACCCGCGGCGGCCGGGGCGGGTCCACGACGACCGCCAGCACGACGAGCGCACCCACCAGGGCGGCGACGGCGGGGACGAGCAGCGCGCTGGCGACCCCGTGCCGCTCTGCGGTGACGGCGATCGAGACCGCGGCGACGCCGACCCCGACCGGCTGGGCCATCTGCCGGATGCCCATCGCCAGGCCCCGGCGCTGCGGGGGGAACCACCCCACGACGACCCGGCCGCTGGCCGAGGCGGTGCTGGCGGCGGCCGCACCCGCGAGCAGCAGGGTCAGGCCGAGCATGGTCGGGTCCTGCGAGCGGGCACCGAGGACCGCGAGGCCGCCCGCACCCGCGGTGAGCAGCAGCCCGGTGACCAGCACCAGACGCTCCCCGCGGCGGTCGGTGACCATCCCCCAGGCGACGAGGGCCAGCACCACGCCGAGCGTCGGGGCGGCGGCGACCAGGCCCGCCTGCGGCAGGCTCAGGCCGAGCTGGTCGCGCAGCGAGGGGATGAGGAACGCCGGCCCGTGGATCGTCACCGCCGCCGCGGCCTGGGCCAGCGTGGAGGCGCCGAGCATCGCCCAGCGCCGGGTCCACCCCGGGCTGCGCTGGTCGACGATGACGCTCACCGACCCATCAGAAACCCTCGACCCCCCGGATCCGACCAGCATCTCGGCGTACGGCGTGTGAGAAATGCCGCCGAGAGGTCACTGGCGCACGGCCGAGGGGTCGCTCGTGCACGGCCCGGACGCCGAACCGGCGCGACGCTCCGTACGGAGACGTCGCGCCGGTTCGGCGTGGTGGTCCGGGGTCAGGACTCGGAGATCGAGAGCTTCGAGGTCGCGAAGTCGAGGACCGCGCCGGTGCCGTCGAGCAGCGTGACGCGGACGCCGACGATGCGGATGCCGCCCTTGATCTTCTTCTTCAGGCCGGTCTGGATCTTGGCCAGGCCGGGGATCTCGAGCTCACCGAGCTGGTCGAGGCTCTGCGGCTCCCCGCCCAGCGTGATGGCGCCGAAGCTGGCCCTGGCGTTGCGCTTGAGCTTGCCGTTGGCCATCCGCTTCACCTTGACCTTGGACTTGATCGCCTCGACGACCAGCTGGCCGCCCAGGTCGAGCTCGGCGACCGACGAGGCCTCCATGCCGACGGCCTTGCGCGTGGTCTGCTTGCCCTTCTGGCGGGCGCTGGCGCCCTCGACGGTGATCTCGTCGGCGAGGTTCACGTCGGCGGCGTCCATCGGGTCGAGCTCGCCGTCGGTGCCGGTGCAGGGCATCACCTGGTTGATCACCTTGCCGACCTCGACGAGCTCGCCGAGGACCTTGGCCTTGGCGGGGACGCCGCTGCCGTGGAAGATGCCGGACTTGTAGCCCTTCTCGATCTTGGAGACCGAGCGCGCGACCTTGACCGTGGTCTCGGTCGGGATGACCTTGATGACCAGGCCGACGGCGTAGGCGCGCGCGTCGTCCTTGGTCTCCTTCTCGATGGTCCGGCCGAGCTCGATCACGGCCAGGCCCGGGATCGTGATCGGCTGGTCGGCCGAGGGGATGTCCAGGCTCTGCGGCTCGCCGCCGGGCGGGGTGTAGCTGATGCCGGCGATGTCGGACCGCGCCGTGGCGTGGAAGCCGTCGGCGTCGTGGAAGGCGCTGGTGGTCGACTCGACGCCGTCGATGGTGAGGCTGCCCAGCGGGGTGTCGGCGAGCACGATCTCGGCGACCCGGTGGACCGAGGCGGACGTGGCGACGCCCTTCTTCTGCGAGGTCGTCACGCGGGAGTAGACGCCACGGACCGTGCCGAGGCCGGGGACCTCGCTCTCGGCGACGAAGTTGCGGTGGGCCTTGCCGGCGTCGCTGGTGCAGGCGATCGAGCTGAGCGCCGTGCGGTCGGAGCCGACGGGCACCATGCCGCCGGAGGCGGAGGTGCCATAGCCGTTGGCCCGGAACGCGAACGACGTGCGGGTGAGCTTGGCGCGCTCGGCACTCTCACGGGCGCTGTCGGGGGCGGCGCTCGCCGCGGGGGCCAGCGCGACCGAGGCGGTCAGGCCGAGGGCCAGGGCGGTGAGCGTGCCGGTGGCGGCGCGCAGCGCGCGGGTGGGACGGGACGGGTGGCGGGGGGTGATGGGGGACATCGTGCTCCTCGGCCGCGGGGCCGAGGCCCCGTGCGCTGGTGGGGGTGGTGGCGTCCTGCCGCGTCACGGGGCTGTGACGCACGTGACACAAGGGTTTCCAGCGTGCGCCCCTTCAAACCTGTTGGGGATACGAGAGGGGTCTTGGCCTGCGCTGGTCCAGACCGGCTCGGTCTCGGGTACGAGACGGCGAGGCGGCCGGCGCGTGACCTCTGTGCGGGCGCACAGACCTCGCCACCCCGCACCGATCGGGCTCGGTGCGGGGTGGGCGGAGGGGTCCAGCGCCCGGCGAGGGCGCCGGATGTGCCTGGGTGCGGCCTCAGAAGGGGCGGATCTTGACCTTCGCCAGCCCGATGTCTACGACCGAGTCGATCTCGGTGCCCTCGAGCAGGCTGATCCTCAGGGCGACCACGCGCATGCCGTAGGGCGTGCGGGTGCGCACGTCGGTCTCGATCTTGGCCAGCCCGGGGATCTCGATCCCGTCGAGGTCGGGCAGGGCGAAGGACTGGCCGTTGAAGGAGATCGATCCCACGGTGGTGCCGTCGGAGGAGCGGCGCACCTTCTTGCCGGTGCGCACGGCCGTGGCCTTCGAGCGGATCGCGTCGATGACGAGCGTCCCGCCACCCAGGTCGACCCGGCCGACGGTCGCGGTGGCGACGGCCTTGGCCTTGTTCCTGCGTCGGTTCTGGGTGGTGCGGGTGGTGCCCTGCGCGCCCTCGATCCGGATCGCGCCGGCGAGGTCGACGGTGGCCGCAGCCTCCTCCAGACGCTCACCGCCGGTGCCCAGGCAGGGCATCCGCTGCACGACCGCCTGGCCCACCGTGATCAGGTCGCCGAGCAGGCTGACCTGGACCGGGGCGCCGGCGCCGTTGAAGATGCCGCCGCGTTCGCCCTCCTCGATCTTCGCCGCGCTGCGGGAGATCTTCACGACCGTGCCGGTGGGGATGATCTTGACCTCGAGCCCGGTGGCGTAGGAGCGGGCCTGGGTCTGGTTGGCTTTCTCGATGGTGCGGCCGAGCTGGATCCTCAGCAGGCCGGGCACGGTCACGGGCTGCTCCGGCGAGGGCAGCGGCAGGCTCTGCTCGAGTCCGCCGGGCAGGCCCAGGGTGAGCCGCCCGAGCGAGGTGCGCGCACGCGAGTCGTAGCCGTCGGGCCCGTGCCAGGCCTTGGCGACCGTGTTGACCGCGGAGATGCCGAGCGTCAGCAGGCCGGGCACGCCGATGGCGACGTCCGCCACCTTGTGCTTGCCGATGGAGGTGGTGCGGCCCTTCACGCGCTTGGTCTGGGTCGTGGAGTCGACGGTGCCGATCTGTAGAAGGCCGGGCACGTCGGCGTCCACGACGGTGTTGCTGTTGTTCTTGCCGAGCAGGTTGGTGCACCCGATCGAGCTGACGGCGGTCCGGCTGGAGTCCACGGGCAGGTCGCCGCCCTCGACGCTGGTGCCGTACCCGTTGGCGCGGAAGGCGAAGCGGGTGGAGCGCAGCTTCGTGGAGCGCTCGGCGAGCGTGGCGACGGCCCCGCTCGCGGCTGCCGGCGCGGCGGTCGCGGGGCCGCCACTCGACGCGGCGAGCGTCGGCGGGGCAGCGAACGCGAGGCCGGCGGCCAGTGCGCCGACTGCGAGGCCGGCCCCCCATCTGCGGGCTCGGTGGCGGGCAGCGGTCGTGGGTGCAGGCATGGGTCTCCCTCGGATCGGGCCCTGCCCCCCGCGGACCCTGGTGTGGATGCTGCGTCGCGCCCTCACGCGATCAGCGCTCGACGGGACTCCCTGACCCGTCGGACAAGAGCCATCCTTGCCCAGACGGGCCGACGGGTCACGTCCGGCATCCGCCAGGCGGACCGGTCTCGGATCCCAGACAGCTCCACCGGCGGACCCCTGGTGCCCCTCCGGCCCGAGGGCGTGTCATGGACGACATGGAGAGCGTGTCGAGCAACGGGGTCGATCCGGGAGCCAGGTCGGCGGTCGAGGTGGGGGTCGGCCCCCTCGCCCCCGACCAGGTCGTGGCCGTGGCGCGGGGTGGCGCCGGGGTCCGGCTGGGCGAGGACGCGCTGGCCGCGATCGACCGGGCCCGCGCGGTGGTCGAGGGGCTCGCGGCGGCCGACACCCCGGCGTACGGCGTCTCGACGGGGTTCGGGGCGCTCGCGACCCGGCACATCCCCACCGAGATGCGGGCGCGTCTGCAGCGCTCGCTGGTGCGCTCGCACGCCGCCGGCTCCGGCCCGGAGATCGAGCGCGAGGTGGTGCGGGCGCTGATGCTGCTGCGGCTCTCGACGCTGGCGACCGGTCGCACCGGGGTACGCCGGGAGACCGCCGCCCTGCTGGCCGGACTCCTCCACCACGGCATCACGCCGGTCGTGCGCGAGCACGGCTCGCTGGGTTGCTCGGGCGACCTCGCGCCGCTCTCGCACTGCGCGCTGGCGCTGATGGGGGAGGGCGAGGTGCGCGACGCCTCCGGCACCTTGATGCCCGCCGCGGACGCGTTGGCAGCCGCCGGGCTCGAGCCGGTCGAGCTGGCCGCCAAGGAGGGCCTCGCCCTCATCAACGGCACCGACGGGATGCTCGGGATGCTCGTGCTGGCGCTGCACGACCTGCGGGTGCTCCTGCGCACCGCCGACGTCGCGGCCGCCATGTCGGTCGAGGGGCTGCTCGGCACCGACCGGGTCTTCGCACCCGAGCTGCAGGCGATCCGGCCGCACCCGGGTCAGGCCGACTCGGCGGCCAACCTGGTGCGGCTGCTGGCCGGCTCGGGCGTCGTCGCGTCCCACCGCACACCCGACTGCACGCGGGTCCAGGACGCCTACTCGCTGCGCTGTGCCCCGCAGGTGCACGGCGCCGCCCGGGACACCGCGGACCACGCGGCCCGCGTCGCCTCGTGGGAGCTGGCGTCGGCGGTGGACAACCCCGTGGTCGTCGAGGATCGCGTCGAGTCCAACGGCAACTTCCACGGCGCCCCGGTCGCCTACGTGCTCGACTTCCTCGCGATCCCGGTCGCGGACGTGGCCTCGATGAGCGAGCGGCGTACCGACCGGTTCCTCGACAGGGCCCGCAACCACGGGCTGCCGCCGTTCCTGGCCGACGACCCGGGCGTCGACAGCGGGCTGATGATCGCGCAGTACACCCAGGCCGCTGTCGTCTCCGAGCTCAAGCGGCTCGCGGTGCCGGCGTCGGTCGACTCGATCCCGTCCTCGGCGATGCAGGAGGACCACGTGTCGATGGGCTGGGGCGCGGCGCGCAAGCTGCGCCGCGCGGTCGACGGGCTGGCGCGCGTCGTCGCGATCGAGGTGATGACCGCGGCCCGCGCGCTGGACCTGCGGGCGGCGGCGCTCGGCGTCTCCCCCTCACCGGCCACCGGCGCGGTCGTCGACCTTCTCCGCTCCTCCGGCGTCGCGGGCCCCGGCCCCGATCGCCACCTGTCCCCCGAGATCGAGACCTGTGTCGACCTCGTCCGCTCCCGCGCCGTGCTGGCCGCCGCGACCTCTGTGATCGGAGACCTCGCATGACCTCCTCTCCCTCGAACCCGCGGCTGCCGATCCACGCCGCCACCGGCACCGACCTCACCGCACGCTCCTGGCAGACCGAGGCGCCGCTGCGGATGCTGATGAACAACCTCGACCCGGAGGTGGCCGAGGACCCCGACCACCTCGTCGTGTACGGCGGCACCGGCCGCGCCGCCCGCTCCTGGGAGGCCTACGACGCGATCGTCGACACCCTGCGCGACCTCGCCGACGACGAGACTCTGCTGGTGCAGTCGGGCAAGCCGGTCGCGGTGATGCGCACCCACACCTGGGCGCCGCGCGTGCTGATCGCCAACTCCAACCTCGTGGGCGACTGGGCGAGCTGGGAGGAGTTCCGTCGGCTCGAGGACCTCGGGCTGACGATGTACGGCCAGATGACCGCGGGCTCGTGGATCTACATCGGCACCCAGGGGATCCTCCAGGGCACCTACGAGACGTTCGCGGCGGTGGCCGACAAGCGGTTCGGGGGGACGCTGGCCGGCACCATCACCGTCACTGCCGGCCTGGGCGGGATGGGTGGCGCGCAGCCGCTGGCGGTGACGATGAACGACGGCGTCGCGATCTGCCTCGAGTGCGACGAGGCCCGCATCCAGCGCCGCATCGACCACCGCTACCTCGACGTGCGGGCGTCCTCGCTGGAGGAGGCCGTGTCGATGGCGGTGCGGGCCCGCGACGAGCGGCGGGCGCTGTCGATCGGCGTGCTCGGCAACGCCGCCGAGATGCTGCCGCGGCTGCTGGAGATGGACGCCCCTGTCGACGTCGTCACCGACCAGACCTCGGCCCATGACCCGTTGGCCTACCTGCCGGTCGGGGTGCCCTTCGAGGAGTGGGAGGAGCGGCGTACCGCCGACCCGGCGGCGTTCACCAAGGAGGCGCAGGCCTCGATGGCCGCCCACGTCCGGGCGATGGTGGAGCTCCAGGACCGGGGCGCCGAGGTGTTCGACTACGGCAACTCCATCCGCGACGAGGCCCGCAAGGGCGGCTACGACCGGGCCTTCGAGTTCCCGGGCTTCGTGCCGGCCTACATCCGCCCGCAGTTCTGCGGGGGCCGCGGCCCCTTCCGGTGGGCGGCGCTGTCGGGCGACCCCGCCGACATCGCGGCCACCGACCGCGCCATCCTCGAGCTCTTCCCCGAGGACGAGAAGCTGCGCCGCTGGATCACCATGGCCGGCGAGCGCGTCCACTTCCAGGGCCTGCCGTCCCGGATCTGCTGGCTCGGCTACGGCGAGCGTGCCCGCGCAGGCGCGAAGTTCAACGAGATGGTCGCCTCGGGTGAGCTGGCCGCGCCGGTCGTGATCGGGCGCGACCACCTCGACTGCGGCTCGGTCGCCTCGCCCTACCGGGAGACCGAGTCGATGCTCGACGGCTCCGACGCGATCGCGGACTGGGCGCTGCTCAACGCGCTGGTCAACACCGCCTCCGGCGCCACGTGGGTCTCGATCCACCACGGCGGCGGCGTCGGCATCGGCCGCTCGATCCACGCCGGGCAGGTCGTCGTCGCCGACGGCACCGAGCTGGCTGCGGAGAAGATCGAGCGGGTGCTGACCAACGACCCCGGCATGGGGGTCGTGCGGCACGTCGACGCCGGCTACGACCGGGCCGACGAGGTCGCCCGCGAGCGGGGGGTGCGGGTGCCCATGGACTTCTCGTCGCGGGAGTCGTAAGGACTTCGTCACCGTGGTCGGCGCCTGCACCCGGCAGCATGGGGACGTGCGCCGACTCCGACGTCGTCCTCTACGTCGCCGCCAGCTGGTGCCACCACTGCCAGGACACCGACGCCTCGCTCGACGCCGACGGGGTGCCGGCGGGCCTGACGCTGGTGAAGATCGACTACGACGAGCGGACCGACCGCGTCAGCGGGGGCTGTCGAGGACCATGGTGATCGGCCCGTCGTTGACCGACGAGACCTGCATGTCGGCCCCGAAGACGCCGCGCTGCACGGGGGCGCCGAGGCGCTCCAGCTCGGTGCACACGGCGTCGTACAACGGCTCGGAGACGGGGCCGGGCGCTGCGGCGGCCCAGGTGGGTCGGCGACCCTTGCGGGCGTCGCCGTAGAGCGTGAACTGGCTGACGACCAGCACGGGGGCGCCCACGTCGGAGGCGGAGCGCTCCTCGCGCAGCAGCCGCAGCTCCCAGATCTTGCGGGCGGTCCACGCGACGTCGGCGGGGCCGTCGTCGTGGGTGACCCCGAGGTAGACGAGCAGCCCGGGCTCGGTGGTCGCGCCGACCACCTCGCCGTCGACGGTCACGCTGGCCGACAGGGTGCGCTGCACGACTGCTCGCATGGGCCCATCCTCCCCGGCGCCCGACCCCATCCGGGCGCCGGGGGAGGGACTACCAGACCCGACGGGTGTTGCCGCCCATCGGGACGAGGTTGAGCACCAGACCGACGACCAGCAGGATCGCGCCGATCGTGGTGAGGATGGAGATCTTCGCGATGAGCCCGATGATGAGCAGGATCAGTCCGAGGACGACCATGGGGAACCTCCTGTAGCGGGCCCGCCCTCGGTGGGCGGGCGTTGCTCCTACCGTTTCCCGCCCTTGCCGGGGCTCACTCCGCCCGATTGGGTGAGGGGATGGCGCACCCGCAGATGTTCGACGACGACGACCCGGTGCTCGCGCGGCTGCGCTCCGTGGCCCTCGCCCTGCCGGGCGCGGACATGAAGGTGTCGCACGGGCGGCCGGCGTTCTTCACGCAGAAGGTGTTCGCCTACTACGGCGGCTCGCAGAAGGTCGACGGGTCGTGGGTGGCCCACGACTGCTCGATCATGGTGCAGCCCGACCCCGCCGACCGCCCGGCGCTGCTGGACGACCCGCGCGTCTGGGTCCCGGCCTACCTCGGCGGGGCCGGGTGGCTCGGCGTCGACCTCGACCCCGACCCGGTCGCGGTGGACTGGGCCGAGGTCGGCGAGCTGCTCGATGCGTCGTACCGGCTGACCGCGCCGGCGCGGTTGGTGCGGGAGCTGGAGGGGCGCGCGGCGGGGTAGTCCGAATCCCGTTTCCTGCTTACTGCGCAGTAAGCAGGAAAAAGAATGCGTCGTAACCCGGCCGGCCGCCTCAGCCCAGCGCCGAGATCGCCTCGTGGATCGTCAGCGTCCGGCGGGCGGACTCGACGTGCAGGTTCTCGATCCGCGAGCAGCGCCATCGACAGCGAGGTCATCAGCGGGGCGCGGCCGGGGACGTGCTCGGCGTACAGCTCCTTGACCAGGTCGTTGGTGCCCATCACGATCACCGCGAGCCGGTCGGAGGCGGCCGCGATCTCGCGCGCGTTGAAGATCGCCTCGGGCGTCTCGACCATCGCCCAGAGCTTGGTGTGCTCCGGCGCGCCGGCCTTCTCCATCGCCTCGACGAGGCCGAGCACCTCGGCGGCGCTGTTGACCTTGGGGACCACGATGCCGTCGGGACCGGCCTTCGCCGCGGCGGCGAGGTCGGCGTCGTGCCACTCGGTGCCGAGGCTGTTGACGCGGATGGTGACGGTACGCCGGCCGTACTCACCGCTCGACGCGGCCGCGCACACGGCCTCCCGGGCGGCGGGCTTGGCGTCGGGGGCGACGGAGTCCTCGAGGTCGAGGATCAGGCCGTCGCAGGGGATGGTCTTGGCCTTCTCCAGGGCCCGGTCGTTGGCGCCGGGCATGTAGAGGACGGAGCGGAGAACGGTCGTCATGGTCAGTCCACCTCGATCGCGTCGTACTGCTTCTTCAGCTCGGGGTCGATGGCGGCCAGCTGCTCGGCCAGCTCGACCATCACCAGGCACTGCTTGAGGGAGGCGTCGTCCTCCATCTTCCCGTCGAGCATCACCGCACCCGTGCCGTCGCCCATGGCGGCGACCACGCGACGGGCGTGCTTGATGTCCTCGACCGAGGGGCTGAAGACCTTGTTGGCGATGGCGATCTGCTTGGGGTGCAGGCTCCAGGTGCCGACGCAGCCGAGCAGGAAGGCGTTGCGGAACTGGTCCTCGCAGGCCACCACGTCGGCGATGTCGCCGAAGGGGCCGTAGTAGGGGTAGATGCCGTGGGTCGCGCAGGCGTCGACCATCCGGGCGATCGTGTAGTGCCACAGGTCCTGCTGGAAGATCGCGCGGTGCGCGTCGGGCTGCTCGTGGACGGGGTCCTGACGGACGAGGTAGCCGGGGTGGCCGCCGCCGACGCGGGTGGTCTTCATGCGGCGGTCGGCGGCGAGGTCGGCCGGGCCGAGGGAGAGGCCCTGCATGCGCGGCGAGGCGCCGCAGATCTCCTCGACGTTGGCGACGCCGCGGGCGGTCTCGAGGATCGCGTGGACCAGGATCGGCTTCTCCAGCCCGGCCTTGGCCTCGAGCTGGGCGAGCAGCCGGTCGACGTAGTGGATGTCCTCGGCGCCCTGCACCTTCGGCACCATGATGACGTCGAGCTTGTGGCCGATCGCGGGCACGAGCCGGGTCAGGTCGTCGAGCACCCAGGGGCTGTCGAGGGAGTTGATCCGGGTCCACAGCTGCGTGGGTCCGAAGTCGGTCTCCGACGCGATCTTCACCAGGCCCTCGCGTGCGGCCTCCTTGTTGTCGGCCTTGACGGCGTCCTCGAGGTTGCCGAGCAGCACGTCGACTGTCCCGACCATCTGCGGGATCTTCGCCGCCATCTTCTCGTTGCTGGGGTCGAAGAAGTGGATCGCGCGGCTCGGCCGCGCCGGGATCTCGGTCGGCGGGGTCGGCGCACCCACGGCGAGGGGGCGGAAGAAGTCCTTGGCGCTCTTGCTGCTGGGCATGGTGCGGAAACTAGCAGCGCGTCGTTACCCGTCGGTATGACCGATCTGACAGCGGACGGTCGGGGCCTGGCGCCAGCCGGGTTTGTCGGCTGGCCGACAAACCCGGAAGTGGGACGACGAAACTCTGTCGTCCAGCTCCCGGGTTCAGCGGCTGACCGACACACCCGGCCGAGGCTCGCCGCTCACACCCACCACCGCCACCACCGGCGTCGGGGAGCGGGGGTGGCGGCGGAGCGGGCGTTCTCCGCGCGTACGGCGGCGGCCCGGTCGGCCCGGCGGGTGGCCCAGGCATCCACGGTCGCCTCGACGTCGCGGGGCATCGTGATCAACGGCGGGCCGTCGACAGGGGTGTAGCGGGCGCGGATGACGCGGGCGTTGAACTCCTCCACCTCACGGCGTACGTCGCCCTCGACCGTGTGCCGGTCCAGGCGGGCGTCCAGCTCCGCGTCGTCCTTGCGTCGACCCACTGGTGCTGGTAGGCGATCCGGGCGGCGGAGGCGGACTGGGTCGAGCGCTTGCGCCGCTCGGCCTCGTCGCGGGCGCGCTGGACCTCGTTCTGCTGCGACTCCGACACGTGGACCACCCCTGTGCGGCCAGCCTACGACCGGGGACCAGCCCACCGGCCGGGCCTCAGGCCCCCAGCGTCTCCGGGCGAGCCACCTCGAGGGTGACCTCGTCGGTGACCTTCGGCGCGAGCAGCAGGCAGACCGCGGCGACGACGGCGGCCACCGAGCAGACCGCCCAGACCGTGAGGTAGCCCGAGAGCGGGGCCGCGCCCTCGGCGGGCCCCTCGAGCGAGCCCGTGGAGGCCAGGGCGATCGCGAAGACCGAGGAGGCGATCGCGCCGCCGACGGTCTTGGTCGCGTTGGTCATCCCGGTCGCGAAGCCGGTGCGGTCGGGCGGGGCGGCGGCTGCGGCGGCCGCCGGCAGTGCGGCGACCAGGGCGCCGGAGCCGAGGCCCGCGATCGCCATGTTGGTCAGCGTCTGGGTCGTGGAGTCGTGGAAGGGCAGGAACAACCCGTAGCCCAGCGCCACCAGCAGCGAGGAGGCCACCAGCGCCCCGCGCGGCCCGAGCAGCCGCGCGGTCAGCGGCAGCGTGAACGCGCCGATCGCCAGGAACACGACGTACACCCCGACCAGCGTCGAGACGAAGGCAGCGTCCGCGCCGAGGCCGTAGCCGACGACGTCGGGGTCGGTGCGGGCGAAGGTGGACAGCGGGATCTGGGCGCCGAGCACGGACATGCCGAAGAGGAACGCCGTGAGCTGGATCGGCCACTGGTCGGTGCGTGCGAGGAGCCGCACGTCGACCATCGGGTCGGCCAGCGACCGCTCGAGCCGCACGAACGGCACCAGCGCCGCCAGCCCGGCCAGCACCAGCAGCCACGGCAGCGCCGCGGCCGGGCCCTGCAGCCGGATGGCGATGAGGCCGCCCATCACCAGGCCGAGGACCAGCGTGATCATGCCCAGGCCGCGCCAGTCGTACCCGCCGGTGGCCTCCCCGGGCACGTCCTCGACGCCGAACCAGACGAGCACCAGCACGACGGTCGTCACGATCGCCGGCAGCATCAGCAGGGTCGTCATCGACGTCGCCTCGACCAGCGCGCCGGAGGTGAGCGCGCCGATGATCACCGACAGCTCCAGCGCCCCGACCAGCACGGCGGCGGCGCGACGGGTGAGCAGCTGCTGGCGGCCGGTGTCGCGGGTACGCCGGTGGATGATCGCGACCTCGAGCGGCAACCACACGACGTACGCACCCTGGAGGGCCCACGCGACCAGGAAGGTGCCGAAGGACGGGGCGAACGCCACGCCCCACGAGGCCAGCGCGGTGACTGCGGTCGAGAGCACCAGCACCTTCTTGTGGCCGACCAGGTCGCCGAGCCGAGCCAGCGGCGGCACGCACAGCCTCGAACCAGTTGACGTCGGCGTCGTCGATCCCGAGGTGGTCGGCGATGTCGCTGAAGATCGGCGTGTAGTAGCCCTGCAGCACGCCGCTGGCGACCTCGACGGCCACCAGCAGCCCGACGATCGCGAGCAGGCCCTGCCCGGGGGTGACGCCGGTGCGGGTGGGGGTGGTCATGCGGGGAGCCTCTCGATCAGGAGCCGGTACCACGCCACGCCGTCGAGGAAGTCCTCCACGCCGAGGTGCTCGTCGTGGGAGTGGATCGCCTCACGCTGGGCCTTGCTCATCCGGAACGGCGCGAAGCGGTAGACCCGCTCGCAGATCTCGGTGAAGTGCCGCGAGTCGGTGCCGGCCATCATCACGTAGGGCGACGGCACGGCGTCGGGGAAGACCTCGCCGATCGTGGTCTCCAGCAGGTCGAAGGCGGGGTCGGCGTGCTCGGCGGTGGAGTACGGCGACAGCGGGCTCGCCTCGCCCTCCTCGACGACCTCGATGTCGACCCCACGCCCCACGGCGCGGCGGACGTGCTCGAGCACCGACTCCACGGTGTCGCCCACCATCACGCGGATGTTGACGCCCGCGGTCGCCGAGCCGGCGATGACGTTGAGGGCCGGCGACCCCTCGAGCGTGGTGACCGCGAAGGTCGTGCGGACCATGGCGGCGGTCTCGGGGCCGGCCGCGAGCAGGGTGCGGGTGAGGACCGCGGGCACCCGCGCGGCGGCCGCGACGACGGGGCGCAGCGGGAGCGGCAGGTGCGGCCCGAGCCGGCGGAACAGCTCGACGGTCGGCGCGGGCAGGGCGGGTGCCATCGGAGACGACTCCAGCGCGGTGATCGCCTTCGCGATCCGTGCGGTCGGCCCGTTGCGGGCGGGGGTCGAGGCGTGGCCGCCGCGGCCCTCGGCGCGCAGCAGCAGCGAGGTGACGCCCTTCTCGGTGACGCCGACGACGGCGACCGGAGCACTCACGCCGGGGAAGGCCCCACCCGCGACGGCGCCGCCCTCGTCGAGGACGAACCACGGCTCGACGCCACGCTCGCGCAGCACCGCCACCGCCTCGGGCGCCGCCTGGCCGAAGACCTCCTCGTCGCAGCCGAAGGAGAGCCACATGTCCTGGGCGGGCTCGTGGCCGTCCTCGAGCAGCTCCTCGACCGCGGCGCAGATGGCGACCACGCAGCCCTTGTCGTCCAGCGTGCCGCGACCCCAGACCACGCCGTCGACCACGGCACCGGAGAAGGGCGGGTGGGTCCAGCGAGACTCGTCCTCGATCGGCACCACGTCGAGGTGGGCCATCAGGACCACCGGCTGCGCGTCGCTCGCCCCGGGCCAGCGGAACAGCAGCCCGTGGGTGTGCACCCGGGTCAGCTCCAGGCGCTCGTGCAGCAGCGGGAAGCGCCGCTCCAGCTCGGCCAGCAACGCGTCGAACACCTCGGTGTCCACCCCGTCGCGACGGCTCACCGTCGGGATCCGTACCGCCGCCTGCAACGCCTCCACGGCGCGCTCGCGCCGAGCCTCCCTCAAGGTCACGTGGGGACCCTACGCCCGCGCGTCCCTCAGCGACGGTCGATCGGCGCCCCGCCTCGTCTGGGATCCGAGACGCCTCGGCGGCGATGCTCGTTGACCCGGCACCGCCCCGGCGATGGACTGGAGAGGTGTCAGTCGTCCGTGGGAGCCGAGGGCCAGGTGCCGCCCCAGCGGCCGCGGTGCGCGACGTCCTCGACGGACTTGCGCTTACGCGTGCGCGGCGAGCCCCGGTTGCCGGTGTCCTGCGCCCGGTGGCCGATCGTGATCGCGCCGATCGGGTCGACGTCGTCGGGCAGCCACAGCTCCTCGCGCAGGTCGAGCTCGCGGTGCGGCGGCAGCCCGAAGAAGCAGGCACCAAGCCCCTCGTCTACCGCGGTCTGCAGGATCAGCAGCGCGGCCATCGCAGCGTCCATGTGCCAGTACGGCACGTTCCACGGGTCCCCGGCGGGGCTGCCGTTGCGCCGCCGGGTGCCCGCCTTCCCTGGCTGAACCCGGCGCTCGGGGCGCGGGTCGCGTGGTCGAGCATCCGCTGCAGCACGGCCGGGTCGACCGGGGTGTCGGCGTAGTTGCGGACCATCCGGCGCCGGCGTACGACCTCGCGGAACTCCATGCCCCCGACCCTAGGAGCAACCATGCCCGCTGACTTCGAGGCGATGTGGCGTGAGATCGCGCCGGTCGGGCGCAACGTCGCGACCGGGGGCTACCTGCGCCAGCCGTGGACCTCGCCGGAGGCCGAGCTGCGGGCGTGGTTCGTCGAGCAGTGCGAGGCCCGCGGCCTGCGCGTGGAGCGCGACGGCCTGGGCAACCTGGTCGGCTGGTGGGAGCCCGAGGGCACCGATCCCAGCGACCGGCTCCTCACCGGCTCGCACCTCGACAGCGTCCTCGAGGGCGGTGCGTACGACGGACCCCTCGGTGTGGTCTCGGCGCTGGCGGCCATCGACCGCATGCGCGAGCACGCCGTGGTCCCGGCGCGACCCGTGGGGGTCGGGGTGTTCGTGGAGGAGGAGGGCTCGCGCTTCGGGCTGGCCTGCCTGGGCTCGCGGCTGCTGACCGGTGCGACGCCGTGGGCGACCGCCCGCGAGCTGCGCGACCGCGACGGGGTGTTCCTCGCCGACGCGCTGGAGGCCCAGGGGTTGCCCGGGATGACCGGCACGGCCGGCACGGCCGGCACGACCGGGGACGACGTCGACCTGCTCGCCGGGGTCACCACCTTCGTCGAGCTGCACGTCGAGCAGGGCCGTGCGCTGGTCGACCTCGGGCACGCCGTCGGCGTGGCGAGCGGGATCTGGCCGCACGGGCGCTACCGGTTCGACCTCGACGGCGTCGCCGACCACGCGGGCACGACCCGCATGGAGGACCGGCGTGACCCGATGCTCACCTACGCCACGACCGTGCTGGCGGCGAACGAGGCCGCTCGGCTCGCGGGGGAGCGCGCGACCTTCGGCCGGGTCGAGGTCAACCCCAACGGGACCAACGCGGTGCCGTCGCGGGTGACGGGCTGGCTCGACGCCCGCGCCTCGTCGGTCGCCTCGTTGGAGGCCTTGGTCGAGCGGATCACGGCGCGGGCGAGCGAGGGGGCCGAGCGTGACGGCACCACCGTCACCGTGACCGCCGAGTCGGTCTCCGGCGAGGTCTCCTTCGACCCCGGGCTGGCGGCGTCCCTGGCCACCGGCCACGCGAGCGGCGACTGGCCGGTGCTGCCGACCCAGGCCGGCCACGACGCCGGCATCCTGTCGGCGGCCGGCATCCCCACGGCGATGCTCTTCGTCCGCAACCCCACCGGCGTCTCCCACTCGCCCGACGAGCACGCCGAGGTGCCCGACTGCCTGGCCGGCGTGGACGCGCTGGCCGAGACGCTGACCCGGCTGGTGTCGTGACCGGCTACTCGCTCCAGCGTGCGTGGGTCGACGGCACGGTCCTCGACGACGTGCTCGTCGAGGTCGCCGGGGGGCGGTTCACCCGGGTCACGCCGGACGTGGCCGCGGCCGACGTCCCGCGCGCGACCAGGCTCGACGGCCTGACCCTGCCGGGCCTGGCCAACGCCCACAGCCACGCCTTCCACCGCGCCCTGCGGGGTCGGACCCAGCGCCAGCGCGGCACCTTCTGGACCTGGCGCGAGCAGATGTACGACGTCGCCGGCCGCCTCACACCCGACTCCTACCGCGAGCTGGCCGCCGCCACGTTCCGCGAGATGGTCGTCGCCGGCTACACGTCGGTGGGGGAGTTCCACTACCTGCACCACCAGCCCGACGGCACCTTGCACGAGGAGCCGAACGCGATGCGCGACGCGCTGCGCGACGCCGCCGAGACCGCCAGCATCAGGCTGGTCCTGCTGGACACCGCCTACCTCTCCAGCGGGTTCGGGGCGCCGCCCGAGGGCGTGCAGGTGCGCTACTCCGACGGGTCCGGTGCGGCCTGGGCGGCGCGGGCGGGGGCCGGCCCCGCGGCCATCCACTCCGTGCGGGCGGTGCCCCGCGACGAGCTGCACCACCTCCGCGGCCGGCACCCGCTGCACGTGCACCTGTCGGAGCAGGTCGCGGAGAACGACGGCTGCCTGGCGGCGTACGGGCTGACGCCGGCGGGGCTGCTGCACGCCGAGGGACTGCTCGGGCCGCGCACGACCGTCGTGCACGCCACCCACCTCACCGACGACGACATCGAGCTGCTGGGGAGCACGCGCACCAACGTCTGCCTGACCCCGACCACCGAGCGCGACCTCGCCGACGGGATCGGGCCGGCGCGACGGCTGGCCGACGCCGGCTGCCGGCTGAGCGTCGGGAGCGACAGCCACGCGGTGGTCGACCCGTTCGAGGAGCTGCGCGGGCTGGAGATGCACGAGCGGCTGGCCACCCGGGCCCGTGGGCACTTCACCGCGGCCGAGCTGCTGGACGTCGCGACCGCGCACGACGTGCTGGGCCTGGGCGACGTCGGCCGGATCGAGGTGGGCGCCCGCGCCGACCTCGTCACCCTCGACACCACCTCCCCGCGCACCGCCGGCACGGGCGACGACGAGCACACCGCGGTCTTCGCCGCCACCGCCGCCGACGTCACCCACGTCGTGGTCGACGGCCGGGTGGCGCACCGGCGCGGGGACGAGCCGACCGTGGGTGGCGCGCTGACCGAGACGATCGGGAGGATCTGGTCATGACCTCGACGCTGCTGACCAACATCGGCGAGCTGGTCACCAACGACCCCCACCGCGAGGGCCTCCTGGGCACCATCGAGGCCGCCGCGCTGGTCGTCGAGGGCGACCGGGTCGCCTGGGTCGGGCACGCCACCGACGCGCCCGCCGCGGACGCCGTCGTCGACGCGGGGGGCCGGGCGGTGCTGCCGGGGTTCGTGGACAGTCACAGCCACGTGGTCTTCGCGGGCGACCGGGCACAGGAGTTCGCGGCGCGCATGAGCGGGACGCCGTACGCCGCCGGCGGCATCCGCACCACCGTCGCCGCCACCCGCGCCGCGACCGACGAGCAGCTGCTCTCGCACGCGGCTCGGCTGGTGCAGGAGATGCTGCGACAGGGCACGACCACCGTGGAGATCAAGTCCGGCTACGGGCTGTCGGTGCGCGACGAGGCGCGCAGCCTGGCGGTGGCGCGACAGCTGACCGAGCAGACGACCTTCCTGGGCGCGCACGTCGTGCCGCAGGAGCACGCCGACGACCCGGCCGGCTACGTCGACCTGGTGACCGGGCCGATGCTCGAGGCGTGCGCCCCGCACGCGCGGTGGATCGACGCGTTCTGCGAGCGGGGTGCGTTCGACGCCGACCAGGCCCGCGCGGTGCTCGACGCCGGCGAGGCGGCCGGGCTGCGCGGGCGGCTGCACGCCAACCAGCTCGGCCCCGGCCCCGGCGTTCGGCTCGCGTGCGAGCGCGGCCTGCTGGCCGTCGACCACTGCACCTACCTCGACGACGCCGACGTCGACGCGCTGCGTGACTCCGGCACGATCGCCACCCTGCTGCCCGGCGTGGAGTTCTCCACCCGCCAGCCCTACCCCGACGCCCGCCGCCTGCTCGATGCCGGGGTCCGTGTCGCGCTGGCGTCGGACTGCAACCCCGGGTCGTGCTTCACCAGCTCCATCCCGCTCTGCGTCGCGCTGGCGGTGCGCGAGATGGGCTTGACGCCGGCTGAGGCGGTCCACGCGGTCACGGCCACGGCCGCGGCATCACTGGACCTCGACGGTGCGGACGGCGTCGGCCGGCTGGTGCCCGGGCGACGCGCCGACCTGGTGCTGCTCGACGCGCCCTCCCACGTGCACCTGGCCTATCGCCCCGGCGTCCCGCTCGTCGCCGGCGTCTGGCAGCGCGGGCGGCCGGTGCTCTGACCCGGTCAGGCCACCGGCACCCGGCACACCACCAGCCGTCCGGCCACCGAGCCGTCGCGGAGCAGCCTGATCATCCGGTCCTGGTTGCGCTGCGCCTCCTGGAACGACTCGCTGCCGCCGTGCTCGCGCCGTACGACGTCGTCGACCGCGTCGGCGGCGTCCTGCCAGTCCTGCGGCGGGTCGTCGAAGTCGCCGAGCCAGGCCCGATCCACGACCTCAAGACCGGCACCGCGCAGCAGCCCGTCCAGCTCGTCGGCGGTGACGAAGTGGTTACCCTCGGGCGGGTCGGTGAGCTCCTCGACGGTCCGGACGAACACCAGGAGCCCGACCGCGCCGCCCCCGGCCACCACCCGCCGCAGCTCGGCGACCTGGGCGGCCTTGTCCTCGACGGTGCACAGCACCCCGAGCGACCAGCCGGCGTCGTACTCACCGTTCCCCACCGGCAGCGCGGCCCCGTCGCCGACGAGCGCCCGGAACCCGAAGAGCCGCTCCGCGGCCCGGCACGCCCCCTCCATCGGGTCCACCAGGGTCGGCTGCACGCCGTGCGTCTCCTGGACCAGCCGCGCCGGCCCGCCGACGCCGGCGCCGCTGTCGAGCAGCCGCATCCCCGGCGCCAGCCCCATCCGGTCCGCCAGCCACCGGAGCGCGGCCGGGCTGCCGCTGCCGCGGCACGCCGCCGGCAGCGCGTGGTCCTGCCCGAGCTCCTCGACCGCGTCTGCGGTCCAGCTCGCCACCGTGTCGAACTCCTCGACCATCGGTTCCTCGCTCATGCACCCTCCTGGATCCGACGACCGATCTCGGCCTTCACCTCGGCGCCGTCGAGCTCGCTCGACGAGCTGCCCCGTCCCGACAGGTTGACCCCTGACACGCCCGGCACCGCGAGCAGCGCCCGAGCCTCCTCGACGGCCGCCTCGATGCCTGCCTCCCGCACGTCGCCGGCGGCCAACACCCGCTCGACCCGGGCGTCGTCGAGGTGCAGCCCGGGGAACCCCTGCAGCACCCGCGCCCCCGCGGCGTCCGTGTAGACCGCCACGCCCGCCACGACGGGGATCGTGAGCCCCAGCTCCCGGGCCCGTGCGACGAACCGCGCCACCGTCTCCGGCGACCCGGCGTGGTTGAGCACCGCCACCTGTGCCCCGGCGCGCTGCTTCTCCACCAACCGCCCCGGGCGCAGCTGCCGTGGCGCGGCCTCCGGCGACTCCGGGACACCGACCGCCAGGCCCCGCCCCGCGGCCAGCGCCGCCAACCGGGTGCCGTCGAGGTCGAAGACCTGCGTGACCCCCGGCCGCACCCCCGGAGCCCGGCCGTCCCCGGTCACGCACAGCACCCCGTCGGCCTCGACCAGTCCCAGCCCGGCGACCTCCTGCTCCAGCACCACGCGGTTGCGGTCGCGGCAGGCCAGCGTCACCCACGGCACCCCGCCGGCCTCGCGGACCAGCGCCGCCAGCACCGTCGGCGGGAAGTCCGGCCGGTTCTGGTGCTCCCCGAGCAGCAGCGCGTCGCACGACCCGCGCATCACCGCGACGCTCTGCGCCACCGCGGCCGGGTCGTAGGACGGCAGCGTCAGGTCGCTCAGCACGGCGTCCCCGCGCTCCAGGGCTGCCAGCAGCACCGAGGACGACGGGCCGGGGGCGGCCTCACGCCCGGCCCACGGGACCGGGTCCTCGAGGTCGGCGAACGTGCACCGGTGGTCTGCCAGCTCGCAGCGCAGGTCCTCGCGCACCCCGCCGCACGGACCGAACGTCATGCCCTTCGGGCAGGCGGTCGCGGCGGTGGTCACCCCGATGACGCTACCCACGCCGCAGGCACCGACCGGGCGAGCCGGTGCCGGGCGAGCAGCCGGAGCCGGACGGACCGAACGAGCCCCTGCGCCGTCTCACCCCGCCGAGGGGGCCCGGCCGGAAGGCCCTTCGGTCCGTCCGGCTCCGACGGATAGGTTGCGCCCGTGCCCCGCCTGACGCCCGATCCGCACTCCTACGCCCGCCCCACCGAGGTCGTCGTACGCCGGATGGCGCTCGACCTCGACGTCGACCTGGACCGGCAGCGACTGGCCGGCAGCGTCACGCTCGACGTCGAGCGGGTCGACCCGGAAGCCACCGAGCTGGCCCTCGACACCTGGCACCTGGACCTCGGGGCGGTCACCGACGGCGACGGGACTCCACTCGAGCACCACGTCGGGGAGCACGACGAGATCCTCGGCGCCCCGCTGACGATCCGGCTCGGCGAGAGCGACCGGGTGGTCGTCCACTACGCCACCACCGACAAGGCCACCGCCCTCCAGTGGCTCGGCCCGGAGCAGACGTCGTCGGGCCAGCCGTTCCTGTTCACCCAGTCCCAGCCGATCCTGGCGCGCAGCTGGATCCCCTGCCAGGACAGCCCGGGCATCCGCGCGCCGTACGACGCGACCGTCCGCGTGTCCGCGCACCTGATGGCGGTGATGAGCGCGGAGAACCCCACCGAGCGCAGCGCCGACGGGCAGTACCGCTTCACCATGCCCGAGCCGGTGCCGACCTACCTCGTCGCCCTCGCCGTCGGTGATCTGCGCTTCCGCGAGCTGGGCGCCCGCAGCGGCGTCTACGCCGAGGAGGCCGTGGTCGAGGAGGCGGCGTGGGAGTTCGCGGACACCGAGGCGATGATCGAGGCCGCCGAGCGGCTCTACGGCCCCTACCGCTGGGGCCGCTACGACCTGCTCATCCTGCCGCCGAGCTTCCCCTACGGCGGCATGGAGAACCCCCGGCTCACGTTCGCCACCCCCACCGTCATCGCCGGCGACCGGTCGCTCGTCACCCTCGTCGCCCACGAGCTCGCGCACTCCTGGTCGGGCAACCTCGTCACCAACGTCACCTGGAACGACCTGTGGCTCAACGAGGGCTTCACGACGTACTTCGAGACCCGCATCGACGAGGAGATGTACGGCGCCGGAGCAGACCGTGCTGCACGCGGAGCTGGTCGATCCCGACGGCTACCTGCCGAAGCTGCCCTACGAGAAGGGCTCGCTGTTCCTGCGGATGCTCGAGGCCCGCGTCGGCCGCGAGACGTTCGACGCGTTCCTGCGCGACTACTTCGACCGGTTCGCGTTCGGCTCGATGGACACCCCGACCTTCCTGGCCCACCTCGAGTCCGAGCTGCTCGCGCCGGCCGGCCTGACGCCCGACGACGTGCGGGTCGAGGAGTGGATCCACGGTCCCGGCGTCCCCGACGACGCCCCGGTCTTCACCTCCGACGCTTTCAGCCTCGTCGAGGCGCAGGTCGCGCGGCTGCTGGCCGGCACCCCCGCCGCCGACCTCGACGTGGGCGGCTGGGTCAGCCACCAGTGGGTGCACCTCGTCCGCTCGCTGCCGGCCGACGCCGACCACGCGCTCCTCGACGACGTCGACGCCGCGTTCGGCTTCTCGACCACCGGCAACATCGAGGTCGCGACCGCCTGGTTCGAGCTGGTCGTCGCCGCCGGCTGGGTCTTCGAGCGGCCGGCCGCGGACCGGGCGCTGGGCGACCTGCTCACCCGGCACGGCCGGGCGCTCTACCTGCGCAAGGTCTACACCCGCCTCGCCGCCACCGAGCGCGGCAAGGAGCGGGCGTGGGAGATCTACGCCCTCGCGCGACCGACGTACCACCCCGTCAGCCAGGGCGTCGTCGACCGGATTCTCGCCTGACAGCGCCCGCAGTGGCCGTGAGCCCGCACGGCGCAGATCACGACGTTGTGCAGGTCTGGAGGCCGGATTCCCTGCAGAACGTCGTGGTCTGGGTCGGCCCGGAGCGTCAGTAGCCCTTCGGCTTGCCGTCCAGCCGCAGCCAGTCGTCGAACAACTCGTCGAGCTGCTCGCCGGAGACCTTCTCGGCCAGCCGCTCGAAGTCACGGGTGGTGACGTTGCCGTAGGCGTGCTTGCCCGCCCAGCGGCGGCCGAGCCTCTTGAAGTCGCGGGTGCCGATCTCGCGGCGGAGCACGAAGAGCGTCATCGCGCCGCGCTGGTAGACCGGCTCCCCGAACAGGTCGGCGGGGTCGGTGAACTCCGTGGGCGCCGGGCTCCACAGGTCGTCGTCGGCGTCGCGGGCGTAGAGCGTGTCGAACCGCTCGCGCGGGGTCCGCCCGTCGTGGGCCCCCGACCAGAGCCACTCGGTGAAGGTCGCCCAGCCCTCGGCCAGCCAGATGTCGTGCCAGTCGGTGAGGGTGACGGAGTTGCCGAACCACTGGTGCGCGGTCTCGTGCACGACCGTCGAGGTGGAGGCCCCGCCCGGCGGGTAGAACGGTCGGGTCTGGGTCTCCAGCGCGTAACCGACGTACGCGTCGTCGACGACGTGCCCACCCGAGGAGAACGGGTAGGCGCCGAAGAGCTTCTCGCAGAACGCGATCACCTCGGGCAGCACCTCGCGCGCCGGGCGGGCGCCGCCGAGCGCTGCGTCCTCGAAGAACCACAGCGGCAGCTCGCGGCCGTCGACGGAGGTGACGCTGGACTCGGTGACGTCGTAGCGGCCGATCCCGACCATCGCGAGGTACGTCGACATCGGCTCGGCCTGGCGCCAGGTCCAGGTGGTGCCGGTGCCGTGCGGGGCGGTCCCGACGAGCTCGCCGTTGGCGACGACGGAGTAGCCGGCGGGCGCGCTGACGCGGAAGGTGAAGCGGGCCTTGTCACCGGGGGTGTTGTTGGACGGCAGCCAGGTCATCGCACCGACCGGCTCGTTGACGGCGACCGCGCCGTCGCTGGTGCGGACCCAGCCCTCGGTGCTGCCGTCGTCGTCGGTGTGCTCCGGCGGCACCCCGTCGTAGGAGACGACCGCGGTGAAGCGACCCTTCTCCAGCGTCTCGGCGGGTGTCACGACCAGCTCGTCCCCGCGGCGCACGAACGTGGCCGGCTGCTTGTCGACGGTCACCGCGGTGACCTCCGGGCCGGAGAAGTCGAGGTGGAAGCGGCGCATCTCCTGGCGGGCGACCGCCCGGATGCGGACGGTCGCGATCGCGCGGTTGGTCAGCGGGGCGTAGTCGATCGCGACGTCGTAGGCGCGCACCTGGTAGCCGCTGTTGCCCATCGACGGGAACAACGTGTCCGGCTTCGCGGCCACGAGCGGCGCGGCCAGCACCGACCCGGCGAGGACGCCGGCCACGGACAGCCCCAGCGTGCGGGCGCGGCGGGTCGGCGTACGGCGCCGGTCGTTGGTCACCTGCTGACAGTAGGTGAGACGGGGCTGCTCGGCCGGGTCTTCGGGGTGGACGCGGCTCCTAGGGTGTGACCGTGGCCACCGCGCACGAGCTCCCCGACACCGCCGACCTCACCGCCGACCGCTTCCGCAGCATGAGCGGCGCCTCCATCGGCGCCCGCGACCTGCCGCCGCCGAGCGGTGCCGGGCTGCCGCCCGGCCCCGGGTGGCCGGTGCTGGTGCAGAGCGCGGCGCTGATGCGCTTCCGGCACTGGTTCCACCCCTACCTGCAGCGGACGTACGGCGACGTGTTCACCGTCCGGCTGATCCCCGGCGGTCGGCCGCTGGTCTTCTTCACGCGGCCCGAGCACGCGCGCGAGATCTTCGCCGGCGACCCCGAGGTGTTCCACGCCGGCAAGGGCAACGCGATCCTCGGCCCGATCATGGGCCGGCACTCGCTGCTCCTGCAGGACTCGATGGAGCACAAGCGGGCGCGCAAGCTGTTGATGCCGGCGTTCAACGGGCAGGCGCTCAAGGGCTACCGCGAGCTCGTCTCGCAGCTGGCCGCCGACGAGGCCGAGCACTGGCCCGACGGTGCGACCTTCCGCTCGCTGGACCGGATGAACGCCCTCACTCTCGAGGTCATCCTGCGCGTGGTCTTCGGTGTCACCGACGCCGACCGGCTCGCCGCGATGCGGCCGCTGGTCAACGCCACCGTCGACATCAGCCCCGTGGTGCTGCTGGGCTGGGGCTACCCGTGGCTGCAGCGGATGGGGCCGTGGAAGCGCACGGTCGACACCCAGGCGGCCCTGGACCGGCTCATCCACGCGGAGATCCGCGAGCGGCGTACAGCGCCCGACCTCGTCGAGCGCACCGACGTGCTGTCACGACTGATCCGGGCCGGCGCCGACGAGGGCGAGCAGCCGCTGTCCGACACCGAGCTGCGCGACCAGCTGGTCACCCTGCTGCTCGCCGGGCACGAGACGACCGCGACCTCGCTGGCGTGGGCGCTGCGCGAGCTCGGGCAGCACCCCGACCTGCTGCGTCGCAGCCAGGAGGCTGCGCGCGGCACCGGCCCCGACGGCCCCACGACCGAGGACGACGCCTGGCTGGAGGCGGTGATGAAGGAGTCGATGCGACTGCACCCGGTGATCCCGATGGTGGTGCGCACGCTGATGGAGCCCGCCACGATCGGCGGGGTCGACCTGCCCGCCGGCACCACCGTGGGGCCGTCGATCATCGTGGCTCACCAGCGCCCGGAGAACCACCCCGAGCCCGACGCCTTCCGCCCCGAGCGGTTCCTGGGGCAGAACCCGCCGACCAACACCTGGATCCCGTTCGGCGGCGGCGTACGACGCTGCATCGGCGCGGGCTTCGCGCAGATGGAGGGCGTGGCGGTCCTGCGTGAGGTGCTGGCCCGCTGGGACGTCGCCGCCGTCGGGCCCGAGGAGCCGAAGGTCCGCAACATCACCTCGGTGCCGAAGCGGGGTGCGCTGGTGCGGGTGACGCGGCAGTAGGAGCGGCTGCCCTACCGGTCGAACGCCGCCTGCACCTGGGCCTCCGAGAGCCCGTAGTCCTTCAGCGAGTAGCGGTGCGAGGGCTTGGCGTGCCCGGTGCGCGCCTCCTCGTCGATCGCCTTCACAACCGCCTCGGCCTCGGCCGACAGCGACAGACCGAACGCCTCGTAGACCCCGCGGACCGTGCCCATCGGGTCGCCCTGCAGGTCGGCGAAGGAGACGTCGACGAACTGCGAGGAGTCGTAGCGCGGCCGGGCGTCGTGGAACGCGTGGTAGGCGCGGCTCCACAGGTCCAGCTGGGTGTGCCCGATGACCCCGCCGACGTAGGTGTCGCTGTGCCCGGCGGTCGTCGCCGCCGACAGCGAGCACGACGAGGCGATGCAGACGACCGGGTCGCGGTGCGTGTAGACGACCAGCGCGTCCGGGTAGACCGACATCAGCGCGTCGAGCGCCGTCATGTGCGAGGGGTTCTTGAGCACCCAGCGCTTCTCGGGGTCGTTGAGCCCGATGAGTTGCAGGTTCTCCCGGTGCCGCGCGTAGGCGTCGGTCCAGTCCTGCCCCTTGAGCCACTCGGTGTAGCGCGGCAGGTTGGCCAGCGACTCGTAGGAGTTGGACTTGCCGGTCTGGCGCAGCAGCCGCCAGCACTCCTCCTCCGAGGTCGCGTCCATGTAGTGGATCCCCATGAACTCCGGGTCCTCCACGTGGTGCGCGGCGAAGGCCTGCTGCATCGCCGAGAAGATCGGGTCGTCCTCCCAGGTCTCGCGCGGCGGCCGCGGCTGGGGGTACTGCGTCAACCACATCTCCAGGCCCTGGTGCGCGGGATCGGCGGCCAGCAGCCGGTGCAGCGCCGTGGTGCCCGTCCGCGGCAGGCCCATCACGAAGATCGGCCGTTCGACGGGTACGTCGCGGTGCTGAGGCAGCGCGTTGAACTGCGCCTGCGTGAGCAGCCGGCCGACCAGCGCCGACTTCACCTCCGAGCGCTGGAAGTAGTTCCCGCGGCCGGTCAGGCCCGCCTCGGGGGAGTTGAGGTCCTCCACCAGGACCCGCAGCCCCTCCTCGTGCGCGGTGCCGCCGAAGTCGTCCATGCCCACGGTGCGCACCGCCGCGGCCACGATGTCCTCGTAGCTGCCCACGTCGGCCCGCTCGCGGGTCATCACGTTGTCAGACATCAGGTTGCCTCTCGTCTCACCGGGTCTCGAGGCTCGTCGCTGGCGCTCCTCGCACCTCGACCGCCGGCTCGCCCCCGATGGTCGAGGTGCGAGCGCAGCGAGCCTCGAGACCCCTCTCAGTCGTGGAACTCGCCGCAGTCGACGGTGAGCATCTGGCCGGTCACCGCCGACGCGAGGTCGGAGGCGAGGAACAGCGTCGCCCGGGCGACCTCCTCCGACGACGCGAGCCGCTTCAGATCCGTGGGGGCGGCCTTCTCGGCGTACACCTCGTCGTGGGTCTTGCTCTCGACCGCGGCGAGGAAGTCGAAGTAGCCGCGGTTGACGTCCTCGTAGATGTAGGACGGCGCGACGCTGTTGACCCGGATGCCGCGCGGCCCGAGCTCGGTGGCCAGCGAGGAGGCGAGGTGCTCCAGGGCGCCCTTGGACAGCTTGTAGCCGGCGTACTCCGGCTGGCTGGAGAAGGCCACGCAGGAGTTGAGCATGATGATCGAGCCCTTGGACTCCGCGAGCGCGTCGGCGAAGAGCGCCGAGAGCCGCAGCGGCGCGAAGACGTTGGTCTCGTTGACCTTCGCCAGCTTCTTCGGGTCGATCTGGGTGATCGGGTCCATCGGCGGGATCGCGAAGGCGTTGTTGATGACGCAGTCGACGCGGCCGAAGGCCTCCAGGGAGCGGGCGACGAGGTTGGCGCGGGAGTCCTCGTCGGTGACGTCGGTGACGACCATCGCCACCTCGGCGCCGAGCGCCTCGACCTCGGTGGCGACCTCCTTCAGGCGCTCCTCGGTGCGGCTGGCGATGACGAGCCTCGCGCCCATCTTCGCGGCCTCGACGGCCAGCGACCGGCCCAGGCCGGGGCCGATGCCGGAGATGACGACGACCTTCCCGGCCAGCACGGGCGCGGGGGTGTAGCGGTCCTCGATGGAGGTGTCGTGGGCGGCGGCGTAGCCGAGCTGGCTCAACTGATCATCCTTCTCGCGATGTGGCGCTGCCGGGCGGCGATCCGCGCGGCGTACTGCTCGTGGGTGAGGGGAGTGAGGTGCGGCAGCAGCGACGCGACGTCGCCGAGCTTCACGACCTCGACGCTCGGCCCGTCCTCGGGGCCGAGGTCGCGCTCGAGGCGCTGCCAGCGCAGCATCATCGAGCCCGTGCGGTGGCCGGTGGTCTCCTGGATCGCCTGGTACGCCGCGTCGTCGCACCGGGGCACCGAGACGACCATCGCCTCGTCCTCGCCCAGCTCGTAGTGGCCGATCGAGGAGCGCTGGGAGGCCAGCCCACCGGGGGTGGAGACCGGCGCGGTGAGGGTGTTGGCCTCCTCGGCGTACTGGAACCAGTGCGGGAAGGCGAACCAGGTACGGATCGAGGAGGTGATGGAGCGGGCCGCGACCTCGTACTTCTTGGTCAGCAGGGCGCGGGTCAGCGGCTTCGCGGCCGCCCCGAGGGCGTCGGCGCGCTCGATGGAGATCCAGCCGGGCTCCTCGGTGTCCCAGTCGCAGAACACCTCGCGCACGATCAGCGTCTTGGCGCCGGGCTCGGCGGTGTAGGTGAACTCGAAGCTGCCCTCGGCGTCCCGCTCGAGCTCGCGGTCGTCGAAGGCCATCAGCGAGGTGGCGGCCGAGTCCGCGGTGTAGGCACCGCCCATGACCTGGAAGGACAGGTCGGCCGAGGTGCCCCGCCGCCCGCGGATCACGTACTCGACGCCCTCGCGCAGGTAGGCGTTGAAGTACATCGCGTCGGGGTTGTCCAGGCCCTGGCGGGAGAACTGGTGCGTGGGCTGGACGAACAGCGGCCGGTCGAGGTCGTAGTCGAAGGCGGTCTGCATCGCCATCCGGATGCGCCCGGCGAGGTAGTCGTAGCCCTCGAGCAGGTCGGCCTCGGTGCGGATGAACGGTGCGGCGGCGATCAGCCTCTCGCCTTCGGCGATCGCTTCGCGCAGGGGGGCAGTGAGGTCCCAGGAGCCGTCGGTGCCGTCGACCTCGGGGTTGGCCGCCGGCTCCATGCCGTGGGGTGCGTGCGACATCGGATCAGCCCCGGCTCAGCCGTTGACCTTGGCGATGACGTTCTCGGCGTACTGCTCGAGGTGCTTGATCTTCGTCTCGAGCGGCTCGGTGTCGGGGCCCTTGATGTAGGGCACGCGGAAGCCGACGATGCAGTCGGTGACGCCCTTGTCCTCCAGGCGCTTGATGCCGTCGACGGTGTAGGCGTCGTAGGAGATGACGTGCACCTCGAAGTCGTCGCGGGTGTCGCCCTCCTCCTCGCGGATCTCGGCGAGCCGCGTGAGCAGCCGGTCGAGCTCCTCGCCGTCACCGCCCGCGTGCATCCAGCCGTCGCCCTTGCGGACGGCGCGGCGCAGCGCAGCGTCGACGTGGCCGCCGACGAGCAGCGGGATCGGGGACGGGGCACCGGGGCACTGCTTGAGCGACTCGATCTCGTAGAACTCCCCGGAGTAGGAGAAGAACTCGCCCGTGGTGAGGCCCTTGAGGATGTCCATGCACTCGTCCATCCGCTTGCCGCGCTTCTCCCACGGCACGCCGAGGGCGTCGAAGTCCTCGGGCCAGGGGGAGAGCCCGACGCCGAGGCCGAGGCGGCCGCCGGAGAGGTGCGCCAGGGACGAGGCCTGCTTGGCCACGAGTACCGGCGGGCGCACGGGCAGCTTCAGCACGAACGGCGTCAGGCGCAGCGTCGTCGTGTGCGCGAAGAGGTGCGCGCACAGGACCATCGTCTCGATGAACTCCTTGCCGTCGAGGAACTCGCGGTCCCCGGTGTCGGTGTAGGGGTACTTGCTGTCGGAGCTCTCCGGGTAGATCAGGGAGTCGGCCACGGTCATCGACGTGTAGCCGGCGGCCTCGGCGGCCTGGGCCAGGGGGGCGTAGTAGGAGGCCTGGGTCATCGCCTCGGCGTAGGTGAACCGCATAAGCCATGAGACTAGAACGTGTTCCACTTTTCTGCCAGAGTGCCGTGTCGTGGACCTCGCAGAGATCAGCGACCGGCTCGAGATCGCCGACGTCGTCACCCGCTACACCCGCGCCATCGACACCGGCGACTGGGACAGGCTCGACACCGTCTTCACCGCCGACGCCGACATCGACTACGTGCAGTCCGGCGGCATCCACGACACCTACGCGGTCGTGAAGCCCTGGCTGGCCGAGATGCTGCCCGCGTTCTTCCCGAAGCGGATGCACACCATCGGCCAGGTCGAGGTGCCGTGGGTCGCGGGCGCCGACGAGCTGCAGTGCGTGGCCTACTTCGACAACCCGATGCCGATGTCCGACGGGCAGGGCGGGGAGAAGATCGTCGAGGTCGGCGGGCTCTACCACCACACCATGGTCCGCACCCCCGACGGCTGGCGCTCGCGCAAGCTCGTCGAAGAGGTCGTCTGGAAGAGGGGACTGTGATGGGCCTCCCCGAGGAGCGGCCCCCGGGCCTCGACAACCCGCGCACCGTCACGGCCATCAAGTGGATGGCCAAGATCCAGGTGGCGGTGTTCAAGGCGACCAACGGCCGCGTCGGCAGGTACTGGCGCATCGGTGCCGGCTGGAGGAAGCCGGTCCCGACGCTGCTGCTGCACCACGTCGGCCGGAAGTCCGGCACCGCGTTCACCACGCCGCTGCTCTACCTGCCCTACGGGGACGGGCCCGACGCCGACCTGGTGATCGTGGCCTCGCAGGGGGGGCTGCCGAAGAACCCGCAGTGGTTCCACAACCTGATGGCCGCCCCCGACTGCGAGGTGAGCCTGCCGGGTCGCCGACGCGTGCCGGTGCACGCGCACCGGGCGGACTCCGCGGAGAAGGAGCGGCTGTGGCCGCTGCTGGTCGACCTGTACGCCGACTTCGCGAAGTACGCCGTGTGGACCGACCGCGACATCCCCGTGGTCGTCCTCTCGCCCCGCTGAGCCCCGGTGAGCCCCACTGAGCCCCCGGTGGGCCCCGCCCGCCGTGGGGACCCGGCTTGGAAGGGCTGGACGTCTCCGCGATGATGGGCGCGTGATCGACAGGCTCCGGACCGAGGACCACCCCGTGCTGACGGGGCTGGTCGCCCTCGTGTCGGTGGGCCTGGTCGTCGGGCTCGTGCTCGGTGGTGTGGCGCTGGGCGCCACCCGCTTCCTCGGTATCGGCGAGGACCCCAGCACCGAGACCGTCTCCGACGACGTCGACTTCTACCTGCCCAAGCCCTCGCCCACCGACGGTCCGTCCGGCCCGCTCATCACGCTGGCGCCGTCGGAAAAGGAGCAGGCCGGGCAGGAGCAGCCCTCGCAGCCGCAGGAGACCGAGACCGAGGAGGCCCGGGAGGACGAGATCACCCTCTCGGCCGGCCAGACCTCCGTCGGGGTCATGGAGAACATCGACCTGACCGGCGTCTACCCCGGCGGTGAGGGCTCGGTCCTGCAGGTCCAGAAGTTCTCCGGCGGCGGGTGGCAGGACTTCCCGGTGACCGCGGTCGTCAGCAACGAGACGTTCTCGACCTTCGTGCAGACCAGCTTCCAGGGCGTCAACCGGTTCCGCGTGGTCGACAACGACAGCGGGCTGGCGTCCAACGAGATCAAGGTGACGGTCGGCTGATGCGCCGCCGGGCCGCCCTGCTCGTCGGGTCGCTCGTGGCCACGGCGGCCCTCACGGCCTGCGCGGGCGAGGAGACGTCGGCCCCGTCCCGGGGGCTGCAGGTGCGGCCGGTCCTCGGTGCGGCCGACGGCCTCGCGTGCGACGCGCTCGGGGACCGTGCGGTGGCCGACCTCGAGCGGCCCGGCAACGCTCCTGCCGAGGAGGACGTCGAGGCGTGTGCGCTCGACGGTGTCGGCTACCGGCTCGGGGAGGCGGCGGTCGACGGTGGTGTGGTGAGCGTCGAGCTCCGCGCCGCCACCGACTCCTACCTGGTCGAGATCGCCCTGGACGACGACGCCGCGCAGGCGATGTCCGACCTCACCTCCGACGCCGCGTCCTCGGACTCCCAGGTCGCCCTGGTCGCCGACGGGGTCGTCATCAGCGCGCCGATGATCGCCGGCGTCGTGGGCGGCTCACTGCAGGTCAGCGGCCCCTGGAACGGCAGCCAGGCCGAGGAGATCGCCGCGCTGCTGCGTGGCTGACCTCCCCGGCCCGGTGCGGTCCAGCGGTGCGCTGGCGACGTGCTGGTGAGCGGGTGCCTCAGGCGGGCACGTAGTCGAACGTGTCCGGGTTCGGGCCTCGACGACCGTCCTCGCCCCTGTCCAGCGCGCTGATCGCGTCGATCTCCTCCGGGCTCAGCTCGAAGTCGAAGATCGCGAAGTTCTCCTCCATGCGCTCACGCTTCATCGACTTGGGGAAGACGATGTCGCCGCGCTCGACGTGCCAGCGCAGGGTGACCTGCGACGGGGTCTTGCCGTGGGCGGCCGCGATCTTGCCGATCACCTCGTCATCGAGGACCGCGCCCTGGGCGATCGGCGACCAGGCCTCGACCTCGACGCCGTGGCGGATGGAGGCGGCCCGGGCGTCCTCGTTGCAGAAGTAGGGGTGCACCTCGATCTGGTTGACGGCCGGGATGACGCCGGTCTCGGCGACGATCCGGTCCAGGTGGGCGGGCTGGAAGTTCGAGACGCCGATCGACCGGGCGCGGCCGTCCGCCACGAACTCCGAGAGGGTGCGCCACGTGGAGACGTAGTCACCGTCGTACAGCGTCGGGAGCGGCCAGTGGATGAGGAACAGGTCGACGTGGTCCAGGCCCAGCGCCTCGAGCGACTGGTCGAAGGAGCGACGGGCGTCGTCGGGGGCGTGGAAGCCGTTGTCGAGCTTGGTGGTCACGTAGAGCTCGCGGCGCGGGATGCCGGAGTCGGCCAGCGCGCGACCCACGCCCTGCTCGTTCTGGTACATCTGCGCGGTGTCGATGTGGCGGTAGCCCACCTCCAGGGCGGTGCTCACCGTGTCGGCGGTCTGCTCGGGCGGCACCTGGAAGACACCGAAGCCGAGCTGCGGGATCTCTGTCTGGTTGTTCAGGGTGATGGTGGGAACGGTCATGCTCCCCACAACACCAGTGGGTCGACCGGTATTCACCACCCGCCCGGTGGACCCGGTGAAAGCCTTCTCACAGCCCGCGCAGGTGTCGCCTCAGCCCCGGGCGGGAACGGGCGGCCGCGGCAGTGGCAGCGGGAGGCTCGGGTCGAGCGCCAGGTCGGCGAGCGCGTCCGCGTGCACGAGGGCCGTGTCGAGGACCGGCAGCGGTGCCGCCTCCGCCGGGACGAGCAGCCCGATCTCGGTGCAGGCCAGGGCCACCACGTCGGCGCCGCGGTCGGACATCCGTCGGATGATGTCGACATGGAGATCGCGCGAGGTCGTGCGGAAGACGCCCTGGGTGATCTCCTCGAACACCACCCGGTCCACCTCGAGCCGATCCTCGAGGTCCGGGGTCACGACCTCGAGGCCGTACGCCGCCAGCCGGGTCGCGTAGAAGTCCAGCTCCATCACGGGGCGGGTGCCGAGCAGGCCGACGCTGCGGTGACCCGCGCGCAGCGCCGCCTCGGCGACGGCGTCCGCGATGTGCAGGACCGGGGCGTCGACCGCGGCGACGAGGTCGTCGTAGTTGCGGTGCATCAGGTTGGTGCAGATCGCCAGGACCTCCGCGCCGCCGGCCTCGCAGGCCCGTCCGGCCTCGGCCAGCATCCGCCCGGAGCGGGCGTAGTCGTCGGCCACCTGGCAGGCCCGCACCTCGGAGAAGTCCAGCGACTGCAGGCTGATCCGGGCCGACGCGTGCGCGCCGCGTGCGGCGGCGACCCGCTCGTTGAGGTGGCGGTAGTAGGTCGCGGTGGAGTGCCACGACATGCCGCCGATGAGACCCAGGGGACGCAGGCGCTCGCTCATGCCCTCATCGTCGGTCGCGGCCGCCCGATAAGGAATCCCTGACCTCGTTGCCGGACCCATAAGCCACACTTGGGTCATGGACCCGCGCCGCCTGCTCGTCTTCCGTGAGGTCGCCCGTGCCGGCTCGTTGACCGCGGCAGCACGCGCGCTGGGCTGGACCCAGCCGGCGGTGAGCCAGCACCTCGCCGCGCTCGAGCGCTCCGTCGGACTCCCGCTGGTGCTGCGCGGCCCGACCGGGACGTCGCTGACCGAGGCGGGGGAGGTGCTGCTCCGCCGTGCCGACGCGGTGGCCGCCGAGCTGCACGCCGCGGAGGAGGAGCTGGCGTCCCTCGCGCAGCTGCGGGCGGGGCGGGTGCGGCTGCACTGCTTCCCCTCGGCTGCGGCCACCCTCGTGCCCGAGGCGGTGCGCGCCCTGGCGACCTCGCACCCCGGGATCAGTGTCGGGCTGGTCGAGGCCGAGCCGCCCGAGGCGCTGGCGGCGGTGGGGGCCGGCGACGCCGACCTCGCCCTGGTCTTCGGGTACGACGCCGAGCCGGTCGGTCTGGGGTCACTCGTCTGGCGGCCGCTGCTGACCGAGCCGGTGCACCTGGTGCTCCCGCCCGCGGGCACGGTGTCGTCCTTGGATGAGCTGGCCGGCGCGGACTGGATCGGAGGCTGCGAGCGCTGCCGGGTGCACCTCGTCGACTGCTGCCGGGAGGCCGGGTTCGAGCCGGCGCTGCGCCACGAGACCGACGACTACGTGGTCGTGCAGAACCTCGTCGCCCGCGGGCTCGGGGTCACCGCCCTCCCGGAGTCCGCGTTGACGGCGTACCGGCATCCCGAGGTGCGCGTGCTGGAGGAGCCGGCGCTCGGGCACCGCGTCGTCGGCGTCGCGCACCGTCCCGGCGCGGACCAGGTGCCGGCCACTGCGGCCCTCCTGCGCGAGCTGGTCACCGTCGTCGGCGGTGGGTGACCCCCGGTCGGGAGGGGCCGCCCACCGGGCTCGTCCTCACGTGGGAGGACGCATCCTGGCCAACCTGCTCCGCAGCGCGTCGACGCGCTCGCGGTTGGTCTGCAGCTCCACGTAGCGCTCCCCGAGCGCCCAGAGCAGCGCGTCGTCGAGCCGGCGGACGGCGCCCGGCGGGTAGCGGTAGTCCATGCGCTCCATCAGCGTCGCGGTGTCCACCGGTCGCACGATCTCGCCGAGGTCCTTCAGCGAGGTGATGCCGAGCTCCAGCACGGTGCGTGCGATCCACGCGTAGTGCTCGGTGCGCGACCACCCGGCGTCGGGGTACTGACCGGCCAGGAACGCAGCGAGGTCGCGCGGGCTGAGCCGTGGGTCGTCGTCCTCCGGCTCCGCGGGCTGGTCGCCGGTCCCCTCGCGCAGCCGGTCGCGGATCGCCGTGAACTCCCGGTCGGCGAGCTCGAGCAGCCCGGCCGCGAGGGTGAACCTGCGGTCGAACTCCGAGACGTGCTCCTCGGGGATCGAGCCCTTGTAGCGGATGTCGTGCTCGAACTCCGCCCACGCGTGCTGCAGCACGGTCCGGATCTGGACCTGCGCCTGGCGTCCGCGCAGGGCCCGGTGCTCGGGTCGCCCCTCCTGCTCGGGGTGCAGCCCGACGAGCAGGTGCCGGCTCGCGTAGCCGAACCGCCCCTCACTCGCCGTCTCCTCGCCCAGGTCCCGGTCGTCGTGCACCGCGACCTGGTCGTCGAGCAGGTCCACCACCGCCTGCACGTCGCTGTGCACGTAGGTGATCACCCGCAGCCCGATCTGGTCGGTGATGTCGCGCTGCGGGTCGGGGTAGACCGGCCGGCCGTCGACGGTCCGCGCCACCTTCGCGGCGTACGACGCCACGGACTTCGCGCGCCCGGTCACCGTGAGGTAGTTGATGCCGGCCTCGTCCAGGATCGACGTGACCAGCTCGACGTACCGCTCGGTGGCCTCGGTGACGGCGGCGTGGTCCTCGGCGTACCGCCGCACCGCCGCGGCCGGGTCGGCGGTGCGGCGTCGCCGTGGCTCGCGCGGGGTCGGGACGAGGTCGTCGGGCAGCGTGGGGGTGACGACGTAGCCGGTCTCGAAGTCGCCGTACGTCGTGGTCCGCTCGGGCCGGCGGTCCGCGAACATCGCGACGTAGGCGCACACCACGGCGTCGACCTGGTCCTCGACCACCCTCAGCTCGCTCTTGCGGCCCGCGCGCTCGGCCGCCCGCCGCAGGCCCTCCCAGGCCGCGGCGCCCGGGGCGTCTCCGGTCAGGCGCAGTGGCGGGTCCGCCTCGGCGAGCCCCTCGAGGAGGCCGATCAGCACCAGCAGCTCCCCGCGCAGCTGCTCGATGTCGCGGCCGGACCGCTGCTTGTACTTCAGCGTCCTGCCCAGCCGGAAGAGGACGACGGTCGCGGGGTGCGGGTAGACCTCGATCGCGCGCCGCCGCCGGCCCGAGCGCGGGTTCATGTCGAGACCCAGGCGCCCGGCGATCCGCGCCCCGCGCGGCTGCCCGCGGAACTCGGGCTTGCCGGTGTTGGAGGGGTGCGCCCCGGCGTCGAAGGTCGCGAAGTCGCGGTTGAGCAGCGCCTCCGCCGGCCGGTTGCCCGTGGGGTTGACCACGACCAACGGTGCGTCGACGGCGACCAGGCACTCGTCCCCGGCGTACGGCGTCAGGGCCGTCACGATCTCGTCGTCGCTGCGCACGGCGCTGACGTGGACCAGGCGACCGTCGCGGTCGAGGACCGCCAGGCCGGTCGGGTTCCGGTCGCCCCACGCCAGGTCGACGCCGATGAAGTTCATGACCGCAGCCTGCCGCACCGGTGGGCGGTGCGGGGCCGGCGTGCCGGGACCGACGCCACGGTGGCTGGGGGGTCCTTGACACAATGGCCGCGTGCACTACACCGAGTACGACACCCGACTGGCGGCCTACGCCGTCGTCACCGACGACGAGGGTCGGGTGCTGCTCGCGCTGTGGAACGAGGGCTCGCGGCGGCAGTGGACGCTGCCCGGCGGCGGCTTGGAGCTGCACGAGCGCGCCGAGGAGGGCGCGGTCCGCGAGGTGCTGGAGGAGTCCGGCTACCACGTCGAGCTCGACGAGCTGCTCGGCGTCGACTCCTACGTCTTCCCCGCCGAGCGCCGCAGCGCCTCGACCGACCGCCCGATGAAGGCCTTCCGGGTGCTCTACCGCGCCCACGTCGTCGGCGGCGAGCTCACCCACGAGCTCGACGGCAGCACCGACGAGGCCGCCTGGTTCCACCTCTCCGAGATCGCCGGGCTCGACCGGGTCTCCGTGGTCGACGTGGGGCTGCGGATGGCGGGCCTGATCCTGCGCTGAGCGGTCCCCTCGGGCGACCCCCGCAAGGGCCGAACCGGCGTATTGATACGCCGGCTCGACCGGCATCGAACCGGCGTATCAATACGCCGGCTCGGCGTCAGGTGGTGGGGACCCAGTAGCGGCGCTTGGCCGAGACCGCCTCGGTCGCCTCGGCGACGGGAAGCTCGGGGTCGAGCACGCCCCCGCAGCGCTCGATGGTGGCCGCGGAGCCGACGTTGTCGGTGTCGCAGGTGACCAGGGCGCGCTCGATGCCGAGGTCGGCGCACAGCGCCAGGCAGCCGCGCAGGATCGCCGTGGCGTGGCCGCGGCGCCGGTACGCCGGCCGCACGCCGTACCCGATGTGCCCGCCCCAGGTCGCGAGGAACTCGTTGAGCTCGTGGCGCACCGAGGCCCGGCCGACGATCTCGCCGTCGACCTCGGCGACCAGGAACGAGGCGGGCACGAACCCGGGGTCCAGGCGGCGGCCGTGCCGCTGCTCCTCCAGGCGGGCGACGTACTCCGCCCAGGTCTCCGGCGGCGCCCCCTCCTCCCGGCGCTGGGCCAGCAGGAAGGCGAAGTCGTCGGCCGCGAGCTCCTCGTGCGCGGCGCGGGCGGCCGCCTCGTCGTCGACGGTCAGCGGTCGCAACAGGAGCTCTCCCATGTCGGCACCCGATCACGGGAATGAACTCGAGCGCCAATGCATTGAGACCAGTGAAGAAAGTTGAGTCAATCCCACTCAAGTAACTTGCCTGGAGCTCGGGAGCGACGCACACTGGCTCCGAATCCCCGGATCTTCCCCAGCACCAACTCATCGTGGAGGTAGCAACCATGGCCCGTGCCGTCGGCATCGACCTGGGTACGACCAACTCCGTCGTGTCCGTCCTCGAGGGTGGCGAGCCCACCGTCATCGCGAACGCCGAGGGCGCGCGGACGACCCCGTCCGTCGTCGCCTTCGCCAAGAACGGCGAGGTCCTCGTCGGTGAGGTCGCCAAGCGGCAGGCCGTCACCAACGTCGACCGGACCATCAAGTCCGTCAAGCGCCACATGGGCACCGACTGGAAGCAGTCGATCGACGACAAGGACTTCACGCCGCAGCAGATCTCGGCGTTCATCCTGCAGAAGCTCAAGCGCGACGCCGAGGCCTACCTCGGTGAGACGGTCACCGACGCGGTCATCACCGTGCCGGCGTACTTCTCCGACGCCCAGCGCCAGGCGACCAAGGAGGCCGGCGAGATCGCGGGCCTCAACGTCTCCCGCATCGTCAACGAGCCCACCGCTGCGGCCCTGGCCTACGGCCTGGACAAGGGCGAGGACCAGACGATCCTGGTCTTCGACCTCGGTGGCGGCACCTTCGACGTGTCCCTGCTCGAGGTCGGCGAGGGCGTGGTCGAGGTCAAGGCGACCTCCGGTGACAACCACCTCGGTGGTGACGACTGGGACGCCCGGATCGTCGAGTGGATGGTCAAGAAGTTCAAGGACAACAACGGCGTCGACCTCGCCGCCGACAAGATCGCCAAGCAGCGCCTCCAGGAGGCCGCGGAGAAGGCGAAGATCGAGCTGTCCTCCTCGAGCGAGACCACGATCCACCTGCCCTACATCACCCACGGCGAGTCCGGCCCGCTGCACTTCGAGGAGCGGCTGACCCGCGGCGAGTTCCAGCGGATGACCCAGGACCTCCTCGAGCGCACCAAGGCCCCGTTCCAGGCCGTGCTCAAGGACGCCGGCGTCTCGATCTCCTCGATCGACCACGTCGTGCTCGTCGGTGGCTCCACCCGCATGCCCGCCGTCACCGAGCTCGTCAAGGAGCTGCTCGGCGGCAAGGAGCCCAACAAGGGCGTCAACCCCGACGAGGTCGTCGCCGACGGCGCGGCCCTGCAGGCCGGTGTCCTCAAGGGCGAGGTCAAGGACGTGCTGCTCCTCGACGTCACCCCGCTCAGCCTCGGTATCGAGACCAAGGGCGGCGTCATGACCACCCTGATCGAGCGCAACACCACCATCCCGACCAAGCGCTCGGAGATCTTCACCACCGCCGACGACAACCAGCCGTCGGTGGAGATCAAGGTCGCCCAGGGCGAGCGCCAGATGTGGAGCCAGAACCAGCCGCTGGGCAACTTCGAGCTCACCGGTCTGCCGCCGGCCCCGCGCGGCGTGCCGAAGATCGAGGTCACCTTCGACATCGACGCCAACGGCATCGTCCACGTCATCGCCAAGGACCAGGCCTCCGGCAAGGAGCAGTCGATGACCATCTCCGGCGGCTCCGCGCTGTCGAAGGAGGAGATCGACCGGATGGTCAAGGAGGCCGAGCAGTACGCCGAGGAGGACGCCAAGCGTCGCGAGGCCGTCGAGACCCGCAACCAGGCCGAGCAGCTGGTCTACACGACCGAGAAGTTCCTCGCCGACAACGACGAGAAGCTCCCCGAGGACGTCAAGACCGAGGTGCAGGGCGACGTCGACGCGCTGAAGTCGGTCCTGGAGAACGCCGAGGCCCCGGCCGAGGAGATCCAGGCCGCCGTCACCAAGCTCGGCGAGTCCAGCCAGAAGATGGGTGCCGCGATGTACGCCGCTGCCGAAGCCGACGCCTCCGCCGCGGGCGGCACCACCGGCGCCACCGGTGAGGGCGACGACGACATCGTCGACGCCGAGGTCGTCGACGATGTCGACGCCGACGGTCAGGACGAGAGCAAGTGACCCAGCCCGACCACGAGGGCACCGCCGACCGAGGGCCGCAGGACGCGGCCCCCGGTCAGGGGTCCTTCGGTGAGGAGGCAGCAACGATGACCGAGAACACCGAGGTCGAGGCGGGCGCCGAGGGCGGCGACCCCGCCGTCGAGCCCACCCCGGCCGAGCAGCAGGCCACCTCCGACAGCGCCGCCGAGGGCGACGCCGTCGACGGGGCCACCGGCGACGCCGCCGACGACGGCGGCGCGCTCGACGTGGACCCGCTGCACGCGGCCCACGACGAGGTGGCCACGCTCAAGGCCGAGCTCGCCGAGCGGACGCTGGACCTCCAGCGGCTGCAGGCTGAGTTCGTCAACTACAAGCGGCGCGTGGACCGGGACCGTGACCTGATCAAGGAGAACGCGACGTACGCCGCGCTCGCCCCCATCGTCGAGGTGCTCGACACCATCGACCGGGCCCGCGAGCACGAGGAGGTGACGGGCGGCTTCAAGTCGGTCGTCGACCAGCTCGAGCGCACGGTGGCCTCGGCGGGCCTGACCCGCTTCGGGGCGCCGGGCGACGCGTTCGACCCCACCCTCCACGAGGCGCTCTCCCACATCGGGGAGGATCCCGACGTGGAGGTCACGACCTGCAAGGTGATCGCCAAGGCGGGCTACCGCATCGGCGAGCGGGTCGTGCGTGCCGCGCAGGTGCTGGTGGTGGACCCGGCCGGGTCCTGACCGCCGCACCCTGACAGCGCACCCTGACAGCGCACCGAAGAAGCGCACTGAAGAACTGAGACGAAGGGAGGTTCCCCCGTGGCGGGCAACGACAACGACGGCATGCGTCCGGACTGGGCGCAGAAGGACTTCTACGCCGTGCTCGGCGTGAAGAAGGACGCGAGCGCCGACGACATCAAGAAGGCCTACCGGCGGCTCGCCCGGGAGAACCACCCCGACTCCAACCCCGGCGACACCGCCAAGCACGACAGGTTCAAGCAGATCGCGGAGGCCTACGACGTCGTCGGCGACCCCGAGAAGCGCAAGAAGTACGACGAGCTCCGCCGCATGGTCGCCTCCGGAGGGTTCGGCGGTGGCTTCGGCGGGGGCGGCGGCTTCGGGAGCGGCGGCCAGGGCATCAACCTCGAGGACCTGCTGCGTGACCGCGCCGGCGGGGGCGGCGGCGGGTTCGGCGACATGTTCGGCGACCTGTTCGGCGGTGGCTTCGGCGGCGGCCGCCGAGGCGCCGGGCGTCCGCGCCCGACCAAGGGCCAGGACCTCGAGAGCACGGCCACGATCTCCTTCACCGACGCCATCGACGGCGTCACCATCTCCCTGCGGCTGACCTCGGACTCCGCCTGCTCGACGTGCTCGGGCACCGGCGGCAAGCCCGGCACCAAGCCGCACGTCTGCGCCCAGTGCGAGGGCAGCGGCTTCGTCACCGGCTCGATGGGCGGCGGCTTCTCCCTCAACGAGACCTGCCCCGCCTGCGGCGGCCGCCAGCTGCTGTACGACGAGCCCTGCCCCACCTGCCACGGCTCTGGGCGCGGCGCCTCCTCGCGGACCATCCAGGCCCGCATCCCCGCCGGCGTGAAGGACGGCCAGCGGATCCGGCTGCGCGGCAAGGGCGGCGCCGGCGCCAACGGCGGGCCCGCCGGTGACCTCTACGTCACCGTGAAGGTCTCCGGGCACCGCGTCTTCGGACGCTCCGGCGACAACCTCACCCTCGACGTCCCGGTCTCCTTCGACGAGCTCGCGCTCGGCGCCGAGGTGAAGATCCCGACGCTGGGCGGCTCGCCGGTGACGCTGCGCATCCCCGCGGGCACCCCCAACGGCCGCACCTTCCGGGTGCGCGGCAAGGGCGCCACCAAGGCCGACGGCTCCAAGGGCGACCTGCTGGCCACCGTGCAGGTGCAGGTGCCCGCGGTGCTCGACGTCGACGCACGGGCGGCCCTCGAGGCCTACCGCATCGCGACGGCCGACAAGCCGTTGCGCTCCAACCTCTTCGACCAGGCCCAGTCGTGAGCGGGAGGTGTCGGACATGACCCGCGGACGCGGACCGTACGGCGCCGACCCGGACGCTGCCGTCTTCGTCATCTCCGTCGCCGCCGAGCTCTCCGGGCTGCACCCGCAGACTCTGCGCACCTACGAGCGGCTCGGCCTGATCACCCCCGGCCGCACCGGCGGTGGCGGGCGGCGCTACTCCCAGCGCGACATCGAGCTGCTGCGGGTCATCTCCGAGCTCACCTCCTCCGGCATCGGCATCGAGGGGGTACGCCGGATCCTCGACCTCGAGAACCGCGTCACCGCCCTCGCCCAGCGCAACGAGGAGCTGCAGGCCGAGCTGGAGGCGACGCG
>LULE01000076.1_pt1 | contig 72380 bp, 66 predicted proteins | sample 728231 | NCBI WGS metagenome assembly LULE01 (sample SAMN03860297, study PRJNA289734) | marine metagenome | biome: seawater column; feature: ocean; material: water; isolation source: Red Sea water column Station 192 - depth 10m | place: Saudi Arabia: Red Sea | collected 2011-10-15 | depth 10 m | reverse complement strand
TTTGCTCAGCGATTGCCTGAAGTTGTCTTTCAACTTCTATCAATCTATCCTCTGCAGTTATAGCCATCGAATTTGTTGGAAACATTAAAGTCAAAACTAAAAATATTGGCAGTGAAAGAGTTAGAAACCTTCTAATCATTTAATACTTTCCTTATGCCGACAAAAGAAGCAAACAATCCAAAAATTATTGAGGACAACAGTAGAACCAAAGTCAAATAAATTAAATAACTATCAGAAATTGTTATGTCGAAAATACTTTCAGCTACTATCGAATTTTTAGAATACTCAATTATTCCCCACCCAAGACCAACAGCGATACTAGTTCCAATTAAAGATTCAAAAACTGCTTCAAAAATAAATGGTAATCTAATGTAAGTCGAAGATGCACCAACTAATCTCATTATCTTTATTTCTTTTTTCTTAGAATACGCAGCTAGCCTTAATGTATTGATAATAAGAATGAATGCTGCAAAACCTATAAGTAATGCAAATGTTGATGCTGAAATTACTAAGGTATTGGTCAAGCTTAGTAATCTTTCTATTGCTTCACCACTTGTCCTTATTTCCTTAACTGCTGGATTTCCATCCATCCTCTCAATTATTAATTCATAATCAGATGGATCATTTAGATTTACCCTTAAAGACGAAGGTAGTTTTTCATAATCTACTTCACTTAATAATTCTGGTTGATCTTTGAATAGTATTTTAAATTCTTCCTCTGCTTCAGATTTAGTAAAATATTCAACAGTTCTAATCTCTGGGTAAGTATCTAATGACTCTTGTAATTGTTTATGTGCTGTAGTTGTAACCCTGTCATCAAGAAAAATTACAACATGCGTACCATTTTGCCATCTAACTGTGTTGTTTTGAACAATAGACCTGGCAGAAAGGGTTGTAAAAACCAAAAAGCTAGATACCAATACCGCAATTATTGTTGCAAAAACCAATAAAGGAGTTCTTCTCATATTTAGAATTGTATTTTTTATTACATATGAAAATTTGTTCATGATTTACCTAAGAATATAACTTCCTTCACTTTCATCTCTAGCAATTTTTCCGTTTGCAAGTTCAATAACTCGTTTTTTTCTTCTATTCACGATTGAAGAATCATGTGTAGCCATAACAACTGTTGTTCCAGCTCTATTGATTTTTTCAAGCAAAGAAACTATCTGGATACTCAATTCAGGATCAAGATTACCTGTAGGCTCATCACATAAAAGTACAAGTGGATTGTTAGCTAATGACCTTGCAATACTTACTCTTGTTTGTTCACCGCCGGAAAGTTGGTCTGGATATTTAAAAGCATTTTCATTCAGCTCTACAAGATCTAATAAGGTATTTGTTTTAGATTCGATCTCATCATTTGGAGTTCCCATAACTTCTAAAGCAAAGGCTATATTTTCGTAGGTATTTCTCTTTTCTAGTAGTTGAGGCTCTTGAGTAACAATTCCAAGTTTTCTTCTTAACAGTGGTGTCTTCCATCTAGGCAGTTGAACAACATCGAGTCCTGCAACTTCAATACTTCCTTTTGTAGAAATGTACTCCTTATATAAAAGTTTAAGAAAAGAAGACTTTCCACTTCCAGAATGACCGACAAGATAAACGAATTCTCCTTCGTTTATATTCGTACTCATATTTGAAAGTGCAACACTTCCACCTTGAAATACTAATGAGACATTATCTAACTTAATCATTTATCCCCTGTCTACGCCATTTTAGGTACTCTTTAATAAATATGGAAATATCTCCATCAAGAACATTCTGCACATTGCCTACCTCAACACTGTTTCTAGCATCTTTTACCTGCTGATATGGTTGAAGTACATAAGACCTAATTTGCCTGCCCCATCCGGCCTCGTGCTGATCTCCTCTTATTTCATTCAATTTTTTCAATTCATCTTCTCTTTTTTTTAATAATACAAGCCACAACTATTCCAGTATCAATATGTGTAATTCGTACAGCTGAATCTGTAGTATTTACATGCTGTCCTCCAGCTCCAGAAGATCTATAAACATCAATTCTTATTTCATCATCTTGGATATTAATTTCGTCATTATTTTCAATTAAAGGAATTACATCTACTCCTGCAAAACTAGTGTGTCTTCTTTTATTACTATCAAAAGGGCTAATTCTTACTAATCTATGAACTCCTCTTTCACTCTCTAAATTTGCATATGCTCTGAATCCATTGATTCTTATAGATGCTGACTTAATTCCCGCTTCTTCGCCCTGAGATATTTCTTCAATTTGATGATCTATATTATTACTCGAAAGGTGTCTTGTATACATTCTTAAAAGCATCTCAGCCCAGTCATGAGCATCAACTCCACCAGCACCTGCATTTATAGTCAAAACTGCATTCAAGTCATCGTACTTATCGAAATAAAGCGCTTCATCTTCAATCTCCTCAATCATATTTTCTAATTTGCTTATTTCATCTTGATAGTCTTCTTCATTGATATTTTCTTCTTCAGTAAGTTCAATTAATTCTTTAAGCTCTTTGAGGTCATTTTCTAAACTGCTTAAAGACGTTATCAATTTTTCTATAGTAGAAGCTTCAATTGATACCTTTTGGGCATACTGCGGATTGTCCCAGAATCCTTTTTTATTTATCTCAAGGTTTAATTGATCAAGCTTCTTTTTTTTGTTTTCAAAGTCAAAGATACTCCTTTGCAGAAATCAATCTTTCATTAAAAGTGTTAACTTTGCTTAAGATTTCCTTATACATTTATCAACCATTCCACATTTTTTATATTTTATACCTGAACCACAATAGCAAGGATCATTCCTACCAATTTTATCTTTAATTATTTGTGTAGTCTTTACATTATCCTTGTTTTCTTGATTTTGTAGGATAAAACTTTTATCAAAATTCATAAGAATTCTGATTACTGAAAACTTAACATTCTCAATTAAGTCCTCAAAGAGTGTATATCCCTCATTTTGATACTCTACAAGCGGATCTCTTTGACCCATTGCCCTCAGTCCAATTCCAGATCTTAAATAGTCCATTTCAGCTAAATGATCCTTCCAAGATTGGTCAACAAATGATAAAGAGGAACTTCTAGCTAATTTCCAAAATGTATCAGAGTCTTGCGATTCATTATTGTTAAAAAGATTCTCCAGCTCATGATCAATTTGCAATTGATCATTGATTTTGATATTTCTCACAAATTCTTTTTTAACTCCATCACTTAATAAATTACTAAGTTCATCGGAAATTAATTGGTTAAAATGCTCTAAGTTTTCATAATTTTTTTTATGTAGTTCAATATTACTTGAAATTGTACTGACAACATCATCAAACCATTCTGAAATTAAATTTTCAATACTATCTGAACTAAGTAGTTGTCTTCTCCATTTGTAAATTACTTCTCTTTGTTGATTTAGAACTTGATCGAATTTAAGTACATTTTTTCTGATTTCAAAATTGAGTGATTCAACCTGAGCTTGAGCTCTTTCTATACTTTTAGTGACCATTGATTGTTCTATTCGTTCTTCATCTGGAAGATTGAGTTTATTCATTATTGATTCAATTCTTTCACCTTGAAATCTTCTCATTAAGTCATCTTGAAGTGAAATATAAAATCTCGACTCTCCAGGGTCGCCTTGTCTTCCAGATCTTCCTCTTAGCTGATTATCAATTCTTCTTGAGTCATGTCTCTCCGTGCCTAAAACATATAACCCACCAAGTTCTAATACTTTATTTTTTTCTTCAGCTACTTGTAGCTCCAACTCTTTAATCTTTAAATCTAAATACATTGGATCGTCTAATTTATTTTCATTTATTTGGTGCTGAACTGCCATGTCCTCAGGATTTCCACCAAGTTTAATGTCAACACCTCTCCCAGCCATATTTGTTGCAACCGTAACCGATTCCTTTATTGGTTAATTGTTTAGATACTTCTTCTGAAGCTTCGACAGATACAGTTCCTAATAAGATTGGTTGTCCTTTTTTGTTTCTGTCAATAATATCGTCAATAACTGCGTTCAGTTTTGCTTCATTGGTTTTATATACAGCATCCTGTTGATCTATTCTCTGTATATGTAGGTTCGTTGGAATTTCAACAACCTCAAGATTGTATATTTGAATAAACTCTTCTTCTTCAGTTTTTGCAGTACCAGTCATTCCTGCCAAATTTTCATACATTCTAAAATAGTTTTGATAAGTTATTGATGCTAGTGTTTGGTTTTCATCTTGAATTCTCACATTTTCTTTAGCTTCTAATGCTTGATGTAACCCGTCTGAATACCTCCTTCCTTCAAGAACTCTGCCGGTAAATTCGTCAACAATGTTGATTTGGCCATTTGAGACAATATAATCTACATCTTTTGCAAATATTGTTTTAGCTCTTAAACATGCTGTTAAATAATGTATGAAGTTTGTTTGTGAGTTTTCGTATAAATTAGAGATACCCAGCTTTGACTCTACATACTCAATGCCTAATTCAGTAGGATGAACTTGTTTTTTAGCTTCATCAATATCATAGTGAACATCTCTTTTCATTCCTTTTACAATCTTGGTGAACTCTGTATACCATTTTGTTGAATCACTTACCTTGCCAGAGATAATTAAAGGAGTTCTTGCTTCGTCAACTAGTATCGAATCTACCTCATCAATAACACTGTAAAACAAATCTCCTTGAACTAGTTGTTCACTTGAGATTGCCATGTTGTCTCTGAGATAATCAAAACCAAATTCATTGTTGGTACCATATGTTATGTCTTTTCTATATGCTTCAATTTTTTCTTCATAATCTTGATTTGAATAAATCAGGCCTACTTCAAGACCTAAAAAATTATAAATTGGGCTCATCCACTCGGCGTCCCTTTTTGCGAGGTATTCATTAACTGTTACAACATGAACACCTTTTTTGTATAAAGCCATTAAAGAGATCGGTAAGGTTGAAACAAGAGTTTTACCTTCACCAGTTTTCATTTCAGATATTTTATTTCTAAGAAGAACCAATCCTCCAAATAGTTGAACATCATAATGTCTTTGATTTAATGTTCTTTTTGCAGCCTCTCGTATATATGCAAATGCTTCTACCTCAATATTTGAAGGTGAATCAACGATTTTTTCAGCAAGATTCTGAAAGTTAGTTTTTATTTCTTCATCGGATAACTTTTCAAAAGATTGTTCTTTTTCATTAATCTCTTCAACAATCCCATTCAGTTCAGAAGTTAACTTCCCACTGCCAATTGAAAGTGCTTTTTTAAATAAATTCAAATTTAGCTTGTACCATGCTCCCAAGAGTCGAGATATTCGATTTGCTCTTTAGTGAGTATTTCTAACTCTCCGCCCATGAGTCTTAATTTTGTTGCAGCGATTTTCAAATCAACTTCACTTGGAAGGGTGTATACTTTAGCTTCCAATGTTTTATGGTTCTCTTTAATCCACTCAGCTGCCAAAGCTTGATTAGCAAATGACATATCCATAACCGATGCCGGATGCCCAGAAGCAGCAACTAAGTTTACAAGTCTTCCCTCGGCAAGTACCAATATTTCTTTTCCATCATATTTATAACTTTCAACGTGTTCTCTAACTCTATTAACCTCTGAACTATCCTCTTTTAATCTTTCTAAATTTATTTCTACATCAAAATGTCCTGCATTGGCCAAAACAACTCCGTCTTTCATAACGTCAAAATGTTGCTTGTCAAGGGCATGCATATTTCCAGTGACTGAAACAATAACATCAGCAAATTTGGCAGCATTAATACTATTTTTAACCTCATATCCATGCATTAAAGCCTCTAGTGCACGTACTGAGTTTGGTTCAACAACAGTAACTTTTGCTCCCATCCCATTGGCTATCTCTGCAACTCCTTTTCCACAATCACCAAAGCCAACCACAACTACATTTAATCCAGCAATCAAAAGATCTGTAGCTCTAACAACACCGTCCATTGCACTTTGACCCGTACCAAATCTGTTATCAAATAAATGCTTCGTGTCAGAGTCGTTTACAGCCACGACTGGAAATCGAAGTTTATTATTCTTTTCCATAGACTTTAGCCTTATTACTCCAGTTGTAGTTTCTTCCATTGAACCCAATATTGGAATGTCAGATCTATCTGTATGCAATAAAGTGACTAAATCTGCCCCATCATCCATTGTAATATCTGGTTTTGTATCTAAAACAGAGTTGAGGTGTTTAAAGAATTCATCATTAGAGACTCCATGTGCAGCATGAACCTCTACATCTTTTTCGGCAAGATAAGCTGCAACTGAGTCTTTTGTAGATAGTGGATTTGATGCACATAAAGCTACATTTGCTCCAGCTTCTTTTAAAGTTAGCATTAGGTTAGCTGTTTCTTTTGTTACATGCATGCAAGCACCAATGCTTAAGCCATTTAAAGGTTTAGTTGATGAAAATTCATTTTTTATTTCCTCTAGAACTTGCATCTGTCTGCTTGCCCAACTTACTTCTTCATGTCCTATAATTGCTAATTTTGAATCTTTTATGGCCGACATAACCTAACCTTTTAATTTGTTTTTTAAATTTTCAATAGCATCAATGTTAAACGGATCAATTTCTAATTTTTCTGCAAGATTAACACTTACTAAATCACCTATTAAGACTAAATGAAACAAATCTATAATTAAATTGTCAGTTGAAATATTTCTAACATCAATAGTGTCTACTTTTGATCCTATAAGTTCCTTTGTAAATTCGAATCTATTGTCAATTTTTTTATAGTCATCACCTCTAAGAAGAATTAAAATAAAATTATTTTTTGAACCCTCTTGGTCAGCTTCCCACGAAAGTATTTCATTATGGTGTACTTCCGGCATGAATCCAACATAGGCTTTAGATTTAGAATTCTCATTTATTTGGGTTTTCCATCTTTGTGCGACTAAATAGGTTAAGTCTGAACCAGCGTAAATTACAGCTGTTTTCAATCCTATTTGATTGGCAATGTTCTGAGAAATATCAATAACTTCATTTGAAGTGTCTTTCATTAAATTATTTATATAATCCCCAGCTTCCTCACATGCTTTAATAAAAATCTCTTTAGTTTGGTTTGGTAAATAATTAACAACTGCTTTGGTCATTAGACCAAATGCAGCTCTTGGCTGAAGCCCATCCGGAACTTTGACAAACTTTTTATTATGTTGAGTTGCTAAATCTAGAAGTTCTCCTCCGCTTGAGATTGCTGCCCATTCTAAATTTTCATTTATTGCATCTTTAGCAACACTTATTGTTTCTTCTGTGTTTCCAGAATACGAAATGAATAAACAAAAAGGTCGGGCGGCAACTTGGTTTTTGGTTAAATTATATGTTTTTCTAACTTCTACATCTATATTGGTATGTTTATTTAATATAAGTTTAAGTACATCACCTGCTACTCCAGAACCACCCATGCCTACAATAAGGATTCTTTCATAATCAATAACATTTACAACTAAATACTACTCGAAATTTTTTCTAAAACTTGATCAAGAATTTCTTGAGTATCAGCTTCAACATTAATTCTTAACTTATTTTCAGTATTTGAACCCCTGACATTAAACCAAAAGTTTCTATGCAGACAACTAAGTCCGTCAGTTTGATCAAACTCTCCTTCAAAAATGCTTTCAATTTTGCTGATTGACTCATTAATATCTTCAACAGAAAAATTTATTTCACCAGAACTAGGTGGAAAGTTATAGTTATCAATTATTGAGCTGATTTTTTGTTTACTATTGGAGAGCATCTTCATAAATATCAAAAGTGTGAGAATTGCAGAATCGGCATAAAAGTTATCTCTGTAATAAAAATGTGCGCTATGTTCTCCGCCAAAATCAGCATCTACATTACGCATCATTTGTTTTATATTGGAATGACCAACTTTACATTTATATAATTCAACATTGTTGTTTTTCATCATTTTTAAAGCATGAGGAGAGACGTTTACATTGTGGACTACACTAAATTCATTTTTTTGTGAAGACAAAAATTCTGATATTAAGACTGTCATCATACTCCCTGAAATAACTCTCCCAAGATTATCTATAAATACACCTCTATCAGCGTCCCCATCAAATGCTATTCCAAAATCTAGATCGTTATCTATTACTAGATTTTTTAAATCAGTTAAGTTTGATTCGTCTGATGGGTCAGCAGGATGATTAGGGAAATTTCCATCAACTTCTAAATATATAGACTTCACATTGAATTTGTATATATTATTCAAAGTATCAAATACCGCACCAAATACACCGTTTCCTCCATCAATACCAAAATTTAATTTTTGTGAAATACTCTCTGGAGATACTAAGTTTTTGAGATGTTCATAATATTCATTACCTAAGTATTTGTCGTTAATTTTAAATTTCTCAATACGTATTTCTACATTTCTATCGGCTAATTTTTTGATATCCATCAAGCCAGAGTTTTCACCTATTGGTATTGCGCCAGCATTACAGAGTTTTAAGCCATTATAATTTTTTGGATTGTGCGAAGCAGTAATTATTGCCCCTGGTTTTTTAAGTAAACCGGATAGTGAATAGACAGTATCTGTTGGGACTAATCCAACATAAATAATTTCCTTGTTAATGGATTTAATTCCAGAAGTAAAAGCATCGAGCATTTCAATATTTGAAACTCGCCCGTCATGACCAACAATAATACTGTCATCTGGAACAAACTCTGCAAAAGCTTTGCCAATTTTATATGCTATATCTTGGTCTATACTGTCGCCATACACGCCTCTAATATCATAAGATTTAAAAATTAAATCTAGTTTATTTTTTGTCATTACTCAATTATTGTACTGTTCATGGATTCAAACTCTAGTTTTAATAACTTTTCAATTGTGATTCCTATTTATAATGAGGAAGTAATTCTCACAGAATCGATAAATAATATTCTCTCTATTTGTGATAGAACATCTGTCGACTATGAAATCATAATCTCAGAAAATGGGTCTACTGACAGTACAAAAAAACTCGCTAGAGATATAGAACAAAATAATTCCAGAGTAGTTTTAATTGAAAGCGATCATCCAAATTATGGCGAGGCACTTAAAAGAGGGTTTTTGAAATGCAAAAATGAAATTATTATTTCATTTGATATTGACTATTATTCTGAAAGCTTTCTAAAAGAGTGTTTATTGCTTGAAGAAAAATATGCAGGTTTAATTGCTTCAAAAAGATTGAGTAATTCTGAAGATGGAAGAAGATTAATACGAAAATTAGCCACTAATTTTTTTGTTTATATTTTAAAAATTTTATTTAAAACTAAATTATCTGACACACACGGAATGAAAGCAGTCAGGAAAAGTTTTGTAAATAATCATATTAATTTAGTAATTTCTACACAAGATTTATTTGATACAGAGCTACTACTTCGAATTGAAAAAACTGGAAATGAATTTAAAGAAGTTCCAGCCAAAATCAACGAAATAAGACCAAGTGTTTCAGTTATATATAAAAGAATTCCGAGAACTTTAAAGAGCTTATTTAAGCTAAAAATTGCACTTTATAAAGAGTCTTTAAAAACAAAAAATTTATAAATTAAATACTTAATTGGAAGTATTGATCCATGAATCAAAACTGTAATTAATAAGTAATACAACTCATTTTTTTGAAATTCAGGATTCCATAAATTAATTAAAAACCAAACAAGAATTGGGATTCCTAAATTAAGTAAGCTAACAGAAGTGTATTTTATGAACTCATTCCATGACCCATCACGATATGAAAGTTGAAAAATAATTTTTCTCGATAAAAAATAAGCAACTACAACACTAATTGCAAATGAAAATGTGTTAGTTAGATAAGTTCTAAGAGGAAAACTAACCATAGTTAAAATTAAAAATTGAAAAATATAATTCAAAAAAAGACCGAATATTAAATTAAATGCTCCAACAATATATGTTCTAAATAATTCAGCAAATGAGCTATCACTTTTTGTTAGTTTCTTAATGAGATTATTCAGCATATTTTTTAATTCTAAATACTAAAAGATACACTGTAATTAAAAATATTATCAATGAAATAATATTTAAGGATTTTTCTAGAGATGTATTTTCGAACGTCATGCTTACTTCATTAGAATTAGGGATAACACCCATAAACGATGGTGATAATCTATACGGGCCAGAACCATTTTCTATTTTCCAATTCGGAAAATATGATACTTTGACAATGTGAAGTTCATTAGGGTGTTCTGTTTCAAAAGTAATTTTGTTGTTTGTAATTCTGAGATTTTTAATCTCACTTTTTTTGTTGGAGAGTCTGTTTTGAATCTGAGATTCTTCAGCATCTATTCCTTCAATAATTCTTTTTTTATTATCTAACTTGAATTCTTTCATTGCAAGATTGAAAAAACTATCAGTTTTTTCTTGTTTAAATATCGAATTAGAAATTCTTTCAAATAATTCTGGCTGACTAAAGTTTACTAATTCAGTATCAACAACTTGAACTTTATCAGAATAGATTTTAAAAACTGTAAATGGAGAGCTCTGGAATAAATTCTCTAACTCGTCTGACATTATTGCTTTGTCAGTAATCGAATCTGTAAAAGAAATAAAATAATCAACTCCTAACTCTTTCATGTATCTTACTCCTCTATCAAAATCACCATTTATATAACTTAGTCCTCCTACTGGGTTCGATGGACTTTCTGCAACACCAGATACAGTCACGAAGTGAAAAGGGGTAGTTATGCTCGAATCAAAATAAAGACCCTCAATACTTTCATGATTTGTAAACATAGGAATTGTCATTAAAACCATAGGTGTACCATATTTGTTTAAATCTGAATTTGGCTCCCACATTATTCTTCCAGGCTCAAGTTGATTTAATCCAGAGTATAAATTTGTTATATCGCTCCAGTCATCTTTTTGATCATACCCCGTAAAATTCCAATTCAACCAATGTGGTAAGAAATTTACTGAAGACAGAACTAATGCAATTAGCGTTATTCCTAATCCATATTTAGGTTTATAAATAGTAATTATGAAAGAAAGCAAAATTATAAAAGCAATGAAATAAACTGTAATTGCATACCTTTCTTGCCATTTTTGAACATAATTAAAAATAAAGAATGATGAACATATTAGATAAAACAATATAATCAAATATTTTTGTTTTATTTTTTCAACTAACAAATTCATTTTCTCTTCAAAGATTGTGAAGAATAAGATAATTAGACCCAAATTTAAAAAAGGCACTAATCTTCCATTCCATAAAGCACCCTCTGGGCCATAAAAAAATAACAATGTAGATACAAAAATTAAGTACATTTCGGTTGATAGAAATATATTTTTCAAATTTCTTCCTGCTGTGAAAATTCCATAAGAAAATATCGCAATTGCCAAAGGAAGGATATCAGGCTTTATTAAATCTTTGATTTTTGTGTAAGGAGAGTATGTCATATTTGTTGTAAATTCTAGATTTAGAAACAAAGAGATAGAAAAGCGCAAAGTTAGAAACAAAAAAATCAATAACCCAATTAATTTTTCAAGATTTATAGATTTTGAAGACAAAAAATAAATTAAAAATATTGGTGCATAGATCAAAAATGGAATTATGTGAGAAAGCAATGATAATCCCAACAATACTGACCCTTTAATGACTGAATACTTTATCAAGTTATTACGTATGTAATAAATTGATAAATTTGCAAATGCTAAAGAATATGTGAATGAATACTGGCCAGCAAGAGAGGATGCTAGATTACCCCCAAAAATAGTAAAAGACTCAGTTAATAGATATAACAATCCTCCAGCAAACCCGATATAAGATAAAGTACCAATTTTGAAGTTTATTAACTTTTCTATAGAAATAACTAGAAGAACTAAAGCAATTAACACCATAATTTTAAATGAGATATTGAAGGGAAGAATAAGATTTAAAATTGCAACAATGGATGGCGGTAATGGAAAATAAAAATAATATGCAGGGTAGCCTGCAAACCAGTCATTTGACCAACCACTAATTTTGAAATTGTAAAAAAGCTCTTCAACAAAAAATTTAGTTGGTACGATATGAGCACCCATATCTCCACCTGTTGGGAGTGTATTAAGAAATATTAAATCAATTCTTAAAAATATTAAGAGTATTGCAAACGGAAATACAGTCGCAATTTTATTTGATTGAAAGTTAAACTTCACTTAAGGTTTTTCCCAAGTATTTTGTTCTTCTTTTTCCATTTTCTGTCCATTCGGCATACCAATATGGACCGTGTGGACATTTTTGGCATGATTCTTTACCGCATTTAATATTTTTTGACCTATACGAGACGTTAATGTCTTTATGAAGATTTAATTTATTATCAACTAGAAGCTTTATTCTCTTTAAGTCTGTTTCGTTTAGTTCAGCTAAACCTTCTAGAATATCTTTATCTATCATTATTAAAATGTTAGTTGAAAGGTCAAGAATAATAGGTTCTTAAAATTGAAAAAAGTTACATATTTAAGCGGTGGTGTAGGTGGTGCAAAATTTGCTAAAGGCTTATATAAAACAAGTTTGAACAAACTTTCGATAATTGTTAATACTGGTGATGACGAACACATAAATGGTGTCTCACTATCTCCAGATATAGATACTGTAATATATGGTCTAGCTGGAATTGAAGGTGAATTTGGATGGGGAATAAAAAAAGATAAATTTACAGTTCATGAACAGTTAAATAAATTTTTAAATACCAATTTCATGATTGGCGATAAAGATTTGGCTACCAATTTATTTAGAAACCAAATGCTACATGAGGGAAAAACTTTGACAGAAATTACTAATGAAATAAAATCTAAATTCAACATTCTTTGTGAAATTATTCCAATGACTGATGACAAGGTAAGTACAAAATTAATTACAAAGCAGGGTGAAAGGCTTGATTTTCAAAACTATTTTGTCCAAAAAAGAGGAAAGCCAAGATTAAAAAATATAACATATAAGGGATCAAGTCAAGCAAAAGTTAGTAGCAAACTAATAAGAACAATTAAAGAAAGCGATACGATTATCATTGGCCCCTCTAATCCTTATTTATCAATCGGACCAATTTTGTCTCTAAGAAAAATAAAGGATGCATTAATTCAACATGATAATGTTATAGTTATCAGCCCATTTATAAATAACAATGCCATAAAAGGACCTTCGAAAAAAAACTTTACAGATATGGGCCTCACAGCAGATATTAAAGGCATTAAGAAATTCTATAAAAATATAGCTAACAAATATGTCGTACATTTTGGAGATTCTGATAATTTAAGCAATACTTACGAAGAGAACATTCTTTTTAAAACAATTGAAGATTCAAAGAAATTAGCTACAAAACTACTTAGTTATGAATGAAATTTCGATTATTCCGGTAAAAGGATTGCCCGAAGTCAAAAAAGGTGATGACCTAGCTTCCATGACTTTTGACCTGATTAATAAGTCAGGAAATGAGATTAAAAATAATGATGTATTTGTAATTACACAAAAAATAGTTTCAAAGAGTGAAGGTATGGAAAGAGATTTAAATGAATATGAATTTGAAGATTTAATTAAAAGTGAAATGAAACAAATTATTAGAAAACGAGGGGATTTAATAATTGCAAAAACAAAACACGGTTTCATATGTGCAAATGCAGGAATAGATAAATCCAATATTGAGAAAAACAAAGCTCTTCTTTTACCCGAAGATCCAAATAAATCAGCTCATAAATTTAGAAGTCAAATAGAGACTACAAGTGGAAAAAGAGTAGCTGTAGTGATTTCTGATACGTTTGGAAGAGCATGGAGAAAAGGTCAGGTTAATTTTGCAATAGGTTCCTCTGGCATTTCTCCTATTACAAACTACATTGGGAAATACGACTCATTTAATAATGAACTATTTGCAACAGAAATTGCAACAATTGATGAAATTGCTAGTGCAGCAGAATTAGTTATGGAAAAGTCGATTAATATTCCAATAGCTATCATAAGAGGACTTAAATATGAATCCTCAAATGAAGATGCGGAGATGTTAATTAGAGACGATCAAGAAGATTTTTTTCTTTAAGCTTTTAACCAGCTTACTACTTCTTTTATGCCCTTATTTAATGAAAATTGAGATTCCCAATTTAATTCTTTTTGTGCCTTAGAACTATTCAAAACACTTCGCAGAAGTTCACCTTTTCTTGACTCCTGATATATTGGTTCTACATCAGATGCAAATTCAGATTTTATCGTTTCTAACAATTGATTTACTGATGTCTCTATCCCCGTCCCAACATTAAGAAATAAATTGGAGTCAATCTTTGAAGATAAAATTAATGCATTTACAACATCTTTCACATATATATAGTCTCTTGTTTGTTCTCCGTCGCCATAAATAATTGGTTTTTCATTATTTAAAATTTTATTTGAAAATATAGATACTACTCCTGCTTCGCCATGAGGATCTTGACGTGGTCCGTAAACATTTGAGAGGTTCAAAATTGAATATGACAAATGTGTATTAATTGTCATACTTTTGATAATTTCGTTTAACTTCTTTTTACCAATACCATATGGTGACTCAGGTTCGCCAGCAAAATCTTCTTCACCAGTTGGTAAAATGCTTGGCTCACCAAATATCGTTCCACCAGAAGAGGCAAAAACAAATTTACTACAATCAGTGCTTAATAAAGTTTTTATAAGTTGGACTGGTTGTAAGATATTATGCTCAAAATCAAGTAACGGATCATCTACAGAAACTACAACAGAAGATTGGGCTGCCAAGTGAAAACAAATTTGAGGATTGAATTCTTTAATTAAATTTAATGAATTCTTAGTACCAAAATCATCTTCAATTAATTTAAAATTACCCTTGAGTGCAATATTTTCTTTTTTACCGGTTAAAAAGTTATCAAATACTAATATTTCATTATCAGATGATAAAAGTTCTTCTAATAGGTGTGAGCCAATAAAACCTGCTCCACCTGTAATTAAGATTTTCATTTTTAATTTATTCTAACTATTTCGTTCTTAATTATACTTCCACTTTCAATTATGGAATTTTTGGAGATAATTGAATTTTCGATCACAACGTTTTCACCAATTTTACAACCATCCAAAATAACACTGTTTTTAATAAATGAATCTTGATTTATTTTTGTATTGTTTGGAGATATCCAATTTTCTTTGCCATCACCAAGGTGTGCTTCAATAAATGCCTCTCTAGTTCCAACATCAATCATATTTCCTTTAACGGTATACGTATTCAACAATTGATTTGTTGACAGTCGAGGAAATACATCTCTCTCAAAAGAACACGGAACATCAAGTGAAGAAAGGATGGACATAATATCTTTTTTGAAAAGATGATAGAGTCCTAAGCTAATTTTATTTCCAAATCTGTCATCCTCTGGCTTTTCTATGAAAGCTTCAACCTCCATTTTTTCATTTACCTTTAAAACTCCATATCTTGATGGATTTTCAACTTCAAAAGAACCAATTAATGAATTAGTACAGTTACGAGCTGAATCAATGAAATTTTCTAAATCAACGTCTAATAATAGATCTCCGTTCATGCATAGAAATTTATCAGGCATCGTTTGAATATTTTCAATGATATAACCAGCTGTGTCTAATTTTTTTTGCTCAAATAATAGATTGATATTGTTGCTTGATGACACTTCATAATCATTCCAATGCTGTCTGTGCTTTTCTGAACAAATTAGATTAAATGTAAAATCAGAAAATTGTGAAAACTGAGTAATTATCTTATCAATTATCTTTTCACCTCTTATTGTTAGAAGTGCTTTTGGAATTCCAGTAGATAATGGTTGAAGCCTAGTTGCCTCTCCCCCAACAAGAAGAAATATTTCATTCATCATCTTGTAGGATATTAAAGAATTTGGTTAATTCGTCATCTTTTTCTAAATTGATAACCTGTTCCCATACTGACATTGATTTCTCCAAAGAAAGAACGTTTTGTACATTTCTTATGAATTTATCTTTTAATAGTGGAATGGCTTCCTCTCTTCTAGATGGATGCCCTATAGGATTTTCAATGGTGATTTTTTCAGAAGTGGAGTTATCATCATAAACAATTTCTATGGAGTTTGATATATGTCTCTTTGAAAATTCATAGTAATTTTTAGTAAAATTTGAGTCTTCACTGACAACAATTTTTTTTCTTAAATTTTCTATTTTGTTTAATCCAGAGAAATCGTTTCCGTACATTTCGTATTTCAATTCTCCAAAAAGAAGAGCAGCTGAAACCATATATTCAAGACTGTGATCCCTATCAGATGCGTTAGATAAATTTTCTTTATTTGCGATTATCCTTATTGCAGGTTCATGTGTAAAAATGTTAATTTTTTTTACTTTATCAATATTTTGATTGAATTCTTTACTTAACTTGATTGCACCTTCTACTGCTGACTGCCCATGAAATTCGGCTGGAAACAAAACTTTAAATAGTACATTTTGAATTACCCAATCATTTAATTCTTTACCAAATTTAATTTCAGAATCATTTAGATAATTTTTTTCAAATCCCCAATTTTTATCGTCTTGGATGGAGCTATAAACTTCATCATTTAATTGGCTGATTTTAGCGAGTTCAATCCCTCGTTTTGATGCATCTGCTGCTGCCCAGCTTTTTCTCTTTCCTACGTTAGGAAAGTGTCTATAGGATCTTAGGGAAGGACCATCAAGTAAAATATGATTAATAGTTCTATGAACAATTTTCTCATTTCCTTTACTTAATAAAGATGAGAAAACAGCTCCAGATGCTAACTTCACATAAAACACATGATCATAACCTAATTGGTTTAATGAAGTCCCAAGACATAAAGAACCTTGAATTTCGTAAGCTTTTGTTAGAGCAGTCGTAAAGTCTATAAATTTGAAATTTGGATTCGCATAAAAATAACTGTACACAGACCCAAAGTTGTCTGATGGATGGGCCCACTCTTTTGCAAGAAAAGTGTCGTTGTAGTCAAACCATCTAGTTAATACAGTTAAATACCATGCAACTTCTTGGTAGGAATTTAATTTCCCAACATTTAAGAAAGGGTTTGAAAATAATTCAAATGATTTATCTTCTATAGCAAAATTATTGACTTCGTCATGAGTACTTGCTTCAATTATGCAACCTAGGGTATCAAGGATTGCAAGCTTGGCAGAAATAAAATGGTCATCACTTTTCAAAGGAGTGGAAAGAAAGTTAAATATTTGTTTATCTAAATTCTTATTTTGCAAAAACTATCTTTCAGAAGGCCCAATATATTTTGCCGCAGGTCTTATTAAAATATCCTGTTCCCTTTGTTCAAAGTAATGCGCAGCCCATCCAACAGACCTTCCTGCTACAAATATTGGAGTAAACAGATCTACTTCAAATCCTAATTCAGCTAAAAGCAGACCTCCATAAAAGTCGACATTTGGAAAGAGATTTTTTTCTTCATCCATAATTTGGTCAATTTTCTTTGCAATTTCAAATCTATTTTTAGAAAAATCATTATCTACTAACTGTTCTACCCAGTTTTTCACAACTGGGCTTCTTGGATCTTGAACTTTATATACTCCGTGTCCAAATCCCATAATTTTTTTCTTTTCATCAAGAAGTGAGTAGATTCCTTTTTCAGCATCTTCTACTGTATTAAAACTGTTAATTAACTCAACTGCTCTTTCATTTGCTCCACCATGTAATTCTCCTTTTAAAGTTGCTATACCAGAAACAATTGCACCAGTTAAATCGGCTCTTGTAGATGCAGTAACTCTTGTTGCAAAAGTTGATGCATTAAAACCATGTTCAGCATAAAGGATAAGCATATCATCTAATGCTTCAAGCATTTCATCGCTTGCATCATTTGGTAAAAGTGAGCTGGCAACTAAATACTTATCTGAAAGAGTATTTGTATCAGCTTTATGATATGAGGCAATTGCGAAACAGACAGTTGCACTGATTCTCGCTATTGATTCAATTTCGGTATCAGAGTCCATTTCTTCTCCACCAGATACGATAGTTCTTAATAAATTCATTGGATGCATTCCTTTTGGATGAATCGATTTTAGATTCTCTATATTTTTTGAAAGTGTTTCATCCTCAAGAGCTTTATTGTTGTAATGTTTTAAAAATGCTTCTTTGAACTCATCTCCATCTAAAGAATCTTTAATAATTAGTGATGCAACTTCTTCATAAGTATTATTCTTAGTCAGTTCAATTGCGTCGTAGCCTCTGTATCGAAGTGAAGTACCTTCTTTACCAACCGTTGAAATAGAGGTTTCCCCAGCAATAACTCCTCTTAATCCAGGTGAAAATTCCATATGTCTAATTGTACAATATTGTTACATATAAGGATTAGAATTTTCTCATGGCAGAAATACATAACCTTGAAAATAAGACTAGATTTGGCTCAAGGTACATAGCTGGATTTTTATTAATACTCAGTAGTTTTCTTTTTGCCGCCTGGGTCGGTTTTTTTGTCTTCCTCCCTATAAAGTCTGCAATGTCAGTCGTAACTGATTTAGAAGAAAAATTTCTCCCAAGAGCTGAGGGAATGGTGTTAAATTTTGTTTCACTATCTGAACCTTCGATCATTTACACTTCTGATAATCAAATTCTTGATGAATTGCATGATGGATTAAACAGGGATCCAATTGCTTTGTCAGATGTTCCGCCTTTTGTAATAAACACACTTTTAGCTGCTGAAGATAGTAACTATTACCAGCACGAAGGAGTAGATTTTATCGCAATTCTCAGTGCTGTTTTAGATAATCTAAGGGGCGTAACAAGAGGTGGTTCAACTATAACCTCTCAGGTTGCAAAACAATCTTTTGTTGGTGACGAAATTTCTATAAGAAGAAAAGTAGCTGAGGCTGTAGTAGCAGCAGAACTTGAACGAAGATACACAAAAGATCAAATTCTTGAATATTATATTAATTCCATTTATTGGGGTTCAGGCGCTTATGGAATCCAATCAGCAGCTTATGAATACTTTGATAAAACCGTGCAAGAGTTAACACTTGATGAGGCAGCAACCTTAGTTGTAATCATTAGAAGCCCTGCTTATTACAACCCAAGAAAATATCCAGATAGAGTTCTTGAAAGAAGAAACGATGTCATAAATATAATGCTAAAAGAAGGGTTTATAGTAGATATTCAAGCAAGATCAGCAAAACTTGCTCCTCTAAATGTTGTTGAATCCAAAAATTTTGTAGCACAGGCAGAACATGTTGTGGCAGAAGTAAAAAGACAATTATTAAATGATCCCCAATTTGCTGTATTAGGCAATACAAAAGAAGAGAGAAAGAAAGCAGTTTTTGGTTGTCCCTCTGATGATACGAATTGTTTTGGAGGTGGAGGTTTAAAAGTATATGTGACTCTTAATTTGTCATTGCAACAACATGCAAATACTGTACTCAATACTTGGGTTCCACCTGATCCTGACGAAGAAAACCCAGATGAACCAAAACCAACAGGTGTAATTACATTAATTAATAATTACACAGGCGCAATTGAAGTAATGGCTTCAGGATTGCCTTTTGATGAAGAACAATACAATTTAGCAACACAAGGTAAAAGAAATCCTGGGTCCGCTTTTAAACCAATAACTCTTTTGGCAGCACTTGAATCAGGTGCAAAGTTGTACAGCTATAGAGATTCTAGAAGTCCCGTTGAAATTAATTGTGGTTATCCTTGTGCTCCTGATGGTGTAGGAGAAAAATGGGTTGTAAGAAATTATGGAACATCAATTACCGCAGATAGATACCTTAATAAAATTGATGCTCAAGATAGAGCTATTGAACTTCAATGCTTTGATTTTCATGTTGAAGAAATTAAAAATAAAGATTTTATAAAACAATTCCCTCTCGGTTTAAATCTTGATGAGTTAGAAACTGAGGAAGAAAAAATTATGGAAATTGCAAAAGCATTAGGCCAATATGATTCTGAAGGTAATTTAATAATTTATAGAGAATTAGAGGAAGGAGAAGAAATTCCAGAAGATCAAGTCATAATTTTTGATCCCGAACTTATTGAAAATCAACTAAATCTAACACAAATTGATTTAGAGTCAGAAATTCAATATATTTTTAAACCTTGCCAAGATAAAGCTGAATACAACAGATCTATAAAACTATTAGATACCTCAGGAATGATATCTTTGGAAGAAGCAACAAGGAGATCAATAAATACTGTATTTGCACAGCTTGCATCTGAGCTTGGTGGAGAAAAATTAGCTTCTACTGCAAAAAGAATAGGAATTAATTCATCATTAGATCCTGTTATTTCTTTAACTTTAGGCGCTGGAGCTGCAACGCCAATTGAGATGGCTTCTGCATATTCATCATTCGCTACAAATGGTGTTTTAGCACCTACATATTTAATTGAAAAAATTGAGGATGATAAAGGCAATGTTATTTATAGGCATATTGTATCTCCAAGGACTAGTATCCCTGACCCAGGCGCTGCAGCTGCAGTGCGAAAAACTCTTGAGGTAGCAGCTCAGTATGGAACTGGTACAAGAGCTGTCCTTGATGATAGAGAGATTGCTGGAAAAACAGGAACTCATCAAGGCTTTAGAGAAGCATGGTTTATCGGATTTATACCCCAATATACTTCATCAGTTTGGGTTGGTTTTGCCGAAGAACAGTTGCCTCTAACAGATGTAGAAATAAAAGGAGAAGTCATAAGAAATGTGTCTGGTGGAAGAGTGCCTGCTCCTATGTGGAAAGAATTTATGACTGAGGTAGTTAAAGACTTGCCTGTTGTTAACTGGCCATTAGATCCAAGTGATATAGATAAATATTATGAAATACCTACAATAGAAATTCCACAATTAGTTGGTTTAAATATTCTAGATGCAGAAGAAATTGCCTTTTCATCTTATATTTTACCAACAATAAATTTAGTAGAATCTGATGAGGCTCCTGGTCTAGTATTAACTCAGGATATTGAAAATGGTGAAGAATTACCAGAAGGAACAGAGGTAATCCTAGAAGTTTCAGGTAATAAATTTTCAGCTGCTATTCCAAGTATTACACCATGCACTTTGACACCTGAAGAAGGTGAAAGTCTAATCAGAGATTTCATGAGGGATAATAATGTTATTATTTTCCTCAAAGAAGAGTTCGAAGAAAATGAGCTAGATAATTGTAATGGAAAAATCATTGGAACAAATGTTGCTCAAGGAGCAGTAATGACAACTGGTGATACTTTAGTTTTTGTTATAAGTAAATTTACTGAGGATTCTTAGACAGTAGCTTAAAGAAATTCACCAAACCAATAACACCAAAGCCAGTGCCACCCTCTGGGTTTAAAGCGGAACTACTTCTGGCTCTTGCTGGGCCTGCTATATCTAAGTGAACCCAGGGAATTTCATCAACAAACTCTTCAAGTATTAATGCAGCAGTAATTGCACCTCCAAATCTTCCTCCAGTGTTTTTCATATCAGCAATGCTAGATTTTATTAAAGATTTGTAACCTTGAAATAAAGGAAGTTCGTGATAAGACTCAACCTGATTTTTATTAGATTTTATGAATTCAGCTGCATACTTTTCTGAATTGGAAATAACTGCACCTATATCAACACCCAAAGCAACATACGCAGCTCCAGTCAATGTTGCTACGTCACATATTAAATCTGGTTTTTTTTCAGCAGCAAAAGCTAAAGCGTCTGCCATAATTAATCTTCCCTCAGCATCAGTGTTTAAAACTTCTACAGTTTTTCCATTTCTCATTTTTAAAACATCACCCGGCCTAATTGCAGTACTGCTTGGCATGTTTTCTACCAAAGGCGTATAAACTTTTACACCAACATTTAACCCTAGTGAAGCAACAAGTTTTATAACAGCCCAAGCAGTTGCAGCACCTGCCATATCTGTTTTCATGGTTTCCATACCAGATGGAGATTTTAACGAAAGTCCACCTGAATCAAACAGTACGCCTTTACCAATTAGTGCAATTTGAAAATCAGCACCAGTGTTATATTCACCAACAAGAAAGTAGGGGTCTTTTGAGGAACCTTGCGAGACACCAATTACACCACCAAAATTTTCTTTCAATAACCATTTCTTATCAAATATTGTTAATTTGATTTTTTCATTATCAATAAGTTGCTTAACTTCATTAATAAAATAATCTGGAGTTTTATCAAGTGCTGGTAAATTAACTAGGTCTCTAACAAAATAGATTGAATCTTTTATAAATTTTTGCTCATCGATGTTAATTGACTCATCAAATTGAATATTGATTTCTTTGGAGTCCGTTTCAACGTATTTTTCAAATTTGTAACCTGAAAGGATTAATCCAAGTGTAAATTCCTGAAGATCTACTTTAGTTTCCAGATTCAAAAGATAACTTATATTGCATTCAAAAGGGATTTTATTTCTTACTTTTGAACCAAGCTCACATAATTCCTTCTTATTTAAAGAATCATCTATCGATACTAGAATTGTATCTTTTTCATTTTTTAAATATAGTTTTGGTACAAGCAACATCTCTTTTTTGGTTGCTTTAAATTTATTTATTTCAAAATAATCTTTGATTTGCTCTTCGTCTTTAAAATTATTTAATAGACTATCATTCACAGAATCTATAAATAAAATAGACAGTTCTTTCATTAGCTACTTGGTGTCCAATCTTCTTCAAATTCGCGTGCCATCATCCAGAGAAAGTCTGACAACCTGTTCAAATAGGTTACAACTTTTGTGTCATCAATTTGCAAAGTTTTATACCATGTAACACATTTTCTTTCGGCTCTTCTGGAAACCACTCTTGCCCAATCAAATTTTGCCGATATAACATTTTCACCGGGGACAACAAAATATGTAGGAATGCCATTTTTTTCAGTGAGAAAGTCTATATCTTTCTCGAGAGTTTCAATCATAGATTCAGTTACCCTCGTTTTACCATCTTCTAGTTTATTTCTTTTTTCTTTGTCAGTCGCAAGCTCTGCACCAACAATAAATAGCTCTCTTTGAATTCGGAGAGTAGTATCTTTTACTTCAATCGGCAATTTATCTTCGCACCTTATTAAGCCAAGTGCAGCGACAAGTTCGTCTACTGATCCATATGCTTCTGGTGCTATATTGTCTTTTGAGACCTGGTCACCATATAAAAGACTGGTATCACCCTTGTCGCCTTTCTTTGTATAAATTTTCATACTCTTAGATTAGTGTTAAATGGAAAGTATTAATGTTCCTGATGCACCCATTGATACAATTAATGACAAATAACTCAGTCCTGTACTGGCCATTACACCCGTATACGACTTTTCTTGTAAAGATTTGTATGAACCAAAAGATAATAGTGCTGCAGAGAGGTACAAAAATATAATTATATTATTGAGCATATTTGTAGAAATTAAATTAAATAAACTTGATGAGCTCTCGTACAAACCGAAAAATACAAGTATTGAGATTCCAATTGATAAATAGGTTGAAAATAAAGCTGTATTTTTCATACCCTCTCTACTTATCGTAGGATCTACCAAAAACCAGTGTCCTATCATCATTAAAGAAAATACAGAAGATACCATCATTATTGGCAATGTAGACATAAATAAGGTTTGGCCTACCAAGGTGTATGCTCCAACTGCAAAACTAATAAAACTTAGTAATAATAGGTAAAGTTTTTCTGATCTTTTAAATAAATTTAAATACAAAGCAAGAAAAAGTGCACCAATATATGAAAACTGATTCATATATAGAAAAATATTCATTGCTATAACAGCAGAAAATAAAATACTAAAGCCTTTTTTCGGTTCAGTGCTTTTAATGATGTAGGCAAAAAACGGCACACATAGTGCTAGAAAGATATAGGTAAACTCACTCAATTGCATATATTCTTTACAATAATATATATGTTTATATTGATATTGAAAAAAAATTTCAAAAAAGCATTCTTGTTAAGTGTTGCTTTTATTGGATTAATTTATTTTCTTGAAGACAATAGTTCAATTAACTTTTTTTCACATGAATTTTTACTATCTTTTCTAATGTATTTGATATTATTTGCAATATCTCTTGATGCACTAGATAAAAATAAACTCCTGGGATTATTGATGTCTTTTTCTGTATTATTTTTACCGCCAGCAATTTTTCCAGGATTTGCAGGAAAATTATTTCCATTAACTTATGGAGTTTTTATCATTTATCTTTTCTTTACTTATGGATTGAATATGTTTAGAAACTGGAAAAATAATGCTGGATTGTGAAATATATGTCAATTTATCTAAAATGATTACATGAAACAGGGGTTATTAAAAAATTCTGCTTATATTTTTACGTTTTTAATAGCTTTCGCATTGGTACTATCACCAAAAGAAGAAGCAAAAGCACTAGAGATTAAATATGACTCAAATATGTTCTGCGTGGATAATGCAGTGGCTCCGCTTAATAATCTCTTAGATATTCAAACATTTCTCAGTTGTAATGGGTTTAATCCAGGACCAATTGATGGCTTGAGTGGCTCGAGAACTAATAACGCAATTATAACTTTTCAGAAATCAGTTGGTTTGACTCCGGATGGCGTTGTTGGTCCAGCAACAAAACAAGCAATGAGAGGATACAGTACAGTGTCTTTTACTTTCACTGGTAGTGGTTGGGGTCATGGAGTTGGACTTAGCCAATATGGTGCCAAAGGTTTAACAGAACTTGGTGCAAATTTTTGCAGTAATACTAGCTCATGTACATCTACTGAGGTTGTTGATTATTACTTCAAAGACACTACCGTAAAAAATCTGTCTGAAATTAGCTTATCATCTCCAGATATTGCCACTGATAATAATGCTTTGTGGGTTGGACTAGCAAGAAATGCTAGGAGTATAAATCTCACTACACTTCCTTCATCTAGTCCACCTATGCTCTCTATTTGCCAAGATGGACTTTCTGATGTGGCAGGAGTTCAAGTATTCTTAACTTCTAGAGGCTTCGAACCAGGTCCTGTTGACGGTGCTTTTGGTGATAAAACATCAAATGCTTTAAAAAATTACCAAGCATCCGTTGGCCTGAGTCAGTCAGGGAGTATTGATACTGAAACATTAAATAAAATCAAGTCCGAGGCAGGTTCTGATGGCTCATGTGAATCTATATTTGGACCGCTAAAAATAAGTGGTGGGGCAACAATTAATGTAATTTCAAATGGAAATGGATGCTACTTTAATGGCCATCCTCTTGTTAATAGAACAACAGCTAGTTGTAATATTGGTATCAGTTGGTCTGACGGCGGAAGAATTAGAGTTGGACCTCGTGAACACAAACATGGTGTACTTAAATTACGTTCCCAAAATGTCTCTTCAGGATTTCATGTTGTTTTATCTGTAAATATAGAAAAGTATTTATATGGACTAGCAGAAATGCCATCTCACTGGAATGTGAAAGCATTAGAAGCTCAGGCACTTGTTGGTAGGAGTTATGCTGTCTATCAATATTTAAAACAAAATATACCAGCACAATCTACAGATCTGAACGCGGGCTTATCTACATCTAGGCAAGCATATTGTTGGTGTCATATTGGTTCAACCGCATCAAGTCAATATTATTATGGGTATTTAAAGGAAATAGCTGGTCCTAATTGGGTTCAAGCTGTAAATAACACATCTGGAAAAGTCATAACATACTCTGGTGGTTACACTCAAAGCTCTGTAATTCAAGCTTTCTACTCTTCATCTACTGGTGGAAAAACTAATAATAATGCAGTTGGATTTGGTTCTGCTACGGCATGGCCATATCTGCAAACAGTTGATGATCCTTGGTCAGTAGACAACAGAGTAGGAAATCCAAAAGCTGCATGGTCGTATGACTTCTCAACTTATCAATTATCCAAAAACATACTGTGTGGAGACATTCCTTGTTTTGATTCAATCACAGATATATATATTTCATCTGTAGCGGAATCTGGTGCGGCTATTGAAGTAACAATGAAAGGTTTTAGAAACGGTTCTTCAAAAACTGTTACAAAATCTGGAAGAAATATTAAATCTCAATTAGGATTTACTTCTCATTATTTTAAAACATCTAGTCAATCAGATGTGTCTAACCTTTCAATTGGACCAGTAACAGTTAACACTTCACCCACTACTTCTACTAATGGTACAAGTGTTACAAGTACTACTGGTGATGTTGCTCAGTATGCAACTTCTACAGCAGGGTTAAATTATTTATCTGGAGCTGGATTGTTAAATAACTGCACTGAAACCTCATCAGCTTGTCAGGCTAAAACTATGACAAGAGAAGAAGCAGCTGCTGTGGTCACAGTTATCGGAGGAATTTCATTAGATGCACCAAATGCATATAGTGATGATGATCAAAGCATTTTTCAAAAAGCAATTAATGGCATACCTTATTATGGAATACAAGTGTGTATAGGCAGTCCATTCCAGTTTCAACCAACAGAGACCATATCTAGAGACCAGTTTGCATGTATGCTTGTCAGAGCCATTACAGCAGGATCTACAACAAATTTATCAGGAGCAATAGATAAATACTCTGATGAGGGTGCAAGTAAATGGACAAATGAAATTAATGTTTTGGCTGCAAATGATGTTATTCCAGCTTGTAGTTCTCTTCAAGATAAATTTTGTCCAAGTAGAAAAATCTCTATTGGTGAAGTTGCATACATAGTGAACCAAATGGTGAGTAAATCTTTAATATCAAGCGATACATTTAATTCAAATCCTTTTCAAGAAGGATGGTCTGCAAATGGTTCAGAAGTTGAAGATGCTAGTGCAACTGCAGTTTCCAATCCGAACGCAGGTAACGATGCATGCGTTCCAAAAGACAATTCAGGTTTGGTTATAAATTCAATATTAGACGTACAACAGTTTTTATCGAATAATGGTTTCAATCCTGGTCCAATTGATGGACAAAGTGGGCCAAAAACTAAAAATGCTGTTATCGCATTCCAAAAAGAGAGTGGCCTTCTAGCAGATGGTATTGTTGGTAACAAAACTAAAGAAGCTATGCGTGCTTATACAGGTTGTAGAAGTACTAATGTTTGTAATGCGAGAGACAATACCGGAGCCAAATTGGATTCAGTCGCAGATATCCAAACATATCTCTCAAACAACGGATTTAATCCAGGAATAATTGACGGAGAAATGGGTTCTTATACAAAAGAGGCCATAAAAGCATTTCAAAGAAAAGTTGGTTTAATACCTGATGGTGTGGCTGGAAATAGAACGAAATCCGCTATGCGCGCTTATACAGGTTGTTAATTTACAATAGATCTAAAATCTGCTGAGATATTTTTTTGGCTTCCATATTGAAATTGTCTTCTAACTGATCAATTGGTGCTGAAGCCCCAAAGGAATCAATGCTAAAACTTTTTGTTACTGGTCCTACATAGTCTTGCCAGCCTATCGATCTTCCTAACTCAATAGTGAAAACTTTATTATTAATATCTAAAGAGTCAATTAACTCTGGTTTCAATTTATTAAGTATTGGGGTACTAATTATCTGTATTGATTTTCCTTTTAACAACTTACTAACTTCCATAGCAAGATTAACTTCTGACCCCGAAGCAAAAATTGTTGCATCAGTTCCATGAGCTAATTCATAATACCCTTTTTTAAAATCTTCATAAGAAGTGTTGGTCTCTAAATATTCAATATTTTGCCTTGTTAAAACTAAAGCTTTTGGATTATTTGTTTTTGAAAATATGTATTGATATGAATACACTATTTCTTCACTGTTCGAAGGTCTTATCACGTCAACACCAGGTATAAGTCTTAGTGACATAAGATGCTCTATTGGTTGGTGTGTAGGTCCATCTTCTCCCAGATAAATAGAATCATGCGTAAATATAAAAACAGAGTTTAATTTCATTAATGCAGCAAGCCTTATGCTTGGCCTCATATAATCTGAAAATACCAAAAATGTTGATCCAAACCCAATTAATGAGCTGTGGAGGGTTATGCCGTTAGTAATTGCAGCCATTGCATGTTCCCTGACTCCATATTCAAGAACTTGTCCAGTTTGATTGTCAGATGAATAAACCGTATCTGAAATAATCTGCTTTGTTGATGCTGCTAAGTCTGCTGATCCACCTAGTATAAATTTATTAAACTTACCAATATCTTTTAAGACATCACTACCAGCTACACGTGTTGCTTTCTTTTCACTAAGGGATGTATTTATATTTGCTATGTTTTTTTCGTTAAATTGATCCCATAAAAGTTTAAATTCTGAATCTTCCAATAATTTTTTTTCAAGTTCTTGTTTCCACTTTTTATATTCTTCATTATCTATTTGTCTTTTCTCATCAAAATATTCATATACTTCCTTTGGGTGTTCAAAAAGATCAGTCGACCAATCTAGGTTTTCTAAAAATTGTTTCATTTCTTCTTCACCAAGTGGTGAACCGTGTACACCACTTGTATTTTCTTTATTTGGTGAGAATTTACCAATTGTGGACTTAGCAATAATTAAAGAAGGTTGAGATGTGTTGGCTTTTGCATTGTTTACTGCCTTGATTATTTCATTCTCATTATGACCATCTATAGATTGAACATCCCAGCCAAAAGATTCAAATTTTGTTTTCTGATTTGTTACTGACACCTTGTCTACATTGCCATCAATTGAAATATTGTTATCGTCAAATATATAAATTAATTTTCCTAACCCCCATAAAGCAGCGAGTTCTGCTGCCTCCTGAGATAATCCTTCCATCAAGTCCCCATCAGATACAATTCCATAAGTAAAATGATTAATAATCTTATCTCCGAATGTTTTTGAAAGATATGATTCTGCTAAAGCTAGTCCAACTCCAGTTGCAAAACCTTGTCCTAGTGGACCTGTTGTTATATCAATCCCTAATTTTGTGTCTAACTCAGGATGCCCAGGTGTTTTTGAATTCAATTGTCTAAAGTTTTTCATATCGTCTATTGATATATCAAATCCATTAAAGTGTAATAGGCTATATAACAATGCAGATCCATGTCCAGCACTTAAAACAAATCTATCTCTGTTAATCCAGTCTGGACAATTGTTTGTGACTCTTAAAAAATTTTTGTATAAAACTGTACCTACATCAGCCATTCCTAACGGCATGCCAGGATGACCAGAATTTGCTTTTTCTACACTACCTGCAGAAAGAACTCTTATAGATTTAGTTACATTATCGAACACAGATTAAGTATATAAGAATCTATGCAGAGGCAAAAGAATCTTTTGCATGATATGAAGATCTAACAAGCGGCCCAGATTCAACATGTGGAATGCCATAAGATTCACCAATGATTTTATAATCTTCAAATTCTTCAATTGTTGCATATCTATCTATTGGTCTATGTTTTGCAGTTGGTCTTAGGTATTGACCAATAGTGACAATATCCACTTCAATTTTTGATAAATCTTTTAATACTGATATAACTTCTTCTTTAGTCTCTCCCATACCAACAATTAGACCAGTTTTAGTTTTACCCATAAATCCTTGTTTTTTTACATATTCAAGCAAAGAAAGGGACCTTCCATAAGAAGCAGCCGTTCTAATCTCTCTTTGAAGTCTTGGTACAGTTTCTAAATTATGATTAAAAACTTCTGGGGATGCATCAATTATATTTTGTATTGCAGATCTTAAACCTTTGAAATCAGGAACTAATACTTCAACATCACAATGACTATTTTTATCTTTAACAGCTCTAATCGTATCAGCAAAGAACATAGATCCTCCATCTTCAAGGTCATCACGATTAACTGAAGTAATAACTGCATGAGTTAAATTCATTGCTTGGACGCTTTCTGCTACTCTATGTGGTTCTCCTAGATCAAGTTCACCAGGCCTTCCAGTTTTTACATCACAAAAACCACAAGCACGAGTACAAACATCGCCCATAATCATAAAAGTTGCAGTTCCCATAGACCAGCATTCATATATATTTGGGCATGAAGCTTCCTCGCATACGGTATTTAATTTTTTTTCACTTAATAAATTTTTTAGTGAAACATAATCACTACCTAGATTTGCCTTAACCTTCATCCATTCAGGTCTTTTAGGTTCACTTGGCAAAACACCTCTTACAGTAACTGGAATTTTATTTTGGTTTATTTTAAATACTCCGTCTTTCACCATTTGATCAATATTAAATTCTTTAGTTCTCTTTAACTGCCGAGGGGTAAATTGAGAAAACTGTCTATCAGTATTGGTATAACCAAATACTTTTGCAAAGTTATCAGATATTTCACTTGCAACTTCCTCAAATGATATATCTAGGTTAAATTGATGAATGGATGCAATTTGTTCTGATTGGTTTCCACAAGGATTAATTAATTGATACCCATCTAATGAATCAAAAATATTTAATGAAAAACCATGGTAGGTTGTCCACTTGCTGACTTTAATACCTACAGAAGCAATTTTACCTTTTGCTGTCCAAACACCTGTGTCATCTTCTTTTGTAAATGAATCAATTTTAAATTTTCTTAAGGAATCAATTATTACATTTTCTAGGTTGCGAACGAATGGAATGACTTTTTTTGGATCAGAAAGTCGTATTATTGGATATCCAATTAATTGTCCATCACCATGGTAAGTTATATCACCACCTCTATCGGTTTCAAAATACTCAATACCAAGTTCATGTAATTGGCCTTTTGAAACTAGTAAATTGTTTTCTTTGCTAGATCTGCCGGATGTAATTACATTATTGTGCTCTAAAAGTAAGAGATAGTCATCTTTTGAATCTTCCTGAGAGACTGATCTGTGTAATCCAAGTTGTAAATCGTATGCCTCAGAATAAGGTAATTTACCCAACCAACGTATATTTAGATCTCTCAATCTAATCCCTGTGACCAATCAGGGTTTTCTAATTTATCCTTTATATGATTTAAAAATAACAAAGCAATAGAGCCATCGAATACTCGATGATCCCAAGTTAAACTTAGAACTCCTGTATGCCTTATAGCTATTGAATCAGTACCATCCTGGGATTGTATTACTACAGGTCTCTTCTTAACAGATTCCGTTGATAAAATAGCTACATTTGGTTGATTGATTATTGGCGATGTAATGAAAGAATTAAATGAGCCATTGTTTGATATTGTAAAAGTACTTCCAGTTACATCCTCTAGACCATACTTACCATCTCTTAATAGCTTTGAAGTTTCTGAAATTTTTCTTGCTAGCCCTTTCAAATTAAAGGAATCTGCTTCAGCTATAGTACCTACTAACAGTCCCTCTTGATTTAAATCAACGGCAATACCAAGATTTACATGACTGTGAACATCATGAATGCCTTTTTCTAAGTCAAACGAGCTATTAACAGTTGGAAACTCTCTTAATGCAGAAATTGTCGCTAATGAAATAAAGGGTAAATATGTTAGCGAGAAACCGTTTTCATCTTTAAATTTAGCTTTTTGTTTTGATCTAATTGTTTCTACATTTTCATAATCTACTTCAACAGAGGTCATGACGTGTGCAGATGTTTGTTTTGATAAAACCATATTTTCTGCGATTCTTTTTCTCAATCTAGATATTGATTTATTTGTATCAGCTGATTTAGTAGTTTCTTTTTTAATTGAATCTTCTGATTTAGTTGATGTGGCAGAGTCTTGATTTCCTAATGAAATGTAATTTTCAATATCTTCTCTTTTTATTCTCCCATTTTGACCAGTACCAACTACATTATTCAAATCAATATTATTTTCAGAAGCAAGTCTTCTTACAACTGGAGAAAGCTTCAAGTTTTTTGTATTTACGACATCAGTTTTTGGCAAAACATCTTCTTTTGGTGTATCTTCTTTGACAATCTCTTCAACGGTTTCTTGCACTTCTTCAACTGTCTCTGATTTATCATTATTAGATTGTTTTGCGCTTCCATCGAGCTCAAGAAGTGAAGCCCCAACCTCTACAGTTTCACCCTCTTCAACAAGAAGTGATGTTACTGTTCCATTAAATGGTGAAGGAACTTCAGTATCAACTTTATCAGTAGAAATTTCAAGAATTGGATCATCTTCTTTTACTTCGTCACCAACTTTTACAAGCCATCTTAGGATTGTACCCTCAGTGACTGTCTCTCCGAGCTGAGGCATAGTTATTGTGTTGCTCATTTACTTATTGTAATTCTTTCACGGCTTTAACAACTTTTTCAACACTAGGAATAAAAGCATCCTCAAGAACTGGTGCAAAAGGAATATGTGTATTAGGTGGAGTAACCTTCACAATTGGATTATCTAAATTCCAAAATCCTTTTTCAGCAACCACTGAAGATATCTCAGAGGCTACTGATGAAAAAGGAACATCTTCTTGTAGGATGCACAAATTAGATGTTTTTTCAACTGATGTAAGAATTATCTCCTCGTCAAGAGGCACTATTGTTCTTATGTCTACAATTTCAACATTTACCCCATCGTTTTCAAGTTGTTTGGCTGCTTCAGTCGCAACAGAAACCATGCCAGACCAGGTAACAATTGTAAGATCACTACCTTCTTTAACAATTCTTCCTTTCCCTATTTCAACCTCATAGAGACCCAATGGAACTTCCATTTTGATATCAGGTTTTCTATAAAGTTTTTTGTGTTCAAGATACATTACTGGATTTGGATCATTTACTGCAGCAACTAAAAGTCCCTTAGCATCATAAGGATTAGACGGTGCAACGACTTTAATACCAGGATGGTGAGCTAGCAGAGATTCTGGGCTTATTGAATGAAAAGGTCCAGATCTTGTTCCAGCACCAGTAGGACCTCGAACAACCATTGGTACGGCCTTTCCTGCTTTCCAGTGGTATTTTGCGGCTTCAGTAGTAATTTGATCTAAAGCTGGATAAACAAAATCATAAAACTGTAATTCCACGATAGGTTTCTTTCCTGCAAGAGCTGCTCCAACTGCAGCTCCAGTGAAACCTCCCTCAGATATTGATGTATCAATTACTCGAAATGGTCCGTATTTATTAAATAACCCCTTAGTAGCTTTAAATGCTCCTTCAAACACACCTATGTCTTCACCCATCATGAAAACATTTTCATCATCTTCCATTAATTCATCTAAACCGTTTGTAATTGCTTCAATAAAGTTCATAGTTTCTTTTGAGCTTCCATCATTTTGTATTGCTGGTTTAGTTCTTTCAGCAAACATATCAGGAACTTCATTTTGTGGTTCAGGATCTTTTTGATTCTTTGCCCAATCTAATGTCTCTTTAATTTCAGCATCTAGCTCTTCATTAAGGCTTACAAACTGTTCTGTAGTGAATAAACCCTCTTCAACCAATGAGTCTTCGAAGCGTGCAATAGGATCACGTTTCATCCAGAATTCTCTTACTTCATCATTAACGTATTCGGCAGGATCATGACCAGCATGTCCATGATGTCTAAATGTAACAAGTTCAATTAGAGAAGGTCCATTACCATTTCTTGCATTTTCACATGCTTCGTGCATTACATCAATTACTTCATAAATGTCATTACCATCAATAATTTTTGCTGGAATTCCATATCCAGCTGCACGATCTGCAACGTTTGGAGTCCCAAACTCTGTTTCGTTTGGAGATGAATAGGCAAATTGATTATTTTGCACTGTGAATACTACTGGAAGGTTGAGCACTCCGGCCATGTTGATGCTTTCATGCCAAGTACCAGTTGCAGTGGCACCCTCACCACAATTAGCAACAGCGACAACCCCGGACCCACTTTGTTGAGAAGCTAGAGCCCAACCAACAGCTACAGGAGCAGAATCTGGCAATGGAGATACAACCATCAATGTTCCCTTATCTACAACTCCAAAATGACTATTACCGTCTCGACCTTTAGATGGTCCATCATGTTTTCCAAAAAAATTAAGTGCAATCTCTTTTAGTGTCACACCTTTTTTAATTTGCACACCAAGATCTCTATGTGTGCCACCAAATATATCTGTGTCTGCCATTCCCGCTGCTATGCCAGCCATTGATGCTTCTTGACCAATTCCAGGATATACTGCTCCACTTAATTGACCGCCCTTATACATTTTTAAGAGCCTATCTTCCAAAAGCCTTTGGGTTTTCATAGACTTATATACATCCCAAAGCTGCTCTTTAGAAAGAGTTGACGAATACCCTTTTCTGGTAATTTTTTCGATTTTCATGTTAATGTAACCCCCTACCGTTCAAACTTAACAAAGACTCTCCTATGGCCTCACTCAGTGTTGGATGAGCATGTATAAATTCAGATGCTTCACTAGGCAAAGCTTCCCAACCTACCATGTACATAAGCTCATGTATCATCTCTCCTGCTGCAGGTCCACAAACACTTGCGCCAACTATTGGGCCATCCTCTTCTGAGTAAACTTTTACAATTCCTTTATTTTGATTTTGAAGTAATGCCCTTCCAATCCCAGCAAAACTATGCTGTGCCTGATTAAGCTTAATTCCAATTTCCTTTGCTTTTTCAGAGTTCAATCCAACCTCTGCAAGTTCTGGTCTTGTGTAAACAACATACGGAATTGCTTTATAGTTGACTGGACTACTCTCACCTGTTGCGATATGTGTTATCGCACTAATTGCTTCAGCAAATGCAACATGAGCTAATTGAGGAGTATCGTAAACAATATCTCCCAAGGCATAAATATTTTCAACATCTGTTTGCATTGTTTTAAAATCTACTTCAACAAATCCTTTGTTTACATTCACTCCAATATCTTCAAGACCAATATTCTCAGTCAAAGGAGCTCTTCCGACTGCAACAAGAACACAATCAAAACTATCACTAGTCTCATCTGAAAAATTAATAACTTTGTCATTAATATTTGTGACTGATGTAGATAATTTGAAATCAACACCTCTAGAAGATAACTGTTTCCTAAGCTCTCCTGATGTTCTTTTATCTAATCCGGGCAAAATTTCTTTATCAAGCTCCACAACAGTGACTTCTGAGCCCAAGTCATTTAACAAACTAGCAAACTCACAACCAATTGCACCAGCACCAATAACACAAACTTTTTTTGGTGGCTCCTCCCAGCTAAGTGCGGTGTCTGATGTTATAACAAACTCTCCATCAACATTTATGTTTGGAATCTCTCTTGGTTTTGACCCAGTTGCTAAAAGAATATAGTCTGTAGATATCTCTTCTTCTTTGCCTTCAATAGTCTTAACAATAACTTTATTGCTATCTTTAATAGTTCCCCAGCCTTCAATAACATCAACTTTTTTTGACTTTAATAGCATGCCGATGCCACTAACTAGTTTGTTGACGGTATCTAATCTTTTTTGTGCAGTTGCTTTCCAATCAATATTTTTACCTGTTATTTCAATTCCAAAATCTTTTGAATTATCAATTTCATGATTTAGCTCTGCAACATGAAGCCAATATTTTGCAGGAATACATCCTCGGTTTAAACAGGTCCCACCTAAGGTATCAGATTCAATTAGAGTTATTTCGAGTTCAAAATTGCTTGCGTACAATGCTGCAGCATATCCTGCAGGACCTCCGCCTATAATGGTTAATTTTTTCAAATTACCTCTTTCTAGATAGGATCGCTATCTAATCGAGATAATAACTACATTCTTTAATGGGGTTCCCAATAAAAATGATTATTGTTATTTCACCTTTAAATTTACTAAACTTTGGACAATGTTCAAAATTAAGATTATCTTAAAAAACATTACAATGTAACTATGCAAACAAGACATTTAATTATTGCCTCACTTATTACTGGTTTATTCATACTGGTAGCATTTGGTGTATGGCTATACACTTATTGAATTGAAGAGTTTTAATTTAAAAAACGGAATCCATCATATACCCCTTGAGCTCCCTTGGTCGTCTCCTGGCTTTGTTAATGTCTATTTAATTGAAGACAAAGATGGATTTATAATGGTTGATTGCGGCGTCAATGGTGATAGCTATTACTCCTTACTGCTTGAATATCTTCAAAAATTAGAAATTAATATTAGTGATATTTATTTGTTAATAGGAACACATATGCATTCTGATCATATTGGTTTATCTACAAAAATAAGAGAATCAGGTGTTCCATTTGCACTTTTTAAGAATTCAGTAGATTTCATAGATGATTACAATGACTGGTCTTTAAGATTCAAAAATCTTAAAGATTATGCACAAAAACATAATGCTCCAACTAGCTTCTTGAATGATATAGCCTCCATAAACACACCATCATATGCTGGAAAAATTTCAAAGCCCGACATTCTTCTTGATGAAGGGAAAATAAAAGATGTTAAAAGAAATTTAACTACTATTTTTACTCCTGGGCACGATCGCACAGAGATTTCTTTGCTTGATGAAAGTACAAAAATAATATTTTCAGGCGATCATATATTGCCAAAAATTACACCCTTTATTCCAACTGATAATGAGAATGAAGACATGCTTGCAAATTACACTCAGTCTTTGGATAAAATTTATGAAATTGATCATGAAATAATTGCACCAGGTCATGGAGATATAATTAGCAAACCACACATCAGGATTGAGCAAATGAAACTTCACCATAAAAGGAGGGCTGAAAAAATTTTGAGCTTTCTTCAAGAGAGCGACTTTACTGGTTGGGAAATGGTTGAAAATTTATTTCCTAGAAAACTAGATGCATTAAATCTAAGACTTGCTTTTCAAGAAACTATGGCTCATTTAATTTACTTAGAAAATAAAGGAAAAATCAAGCAAGAAACTAAAAATAACTCCATATATTGGAAAATTATTTTATAGGTTTAAAACCTCTATTTTTAGCTTCATCAATCGTATCAGGTGAAAACGACTGGACTAAATTTAAACTAACAAAATCGTAATCTTTTAGATACTCATTCAATGATGTAAACTGGTTTTCATCATCACAGTCGTATACCTTCATGTTTTTTCTTATACCAACATACCTATGATGTTCAAAACGATTTAATCTATTCAAATTTATAGGCTCAGTAATTCTGCAATCTTATCTCTTGCTAATTTTGGAGTTCCTAAAAGTAAAGAGTCAGACTTTGCTTTTTTAAAAAATAAATGTGCTGGATGCTCCCAAGTAAAACCAATTCCCCCATGTACTTGAATATTGTCTCCAGCGATTTTGTTAAAAACTTCAGAACAGTATGATTTTGCTAACATTGCACTCATCTCAACTTCTAAATCGTCTGAAGTATCTGTTCTCACTGCACTATAGGCAACAGACTTTGCACTTTCCAGCTGTACAAGCATATTTGCACAAATATGTTGAATTGCTTGAAATGAACCTATCGGCCTTCCAAATTGTATTCTTTCTTTTGCGTATTGTGTTGACATATCTAAACATGCTTGAGCACCACCAACTTGCTCCATTGCTAAATAACCTAGAGAAATATTTTTTACTTTTTCCCATGTATTAATGCATGAATCAGAACCTATCATAATTTCATCATCAGAAATTAAAATGTCTTTCATATTTATTTCACACATAGGTCGTGTTTGATCAAGTGAAGAAGTTTGTGTTATTTCTAGACCCTCAGAATCTTTATTTACCAAAACAAACATTAACCCCTCTTCAGTGTTCGCCAGAATTGCAAAATAATCAGAGACGTCACCAAACATTACATATTTTTTTTGCCCATTAAGAATGTAACCACTCTTATCTTTTGTCAAAGTTGTTGAAACTTCATCATTACTAGTTAGGTATTTATCATTTTCATAAACACAATAGGTACCAATTTTTTCACCACTAATAATTTCCGGCAAAATAGTATTTTTTATATTTTCATTTGAAAGTAAAAGTAAATTCTTGAATACCACTCCAGAACTAAAAAGAGGAATGATTGGCATGTAATACCCTAAGACCTCTGAGAGAATTGCAGTGTCAGTGTTCGAAAATCCCAAACCGCCATCTGATTCTGGTACATCAAGCGCTAACCACCCTTGTTCAATTACTAATTTCCATATATTTTCATCTAACCTACAATTATCATCAACTTTTTGTATTGTCTCTAATAAATCAATATTCTCTTTTAGGAGTTTCGTTGAATTTTCTTTTATTTCTTTTTGAATTTCATTTAAAGTAAATTGCATTATCTAATTGTAATTTTTATTTTTTATTTCGCTAATCATATTCAAGTTGTTTCAAATGATAATTATTATGTACATATGTTAGAAATTAAAAATTTGCATGCTGAAGTTGATGATATAGAAATTTTAAAAGGTGTTGATTTAAATATTAATCCTGGTGAAGTCCATGCAATAATGGGTCCGAATGGCTCTGGTAAGTCAACTCTTGCAAACGTCGTAATGGGTAATCCGGTATATGAGATTTCAAAAGGAAATATTATTTTTGAAGGTGAAGACATTACAGAGGAGCCGGTTGATAATAGGGCAAAATTAGGCATGTTTTTAGCTTTTCAATATCCTGAATCTATACCAGGAGTAACAATTGTTAATATGTTAAAAACTGCTCTTACGAACATAGAGGAAACAGAGTACACTACATTAGAACTTCGACTAAAAGTAGCAGAATCAATGGAACAACTCGGACTATCTGCAGATTTTGCTGATCGTTACTTAAATGAAGGATTTTCTGGTGGTGAAAGAAAGAGAAATGAGATTTTGCAATTAGCTGTTTTGGATCCAAAACTAGCGATTTTAGATGAAACTGACTCTGGTTTAGATGTTGATGGACTTAAAGTAGTTGGTGAAGGTGTTAGTAAATTGAAAACTGATGACAAAGGTTATTTAGTAGTTACTCATTATCAAAGGTTGCTCGAGTACATTAAGCCAGATTTTGTTCATGTTTTTGTTGATGGAAGAATTGTTGAATCAGGTGATATTGAATTGTCTAACAAATTAGAAAAAGAAGGTTATGAGTCTTACTTATGATAAAAGTCGATGATATCAAAAAAGATTTTCCTATTTTTGAACGTAAGATAAATGGAAACAAACTTACATATCTTGATTCTGGGGCAACATCACAAAAACCAAATCAAGTTATAGATGTAATGTCTGATGTTTATAGAAATAATAATGCAAATGTCCATAGAGGAACTTATGTATTGTCATCTGAAACAACAAGTAAATACGAAGAGGTAAGAGTCAAATTTAAGAAATTTATTAACGCATATAATTCTGATGAGATAATTTTTACTAAAGGGTGTACTGAGGGATTTAATTTACTTGCCAATTCACTCTGCAAAAATCTAAATAAAGGTGATGAAATAATATTGTCAGAAATTGAACACCATGCAAATATAATTCCTTGGCAAATGGCAGCTAAAAAATATGGGTTAAATATTAAATATATAAAAATAGACGATTCTTACAATTTAGATTTAGATCACCTAAATAGTCTTTTAACTTCTAAAACTAAAATTGTATCAATAGTTGGCGAATCAAATATGTCTGGAATGCTCCCCAACATTAAAGATATAGTTTCTAATGTAAAATCAAAATCAGATGCAATCTTTATTCTTGATGGAGCGCAACTGGTGCCTCACAGATTTGTAGATGTTCAAGATCTTGGTATAGACTTTCTGTGTGTATCAGGTCATAAAATGCTTGGGCCAACTGGAATTGGGGTTGTATGGGGCAGGAAAGAACTTTGGGACTCCATGGATCCTGTTTATGGAGGTGGCGATATGATCGAAGAAGTTTACTATGACAAAGCTACATGGGCCCCAGTTCCACACAAGTTTGAAGCCGGTACACCACCTTTTGTTGAAGCTATTGGACTGGGTGTTGCGGCGGAGTATTTAATGAATATCTCAATGAGTGAGGTTCAGCAACACTCTGATAGTTTAAGAGAATACGCAAAAAGTAAACTTGAAAATATTGACGGATTAAACGTAATTCATTCTATTTCTAAAAATGCTGGATGTACTTTTGCCATGAGTGTTGAGGGGGCTCACGCAGCTGATATTTCTTTGATGTTAGATACATATGGAGTTGCTGTAAGAGCTGGCCATCACTGTGTGCAACCATTTCACAGGAAATTAGAATTAGACGCTACATTTAGAGCAACTGGATATATATATAACAATGAGGAAGATTTTGATACCTTAGCTTATGCAATTGAAAACTCTATCAAAATGCTTAAATAATGAGTATCGAAGAAAAAATTTCAAAATACAAAAAAACTTTAGATTTATTTCCAAATCCTCAGGAAAAGTATCAATATTTAATTGAGCAAGCTAAAAAAAGTGAAGAATTCCCAGTTGAATTAAGAGTTGATGAGTTCAAAGTGAATGGATGTCAGAGTCAAGTGTGGCTTGTACCTGAGGAAAAAGATGATAAGTTATTTTTTAAAAGTGATTCAGATGCCCTGATAGCAAAGGGGCTCGTTACTTTGATTACTTCTATTTACTCTGATGAAACTGCCAAAGATATTACAAACTCTAAAATTGACTTAATGGATGAGTTTGAATTAGGGGTTTTACTAAGTCCAGCCAGAAGAAATGGAGCATTTAGTATGCTAAGAACTATAAAAGAGTTTGCCTCAAAATTAATTTAGTGAGTCTTCTTCCCACCAATTTTCATGTGGGAAAAATATCCACACATTTTCTGTATCTTTTGCTAAATCTCTAGTGTAATAATGAGGCTCAAAGTCGCATTCATTGTTCCACCACAAAGCAGAAAATCTAACATCACATTCATGGTTTATATTATCCTTAATATAATTGGATAACCTTTCAAATGTTTCTCCACTATCGCAAATATCATCGACTATTAGAACCTTAGCATCATTTGCTTTTGGCAAATAATTCTCCCAATGTGGAAAATCTCTTGTGGATGCATGAACAGGCTTAAACGGTATATTGAGTTTATGCGAAATCATAACACCTGGAATCAATCCTCCGCGACTTATACCAACAATTACATCTGGTAAAAAATTATCTTTGGTAATTTGGGCACAGATGTCTTCTGTATCAGATAGTTGTTCTTCCCATGTATAAATTAATTTTTCCATTTATTTAAGTGTTCATTTTATCAAACAATAAAAAAATGGACCTTAAAAAATTTAATTAATTTAGTCGCAAAATGAAATGTGTAATAAGAGGATGTTCTATACTAATCGTATGAAAAGGAGGTAAGGATGCGTAGAAGTTGGGCGGTAGGCCTACTTATTATTAGTATTCTTGCTATGGCCTGCGGAGGAGCCGCAGACGTAGATGATTACAAAGCAGCCTTTGTGTATCTTGGATCCGCAAATGATGGAGGATGGACACAGGCCCACGACGAAGGTCGTCAATATTTAGTTGAGCAAACAGGAATTGAAACAGCTTTAACAGGAATTGAAACAGCTTTCACTGAGGATATTCCACCTGATGCAACTGAATTCAGAACAGTAGCTGAGGCTTATATTGAACAGGGTTACAATATAATCTTTGGAACTACTTTCGGATACTTAGACATAATGGAAGAAATGGCAGCTGAATATCCAGATGTTGTTTTCTTACATTGCTCAGGATACAAATCAAATGACTCTAATTATACAAATTATTTTGGAAAAATATATGAAGCAAGATATTTGTCAGGATTAGCAGCTGGTTCACTTACTGAATCAAACAAGATTGGCTATGTAGCTGCATTTCCAATCCCAGAAGTTATTAGGGGAATAAATGCTTTTGCAGTTGGTGTAAAAGAAGTAAATCCAAATGCAACTGTTGAAGTTGTTTGGACAAATACATGGTTTGGTCCGGAAGAAGAAACACAAGCTGCAAATGCTCTTTTAGAAGCTGGTGCTGATGTTCTTACACAACATCAAGATTCTGCATCTACAGGAATTGCCGCAGAGGCAGCTGGAGCTAAATGGATTGGTTATCACACTGGTTATGGCCAAGATGCTGCTCCAAATGCATTTGTTACTGCGCCAGTATGGAACTGGGGACCACTTTATACAGAAATGGTAAACGCAGTAATTAACGACGAATTCACAACAACTCCATATTGGACAGGAATGTCCGGGAATGTTGTTGATTTATTTGAAGTATCAGACGACGTATCGAGTGACATTAAAGCACTCATTGAAGACAGAAAACAAGAAATTATTGACGGAACTTTTGAAATTTTTGAAGGTTCAAGCGATGGAGACTTGTTAGGTATGTTTTATTTTGTTGACAACGTTGTAGGTACACTAGATTAAATGTTTATATTACAGCACCTCTTAATTGAGGTGCTGTAATTTTTTTTATGAATAATAAATTTTTAGAAACCAAAAATATAACCAAAACTTTTGGAAAATTAAAAGCTTTAGATGATGTAAATTTTAATTTATACAGAGGCAAAATCCATGGTTTACTTGGTGAAAATGGGGCTGGAAAATCCTCTTTAATGAATGTTTTATCTGGAATATATAAACCAGAAAAGGGGATAATCTATCTTGACGGCCAAAGACAAAATATTTCAAGTCCCGATATTGCATCTCAACTTGGTATCGGAATGGTTCATCAAGAGTTTCGATTAGTTGAAAGCTTCAGTATTAAAGATAATCTAACCCTTTCTAAATCAAATATTTTTAAAGATAATTTCTTGAAATCTTTTAAAAAATATTCGGAAATTTTTGCACTGAATGCAAATGAAAATGAAATAATTTCAGATTTATCAGTAGGAGAAAAACAAAAAATTGAAATAATGAAACTAATTTTCAACGACAGTAACATTATGCTCCTCGATGAACCAACAGCAGTTCTAACTCCTCAAGAAACTTCCCAACTAAAAAATTCTCTCATAACTTTGGCAGAAGAAGATATGAAAACAATTGTATTGATTACTCACAAATTAAAAGAAATTAAAGAATTTACTGAAATAGTTTCAGTAATGAAAAATGGAAAGATGGTTGCTAAAGATTTGCCAACAAATGACGTGACAGATAATCAACTTATTGAACTCATGATGGGTGAAGTAAAAAAATCTACAATCAATAAGGATAATGAAATTGGCCAAACTAAATTAAAAGTTGAGAATATAAATTTTTTCGACTCAATTAGCAATATAAAAAAATTGGAAGAAATTAATTTTCAAATTAAAGCAGGGGAAATTTTAGGTTTAGCTGGAGTGTCTGGGAATGGCCAAGTAGAGCTTGCAAATATCATTTCAGGCATTGAAAGAATTTTTGAAGGAAAAATAATCATTAACAATAATGATGTTTCAAAAAAAGGAGTACGTTCCAGAAAGAAACTTAATTTATCTTATATTCCTGAAAATAGACTTGGGGTTGGCTTAGCTCCTGGTGTTTCAGTGATAGATAACTCAATAGTAAGAGATTATTTTTTTACAAAACTTGGTCCACATATATCAAAAAGCAGAACATCGAATTATTTGCAAAGCTTGATTAAACAATTTTCAATTAAAGCTCCCAATCCAAAAGCTGAAATATCTACATTATCTGGAGGAAATATGCAGAAATTGTTGATGGGTAGAGAATTAGTTGGAAATCCAGATGTAATAATTGCCTCCCAACCAACAAGAGGTCTAGATGTAAATGCAGTGGATGCAATTCATAACCTTCTTATTGACCAAAGAAATAAAGGATCGGCAATTTTTTTAATTTCTGAAGATCTAGATGAATTATTTAAGTTATCTCACAGATTACTAGTGATCTTTGAAGGTAAAATTGTAAAATCTTTTAACACTGTTGATGCAAACATCAATGATATTGGATTGGCCATGGCAGGTGTTAGTGAATAAATATACATTATCAAAGCGCCAAGTCGTTAATGAACTATCTACCTTTTATTCTTTCCTACTGGGTTTTCTTATTGCCCTTATAATTGGTTCGGTTATTTTAATAATTCAGGATAAGAGCCCCAGTGACACTTTTTCACTTATGTTTAAATTATCAATTGGAAGTGTAAATAGCTTAAGCTCCTCTTTAAATAAAGCTACCCCTCTAATTCTTGCAGGTTTAGGAATTGCGATAATAAATACTGTGAAGCTTTGGAATATTGGTGCAGAAGGACAAATATTTATGGGTGCTATTGCAGTAAATTTAATTTACATTAATTTTCAATTTTCCAACTCCACTTCATTTATTTTTATACTTTTAGTTTCCTCATTTCTAGGAGGTGCATTTTGTATACTAATTCCTGCTTTTACAAAGGTTCTATTTGGTGTTAATGAAATAATTACAACATTGTTGACAAATTATATAGTTATAGGTTTAACTATATATCTCGTAAATGGGCCTTGGAAAGATCCTGATTCATTAAATTTTCCTGCTGCAGCTTATGTAGGAAAAGAAGTATATCTGCCAAATATTTTTGGAAAATTAAGCTATGGTTTTTTAATTTGTATATTATTCACTGCTTTCGCACATTATCTTAAAAACAATTCTGTTTTTGGCTATGAAATGAGAATTGCTGGTGGATCAGAAATGACTGCAATTTATGCAGGAATAAATGCTAAACAAAAAGCTTTTTTTGCAATGCTAATTGGTGGTGGCTTTGCAGGATTAGCTGGCGGAGTAGAATTATTAAGTCAAACCCATCGTGTTTCAACAGGAATTTCACAAGGATTTGGCTATACAGCAATAATCGTGGCTGCAATAACCGGAATGCGTCCTATTGGTATTTTTTTGGTTGGATCTCTATTTGGAGCTCTATCTATTGGAGGTTCAGTTATTCAAACAATTGGGGTAAGCACATATATTGCCGATATTATCCAAGCATCTACGCTTTTTGGTGCATTAATAATTCAGTTTTTTTTCAATTATCAATTAAAAAGAGTTGATGATGGTTGACATACAATTACTTGGATTGCTAAATGCAACATTGCAAGCTGCGACACTTTTATTCATTGCTTCACTTGGGGAGTTGATTACAGAGAAATCTGGAATTCTAAATCTTGGAGTAGAAGGAATGATATCAGTAGGGGCAGTAGCAGGATTTATGACTGCAGTTAATACCAATAATATTTTTCTTGCAATAATTGTAGGAGTCCTTTCGTCGGCAATCTTCGCCTCTATTCATGCAATAGTGACAGTTACTCTAAAACAAGATCAAACTGTCTCGGGTTTAATATTAACAATACTTGGTTTAGCTGTTTCATCATTACTAGGAAAAAATTATGTAGGTAAAAAACTTGAAACAAAGCTTGAAAGTCTTTTTTCTATTGAGAACCCGTCGAATGTTCTTGAAGTTTTTTTAAGTCAAAACATAATTTTTTATCTTGCAATTACATTTACAATCACAGTTTCTTATATTTTAAATAACACAATGTTTGGCACAAGATTTCAAGCTGTTGGAGAAGATTCAAAAGCAGCTGACTCTATGGGGATTAATGTTACAAAAACACAGTTTATTGCTACTTGTATTGGTGGAGCTTTTGCCGGACTTTCAGGAGTTTACTTAACACTAAGTTACGTACCATATTGGACTGATAATATGACTGCCGGTAGAGGTTGGATAGCATTGGCGTTGGTAATTTTTGGAGGATGGAAACCTTATAGAACAGCCATAGGTGCACTTTTGTTTGGATTTCTTGAAGCTTTAGTCCCAAGATTGCAAACATACGGTTTTGAATTAAATCCTTACATTGTAAAAATTACTCCTTATATAATAACAATTCTTGTTTTAGTCTTACTCACAATTTATAAAGGTGGAAAAACTGGTGCCCCCAAAAATATTGGAATTGCATTCTTTAGAGAAAATAGATAAATAATATTAATTACAAATCTTATTTGGTAATATAGATATAGCTTTAAACAATGTCAGTGAGCATTGAAAGGATAAAATGACTATAGATAAAATTCTATTTCGCCTCAGTAGAGAAATCATTGAATCTAATACAGATAACCCATACTTACTAGGTATACCTAAAAGAGGTGATCTTTTAGCTCAAAGGATATCCAACAATTTAACCAGCGAAAAATTTCAACATGACATTGGAAAAGTTGACTACTTGCCTTTTAGAGATGATTTAGTTAAGAACCTAGAAAAAAACATTCTTGATATATCGCCTGAAGGTAGAGAAGTCATATTAATAGACGATGTTATCTATACAGGTAGAACACTGAGGGCATCTATTGAAGCTGTAATCCACTCTGGCCGACCAAAATCTATTTCACTTCTATGTCTTATTGACCGAGGACACAGGGAATTACCTATTACCCCTAAATTTGTGGGTAGAAATATACCGACAAATCAAGATGAGTATGTTTCCGTTTTTTTGAAAGAAATAGATAATGAAGACAAGGTCGAGGTTACATAGAAATGAGACATTTCTTAGATTTTCAAGATATAAATAAAAATCATCTAGAAAATCTAATTGAAAGAACCAGAAGTCTAGAAGTTAAACCAGAAAATCTAGACTGTATGGCCCTCTTAAAGTTTGACGAACCTTCGACAAGAACAAGACTATCTTTTGCAGTAGCAGCAGAAAAGCTTGGAATTAAAACTTTCGAATCTTCAGATGTTATATCAGCAAAGCAAAAAGGAGAGATTCTTAAGCATGAAGTAGAGACATACGTTTCTATGGGTATTGAAATTCTAGTACTGAGGACAAAAGAAAATAATATTGATGATTATCGAGAATTTGAAGATATTGCTGTTATAAGTGCTGGTTTTGGGAATAAATCACATCCAACTCAAGCACTGGTTGATATATCTACATTGTATAGTTTGAATAAAATCAATGAAAAACGAACCCCAGTAACTTATGTTGGAGATGTAAAACATTCAAGAGTGTTTGAATCCGGAAGACAGCTTCTAAATTTACTAGGATTCAAAGTCGGTGTCTTTACAGATAAAAATCTATTACCTGACAATAAAAATGACCTTGAAATTTATGAATCATGGGGTGAGGTATTTGAAAATTCTAATGCAATAGAACTTCTAAGAGTACAGAAAGAAAGATTACAAGATAAAGAAGAAATAAACATTGATGAATATATAAATAGTTATCAGCTTACAAAAGACGTTTTAAATAAATCTCAAAGTGATTTGGCTGTTCTTCATCCAATGCCAATCAATATTGGCATTGAGATTTCTGAAGATGCTATTGAGGATAGCAAAATAAAATACAAGGACCAGCTTTCACACGCAATACCATCACGAATTGTAGCATTCAAATATGTAAGGGATAAAATATGATTGAAATTGCTGGATTTATTGATCTCCACACCCACACAAGATATCCTGACGATCAGAAATTTCCTTTCATCGATATCGATGATTCAGCAATTAACGGTGGATTCTCAACAATACTTGCTATGCCAAATTCTGAAATACCCATTGACTCAATCAAAAACTTAAAAATTGCAGAGGAAATAGATAAAAAATTAAAAACAAAGGTACACCGTGTTGCCTCATTAACAAAAAATTTAGAAGGGAAAGAACTTGTAAATTATAAAGAATTCATCGAAAATGGTATCACAATTTTTTCAGATGATGGAAAATCTCTTATTGATAATAATCTAGCTGATGAAGCATTTAAACAAATTAGCAAACTTGGCGGTGCAGTCTTTCAACATTGTGAAAAAAGTTGTCATTCCAATCCTGGTGACATTGCTCCCCCAAATAGTGATGCTGACTTGATTCCAATAAACAACGATGAGGAACTAGAAGTTCTTGAAAGAGACTTAAGATTATCGGAAAAATACGGAACAAGATACCATGCTCAGCACCTTTCAACTTTTGAAAGTGTTGAACTGATAAAAAAGGCAAAACAAGAGGGTCTTCCTGTCACTGCGGAAGTAACACCACATCACATACTTCTAAATAATGAAAATTTAGATACGAATAATGGGCTTTTTAAGATGTATCCACCCATAAGAACGGAAAAAGATAGAGAAGGATTAGTTGAGGGCTTACAGTCTAAAATTATAGATGTTATTGCCACAGACCACGCACCTCATAAGGCAGAAACTAAAAATGTATCTTTTAAGGATGCTAATCGTGGTGTTGTTGGTCTGGAATCGGCATTTCCCTTGATTTATAGTGCAAATATTTTTGATATGGATCAAATATTAAAATTTTTAGTAGTAAATCCAACAAAAATACTCAATGAACTTGGTTATGAAATACCCAAAACAGTAAATACATGGAAAAAATCAAAGTCAGTCTTTATTACAAAATCAAAATTCAAAAATTCATTATTTGAAAATGAAAATATAGAAATTGAAAGAGTCCTATCAAGTGTATAAAAAAGCTATACTTCTGAATCAAAACGGTGATGAATTTCTTGGTTGGACAACTGAAACATTTCAGCCAGCAACCGGAGAACTCATTTTCAATACAGCAATGACTGGATTTGTCGAAATATTAAGTGATCCATCATATATAAATCAGATTGTGACTTTTACTTCCTCACACATAGGCAATTATGGTATGTCAAAAAATGATTTTGAATCTAATAAACCAAAAATTGAAGCAGCAATTGGAAATTCTTTTACAAGCTCTCCATCATCATGGAGGTCTGAGAAATCAATAACGTCGTGGTTAAAAGAATATGAGATTCCATATAGTGGTGGGTTTGATGTTAGAAATATAACAAAATATCTAAGAGACTATGGTTCGAGCATGTTTGCACTTGGTATTGATATTGATACAAAAGATTTAAAAGAAATTTTATCAAAAGCCAAAAATATTCTTGGTGATAGTTCAGCAATGACTGCAGGTAGCCAGAATAATAAAAATATTCCAACTGAAGGAAAGATTGGAATTATAGATCTTGGAGCTAAAAGAAGCATTATAAAAGTGCTTGAAGATCATGATTACAAAGTTGTAATGATCCCACCCTTGACAACATCAAATGAGATATTAGAAATGGATCTTAAAGGTCTTTTGATTTCAAACGGACCAGGTGACCCTAGATCGTTACTTACAGTCATTGATACAGTTCAGGATCTTATAGGAAAACTCCCAATATTTGGAATTTGTCTTGGTCATCAAATACTTGGTTTAGCATGCGGTCTCAATGTTAAAAAAATGCAATTTGGTCATCACGGTTCTAATCATCCAGTAGAAATCGAGGGTTCAAAAAGAGCCTTAATTACTGCTCAAAATCATGGTTTTTCTATTGATGATTTTGGTGATTCCATCAAACATGAAAATTTCGGGGATATAAATGTTTATGCAACAAATTTAAATGATGGAACTAATGCAGGAATCAGTATTTGGGACTCTATGGCGTACTCTGTTCAATTTCATCCTGAATCTGGACCTGGTACAACTGATGGATTGCAAATTTTTAACCCTTTTTTTGAAATGATTGAGAAAAACTATGCCAAAAAATAAAGAAATTAAGAGTATTTTGATCATTGGTTCGGGACCAATAGTTATCGGTCAAGCTTGTGAGTTTGATTACTCAGGATCTCAAGCAGCAAAAGCATTAAAAAAAGAAGGATATCGAGTAATTCTTGTTAATTCAAATCCAGCAACTATTATGACAGATCCGGAAATGGCAGATTCTACATACATCGAGCCCTTGACTCACAGCTATCTAAAAAAAATAATTGAAATAGAAAAACCCGATGCAGTCTTACCAACATTAGGCGGACAAACTGCACTTAACTTATCGATTGAATTAGAAAAAAGTGGTGTTTTAAAAGAAAATAATGCGACACTTCTTGGAGCCTCCGCCAATGCTATTGAGATTGCAGAGAATCGATGGAAATTTAAAAAGGCTATGGATGGCGTTGGTATTAAAACACTTAAAGCAACTTACGCTAAATCTTTTGATGAGGGAATAAATGCAAGTAAAGAAATTGGTTTTCCTTTAATGCTAAGGCCATCATTCATTCTCGGGGGTGGTGGAACAAGTGTAGTGAATAATGAAGAAGACTTGAAATCAAAATTATCTGATGCATTTAATGCATCTCCTACACAGGAAGTCTTGATTGAAGAATCAATTTATGGATGGAAAGAATTTGAACTTGAAGTTATGAGAGACAGTGATGGTAATGGGGTAATCGTTTGTGGAATAGAAAATTTTGATCCAATGGGTATCCATACTGGAGACTCAATAACAGTTGCTCCTATTCAAACATTATCTGATAAAGAATATCAAACTATGAGGGACGAGGCACTACTTTGTTTGGATACTATTGGAATAGCGACTGGGGGTAGTAATGTTCAATTTGCTGTAAACCCTAAAAACGGAGATCGGAGAATAATTGAAATGAATCCAAGGGTATCAAGATCATCTGCTCTAGCTTCAAAAGCAACTGGATTTCCTATTGCCAAGTTCGCTGCTTTATTAGCAGTGGGTTATAACTTAACTGAACTTGAAAATGACATAACTGGAACAACACCTGCTAGTTTTGAACCCGTCCAAGATTATGTCGTAGTTAAAATTCCACGATTTGATTTTCCAAAATTTCCCTCAACAGATGATGTCCTGGGTACATCAATGCAAAGTGTGGGTGAAGTAATGTCTATAGCTTCCACTTTTACAGAAAGCTTAACTAAAGCCATTAGATCTCTTGAGATTGGTAAATCAGGAATAAGAAATATAGACAATAGGTTTATTGGAATGCCAAAAGAGATCCTACAAGATGAAATCAGAACACCTAGGCCTAGAAGAATATTTGCAATTCTTGAAGCAATTAGAAGAAACTGGCCACTTCAAGACATAGCAAAAATATCTTCTGTGGACATATGGTTTTTACAAGAAATTGAAAAGAGCTTTAATGTAAATCCTGAAAATACACCCTCCACAGTTCTTAAAATGCTTGGATGGACGGAAGAAGATCTTGATAATAAAGAGTCTAAAAATGAATTGGAGAAAAATAGAGTTTATAAGTTAGTTGATACGTGTTCTGCAGAATTCGAATCCAAAACACCTTATTTATATTCTACAAATGGCGTAAGCAACGACGATACAACAACTGATAAAAAGAAGGTCGTAGTTATTGGGTCAGGTCCAAATAGAATTGGGCAAGGAATTGAGTTTGATTACTGCTGTGTACACGGAGTAAGTTCATTAAAAGAAAATGGTTATGAAGCAATCATGATTAATTCAAATCCTGAAACTGTTTCTACTGATTATGACACCGCAGACAAACTATATTTTGAACCACTTGCATGGAATGAAGTAAAAGCAGTCCTCAATAGAGAAAAACCTGATTCAGTAATTATTCAGTTAGGAGGACAAACTCCTCTTAAACTTGCAAAAAATATTCACGATGCTGGATTTAGCATTGCAGGGTCTTCATTAGAAGTTATAGATTCCACAGAAGATAGAGACTTATTTCAAAAGCTGTGTTCAAAGCAAAACATCAAACAACCTTTATCAAGAATTGCAAACAGTGAAGTTGAATTGGTGGATTCAGTTAACCACATTGGGTTTCCAGTTCTTTTAAGACCTAGCTATGTTCTTGGTGGAAGAGCTATGAGAGTAGTACGAAACAATGAAGAACTCACTAATTATCTGGATATATTGGCAAGTGCAGATGAAGATGGTAATCCATTTAAATCTGGACCCTTGTTGGTTGATCAATTTTTAACTGACACAATAGAAATTGACGTTGATTTAATTTCAGATGGAGAAGCGGTTTTTATTGCTGGAATTTTAGAACACCTTGAACCAGCTGGTGTACATAGTGGAGACTCAACTGCAGTTATTCCTCCGTTTAGTATTGATAAAACAATGGTTGAAGAAATTAAAAATAAAAGTATTCAGTTAGCACTTGGTTTAAATGTAATAGGATTACTAAATATTCAATTCGCCATTCAAAATAATGAGCTATTTATTCTTGAGGCTAATCCACGTGCATCTAGAACAATGCCATTTGTAGCTAAAGTAACAGGAAATCAAATAATAAAAGCTGGAACATTATTAATGCTTGGCCACTCTTTAGAAGATATTAAAGTCAAGACAAAATATTTAAACAGTACAACAGAAAAAATTGCGGTGAAGAAAGCTATTTTCCCATGGTCTAGATTTCCAGCTGAAGATACAATGCTGGGACCAGAAATGAAAGCTACAGGTGAAGTTCTAGGTATAGGAAATAATTTTGGAACTGCACTAAACAAAGCTTATGCTGCGGCTGGAGTAAGTATTGGTGAGAAAGAAAAAGGTGTTTTTGTAACATTAAGTGACAATGAAAAACCAAATTTTATAGAAATAATTAAACGTTATGTTGAATTAGGATTTTCGATCTACACCACTGAAGGTACAGGTAAATACTTAAAAATAAACGGCGTTGATTCTATAAATGTGGGAAGAGCCAATGATAAATCTCCTACATCATTAACTATTATCGAAGAAAAATTAATATCTTTAGTCATTAATACTCCAACGTATGCGAATGAATACACTGACGGATGGAAAATTAGAAGACTTTCGCACGATTCAGGAGTCGCAGTAGTATCTTCAGTTAGAGAAGCAGAAGCATTTTTAGAGGCATTTTTAATTCAGGAGAAAGTTTTAGAGGATATGGAGTCTATACAAAATGTCAGTTAAACCAATATTCTTTGCATTAGATGGACCTAATCTTAACGAATTTGAATTTATGTTAAAAAAATTAGAGGGTCATATTTTTGGAGTAAAAGTTGGTCTTGAAATGTTTATCTCTGAGGGACCAAAAGTAGTTGAAAAGTTGAAAAAAGATGGATGGACTGTTTTTCTTGATCTTAAACTTCATGATATTCCCAACACAGTAAAAAAAGCCACAAAAAGTGCTAATAATCTGGGAGCAGATTTTTTAACTATACACATTGCCTCGGGTAAAGATGCTTTACAAGAAGCCTCTTCAAGCAAAAATGATTCTTTAAAAATTTTAGGAGTTAGTCAAGCACTTACAAGCTCAACGATGGATGCAAAAATGAGTAAGGGTGTATCTGAAGATTTTCTTTTGGCTAAGCAATGTGGCGTTGACGGTGTTATTTGTCCTCCAAGTGAAATAGAGAGAACTAAAAATCTTTATGAATTAATTGTTACACCAGGAATCAGATTAAACAACGATACCAAAGATGATCAAAAAAATACTACAACTCCAGAAAATGCAATAATTGCAGGAGCAAAATATATAGTTATGGGAAGATCCATAATAAATAATTTTGATTATGTAATGAATGAATTAGATATATGAAAAAATTTATAGCTGCACCATTTGGAAATTATATAAAAACAAAAAATACAATTTCCGTATCAGGTAGCTGGACTATTGAAAAAAGAACAGGGCGAATAATACAAATAGCGAAAACTCTGCGATACACCAAAAGAGGCTGGGTAAATAAAATTGGCCTAAGAAATCCTGGCTTAAATATTGGACTTGTCAAACACAAAGAAGATGAAGTATTTTCAATCGCAGGTATTGAAAGAAACGACTGGAGAATTTTTGCGGAAAGATTGCCAGAAAATTTTAATATTGAAGTCAATATGTCATGTCCAAACATTGATGAACATTACGTAGATGGTATTGAAAAATTTAATCCGGATAGTCGAGATTGGTTCATTGGAAAAATTTCACCACTTACAACTTTTATTGAGCTCGAAAATTACATTACTAAATTTAACTTTAAACAAATTCATGCTTGTAACACTCTGCCTGTTGAGAAAGGTGGTCTAAGTGGAAAAGAGCTTATTCCTTATACTGAAAAGTTTATTAAACACATAAAACATCACTTTCCTCAAGTTGAAGTAATTGCTGGCGGAGGAATAGATTCCTTAGAAGATATTCAAAACTATGCAAATATTGGAGCCGATCATGTAAGTCTTGGAACTGTATGTTTTAATCCGCTAAAATTGAGAAAGTTAGTATGAACTTATTTATAAAAGAAGACTTTATCTCACATGCGGGACTTCCATTAACTTGGAAAGTAGAATGTGATGCTTTAACCGAAAAAGATTATGAAGCTCTGGCAAAAATTGTAAGCGAAAAACTTACTTTTTGTGATGTTAAAGGTATTCCTAGAGGGGGAATTCCCTTTGAAAAAGCTTTAAAAAAATACTGTACATACAACGAATCAGATCCTTTGCTTATATGCGATGATGTCTATACAACTGGAACTTCAATGAGAGAAGTTTATGAAGAAGGCGCGATCGGACTAGTTGTATTTGCAAGAAATGAAATTAATGATGATTGGATAAAAGCTATTTGGCAAATGGCAATCTAGTTTTCTAATTTGCCAACTCTACGAATATATCTTTCTTCTTCAAGCATATAAGTATTCAAAAACTTTAGAACGATACTCAATGCATTTTCATTCGAAACATTATTAGTTCCCAAGCACAATACGTTGACATTATTATGCTCAACACTTTGAATAGCGGTTAATTCATCTACCACATTGGCAGCTCTGATTCCCTTGATTTTATTTGCTGCAATTGACATACCAACACCGCTACCACAAATTAATAGACCTCTAAAAGAAGAATTGTTTTCATTTATAAAATTGCATAATTCTTGCGCGAAATCAGGAAAATCACAACTATTTTCACTATCAGTACCAAAATCTTTTATATTAATATCAGAATCTAATTGGTTTATTAGGAATGTTTTCAAATTGTATCCAGCGTGATCCGAAGCAATTGCGAGATTTTGAATCATTAAATAAGTTTTTCTATATCTAATAGATTGTCTATTTCATCGCTAGAAAAAAGATTGCTATCTAAAAGAACTTCTTTTATTGTTTTGTTTGAACTCATAGCTTCTTTTGCTATTTCGGCAGCTTTATCATATCCAAGTTGAGGTACTAACGCAGTAACTAATATAGAATTTCTTTGAATATTTTCCTGTAACTTATCAGTATTAGCCTCAAGATCTTTAATTAATTTATCATTAAAAATATCAGTACTACTTGAAAGAATTGAAATGCTCTCTAATAAATTATGCGCCATTACTGGCAACATTGTATTCAGTTCAAAATTGCCATTAGCAGATGAAAATGTAATAGTATTATCATTGCCTATAACCTGAGCTGAAACTTGCATCATCATTTCTGATATAACTGGATTTACTTTTCCTGGCATAATTGAAGAACCTGGTTGTAGTGCGGGCAGTTTTAATTCATTTAGTCCAGAAACAGGACCGCTTCCCATCCATCTAATGTCATTTGCTATTTTAAACATTGAAACAGCATATGCTTTCAAGCAACCTGAGAGATGTACAATTTCTTCACGAGAGCCTTGGCGAGTAAAATGATTTTCAATTTCTTGAAATGAAATTTCTAAAGATTTAGAAATTTCGTTACAAACATCACTTCCAAAGTTTTCAGGTGCATTTATTCCAGTTCCAACTGCAGTTCCACCAATTGCTAATTTTGAGACATTTATTAATGAATTTTCTATATCTGTTTTCCTCTCTTTAATTAAAGATGCATAACCACTAAATTCTTGACCTAGAGATACAGGGGTAGCGTCCATTAAGTGTGTTCTACCATTCTTATATACCTTCTCCCACAGTTTTCCTTTTTCTTCAAAGGAGACAATTAATTTATCGATCGCTGGAATTAAATTTTCTTTAATTTCTACCACGGCAGCGATATTTGTAGCTGTAGGAATAACATCGTTTGATGATTGACTCATGTTTACATGATCATTAGGATGAATTTCTTTATTTGACTCTTGTGAAGCAAGTGCAGCAATCACCTCATTGGCGTTCATATTAGTTGAGGTTCCCGAACCTGTTTGAAATATGTCTAAAACAAAATCGTCATCATTAACTCCATCTACTACTTTTTGAGAGGAATTGATAATTGCTTCTGCTATTTCCTGATTTAACAAATTGTGATTTAAATTAACATAAGCACAAGCTTTCTTAATTTCTCCAAGTGCTCTAATGAATGATCTAGTAAATTTTATATTGGATATTGGAAAGTTTTCAACAGCTCTTGCGGTTGATGCACCGTAATTTGCGTCTATCGGAACCTGGAACTCTCCCATGGAGTCTTTTTCAGTTCTAAATTCTTCTGTCATTTATGCCCTAATACTGAGTATATCCACCAGAATCAACTTCTTCAATGAGTTCTTTTGATCCTGACTTTGCAATATTCCCTTTTACAACTACATGTACTTTATCTACTTCGAGATATTTAAGAATTCTACTGTAATGGGTAACGATTAAATAAGAGGTTTCAGAATCTCTGTTATTATTTATTAGCTCTGCAACAGTTTTGATTGCGTCTATATCCAACCCTGAGTCAATTTCATCTAGTAGTGCAATATTTGGTTTACTTAAAGCAAGTTGAAAAAGTTCACATCGCTTTTTTTCACCACCAGATAAATCAACATTAACGTCTCTATCTAAAAATTCTTCAACATTAAATTTATTAGCTATTTCTAAAATTTCTTCCGTAGTAAGTTCGGGATTAATGGTTTGAGAAAACTCTAATAGCGTAACCCCTGGGAGTCCTACTGGATACTGAAATGATTGAAAAACTCCAGAATCATATCTTTCATTCTGTTTCATTTTTGATATATCATTGCCATTTACTTCGATCACTCCTTCATGTGTAAAGTTTTCGTTACCCATAACTACATGGCAAAGAGTTGATTTACCAGATCCATTCGGACCCATAATTGCATGGAGCTCCCCTGGTTTTATTGATAAATCTATACCTTTAAGTATTTCAACATCACCTACTGAAGCTTTAAGATTTTTTATATTAAGCATCTTCATTCATTTCTATGTACAAATAACCATCCTCAACATAAACAGGATATGTTTTAACAGGTTTTGTTGCAGGTAATGTTACGGCTTCTCCTGTATTTAGATCAAACTCCGCCCCATGAAGTGGGCACTCAACTTTACAGTCGTAGACTTCTCCTTCTGACAAACTAGCTTCTGAATGAGAGCAGAGGTCGTCAATTGCATAAAATTTACCTTCGCAATTAAATAAAGCTATTTCTTTGTCATCAATATTGAAAACTTTTGAAGCATTTTGCATTATATCTTTTGTATTAAAAGTTTTTACTCTAACCATTTTTTCTTCCAATTAAATTCATATATTTTCTTTCGATAATTTCAGAAACTTTGTCATGAACTATATCCCATTTACTGTCATTAATTACCTCATTAAAAAAACCTTTTATAAGTAGTTTGTCTGCATCAACTTTTTTTATACCTCTAGACATAACATAGTGGTAAACATTTTCTTCAATTGGGCCTACAGAAGATCCATGACTGCAAATTACATCGTCACATAAAATTTCTAAATTAGGTACTGATTGAGCAGTTGCTTCTTCGCTCAATAATATATTCCTATTTTCTTGATGGGATTCTGTTTTTTCTGCTCCCTCAGCTATGTGTATTGTGCCAGTAAATATTGAGCTACTTTGGTCACCTAATACACCTTTGGTAATCATGTTTGATGAAGTATTTTTTCCTAAGTGATTTACAAATACTCTATTGTCGTGAATTTGCGTCTCTTCACCAAAATATACTCCATCTAAACTGAATTCTGAACCATTGCCTAAAAGATCTATATCCATTCTTGAACGAGACAATGCTGCTCCTGTACTTATATTATGTATTGTTAAATTTGAGTCTTTTTCTAGCTGTGCATAGAGGGAATTTACAACATTGATCCCTTTTGGAGAAGTTACAGATAGTATTATTTCCAAATTTGAATTATCGTTTAGGAAAATTTCAATAATTGGATAAATGTTTCCAATAACTAATTGGTCAAAATTTAAATATAATTTTCCAGATTTGTTCTTATCTACACTAATTCCAATGTAAGGAATCGCATTATCCGCTGATTGGAAATTTACTGAAAAATATTGTTCACTATCTCCTTTTACATTTAATTGAAAGCCACCCGTTACTTTTTCAAATTGTTCAATATTAAATTTATCAAACGGCCTTTTTATTGACTCTTTGATTAAAGGTTTTTTGACTTCATCAATATTAACTATTGCAATATGATCATGTTCTGAATTAATTTCATAAGTAAAACAATTGGAATCAATATCAAATGTTTTTGAAGCTTCTATATCACTAGATTTACCAATTTCAATATCATTAAGTTCAAATATTTTCTTTCCAAGATACTTCCAGTCTTCATCCTTAGCAGTAATGTTTTTGAAATCTTTGGATGAAAGTGACTTTAATTTTTTTTCAAATAATTTATTTTTCAATTTTTACCTATTCATTAACCAACGGCGCCAGCTTCTATCATGTTTAATTCAATCAGTTGATTGAATTCCATGGCATATTCCATTGGTAACGTTTTAGTAAATTCTTCTACAAATCCTGCGACAATCATAGATGTTGCTTCAGATTCAGAAAGACCTCTGCTCATAAGATAGAATAGTTGATCTTCTCCCACTTTTGACACTGTTGCTTCATGACCAATAACTGCTGATGCTTCTTCTATCTCCATATAAGGATAAGTATCCGATCTTGATTCATCATCAAGAATCAAAGCATCACATCTTACAAAACTTTTTGCTGTTTCTGAGCCGTCTTCAACTCTGACTAAGCCCCTGTATGCGCCTCTTCCACCACCTTTTGAAACTGATTTTGATGTAATCAAAGAAGTTGTATCTGGAGCAAGATGAACCATTTTTGCTCCTGTATCTTGGTGTTGGCCTGAGTTAGCAAAAGCTACGGATAATACTTCTCCATGAGCACCTGGTTCCATTAAATAAACAGAAGGATATTTAACTGTTAGGCCTGAACCAAGATTTGCATCAATCCATTCCATTGTTGCATTTCCATAAGCTTGTGCTCTTTTTGTGACTAGGTTATAAACATCATTTGACCAGTTTTGGATTGTTGTGTACCTACAAGTCCCAGATGCTTTGACAACAATCTCTACAACTGCGGAATGTAAAGCATCGGTTGTATAAACAGGTGCTGAACAACCTTCAATGTAATGTACAGAAGCTCCTTCGTCGACAAGAATTAAGGTTCTCTCGAATTGACCCATATTTTCTGCATTAATTCTAAAATATGCCTGCAGAGGATCTTCTACATGTACACCTTTTGGGACATAAATGAAAGATCCACCTGACCAAACAGCTGAATTTAGTGCAGCAAACTTGTTGTCACCTGGAGGAATAACTGTTCCAAAATATTCTTTAACTAATTCCGGATACTCTCTGACTGCTGTATCCATGTCACAAAATAATACGCCTAATTTTTCTAAATCTTCTCTATTTTTGTGATAAACAACTTCGCTCTCATATTGTGCTGTAACTCCAGCAAGATAGGTCCTCTCGGCCTCAGGTATACCAAGTTTTTCATAAGTTTGTTTGATTTCTTCTGGTACTTCATCCCATGAGTCAGCTTGATCTTCAGTAGGTTTTATGTAGTAATAAATATCATCAAAATCTAATTGACTTAATTTTTCTTTTGCAACCCATTCTGGCATAGGCTTATCGAGAAATCTTTTATATGCTTTAAGTCTGAAATCAAGCATCCATTCTGGTTCTTCCTTAATTTCAGACATTTTACGAATTATTTCTTCATTTAAACCTTTTTCAGGTTTAAACACGTTTTTTTCAGGGTCAGACCACCCTAAAGAGTATTTTCCTAAATCAATATCAACATTTGCCATTACCTTATATTAATAAAGTGCTGAGCCAATAAGAAAAAGTATTGATTTAAATTATTTTTTGTTTTTGATTACTCTCTTATTATGCCTGCTTTTTTTATTAATCCAATAAATGAAGAACATATTGAGTTGTTAAATAGACTTGATGCGCAAAATCAAGATTTAAGGGTATTTGTATCAGATAAAAATTCACAAGATTTTATCGATAAAATTCCCGGTAAAAAGGCCATCGGTGATATAACAGATGATTCACATATTTCTACAGCATCTGAGGGAGCATATTGTGGAATATTTTTCGAAGAACAAAACAAGAAATTGAGTGAAATTTTTGTAAATGCAATTCAAAATTCAAATATGCAAAGAATTTTATGGATTTCAAAAAAAGAACCTAGAAATAATATTTTAGAGATTGATAATCTTACTTATATTAAACATTCAAGCGAAGATGATTATTTTAATACGGTATTAAGTCTTGAAGAAGTTGAAGAAGTTAATGAAAAATTTATTGACTTAAAATAAATTAAAACCATGAATCTTTTATATATTGATAAACATCAAATGACTTACCTATATAAAATTTAGATATGAAAAAAAGTTCCTTTTTCAAAAGTGGATCTGGCTCGAGAAAAGCCTTTGTATCAAGCTTTCAAAATGAAAAAGAACTAAAAGAAATACATCAAGATAATAATACCTCCTCTGTTAAAAATAAAATATTCAACAAAAGTTCTGAAAGTATGGAAGAACTTGTTGATAACTGTGTTTCACTTACAGTCACTTCACCTCCATACAATATTGGAAAAGATAGTGACTTAGATTTAAATGACGAAGAATATTGGAAAATGATAAATAAAGTTTTTTCAGAAACTTATAGAGTTACAAATTCTGGAGGAAGGCTTGTAGTAAACGTCGCGAATTTAGGTAGAAAGCCATATATTCCGTTTTCAAAATATTTTACAGATGTTCTAATTGAAATTGGTTTCATTATGAGAGGTGAAATTATTTGGCAAAAGTCCAAAGGAGCAAATGCAAATTTTGCCTGGGGAAGCTGGCTGTCAGCCTCAAATCCAGTCATCAGAGATATACACGAGTACTGTCTTGTTTTTTCAAAAGATTCAATGAAAAATTCTAGTGGAGGAATTTCAACAATTGAAAAAGATGAGTTTATGGAATCTACATTATCAATATGGAATATTAATCCCGAAAAGGCAAAAAAAATTGGCCATCCAGCACCATTCCCTGTTGAGCTTCCAAAGAGGTTCATCAATCTTTACAGCTTTAAAAAAGACTTAGTTCTTGATCCTTTTATTGGAAGTGGCACTACAGCAATAGCATCTAAACAACTGCAGAGAAATTATGTAGGTTATGAAATAAACAAAGATTATATTGAAATAGCTGATAAAAGGTTGCGAGCAGAAACTAGTTAACTAAGTTCCAAGCTGAAAATAATTCTTGATAGATTTTATTATCTTTTAATAAATTTTTATGATTATCGAAACCTACTAATTTTCCATTGTGCATGACCATTATTTTTTCTGCGTTAATTATTGTTTCTAATCTATGTGCGATGACAATTGAAGTTTGATATGCAAGTAATGTATCTGTCGCGTCAAGAATAGAATTTTCTGACTCGATATCAAGATTCGCAGTAGCCTCATCAAAAACAATTATCTCTCTCTTGGCCAAAACAGCTCTTAGTAATGCTATAAATTGCCTTTCTCCAGCTGAGACATTAGCCCCTCTTTCACCAACTTCTTGGTCTAATCCATTTTCATATCTTTCAAACCAATCAAGTACTCCGATTTCTTGAAGTTCTTGTTCTAAATTAATACCTTCCGGATTTGAATATATTAAATTGTTTTTAATTGAACCCCTAAATAAAAAGCTTTCCTGGGGTACATAAGCAATATTTTTTCTGGCCCATTTTTGTGAAACTTGTCTTGATGATTCACCATAAAAATTAACATCCCCTTCGTTAGGTAGATAGAACCTTAAAATAAGTTTTGCTATAGTGCTTTTTCCAGCACCAGTCTCCCCGACAATCGCAATTTTTTCACCTTTATTAATAGAGAATGAAACATCATGTAAAACCCTCTCTCTACCGTAAGAAAAGTTAACTTTATCAAACTCAATTACATTGTTATTTTGCATATCTGGAGTAGTTGTTCCGGTATTACTAAGCACAGGCTCTTCATCTAAAATAGAAAAAACTTTTTTCATAGAAGATCCTGCGGATCTCAACAAGTCATAATTAAATGACAACATTATTAATGGGTCAAAAAAATAATTTAAGTAAAAAAGTAATGCGACTAGTTCTCCAACACTCAATGTTCCTTGGTCAATTCTTTGTGCAGCAAACCAAATAACAATAGCAATAGAAGTTACTCTAGTTATTTCTAAAAATGGAAAATAAAAAGCAATATTTTTAGCAGATTGCATATTAGCTTTGAAATGCTCATTGTTTACTTCCTTAAAATTATCTAACTGAGAAGTCTCATCTGCATAGGCCTGTATGATTCTAACTCCAGAAATGCCTTCTTGCAGTGATGATAAAACCTGTCCAATCCACTCTCGAACAGACCAATAAGCTTTATCTGCATAATTTCTAAAAATTTTAGTCGCAATTCCAAGTAGTGGAAGAATCAAAAATGATAAAAATGCAAGTTGAACATCAACAAGAAAAACTGCAATTGTAGCTCCAAAAATTGTAAGCAAAGCAGTAATAATGCTACTTGCACCTTCTCTTGCAAATTCATTTAAGCTTTGCATGTCTGATGTCATTCTTGCAACCAACACGCCTGTTTTGTTTTTTTCAAAATAATTAATATCTAATGATGAGAGATGTCTAAAGAGTTTTTCTCTTACTCTTCTTACGTATAGTTCTCCAACCAACCCAATAGATAAAAGTGCTTTGCTAGCTACAAAATATAATGCAATAAGGGTTAAAAAATAATAAAAACTTTGCTCGAGTAGGTAGTTGTAGTCTGACTTAAGAACCCCATTATCTATCCCTCTAGAAATTAATTGGGGACCAATCATTCTTATTAAAGTTGCAGCCATAGCAATTAAAGAGCTGTATAAAAATGGTCTATTAACCTCTGGAACTAATTTGTAAGACCTAAGGAAAGTATTATCTATCATTTTTGTGTATCCAGTGATTCATTTTCTAAAAACAAAGATTTATAACTTTCGACATTATATATTAATTCTGTATGTGTGCCTTGCGCTTTGACAGACCCATTCTCAATAAAGACTACCTCATCACAAAGCTCTATTGTTGGAGCTCTATTAGTGATGATTAACGTAGTCATATTTTTCATTACAGATTGCAATTCATTTCTGATTTCTTCTTCTGTTGATGCATCAACAGCAGAAAGAGCATCGTCTAATATCAGTACCCTTGGTTTTCTTAGAATTGCTCTTGCTAAAGCTATTCTTTGTCTTTGACCTCCAGATAATCCATAACCCCTTTCACCAACTTTTGTTTCGTAAGACTCAGGTAATAATGAAATAAATTCATGTGCTCTTGCAGTTAAAGCTGCTTTTTTAACTTCTTCTTGAGTGGCATTATCCAGGCCGAGAGATATGTTTTCTCGCGCTGAATTCGAAAATAAAAAACTCTCTTCAAAGGCCAGACTAACATTCCTTCTTAGTTCATTGAGTTTTAGATCATTGATATTGACACCATCAATTTCTATAGATCCTGATTCTATTTCGTATAGTCGTGGAAGTAAATAGGCCAGAGTTGACTTGCCAGAACCAGTAGCTCCAACAATTGCGACAGTTTTCTTTCCATCTATAGTGAAGCTTAAATTTTCAAATATCTTTTCTTTACCATATTTGAAATTTACCTGATCGAATGTGATACTTCCATCGCCATTAGTTGGAAGAGTTTTTGTCGACTCATTATCTGTAATTAATGGCACCTCATCTAATAACTCTAAAATTCTTGTACCTGCTGACACACTCGATGGTATTTCAGATAAAAACCAGGCTGTGATTCTTAACGGCCATAAAAGTAAAAAGACATATTGTGTAAATGCAATAAATTCTCCTAAAGAAATTAGTTCATTTATTGATAAATATCCACCAAGCAGTAAAACAGCTAGGGTGATAACCATTGGAATCAATTCAAACATTGGGATAAAGCGAGTTCTAAGTTTTAAGTAATCGAGGGATGTGTCATAAATGTTAGATACAGCGGACTCAACTTTAGTAGAGGCATACTCTTCATTGCCAAATGCTTTTACAACTCTAATTCCACCCAACTGCTCTTCTACTTCAGTAGTCATGTTTGCTTCTGCCTCTTTGACCTTCAAAGATACATTTAATGCTTTTGAAGAAAAATTCGATGCTAGCCAAAGTACCAATGGGATAGATAGTATCACAATCGCTCCTAATGGAAGACTAAGAGTTAAAAGAGTAATACTGAGGATTAATAGCAAAAATATATTTGCTGTAGCAAGTGGGGCAATTGCAAAAGCAAGTCTTACCTGTGACGCATCACTTGATGCTCGAGCCATTAGTTCACCCGTAGGAACCTTATCATGATAATTAAATGCTAACTTTTGCATGTGAGTAAAAATTTTATTCCTTATTCCTGCTTCAACGTTATATGAGACATGCATGCCAAAGTATCTTCTTGTACCAATGGAAATCGCTCTTGTGTATCCTGCCAAAACCATAAATGAAATTAAAACAATAAGATTTCTTTGGTTTCCTGTAACAATTCCATCATCAATAATTATTTTTATTAAATATGGTTGAACAACTACAAGAAAACACCACAAAACTGCTGATGACATAGCAATTATAAAATTTCTTTTATTTTCTATGATCTCTGCTTTGTAGAAATTTAACGCTTTTTTAAATTCCGGTGTTTTAAAGACTTTAAACATATTAAACAATATTAAATGAGTTAAAAATTTAAAAATATTCTAACAATACTTTGTGCATTATTTCACAAGCGTATTATCGTTCAAATTATGGTTGATGTGTTAGATAGCAAAATAGAAAACGTATTAGATTCAGCTGATCGTATGTTCATTGCGACCAGTGTTGGTGGGAACTCTTCAGGAGCTTCTGTATTTTTTAGTAGAGATGGAGAAGATTTAGTTTTCTTTACCTTCCACCCTACTCGTAAAGCAGAGCAGATTAGATTGAATCCTCGTGTTCATGTTGTCATATGGCCTAAGGGCCAAGAAGGAATTGAAGGTCTGCAAATTGACGGAGAGTGTTACAAAATAAAAGATGAAGATGAGAAAAAAAGAGCTTATGAATTAGTTCTTAAAACTACTGAAGCATTCAAAGAGTATATGGAAGACGAATTTTTAATAAGTAATGATGTAGTTGGTTATTACAGAGTAAAACCTACAACAATCAAATACGTAAATTTTTATGAAGAAGAACAATTCCAATGGAAAACAATTCCAGGAAATAAAACTTCCGCTGTCAAAATGGCTTTCAAACTTGGTCTCAAAAGAATAGGTCTTTGGCTCAGAACAATTAGAGCACCCTTCCTGACAGCGACATTTGCACCAATCTTTATTGGTGCTGCTGTTGCGTGGAATGATTTGAGAGACGCTGGGTTAGACTCTACATGGTCATGGAGAATGTTTTGGTTAGTTTTAGGAGGCGCTTCTCTAGCTCAAGTTGCTACAAATGCTTCAAATGATTATTTTGATCATACTTCTAATGCAGACGAAATAAACAAAGTCCCTAGTCCATTTAATGGTGGAAGTAGAGTTATACAAGTTGGCTTAATGACACCTGGACAAGTCTTAATCACAGCACTTGTAAGTATTGCAGGTACCGTAGCTATTGGTTTATATCTTAACCAACAAGTTAGTGGTTCATTTTTCGGAAATACTCCTATTTTATGGACTGGTATTATAGGAACATTTTTAGCTCTTGGTTATACCGGAGATCCTGTCCGATTAGGCTATAAAGGATTTGGAGAGATAGCAATTGCATTAGGTTTTGGCCCTGTAATGGTAATGGGAGCACATTATGTTCTTACAGCATCTATTCATGAAAATGTAGTCTCTAATTGGAACTGGATACAAGCATTGATTGCGTCTGTGCCAATTGCAATTCTTGTAATGTTGATTGTGTGGATTAATCAATTCCAGGATGCACCTTCAGATGCAGCTGTAGGAAAAAACACCTGGGTAGTAAGGACTGCAGAAAAAGGTGAGTGGATGAAACTTGAAAAACCACTTAGGTTGTACAAACAGTTTATGATTGAGGCTTTTGTTGCAGTAGCTCTAGTTGGAGCACTAAGTTTCTTTACAGATTTTGGTACAGTTTATGCTTTCATGGCGCTTATCCCATTAGCACTAGTATGGAAAGCATTCAAAATGGCTGATGAGTGGATGATTAAGTGGAATAATCCAAATGCTGATAGACAAAAAGTTCCTTATGAACTCTTGTTAGTCAACGTATCTACAATAGGAATTCATTTCCTAACAGGAATTCTCTTAGCTGTAGCATACATTTTGTAATTGTCTGAAAAAGCTAACTTTTCAAACATATATAAGTTTTACGATTTAATTAATACTGTTTTAACTCTCGGGTTTGATAATTCATGGAGAGAAAAAGCGGTAAGTAATCTTATTGGAACTTCAGTCCTTGATTTAGGAAGTGGAACTGGTGCTGCTTTTGATCAACTCCTTAATTATGAAACTACTGCTATAGATCCAGATAAAAAGATGTTGGAGTTAAATACATTTGAAAATAAAGTTCTAGGCTCTGCTGAAAACTTACCTTTTGATGACAATAGTTTTGATAATGTTTTTTGTAGTTTCGTGTGGAGAAATGTATCGGATACAAATAAAGCTCTTGAAGAGGTACATAGGGTCTTAAGGCCAGGTGGAAAGTTTGTCCTTTTAGATATGACAAGGCCTAAAAACTCTTTCTTGAAGATGTTGCATAAAATTGGAACGTTCAAAGTACTTCATTTGATTGGTCTTCTTACATTTAATTTAAAAGAGTATAGATTTCTTTATAAGTCTCTTGACTTTTACCCTCAACCAGAAAATCATTTAAAAAAAGATACTTTTATAGATCTTCAAATCGAGAGAATGGGTCTATTTAATTTTGTCTATCTAGCGGTTTTTACTAAGTAACTTTTATTTGTGAAGCTATAAAATTATTGATTAGCTAAAGCTATAAGCAGCTGTCCTACTTGATCTTGCGGTAAATTGCCTGTTCTTCTTGCAACTACCTTTAAATCTTTGTCTAGAAATACCCAGTACGGGAAAGAGTTCACGCCATAAGCTGTGCCAATATCTCTATCAATATCATAGATCTGTGTCTCAGACCAGCCTTCTCTCTCAAGCCAGTCATGTGGTGGATAGTTATCTCTTGATCTATCAATTGATGTAGCTACAGCAATAATTTCCACACCTTGTGGAACACCAATTATATCAATATACTCTTGCATAACTGGAACTTCTTTCTGACAAAATCCACACCAGTGAGCTAAAAACAGAAGAACTTTTGCGTTACCATCTTTTTCTAATGTGACTATTTCAGAATTTTCATTGGGACCTGAAAATATTGGAGCATCAAGACCTCTTGCAACATTGTCATCATTGTCTCCAGCGTATTCTGGTAGACCTTGTCCAGTAATTGTTGTCTCACCTTCTGGCAAATTCCCATCTAAAGGTTCATCCACCAAAGAGACACCAATAGCAACAGCTAAACCTACTACCAAAACTACTGCTCCTGCGATGATAAAGTTTTTATTCAACTGTTTCCTTTCTCGAAATATCATAATACAACAACGACAAGAATATTGTTAAAAATCCTGTAGTTGCCATAACGGGAATGCTTATAAATCCAAATATATCTACATATTTTAAGTTACATGGAACATCTATCGCACAAGAGCCGCCGCCGCCTCCACCATTTTGTAGATATATATGATAGATACCAACACCAGCACCAATGGCACTGAGATATCCTGCTCTAATTACAGATTTATTAAATAAGCCTATGATTAAAAATAGAGCTATTGGATACATAAGATAGCGTTGGTACCAGCAAAACCTACATGGAATAAAACCGACAACTTCAGAATACACAAGACTTCCAATTGAACAGAAGAGTGCAACGCTGGTTGCAAAATTATAAAACTGATCGTTGATTAATTTACTAAATCTTTTTTTAGAAAATATAAAATATAAAATAAGAGCACTTATGGCCCATGCAACAAATGTAAAGAAGCCAAATAAAGTATTAAAAAAAATTATTAGGTCCATATAAAATTCTACCCCAAAAAAAATGATAGGCGGACATTGCCGCCTATCATTAAATATCTATTTTGAAAAGTCTTAGACTTTTTCTCCAGATTTGATTTTTGCCATACCTAGTACAAGTACACCAAGACCAACTTTATTAATAATGTCGGCGACGGTATATAATACCTCTCTTATAGCCTCAAAATCACCTGCTACAGGTGATAGATAACCTAATGGATAGATTATCCAACCAACAAGTATTAGGTTTTTGATTTTCTCAAACTGTTCTGCCTCTGCTGCTTTAAGACCAGCACCTTCTGCTTGAAGATTTCTCATCAAGTAGACATATGCTACCATCGCAATTACAAATCCTGTCCAGTATTGATCTGAACCCGCACTTGATATTTCGCCGTAATAACCGGCTCCAATCATAACGGTTGCAGCTAATCCCCAGTTTCTAACTTTTTCGTTATACTCTGCACCTGAAGATGTCACAGCAAGCACCTCTACGAACATTAGTGGTACTGTAAGAATCCAGTCGACATATCTTAATCCGGTATCATAACTACCACTGTCCCATGAGCCAGTCATTTTGTTATAGTGATACCACGCTATTCCTGTCACAAGAGCGGAGATATATACTCCTCTTCTGTGCTTAGGATCTACTTCTCTTGATGATGCTAGTAAAAATACTGTACCAGCGAGCATGCCCACTGTTCCCACCATAAAGAGTCTGTAAGTAAGTTCAGCCATTTTAGCTTACTCCTTTTTTTCTTAAATATTTCGTGAAACTAATCACACAATAATTTTATTTAATTTGTGTAATTGTGATATGTATTTTTAAAATTTTTTTTTAAATTATGTAACTTTATTTTTAATTACTACTACCTGCAAATTCTTTAGAATTACCCCATTTTTCTAAATATGGCTTTAAATTAAACTTTCTAGCTGCTGAATCTGATGTCATATACCTTATTTTTCCATATATTTGTCTTTCTGGACCCCAAGCTCTGTCATATCTGCCCAAAATCCAAAAAACTCCAGAATAAGAGTTAGGATCTCGTCCATCTAGTGAATATCTGTCATTTAAAGTAATCATATAAGATAATGCAATTTGAGGATTCGGAGACCACTCTAATATCTTTTTTCCCCATAACATTCTGAGATAATTCTGAATTACACCTTGTTCTCTAAGTTGATTTTGTGCTGCATTCCAAATTTCATCATGGGTCTGGGAGTAAGTGAGTTGCTCAAGATTATAAATATGTTCCCTTTCATCGCTTGAATGTTCATCAAGAGTTTTAATTGCCCACTCTGGCAAACTTGAATATTGATTATAGTTAGCACGCCTTACACAAGTATGATATCCAAGTTCACGCCAAGTAATTAATTCATCTAAAAAGCTTTCAAAATTGAGTGACCCTCCCCACCAGCCTTCTCTTCTTCCAACTAAAGTGGGATTAATTTTTTCAAGTGACCATGACTCATGTTCAACTAATCTCTCAAATACTTCATGTGTGGATATTTGCCCATAATGAAAGTAAGGTGACATTTGACTACTTGCTTTTTTTGATGGATCGCTACTATATTGTGCATAGTCACTGTATCCCTCAGAAAGAAAATCATTAAATCTTTGTAAAGCATTTGAATATCCACCTTTAATTGAACTGACTTTTACAGACTTGTCTATTGCCAATTGGTCAAGAAATGAATCTATGTCTGTATCTTTAAAATTAAACGGTTTCCAAATTTTTTCTACAGAAGATATCATTAAATTATCAAAATCTACAATTAACTCATCTAATGGGTTTTCCAGTGGAGTCTCAACTATAAAATCTTCCAGATTTTTATGTAGATATCTTCTAAAATCATGAGCACGAACATACTCTTTTTCAGAGAGCCTAATTGGCACTATTCCGTTTGAATCGACCAACTCATATCTTGATGGTATCTCACCAGATGCCTTGGCTGTCATTTGTGGAACAAAGTAGGTTGGGTAGTCATCCGTTATTACTACGGATGCCTGTTTAGAAATCTCCATAAGAAGTCCTTCAGACTGTTTTGGTTCTGTTTCTACAAAAGGATAGTAATAAGCTTTTGTTTTTGATACAGCTTCAGAGACCTCCTTCATTCCATCCATCATAAATTTATGGAATCTCAGGCTCGACATTGGATAATCAAGAATTAATGGTTCTAAAATTACTAAAGGCTGAGATAATTTATTTGCCCATTCAACTGCACGCTGTAGTGCAAAATTATATTTTGTTCTTTTAAATGCTATACACCAATAGATAACATACTTTGAAGAATTCACATCTGGAGTGATATCTTTTAGTGTTGTTACTCTTGAGAAAGGAACTTGAACCATAAAAATATTATAAGTCGATTAGTAAAGTAGTAAAAATAATTAGATTTGAAATAGGTTTTAAATTTATTTTTAATTAGCTACAATATAAAAGATTAAATTATGGGTGCAATAAATATTAATAATGTTGGAAAAATTTATCCAAATGGAACTAGGGCTCTAGAAGACGTAAATATAGAAATTAATGATGGTGAATTTGTTGTTCTAGTTGGTCCATCTGGCTGTGGTAAAACAACACTGCTTCGGATGGTTGCTGGACTTGAAGATATCACTGAGGGTGAGATATCCATTGCTGATAAAGTTGTGAATGAAGTTGCACCTAAAGATCGTGATATAGCAATGGTTTTTCAAAACTATGCACTGTATCCTCATATGTCTGTTTATGACAACATGGCCTTCTCTCTTAAGCTTCGGAAATTTCCAAAAGATGAAATTGACCAAAAAGTTAAAGATGCTGCAAAAACTTTAGAAATAGACGAGTTGTTAGAAAGAAAACCAAAGGCTTTATCTGGTGGTCAGAGACAAAGAGTTGCTATGGGAAGAGCAATTGTGAGAAGCCCACAAGCATTTTTAATGGACGAACCGTTATCTAATTTAGATGCTAAATTGCGTGTTCAAATGAGAGCTGAATTAGGACAGCTTCATTCACAACTTGAGACTACTACCTTATATGTTACACATGACCAAGTTGAGGCAATGACTATGGGTGATCGTGTTGCGGTTATAAGAAAAGGTGTTCTCCAACAAATAGACACACCAAGAGAAATTTATTTATATCCAAAAAATATTTTTGTAGCGGGATTTATAGGAAGTCCAGCTATGAACTTTGTATATGCAGACATCAAAACATCCGCAAAAGGAACGACATTGATTTTTGGTAACGATAAAATTATGGCTAAAGATGCTCCTGAGGCCTTAAAAGAGTATGAAGGAAAAGAAGTTGTTCTTGGAATAAGACCAGAAGCTTTTGAAGATTCCGTATATGCAAACAAAAAAGAGTTTACAGAAGAGATAAATATTGATGTATCTCTTTTAGAACAACTTGGTTCAGATACTTACATTCATTTTTTCAAAGATATAAAACCTGTACAAACTGAAGCTATTGAAGAAATTTTAGCTGATGAAGGTGAAGATATATCAGTATTAGGAACACAGACAAAATTCATTGCAAGAATTAATCCAAATGCGACTATAGAAGAAGGGGAAAACATAAACCTCGCAATTGATCCAACAAAATTGCATTATTTTGATCCTGAAACTGGGATGGCTATAACTTAAATTTCTCTATCAAGTTGGTTTAGAAGTTTAACTAAATTTTGAGGACCTTCTCTAATATATTCTCTAAAGAGCTCCCACAACAAGTTTGAACCAATGGATCTAGCCATGATTTCTGAAGCATCATATCTGAATAAATCTTTTTGTAATGCATCATGAACAATTGAGTACTCAAACTTTGTTAATTCATTATTTATTATTTGTTTATTAAAATTTTGATTAGCAGATATAAATTCTGTGTCTTGGTAAGACGACCAAATTTCACCAAAATTTTTTGAAAGAATTTTAGAAATGACTATCTTTGATAATTCATTATCTTTTGTCAAAACTATATTGTCTCCAATACCTACCACAGAATTTTCAAAATTTATTTTTGGTACGTTAGTTACCGCAAAGTCTCTTAAGTATCGATAATCCTCAGGAATATAGTATCTAAAATAATGTCCACTCCAAGACATAAAGCACTCTGTTGAGTCATCTAACAATACCTTAGGGAGATTTCTAAACTCTTTATCTGTTATTGAGCCTGGACCATTATATATATGATTATCGTAAAATATAAAATCTTCAATATGTTTAATTGATAAGAAAATTTTTACATTTGAAGCATTAATTTTTAGCTTTGACCATTCATCATATACTTTTGGACCGTATTTTGTTAAAAGCACATCTTCCATCCAGTTGGTCTGAACCCAACCTGTAGAAGCGGCGCTTTCTGAATTCGCACACCATGGGCTTGTACCATTATCTGCAATTTTCTTTGTACTTTCAAGTAAGGTTTCAAAGCTATCAAATTTAACATTATGTTGTTCAAATTTTGAAATGTCATACCAAATTAATGAATTTGGGAATAACCTTGTCCAGCCTCCGTAAATACTATCTTCATGAGAAACAATAGAGATCAGGTGATTTGGATATAAATTGAAAATTGAGTTGTTATCTACAAGTACATCATCCAGACTGTATATCAATTTTCTTTCAGCGAGATTAACTACTCCTTGAGGATTTGGAATTATAGCAATTGAACTTGAGCTATTTGGATTATCTATAATGAAAGTCTCAGCATCAGAAACTAGTTCATATTTAATTTTTATTCCAAGTTCATTTGCAATAATATTCAGTTCTTCAACAAAATATTGTTGCTCATGAAATTCAGGTCCAATAATCACTACTTCTGGTGGATCATTTGCAAAAAGTGAGAATATAGTAGTAATTAAAACAGTTAGAGAAAAAAATATTATTTTCTTATTCAAAGTTTAATCCCATAATAAAGCTGCACCTCTTACACCGCTTGAAGA
>LULE01000018.1_pt1 | contig 73758 bp, 78 predicted proteins | sample 728231 | NCBI WGS metagenome assembly LULE01 (sample SAMN03860297, study PRJNA289734) | marine metagenome | biome: seawater column; feature: ocean; material: water; isolation source: Red Sea water column Station 192 - depth 10m | place: Saudi Arabia: Red Sea | collected 2011-10-15 | depth 10 m | reverse complement strand
CGAAAACGTCGCAATGTATCTGCAGCGGTCAGATTCATAAATGTACGCCTTTTGTTCTTCTAAATGCGCAAATATGCAGCTTCGGGCCGGCCAGGCCAAGAAAGCTCTCCGCTGGACGCAGAAATTGCAGCGATCCACAGCCAGATTTCCGAAGTCGATGCGACGATCTCCCGCTATGATGGGGGATTGATCCGTATGCTGGCCGAGAGCCGCCGCGAGGCTCTGCTTCTCTTGCGCACGGTCGTGGAGGCACGACAGGCGGCGGAAGCCGCTGGCGCGATGATCGAGGTCACCGTACCGGCGGTAGAGCCAGATCCAGAGCGCGCCGAGCAGCTTCTAGGAGAAATGGCCGCACAACAGAATCGTGTCGAGACCGCGGAGCGAGAAGCGGCCTCGGCAGGGGGATTGATTCAGGCGGTGGCCCTCAGCCGTGTGGAAACGGAAAAGCTCACGCTCGCTCAACTGCAAATGGCCTATCTGCAGGCCCGTTACGGCATCGCCTTCCCGGTGACACCAACCGGTACGAATTCAGCGCCGCCCATAACCGACCCAACTGCGCCCGCTGCCTTGATCCAAGGCGACGAGGTCGCTGAGACCGCACTACCTTGGGCCGACCCGGACCACCCGGACATCGACTACAGCCTCACGCCTTTCGAGCAGGCGCATAATGAAGGGGACCGGATCGCAGGCTGGTGGGTGATCAATGAAGAGCGTGCAGCAATCGACGACAGCCCGTCGGTGGTGGCCGTCAACTACTCTGCCTATGACGCGCGCAGCTTTGGGGGTCCTACAGCCCTACTCGCGCAATGCCGTGAGGGCGTGACGTCGGTGGTGTTTATCCAAGACGATTTCTTGATGAGTGCCATCCGACGGGATTCGTTCGACATCACCTACCGGATCGACAGCAATCCTGCGCAATCTACGCGCTGGAACGAGTTGACCAATAACAAGGGGGCCGGGCTCTTCGGCTCTGGCTCGGAGGGGTTCCTGCGCGGCCTTTACGATGCTGAAGCCTTCTTCATCCGTCTCACGGACGGCAATGGCCGACGGTACGATGCAGAATTTGATCTCGCCGGAATTCAGGATGCGATCGAGGCCGTGGCTGGTGCCTGCGGGTGGTCGACGCTCGATCTCTCGCCCGACGACTACCGCGCGATCCAGACTCTCCTGAACGCCGGCGGGTTTGAAGCGGGCACCCCGGACGGGGTCTGGGGTAACGGCTCGCGGAATGCGATGCGCGCATTCCAGGAGCAAAGGGGCTTGCCAGCCTCTGGCGCGCCAGATCGCGCAACCCTCGAGGCATTGGGCGTCCAGCCCGGCGAATAGCAACCTTGCCCACACAGCCCTGGCTCAAAATCCTCCCTGTCTTGTTGCAGTGGCCAACCGGCGGCTTCACAGGGCTTTAGTGTTCACTGCAGGATGATCCGTTTATGTCTGGTCACCTTTTCTCAAAACAGGTTCGTCTTATGCGCTGTCTACTCGGCTTCCTTCTGTTCTGGTTTGCTGCCGTCCCACAGGCACATGCCGATCGGTTGACCGGCGTTGCCAGTGTCATTGATGGCGATACTCTGGAAATCCGTGGGCAACGCATCCGACTGCATGGGATTGACGCACCCGAAAGTCGGCAGCTTTGTGCCACAGCCGAGGGTCAGCGCTGGCGATGCGGGCAGCGAGCGGCGCTGTCTCTCGCCGACAGGATCGGCCGCAGGCAGGTCAGTTGCACCGTTCGCGATACCGACCGCTATGGCCGCTTCATTGCGGTCTGTCATCAAGACGGTACCGATCTGAACGCTTGGCTTGTGCGTGAAGGGTGGGCCGTGGCTTATCGCCGATACAGCCGCGACTACATCCGCGATGAGACCGAAGCCAGATCCGCACGGCGCAATATCTGGTCCGGACGCTTTGACATGCCGTGGGACTGGCGCCGCGCGCAAGGTGGCGGATGATGAAGTGCGAGGCTGTCGGCTCGCGATCTTGCCTACCACCGCAACCGCAACACGCATCATCAATGTTGCAATAGTATATTTTCGTATGTATGCTGGGTGAAGATCGTCAAGGGTCCTTGCCATGCGCTTCGAATTCAAAAATCTCCCTCTGGTGGCCTTTTTAGCTCTCGCCTTGATCGGCCCAACAGTTCCGACGCAAGCACGCGCCCAAACCTATCAGATCGATTGCGCCATCCTGCTGTGTTTGTCCGGTGGGTGGCCGGCTTCCGTGCCATGCGCACGCGCGCGGGCCGAGTTCATCCGGCGCATCACACCATGGCCGGTGGAGCCGCCGCTGCAGATTTGGCGCTGCCCCATGGGTGCGTCTTTCGATGGGCCTGCCAGGTCGCGCCCCACGGACCGGATCTTCGATGCCCTATATGGTGGTTCAGGAACCCCACCAAACTCTTCAGCCCCGCTCTTCGATCAGGCAGCCGAGGCTGGCGGAATGCTCGGGCTGAAAGGCTCCGACGCTGTCTGGGGGAACCTCGTGCGGGCTGATTACGCCCTCCAGCTCGTAGAAGACCGCGCCGATATCGATATCAGCGGGCCGGAATTCAATTTCGTGCGCTCCATCCGCGTCTTTGACGTTCGTTATGCCCGCCAGCACGAATCCGGGCGAGATGGCGACTGCAACCGCAGCGCCGTCGTTGTCCTCGGCACCTACGGGATCCAGGGCGATTTTTCTTGGAGGGCGTCGTCACCCGCAGCGCTTCCTGCTGCGCATGCCGGTCTCGAGCGGTGGGGCGAGCACTGCCCGAACATTTATCACAGATCCGTCTTCGTAGAGTGGCGTGACTATAGCGGGAATTACGGCTTCGAGCAGGTCAATTACTGACTGTTGAGGCGCCGCGACGTCGCGCAGAGCCTTGTACGAAATCAAACCTGCAACGCAGGCACACTCACACAATCGAGGGCCATAAAGGCCATATTCTACCATGTCAGTCGTTGCGACAGGGCAGCTGCATGAGAGACGCGAAGTCAATTTCGGCTTTATCCACATCGCAGAGCTCCGGGTAAATCTTTGAGACACGCTGCGGGCCATGGATGTCCCACCGGATTGCCAGAGCACCTGTGTTCCAGCGATATACCCAGCCGACAATGGTTTCTTCATCGGCTGCAATCAAATTGGCGATCGCGACGCCTTCGACCTCATTTTCGTTCACTGTTTACTGACTTCCTGCAATTTGGCGTTGCGGATAGCAGCTCAGATCCAAAGCGTTTGCTGCAACCGTGTGCCGGGCCTCGTTAAAATCGGTTACTGTTCGTCCTCGCGGTAACGAATTCACACCGGGAGAAGTCAGCTCCCGTGTTCTCGAAAGATGAAATGGCTCAAATCCGGTGGTCGGGCTCCGTGGCGGCTTCAACGATCGCCAGAACCTCGGAGGGGTCAAAGCCGATGGCGCGGGCGAGGACGACCAGTTCGACGACGTCGACCCGGCGCTGGCCGCTTTCAATGCGCGCCACGAGGGATTGATGGCACTTGAGCTTGATCGCCAAGTCCTCCTGACCGAGCCCCGCCTTGATGCGGGCGTCGACCAATGCTTGGCAGAGTGCCACCTGTCCTGTGCTTCTGATTGTCTTTGCCACGCGTCACATACCTTTTGTGACGTCGCTAGCGGATGAAATCTGTTATCTAAAAAGTAGATATATGAGGGTGTTATCGGCGTCTGGTTTCCATGGGCTGCAAGTCTGATGCTCCCGAGGTTGCCCATCAATCCCCTACCAATTGTAGAAATCGGCCATAGTCCTCGCTGACTTCGCGCGCTTCCTCGAAAGCGCGGGCGCGTTCGCTGTCGAGGCAACGGAAGTAGCTCTGGATATCCTGGATGTAGTCTTCGAAATCGCCACGGATGATGTCCGCATAGTCCCGCGCCGCCTGCGAATCGCTTGGCAGGAAAGGACGGGCTGGGGCGAAGCAGGATTCCGCCAAAACCTGCCCGGGAACGCAGATTAGAAGGACTATAGCTTGCAATGGGAGCAGGCATGTCAACCTTGGGTTTCTCAAACCTGTTATCTCCTTGATCGCAGACACTGGCCGTGACTAGTGTTTGCGTGACCAAACTACAGCTAAAGCACGATATTACATCTTGCGGTTGATAGTATACTATCGTAACTCTGGGCTTCAAGTGGGAATGCCTGGGGTCGCGCCATTGGAGAAAGCGTGAGCCGGGCCATGAACTGGGACATCGAAGCACCAAATGTGGTTACGGAAGCCAGGTTCCGCGAGCTCGTGGAAAGCGGCTATAGCGCAGAAATCCTGTGCCAGGAGTCGGCACATAAGAAAGGCCCCAGCTATTACGGGGTCTGGATCATGCGCGTTGTCTCTGATGATGGCGTGGAAAAGCTTCTCGTCACCGCCCGCACGCGGACGACCTACAACGATATCAAGATCCGCGAGTTCAAGACGATCTCCGGCGTGGTGTCTTTCTTCATTGGCCTTGGTTTTGCGCATGTCGACCTGCCGCTTGAAGCGGGGACAAGCCGGACCCACAAACTTGCGCCGTCAGACAAAGCCCTATCAGACAAGGGCGCTGACAACTAACCTCGTCTGCCTCTGGCTGGTCGCAGCACCTGCCTCAGCGCAAATGGTGCTGGTCATGGAGAGCGACGGCTCCCTGATCCCGTCCCGCTCCCAAAGCAGCTTTGCTCGAAACTACAATGACGGGATTGGTCAGGGTTCGGCCTCCGATGGGATCGCGATCTTCGGCGAGGTAGAGGCCGAGCAAGAGGGCGTCCAAGTCGCGGCCCTTGCCCGCCCGACTCCCCTGCCCCGCGCCGATGTCCTCTCCGGGATTCAGACCACGGCCTTGCGCTATGCCGGCCATCCCGGCCTGCGTCGCGCGGGGCTTTCCGTGAGGGATTGGCTGGCTCTCTATCGAGCCAATATCGAGGTGGAGAGCGCCTATCGACAGGACGCGGTCTCGAGCGCGGGTGCCATTGGCCTTGGTCAATTGATGCCAGCGACGGCGCGTGATCTGGGCGTCGACCCGCGTGATCCGCTGCAGAACCTCGACGGCTCCGCCCGCTACCTCGCGATGATGCTGGAGACGTTCGGCGATCCGCATCTGGCGCTGGCGGCCTACAACGCGGGGCCGGACGTCGTGCGCCAGTATGGCGGCGTTCCCCCCTACCGAGAAACCCAGAACCACGTGGCCCGCGTCATGGCCGTCGTGGCCCGATTGGAAGGATCAAATTCATGATGTCCCAACCTTTTTGGAAATCATTCCTCAAAACACTTATCGGCAATGTCACGAGAGCGCGCAGCGCGGCAGTGCATTGGCGATACCGCCTTTTCCAAACAAGTTGGATTTCAAACCTCTTTGTCGCCTCGCTGGCGCTATTCCTGCTGATTGCCGAACCCGCCCTCGCCCAGAGCATTGATCTCTCCCCGATCCAGAGCCTGTTACAGGGCATCGTCGATGCGCTGACCGGCCCACTTGGCGTTGTCATCGCGACGCTTGCCGTTCTCGGGGTCTTTCTCAGCTGGTTCTTCAACATCATCGATCTGCGCCAAGCGCTTTGGGTCCTCGTGGGCATCGCCGGTGTTGCGGCCGCCCCCACCATCGTTGCCGCGGTTTTTGCCGGTGGCTGAGCGCGCGCCTCTCTTTCTCGGCCTCGTGCGCCCGCCCAAGCTTCTGGGCCTGCCCATCATGTACGCGATGGTCTGGCTCTTCGGTTCGGTGCTCTTGTTCGTCTGGGTCCAGAACATCGCGGTGCTGGGTTTCGCCGCCCTTCTTTATCCGGTGCTTTGGAAGGCCGCGGATTGGGACCCGCGTTTCATCGACGTGATGATGACGGCCCTGCAAGAGACACCGCCCACGCGCAACAGGTCCATCCATGGCGGGGACAGCTATGCCCCGTGATGACGCCCGTGATGCTGCGCTCGATGCCCGCACAATGACGCCAGACTGGTATGCGCGCGAGACCCGCCTCGCGCATATGCTGCCCTATGTGAGCCTCGTTGACGACCAAACCGTGCGGACCCGGGTGAACGAACTCTTCCGCTGCATCCGGCTCGAGGGGATCAACAGCTACACGACGGACGATGCCTATCTCGACAAGGTGACGGCGCTTTTTGCCCGCATCGTCGCGCAACTTGGGCCGGAATTCAGCTATTACGTCCACAAGGTCTCCAAGGCCATCAAACCTGATCTCGACCCCATCCGTGAGGACAGCTTCGCGGGCGAGGTGGACCAGCGCTGGCGCGCGAAACTCGAGACCAGCGGGCTCCGCGACAAAACACTGACGCTCACCGTCATTCACCGCCCACCCCCGAAAAGCCTCCTGCCGTTCCTGAGCCGCAGCGCGCCGGACCGACTGAAGGAGGAGACCCGCAAACGCCTGCAGCGCCTCGGTGAGGCCGTGAACGTCTTCCTCTCGGGCCTCACCGAGCTAAAGCCGCGCCTGCTGTCGGCTGCATCGGGGGAATTGGTGGGGTTTTTGGGCGCGCTGAACACGGGGCAAGAGCTGCCGCTCTACCCGGCCAACACCTACGGCTTTCTGTCCTTCAACGTCGCCAATACCCGCGTGACGTTTCACGGAGACCATTTCGAGCTCTCCGAAGGCGTCGTGGGGCATCGCTACGGCAAGAGTTTCACCATCGGGGAATACTCGGAAGGCACCTCCTGCACCATGTTCGACATGCTGAACCTGCCGGTCGACATGATCGTCACCCACTCCTTCACACCGATCAATTCGAACCTCATGGCGGGCCGTATCAAGCGGCAAAAGCGCCAGATGCAGGCCAGCCAGGACGCGGCCCTATCGCTCCTGGAAGCCCTCGACATTGCCGCCGATGATCTCGAGGCCAAGCGCCAAAGCTTCGGCGAACACCATATGGTCGTGACGCTCTTCTGCGAAACGCTCGAAGAACTGCAAACCCTCAGCGCCGAGATCGTGAACGCCGCCGCAACCGAAGGCGTGAAGATGATTGGCGAGCGGGTCGCGGCCAAGGCGCATTACCTCAGCCAGCACACCGGCAACCAGCCCAAGCGCGTCCGCGCCAGCGCCGTCACCAACCGCAACTTCGCGGATTTTGCGGCCTTCCACCGAACGCAGCTCGGCAAACCCGCCGTGAAAACACCCTGGGGCAAGGTAATCACCTATCTGCCCACGCCGGAGCAGAGCGCCTATCGGTTTTCCTATCACGAGCAAGGCTCGCCCGACAAAGAACCCACCAGCGGCCATACCCTGATCATGGGACGACCCGGGTCGGGCAAATCGGTGCTGTCCGCCTTCCTGATGACCCAGGCCCGTCGCGCAGGGGCGCGGATCTTCGTCTTCGATTACCGTCTTGGCATGGAGATGGCGGTGCGCGCCAATGGCGGGCGCTACGCCTCCCTGAACGCCGGCCAGCCCACGGGTCTCAACCCGCTCTGGACAGAGACCGATGCGCGCGGCACCGCCTGGCTCTCGGATTGGCTCACAACCCTGCTCTACCGCGCCGACAAGCCCCTGACCCCGGCGCAGACCAACCGCATCCAGGAGGTCGTGCGCCAGAATGCCCAGGCCACCAATCCGGCCCTGCGGAACTGGCGGGATTTCGCGTCGCTTTTTGTGTCCACCGATGATGGCGGCGATCTGCACCAGCGCCTGCTCGAGTGGTCTGAGGACGGCCGCTATGGCTGGATCTTCGGCCAGAGCCTCGAGGACACGTTCTCGCTCAAGGGCGATGTGGTGGGTTTCGATCTGACCGGCATTCTCGACAGCGAGGCCGACAAAGAACGGATGGCGGTCCTTTCCTATCTCTTCCGCCGGGTCGAGCGCGAGATCGAGGATCGCCGCCCCACCATCATCGTGATCGACGAGGCCTGGAAGGCGCTCGACAACGCATATTTCGCCGAACGGTTGTCGAACTGGCTGGTGACCGCGCGCAAGCAGAACACCGTCGCGGTGATGATGACGCAATACGCAAGCCAGCTCGAGCGCACCCGGACCGGCAAGACCATCGTCGAAGCCGTTCCGACGCAGATCCTGCTGCCCAATATCCGCGCGCAGCCTGCGGATTACGCCATGCTGAATCTCACGGAGAAGGAGCTCGACGTCCTTCTCAACACGGGCAGCAACAGCCGCTTGGCGCTGATCCGCGACGATCAGGGCTCAATCGTCGTCGATGCCGATTTGAGCGCTCTTGGACCCAATCTCACGATCCTTGGCGGCATGGAAAAGGGCGAAGCGCTTGTCGGTGCCGATTACCGCGACCGCCCAGACTTTTGGAGGCTTTCATGATCCGTATTCTTGTCGCTTTGGCTGCGCTCGGCGCGCTGGCCTCCTGCACCCAGTACCGGGAGCCGCAGGCGAACTGCTTCACATTCCTTGCGTCCACGGCACCCGTCGCGCCTGATTGCACCTTCACGCCTCTCGATGCGCCGGAGGGCGACATTGAAGTCTAGCCTGCCTCATATCCTAGCGCTTTGCCTGCTGCCCGGTCTCGGCATCGCCCAAGGCGTGCCGACCAATGACAGTGGGCTGACCGCGCGTGACATCGTCGAGACCGGCGATCGCGAGGCAGACTTGGCTGTTCAGGCCGACAAGCTTGCAGTGCGCGAACTCATCGCCGAGATCGAACGGGAGCAGCTGGAAACCCTCCGACGCATCCTCGATGCCCAGACCAGCTTCGGCGGTCAGGGCCTGCCCGCCATGGTCTCGGGGCTGGAAAGCGGCAGCGGCGATCCCGACCGCGCCGTGGAAGCCGTCTATGGCACGGGCGAGATCGATCCCAATCCCGGCGGTGAACAGATGTTTGGGGATGCGTCTGAGACCATCGAGCAGCTCATCATCCGCGTGGCTCAGGAGACCAGTGGCTTTGCGGGTGTTGGCCGCGCGGGTCTTTCCCCCGTCCAATGGCGCGCGCTGCTGCAAGCGCTGATCTGGCAGGAGAGCCGGTTTACGATTGGGGCACGGTCTCCCGTCGGCGCCTATGGTCTCACCCAGATCATGCCCGGTACGGCCAGCGATCTCGGCATCAACCCGGAATATTACGACAGCCCCTATCTGCAGGTGCATGGCGGCGCGCGCTATCTCGCGACCCAGCTCAACACCTTCGACGGCAATATCATCAATGCGCTCGCGGCCTATAACGCGGGACCCGGCCGGGTTTTCGAGTATGGCGGCGTGCCACCCTTTGCCGAAACCCAGCATTACGTTCAGGTCATTCCCGAACGCTACAATCTCTACCTGAGCCGTATCGGCGGGATCGAAGCGCTCGGCACGATCGACCCCGCGCTTTTGGCCAATGCCAACCTCTCGATCACCGGGCACGGCGCGGCCTTTTATGGCAGCAACTCACCAGCCGCGATCCGCCAAGCTGCCCTGCGCATTTCCGACATCGTCGAGCGGATTTCCGAGACGGAAGACGTGCAGGAAAGCATCGCACTCAACACCTATGCCCGCGCCGAACTCGTGCGCCTCGTCGCTGCCCGCATCCGGCTTCAGGCGGCACGCACGCGCGTCCTTTCTGCCGAGGAGCTGGCCCAGGCCAGCGCCCGCATGGCCGAAGGCGCGTTCATGGATTTTACGATCAGGGAGATTGAATGATGGGACCTCTGCTCTTGAGGACAGCTTTGGCCACGACACTTGGGGTTGGTCTGCATCTTGGCGCCCTATCCCCTGTCGCAGCACAAGGCGTGCCCGTCGTCGATACCCAGAACATCGCGCAAAACATCCAGCAGCTGCGGCAGATGATCGAAGACGAGATCCTGCAAAACGAGCAGCTGACGCAGCTCCGCGAACAGCTTGCCACACTCACGGATCAACTCGCGGAGCTGCAAAGAACCTACGAGGCCCTCACCCGCCTCGCCGAGCTTCCCGAAATCATCCGGACGGAAATGGAAGACGAGTTGAACGGTCTGCTCGACCAAGAGTTCGGGGACATCCTCGCCACGATTGAGGCGATCAAGACTGGGGATTTCTCCGGCCTGTCCGGTTCTGGCGCGGGGGAGATCGAAACCCAGATGGATCGGGTGCTGGCCGATCTCGGATTTGACGATGACACCCTCTCGGACATGGCCACGAGCGGCAATCCCGGGGCCAACCGCGTGGCGACGCAGGCAACAACCGGTGCCCTTGTCTCGGCGGCGGCCCAGAACAGCTATGAGGACGCCGGCCAATCGCTCGAGCGGGTAGACCGCCTTGTCGGGCTCATCGACGACATGGACGAACTCAAGGAAAGTATCGATCTCAACACGCGCGTGACTGCGGAGCTCGCCATTGCACTGGTCGCCATGTGGCAACTCGAAGCCATCCAGACCGTGGGCGATGGCACCGGCGGCGTGATCGATGCCGCCACCATCGCCGAAGAACAGCGCTTCATGGATTTCACCTTGCCGGACCTGCGGGCCGAGTAATCGCGGGGGCATGAATGGTGGCGACTGAACAAGAAATCATCGAGGAAGAACTGGTCTATGGTGCCCTGCGCCGCGAACGGCTCTGGCAACGCCTTGGCCTGATGGGCCTTGTCTTCGGTATCATCGGCTGTCTGAGTGCCGCGGCTGTCTCGATCCTCGATGTCGACCCGCCCCCCGTCGTTGTCCCCTATGATCCCGCCACCGGCTTTGCACTCCCCGAAGCCTCGGTGGGCGCCTCCTCGGTGACCGCCAACCAGGCGATCATCGAGGCGGAGGTGTTCCGCTATGTGACCGACCGGGAGGTCTATAACCAGCTCGACAACGATCTGCGCATCCGCAGCGTCCTGCGCCGCTCGGACGGAGCTGCCGAGAGCGGGCTGCGCCAGATCTGGAACAGCGCCAACGAGAATTACCCGCCGACGGTCTATGGCCCCAATGCTCGGCTCGACGTGGAAATCCTCAGCATCAACCGGATCGGAACCAACCGCGCGACGGTCCGCCTGCGTAAGCGCCTGACCTCCATCAACGGCACCCAGACCGGCCTCTTCACTGCGACGCTTCTCTTCGAGTTCCGCCCGGAGACCCGCCGCTCCATCGATGAGGTCTGGACCAATCCATTCGGCTTCACCGTCCTCGAATATTCCATCCGCTCCGACAGATTGGAGAACTGACGTTGTTGTTTATAAGATCGCTTATTTTTGTCATTGCCCTGTTGCCCGGCTTCGCCTCTGCCGAAGCCATCCCGCGTGGCGGTCCCAACGACAACCGGGTGCGCTTGGCTACCTACCAGGAGGGTCAGGTCTACCGCCTCAACGTGTCGCTCACCCATGTCACCACGGTCGAATTCGGGGAGGGCGAAAGCATCCGTTCGATCATCGCGGGCGACACGGAAGGCTTCGAGATCGATGGCGTGCCCGGAGGCCAGGCATTTGCAATCAAGCCCGTTGCGCGCGGTGTCCATACCAATGTGACCGTCTACACGAACAGGCGCAGCTACTATTTCAACGTCCAGGAGGTCCGCAGCCCGACCTTCTACGTCGTGCAGTTCCGCTATCCGGACGACGCTGCGCGCCCGACCCGGGCCATCGCGGCCCAAGCGCCGAACTACAATTACGGCGCCAGCGCGCGGACCGAGTTCACGCCAACGCGCATCTGGGATGACGGGACGTTCACGTATTTCGCGTTTCCAAGAAACGCGCCTGTGCCCGCGATCTTCCGCTACGCGGGCGGCCGTGAACGCACGGTCAACACGCAAACCCCTGAAGACGGCGTGATCCGTGTCAGCGGCGTAAACCGCCAATGGGTCCTGCGACTTGGCGAAGAGGTGGTCTGCATCGAGGCGATTCCGCCCGCGGAGGCCGCCTCATGAGTGATACTGGGAACACCGAGCTGGAAAAACGCCTCGCCGCCCTTGAGAAAGGCAGTGCCCGCGCCCCCACGGCGGCGCAGCGCCGGTCGCCCCTTCTCGCGCTGATCGTGGTCCTCATCATCGGCGCGGGTGGTGCCCTGCTTTTTCTCCTCTCACAGCCTGACGAAGAGGAAGCCTTGCCGACGGCCACCCCGGACGTCTTCCAAAACGAAGGGGATGGCTTTGGCGCTATCGAGACCTTGCCCCCGCCCGAGCCCGAGGTTGTGTTCGTCGGACCAGACCCCGTCGAGCCCAACGCGGAGCTTCTGGCGCAGATCACCGCGCTGCAGGCCCAGATCGAGGAGTTGCGCAACGCCCCTGAACCAGTTGTCGAGGAAGACACCGCCGCCGCAGAGGCAATTGACGCGCTGACTGCTCAGATTGCGGCGCTACAAGCCGCCTCGGAAGCAGCACAGCAACGATTCCAGGACGAACTGACGGCGCGGGATCGCAGCCTTGAGCAACTCCGCATGGATCTGGAACTGGCCCAACTCGAGGCCAGCCGACCGCAACCCGCGCCAGTGGGCCCCACGGAAGATGAGCTGCGCGCACGCGAGCAAGAGCGACTGCGCCGCGAGGAAGAAGCCCGGCGCATGGCCGAGCTGGAGCGCCGCGCCGCGGAGGAACGCGCCTTCCAGGAGCGGCGCATCGCCTCGCCCACCATCGCCTTTGGCGGCACATCCGGAGCGAATGAAACGGCTCTGACCGAACGCACTTTTGGCGAGGTGACGGATTTCGTGCTGAACGGGGCGCTGCCCTCGACGGTGACGCAGGCCGAAGTGATTGCCAATCCGTCCAACACCATCATTCAGGGCACCATGATCCAGGCCGTCATGGAAACCGCCCTCGACAGCTCCCTGCCCGGCCAGACCCGTGCCGTGGTGTCCGAGGATGTCTACAGCGTCGATGGCGCGCGCCTCTTGATCCCCCGCGGATCCCGCCTTATCGGGCGCTACCGCGCTGGCGTCGATATCGCGCAGCGGCGTGTCACCATCGCCTGGGACCGGATCATCCTGCCGGATAACCAGACCATCCAGATCAGTTCCTTTGGGGGAGACGAGCTGGGCCGCTCCGGTGTCACCGGCTTCGTGGACACGCGCTTTGCCGAGCGTTTCGGCTCGGCGGCGTTGATCTCGCTGATTTCGGCCGCGCCAAGTGCCGCCGCCTCCGAGGTCCAGGATGAGACTGCCGCCGACGTTCTCGAAGACGTTGGCGATGATCTGGCAGATGCCACGGACAGCGTCATTGGCGATTACCTCTCCATCGGACCCGTCATCTATGTCGACCAGGGGGCCCGCGTGACAGTGATGGTCGACCGCGATCTGGAGATATTCTGAGCCCATGTCGCTGAGTTATCTCGAAACCTCGCTCGACCGGATCGACGCCGCCGCCCGCGACGATGTCATCGAGATCTGCATCAACCCCGACGGGACCTGCTGGGGAGAATTCCAGGGCGATCACTTCATGCGCGCGCTGGACCAGAGGCTGACCGGCGTTCAGGTCAGGGACCTCGGCAACCAGATCGCCTCCTCCGCCAACACCACGATGAGCAAGGACCGCCCCATCGTCTCGGTATCGATCACCTACAAGGGGCGCCCGATCCGCGCACAGGTCATCACCCCGCCCGCCGTGCTCTCGGCCATGTCGATCAGCCTGCGGTTCTTCTCGAGCCTGCCGCTCGAGGGCATTGCGCTCGATTTCCTCTACGGAAAAGAGCGCAAGCTCGAAGACCTGCGCGTCGAAAAGAAGCGCGCCTTGCGCGCCGTGGTGGCCGCGGGTTTGATCGATGATGCGCTCGCCTTCTGCGTCGAGAACAAACTCAACATGATCGTCTCGGGCGGCACCTCCACCGGCAAGACCGTGGCCGCGCGCAAGATCCTCTCTCACGTACCGGCCGAGGAACGCATCGTCACCATTGAAGAAGCCGCCGAGCTGTCGCCGACCCAGCCAAATGCCGTGACCCTCATCGCCAATCGCGACGCAGAATTCCAGACCGCCGATGTGCTTCTCACTGCGACGCTGCGCATGCGCCCCGACCGGATCATCCTGGGCGAGGTGCGCGGCAAGGAGGCCATGACCTTTCTGGAAGCCATCAACACCGGCCATGGCGGCTCGATGACCACGCTGCATGCCGAAACCCCCCAACTTGCCGTGCAGCGCCTCGCGATCGCAGCACTAAAGACCGAGATCCCGATGACCTATGCCGACATGATCCAGTACATCGAGAATTCCATCGACGTGATCATCCAGGCCGGTCGCCATGACGGCAAACGCGGCATCACCGAATTCTACCTCCCCGGCGCAACCGATATTGGAACTTCCCCATGAAGACCTTTGAATACAATATCCTGTCCTTTCCCATGACCCGCAAGACCAGCCTCTCCGACATGCAGGCCAGCCTGAACGAGAAGGGCGCAGACGGGTGGGAGGTGGTGTCGATCAGCACTTCGGAATTTGCCAATATCGGGCACACCGTTTTCCTGAAGCGCGAAATTACACCCGCTGGAGCCACGGCATGAAGCAGGCGCAGCACCTCACCTTGGCCGCGCTGGCCCTAAGCCTGATGCCTACCTTCGCCGTTGCCGAGCGCAACCTAGTGCCAACCCTCGATCGCAGCTTTGACGTCTGTCCGGACCGGCCCGCCGAGCCCGTCTGGATGCAGGAGATCCCCCTGCGCCAAGCCTATCAGCGGGTTCTGGTTCAGGACATCTATCGCGCCCAAAACCTTGAGCGCATCGTCGAGACTGGCAGCTGCGATTGCGAGATCCGGTTCCCGTCCTGGGACGATGCCGAGGCGATGTTTCGCGAGGTCCACGCGAGTGACGAACGATGGGAGATGCTGCAGGCCTCGGACGCCTACAACCGCCGCGCCAACGCCGCCCGCCCTGCCGCCAAGGCCATCTGCGACGCCGCAGGTAATTGGTAAGGCAGCCCCGCGATGAGTGTCGTCACCTACTTCGTTGAAACCTCCCAAGCCTATCTCGACACCGCTGCCGAAACCCAGTTTGGTGCGGTTGCGGCAACGGTCGGCACGCTCCTGGTTTTGGGGACAACGCTGGTGGTGATTCTCGTCGGCATCAACATGATCTATCAATATCGGGCCATGGATGGGCACACGGCCTTCTGGCTCGCGGTCAAGATCGGGCTCATCGGGATATTCGCGACCAATTGGATGCAGTTCAACGCCTTCTCGTCTGCCATTCTCTATGGGATCGACAGTATCGCGGGCGCGCTCGTGGCCTCCGTCGGCGGCGGCAGTCCGGGGCCCTCTGGAACTTTCGCCGAAGAGTTTGACCGGCTAATCGCGGAACTAGGGGACTATCTCAACGCCGCTGGGTCCGAGCTGAACTGGATGGCAGGGGCCATGCTCGACATTGTCGGGGTCCTCTTGCTCTCGATCCTCGGCGGGCTGGCCGCCTTCATCCTCGTGGCATCCCGCCTGATGATCGCACTTCTGATCGGGATCGCGCCAGTGATGATCTTCCTGACGCTGTTCGAGGTCACCAAAGATTACTTCGCGCGCTGGTTATCCGCGCTGATTTCCTTCGCGCTATACCCCATAGTCGTGGCCGGTGTGTTCGCGACAATCACGGGCGTCTCCTCTGCCCTCATCGGCGAACTCGGCGACCCGGAGGGAGCCTCAAACATCGGCGTGCTCATTCCCTTCTTCATGATGGTGCTCATGGCCAAAGGGTTCATCATCGCAACACCCTTCATCGTCCGCGCGATCTCCGGCAACATCATGATGCCGGCCCTCTCCGGTGGTCTCGGCGGCGGCTACAGCTTCGCTCGCGCAGCGATGGGCAGCCAGCAAGCCTACAACCGCTATCTGATCGGCGGTGCGAGCGGCGCAGAATACGCAGCCCTCAGGGCGCGGCAGTTCTTTGGCGTGCAGCAGATGCCTGCAAGGCAAGGCATGGGGCAGACGGGTTCCGCAGGCGGCACAGGGTCTGCAGACTCGGGGTCAAAAATGCTGGCGCAGCTGGCGAGACTTGGACGGCTTGGGCGACGGTGACGACCGGGAAGACCGGCCATTCGTTGTCATCCAGAGTTGCTGCGCTTGCAGTCCGTATAGCCGCCATTTTATTCGAGAAGTGCAAAGTTTTGTCCGCCTTAATCCACGGGGCCTAAGCCTAAGCAGACTGATCACATGAAGAAGCTATATCGGGTTTGCACCCTGTCATTCTCTCCAACGTACTTGAGAATTTTTCCAACCTTGCGTGACGCGGATATAGTAATTGGGTCACGGTTATCGAATTGTGTATTGTTCCAATTCATTTTGCTTAACGCTAGTATCTCCGCAGCGTTGTGAGTCACCGGCTGCGATGGGGCCTGCGACCGGATCATCAACGGCTTGGGAATGTACATGCCAGTGTAGGTCTTGAAGAAGTCCACCCCGCCCCGGCTGTACAGCACCGCACGGTCACGGTCCAAGCGCAGCAGCGTGCCGCGCAAGGGCGGAAACTGCCCGTCACGGAAAAGGCGGAGGGCGCATGGCGCTACCGACATGCAGTCCAAGTTATCGATCCGACATTCCTCTACAGCGGCGTCGAAACCCGCCATTTCTTCACGGTGAAAGGGCGACGTCTTATGCAGCACTACGCGCGCCGGATACTGCGAATGCTGGTCGTAGTAAGCCTGCATCGAGCGGGATAGCAGGTCGTGCGCGTGAGCCTCTGTCATATAAGGCCGCCGGTCGTCCGACAGCTTGGCGGCGCGTCCCCCGCGCAGGATCATGCCTTCGCCGCGCTCGTCGAACATCTGTGCCGTGCTGGTTTCCAGATACTCGCCGCGTTGCGACTCGTGGAAGCTGATCCCCACGAAGCAGGAGCGCATCTGCCGGGAATCCCGCGCAAGACGCCAAGGCAAGCCGCCCGCCTTGTAATACAGCGCCGTGAACAAGTTCCATGCGCGAGTTGCGTCCTCCTGCACCTCGCGAAAACTGTCAATCTTCGTTTTTCTAGGTATCTTGATTGTCGGGTCGTACAGCGTGGGCCAGAAGATCTGGATGGGTATGCCGAATTCCATCGCGGCGATCTTGAGCCGTGCTCTGAAGTCCACACCGGACGGTGCAGCCGCTCCCTCTAACACGTCATCGTCGTCAGCGGTCACGTTCACCGCAGCGATTACGTCTAGCGGCAAGCCGATCAACACCACGTCTGGCTGAGTGTTCCCCTCGGCCAACGCCCGCAACTCCGCAATAAACAGGTCGGCGTAGCGGTCTGCGAGGTCCAGTGGATTGGTGTTTTTCAGTTTGTTCAGTGCCCGCGCCGGTATTGTGCGGGTGTCCTGCTCGTCGCATGTGAAGGGCACGCGGAATGGGCCGTCAGCCGTGCAACCGGGGAACGGCGGGTACAGGTTGGTTAGTCGGGTGTCGGCCTTGCCATCGATGCCAATGGCGCAGCGCGCGAACCAGCCCTGAGTGCCCTCCACCGTCTCTGTGTCGCCTATCAGGCCGACACGAACGGCTGAGGGGGCACCGGTCTGTCCTGCGTCCAGAGGGCCGTAGTCCATCAAGCCGAACCGAATGTCGATGTGGCGATGTGCCTGCCCGAACTCCAACTCCGGTTCGGGCAGATGGGACAGCTTCATCAAAGTAGCAGGCCCTCCGTGTCTGGCGGGGTGGCGCGCACCGGCTTCCAAAGGTCGTCGAGCACTCCGAAGTCCGCCACCAGCCTCTCGGCGGGATCGAGTGTCAGATACGGATACGCCTGCCGAAACATATCCTCTTGTACATCCGCGCATAGGTAGGCTCGCCACATGCCAAATTGGCCACGAACATCGGGATTCCACTCCATGCGCTTAATTTTTGACAGGTGTTCGCCGCCGAACTTGTCCCTCTGCCTGCCGTCCCAAGTGAAGTGGTAGGTCGGCGTAATTTGCACGAACCACTCGTCTCCTATGCGAATGAACTGCCAACTGAATGCCGAGTGCCGCCAGAAACCCTTGTACTGCTTTGCGACAAAGCGGTCGGCGTTTTTCTTTTCTGCAAAGTAAGTGATCTTACGATCCCGCCTGCCGGGGTTTGGGCGAAAATACAGCGTGTAGTGGTCGCGGTCATAGCTCATATCGCGGCGCACCATCTCCTTCATGGCACGGTTAAGCAGGTCCACAAAATCTCGTTCCCTGTCCGGGTCGTCCGAGAGTGCCCATTCCGCAACGTCAAACTCTTCCATCGCGCCTGTGTCACACGCTTCGCGCCACGGTGGCTCGTCCAGATTGCGGAAGGACAGGACGGCCCCGCCGCGAAGGATGGCTTCGCCGGGCGGATAAGGATCGTGTTCCTTCACCCTTCGCCAGAACTCGGCCACACTCTTGGCGTCGGTCGGCGCCCAGTAAAGCGTCGTCGCCATAGCCGATACGCGTAGAAGATTGGTCGTCAATTCTTCGGTTCGACGTGGGGCCGAGTAGTAGCTGCCCGGGCGTGCAGTCGCAGCCACTTCGCGTACCGCTCGCGCAGCGTCAGCGGTGAACAGGTCGGCCGACTTGTCGAACTGCACCTTACGGCTGGCTCTGTTCTGCGGCTCACTGAACCACGTGCGAACATCCTTCCAATAGGCCCGGTCTGCGGTCAGATCGACCACGATCAGAACCACGGGCGCGGTACCGAAGGTCCAATAGTCGATGTCGCGCTCGTCGCAGGGCCAGTAAAACGCGCCGTCGCTGTCCCCTGGCAACCGATTGCCTGTTGCCTTGCTCTGAAATTGGACAATCTGGTTGGCAACCTCACCCGTTTGCGGGTCGCGGATTTCAATGGAACCATCGATACCAGCTTCGACCCCACCGGACTCGTAGAACAGGTACTCCATCGCGGCCACAACCTTGCGGATGTGCGCTATCCCTTGTTCACCTTTTATCCCCGACGCATGGATTTTCTTGACCAAGACACAGCACCACTAGTTCTTGTTGTTGCTAGACAGATGAGCACCATAGGCTGTGATCCCCACAATTTCAATCTCATCAGTCGGCCATCGTCAAATCAAGGCCACACCAAGAGCGCGCACATGGTTGCTGCAACCCACTGATATTCATTCTATTTCGAGTTGAATGTTACAAACTAATGCGTACGATGCTCTTACGAGGTTTCCCCTCGCAAACGCGCTGTCGTAACTGCGGCGTAAGAGCAAATGTCTGCACAAGAATCGTGCGCCCCACATGAGCTTCGTGCACATGGGGTGATTGGAGGGGGAGCCTCGTGCCTAGCGCATTCTATTTATTCGGCGGCACGAGTCGAACAATAATCCCGGCTGAACTGTCATCAACGGGTGAGCTTCTCAAGCACCTCGGCGTTTCCCCAGCGGAGCTGAAGAAGATCTGGTGGTTTCGCCACCGAATGTATTCTCACTTCAACATCTCAAAGAGGTCTGGGAAAGTTCGAGTAATCAGTGCCCCTGATTATCGCTTGAAAATGCTGCAACAGAAGATCGCTCTTATCCTTTCTGGATTATACAATCCCCGTAATCCTGTTCATGGGTTTGTCCCTGATAGGTCCGTAAGGTCAAATGCCGAAGCGCATTTGCGCCGCCGGTTCATCCTTAACGTTGACATAAAAAACTTTTTCCTGGCAATCACAGAGGCGCGCGTGCGAGGTTTGCTTGAGAGCATCGGCATCGATACCGACGTGGCGGAAACTATTGCCCGAATTTGCACGAATAATGGTTGCCTACCGCAGGGAGCTCCCTCTAGCCCGGTAATCTCCAACATGATCTGCTTCCGGCTTGATAAGTCCTTGATGGTTTTCTCCAAAGAACATCGGTTGCTCTATACACGATACGCTGACGATATCACGCTTTCGAGTTTTCAGCCTCCGACGGCTCTGTTCGAAGGCGACCGCCCCGATTCCGGTAAATTGCATTCCGAAAAGTTGTCAGGCGAACTTCTTTCGATACTCGGAAACAACGGGTTTGATTTGAATCCTGAGAAGATTCACTACGCCGACAAGAACTCGCGCAGGATGGTGACTGGGATCAAGATCAATGAAGGTCTCAACGTGGACCGAAGGTATGTCAGAAACATTCGTTCAGCATTGTTCAAGGTTGAAAGCACCGGTGTGGTCGCGACTCAGGCCGAACTAACGGCGCGGTTTGGTAGGCCCTGCAAAATACAGGCGCACATCCAGGGCAAGATTTCCTGGGTCGGCTTTGTAAAGGGGCAGTCTGATCCAGTTTTTCGCGGCTTAGCCAAGCGCTACAATGCCTGCTTTCCAGCAAATCCGGTAAAAGTCCAGCCAAACCAAGCTGAAATTCTGGACCGTGCGGTATGGGTATTGGAAACCGAAAATGATACCGGAACGGCCTTCTTCCTTAAGGGCGTTGGGCTTGTCACCGCGGCACACTGCGTCAATGGCGCATCCAGCATTGAAGTCTTTCATCCTGCAAAGACAGCAAACACCTTCAAGGTGGATGTCAAGCACATATGCACGCATCGGGACTTGGCGCTAATCAGCCACTCGATCCCTACGACAGACTATTTTGAACTTGAGGATTTCGCTGGTTTACCTGTCACGGGTGCCGACACTATCGCGGCGGGTTTCCCATCTTATGGACCGGGCGACCGGCTTAACATAAGACCCGGAACAGTTAGCAGCTTGGCCGTCAAACACGCGGTCAATCTGATCGAAGTGACCCAGAAACTAAGCCAAGGGATGTCTGGCGGGCCCTTGTTGACGCAAGACCACGCTGTAATGGGTGTAATTCACAAAGGCGGTCCAGACGAACCAAGGGACTTTGCCGTCACGCTCACCGAGTTAAAAAAATGGGTGAAAACGCTTCCCTGAAGGGATGGTTTTCAGTCATTTTCGAAGAATTGTTTACTCCCGCAGAGAGCTTCCGCTCCCCATCCAGCCCGACAGGCAAGCAATCCCCGCCACCCTATCGAGCAACTAGCTTTTCGCCATCCCCCTCCCGCAGCATCGCTTCCATTTCATCCAATCCATCGACAGCAGAGCGCATCTGCGCCTCATCATCCACGCCCACTGTCTCGGCATCCGCAACCTGGCCACCAAAATCCATTTCCATCTGTCGCTGTTCCTCGGCGATTACGGCTTGAACGACAGGCGCAGTCTTCTTTGGGGCGACATCGGTTTGCCCTGACGATTGGCCATCAGCAGCCTGGCGTGCGGCCTCAACGTCGGCGTCGGGTCCGCCTGCTCCGTCCGAAGGCGGCGTCATCGGCATGGCGCGCACACTCAGCGGCAGGTTCCCCTGCGGCCCCCCTCCCCCCGGCTTCGGAAACGGCAACTCCCCCGTCTGCGCCCCGTGGATAGCCTTGAACAACCGATCGTCAAAATATTGGATCCGCTTCGCACGGACCGGCATTTGCGCGTCGATGACCATGACGATCTCATCGAGCGGCAGGCGGCGCGCCTCATCCTCGGGCAGGAGAGAGCTTTCTTCGGTCCGGGTGGACTGGCTACGGCCCTCGAAGGGGTTCTTGCCGATGGACTGGGATCGCGTGATGACGGTCTTTGTTGTCTTGCCGACCGCCTTGCTCAGCTCTTCGACGGTTTTTTCATCTGAAGGCGTCAGGTAGAGCTTCACGCCGGCATTGCCCTGCAGCGCCCGGCGGGTGTTTTCGCCGTAGATTTCATCGAGGGCGGGGATGGTTTGTGTCACGACGGCCAGGTGGCCGCGATAGGTCCGCAGGGTCTCGATGCTCTCGATTACGATGGGCATCTTGCCCAAGCGATTGAACTCGTCGAGCATGATCATCACTGGCCACGGCTCATCCGGCCCGGGATCCTTTTCCTGCATGGCGGAGAGGAGATCGGAGAAAAACAGCCGGATCAGCGGCGCGAGCGGCTTCACCATCAGCGGCTGGACCACGAGATAGACCGAAAAGGGTTTCTTGCGGATCGTGCGGAAATCAAAGTCCGAGACTGCCGTCGCCTCATCGATGGCCGGGTTCTGCCATTGATCGAGCCCCGAGGTCATCAGGAGCGAGACGTATGAGGTCAGCGTATCGTTGTTGGTCGACGCCAGCCGCGTGAAGATCAGCTTGGCCGCTCTGTTGTCGACCTCGTGGCCGCGCGCGAAGTATTCCTTCTGCTTGTTCCCGCCGGAGGCCGCGATGCGGTAGATTTCTCCTAAGGTCGGGCGCTTGCGCTGGAAGGCCAAGAGCCCTGCCGCCACGAAGAGATCGATCCCGCCCTTGAGGAGGCCCTGCACCCGGTCATTGTCACTCTGCAGGAAGAGCGTCGCCAGGAGCTGCAATTCCATCTGCTGGCGCGCGGGATCTTTCAGCTCAAAGATGCGCAGGAGCGGGTTGTAGCGATGCGTGCGCTTGCCCTCCCAATCGGTTGGGGCAAAGCGATAGACCTTGTCGCCCTGGGCTGCGCGGTGCCGGGCCGTGGCCTCGAAGCACTCGCCCTTCACATCGAGCGTCACGGCGGAGCCTTGCCAGGTCAGCAGGTTCGGAATGACAAAGCCCGTGGTCTTGCCGCGGCCCGTGGGCGCCACGATCAGCGCATGCGGGAAAACCTTCGAGCAAATGTAATTGGCGCGGGAGCCCGGCGGCCCCAGCTTGCCGAGGATGAACCCGGTGCCGGGCGCCCCGAAGAACCCGTTGGCCTTCATCTCGCGCGCGGTCTGCCAATGGGTCTGGCCAAAGCGTGTCAGGGCGGACCCTGAGAGGGCGAGGCTCAGCATTAGCCCGGCGGCGGCGAAGCTGCAGATGATCAGGTGAACAAGTTGCGCGTCCTCCGGGCGGCGATCGAGGATCGCCATGTAGTTCTGCGCGATATAAGCAAAGTCGATCTCGGCCCCAAACCCAAGATCCTGGTAGGTCAGCACCGCCGAGGCGATGGTATAGCCCATGGCGGCGGTCACCAGCGTTACCAACAAGACACCGGTCGCGATCCGCGCTTTTCCCATGGAGGCGCTCAATGGACCTGACCCCGCTCGGTCTCGCCATCCACGTCTGTCGTGCGGTGTTTTTCATATTCGGTATCGGCAAGATCATCGACCACCTGGCGCAAGGCCTCCGTGTTGGCCGTCGCTGCATCCGATTGCAGGTAGACCTTGGCGACATAGAGCCGGTCGAGACGGTCCTCGAGAACCTTTTCCAGCGCATCGGCATCGCCGGATGTGAGCCTCTCAAGTTGACGGTCATCCAGCACCCGCGCGATCTCGCCCCGGAAAGCGTCCCGCTCCGCCTCGGTCTCGAAGGGCGCGGACAACTCCCCCGCCCGCTCATGCTCCAGAACACGCGTAATTTCGTCTGCAAGGCGGTCGGTACGGGCAGACTGCGGCGCAGTTTCACCGCGGGCTGCGAGGAGTGCGTCGCGCGTGCCAGACCCGAGCCCGTCGCGCATCTCGGTTTCGCGGCGGACCTGATTGATGACCTCCGTGTCCCGGATCTCGACGACGGCCGCGTAGGTCGCGCCGAGCCCGCGGGCGAGGTGGGACGGCATGTCCGGATAGCGCGCTCGTAAGTCATCCGTGACAGCATCTGCAACCGGCATGCGGAGGTCGCGTCCCTCCGTGATGCGGTCGACCTCGCGGGTGATCTCGCTGGCGCGGGCCGCATCGGTGATGGTCTCTCTATAGGGCTCAGACCGGTCGATCACATCGCCGGGGCGTGCGAGCAGATCTGGGTGTGCCTCGAGATACGCGCGCTGCTCCGTCTCGATCCGGCGCTCCGCCCGCGAGACAACCTCAGGGTCCCGGTCCTCGATCTGCTGCGCAGTCAGGCCGTCTGCGCGCATCTCCTGACGGATTGTCCCTTCCATCGCCCGGACCGCGTCCCGGTGATAATGGAACCGCTCGCTGACCGGTTCCGCTTCCATGACGCCATCCCGGCGCAGCACGTTCTCCCGCTCCAAGAGCGTGCCAAGTTCGACATGCACATCGTTGAGAATGTCGCGCGCCTGTTCCAGATCAGCGCGGCGTTCGAGGTTCAGATCGCGCGCCTCGGCCACTTTGGAGAGATCATTGGCGATCCATTGATGCTCGAGCGCTGCATTTGAGGCGCCCGTCTCGATCCGGGCCACCACTTCCGATGTGCTGATCCCGGTGCCCCGTAGTGCCGCGTCAATGCGCGATCTCAGATCGGGCTCTGCCAGACGCTCGCGCTGGCTGGCGTCGATATTGGCTTCGGAATAGATCCCGCCCTCCGAGGGGGTCTCTGACAGCGTGGATGATCGCAAACCGAGAGGCTGCATGTGCTGGACCTGCGTCTGGATCTCGATGAGGCGTTTTTCCAGCACGGGACGTTCCGCATCAGACTTCTCGGCGATCATGCCCTGCACCCGCGCGAGCTTTTCCGCATAGAGGCTTCTCAGATCCTCAAAACTCTGATCCTCGGCCATATACACATCTCCTGTTCGGTCCACCTGCCCGCCGCGCGCCCGCACCTCGCCCGCGCGAAAGAGGGCTGCGGCAATATCCTCGCGGGCCTCGCGCGAAGCCTCCGCGGCAAGCGAATGGTAGACGGTTCTGGTGTTGGCGATCTCCGCCAGCGTCCGGGTCAAGTCGGCCCCCACGCGTTCGCGCTCGCGGGGCGCGCGACCCTCTTCTTTCGCCGCATAAACCTCGCGGGTAGCGGCCGGGTAATGCATGACGCCGCGCTCCACCCGCCGCGTGGCTTCCAGGCGCACACCATACTTTTCCGCCTCCTCGACCATGGCGAGGCGGAAGTCGTCATAGTTGAAGCGATGGTTGCGCCCCAGAAAGAAGAACTCGCCTTCTTGCGAGCGGCGGTTCAGCACCAGATGCGCATGAGGATGATCGCGGTCCTCATGCACAGCGATGATGTAGTCGAAATGCCCCTCATCAGTCTGGAAGAACCGCTCGGCCACATCCGTCGCAATGTCGCGCACATCCTCTCCCCGCGTGCCGATGGGGAAGGACATGAGCATATGGGTGGTCTGTCCCAGCTTGGGCTTGAAGCCCGCATCCCACCGTTTGGCAAAGCGCTCGGTCAGGTCCTTGATGTCACCCACCTCGAGCTTCGCTTTGCCATCCAGGAACCCGCTACTGTCCACGATATGGGTGGACTTGGTGGTAAGGTAATCGAGCTGGTTTGCGAGCTGCGATTTGGTATGCGTGCCCCCGCCCCGGATTGCCTTGAAGACCGCTGGCCGATGCCCTGCTGCCGCGCGTACAAGCTGGCTCTGCTTGGCGACATGCAGCCCCTGCATCGAGCCCCGGACGCGGCTCCAGCCATCCCGGAAGACCTCGCCCGTGACGGCATGGACGGCATCATTCAGCCGCATGGGCAAACTCCCTCAGCGCGGCCGTGGCCTGCAGCTTCATCGCGTCCCGACGGCGGCGCAGGAGCAGATCGATCTCGTCAGCAGAATCCAGGATGAACCGCGCCAGCCCGCGCATCTGCGCGAGGCGCAATTCGGTGAACTCGGCACTCGTGCCCCCCACGGCCCCCTGCCCCCGCCGGTTGGCCTGCGTCATCTGCTTGGCGATTTGCGCGACCCCATTGCCGACCTCGTGCAGCGAGGCGCGGTAGCGCGCCATCTCTGCTACCATCTGCGCGTCCGGGACAAACACGCCGCCTGCCGCCTGAATGAGCCGCCGCAGCCCCTCGGCCCGGCTCTCGATCCCGGCTTCGGCCAACACCTCGTCGAGCGCCGCAAGCTCCGCAGCCGTAACCTTCACACTGACCGCTAAGACCGGAATTGCGGCATCCGTCTGGCGCTCGGCATCGGCTTTGAGCGTGTACTGGATCGCCCGCACCGACACGCCAAACCGTTCCGCCAGCATTGAAGTGGAAACGCCTTCTGCGGCTTCGCGAACGATCTCCAGGCGGTCTGCATCTGTGAGACGTTTTGAGCGCGACATGCGAAGAAAGACCCCCTATTTCCTGCCACCTTCCACCAAGGCTGCCCCCACCTTACGATAATATACTAAGCTGTCAATTATATACTTACGTCGCATTCAGGCTCAGGCAGCCTTGGTGTCCGCTTCACGCCGCGGCCCGCAGGGACGCGGCTCTGCCGCCCTCACCACCAGCACAGCCTCCAGCTTCAAAGGCCCCTTCTCCAGCACCACCCGAGGGTCTGGACGAACACGCATGTGTTCGGACGGAACCGCGGGCGGGCGCAAACCCCACCGACAGGGCGGACAGTCAGGGTCAAGGCGGGCCAGATTTGGCTTGCCAAATCTCTGCCGCAAAAACCGGGAGGCCCTGGCCGATAGGTTTTTGTGGATGGCCCCCTTGAGGCTGACTGGCCGGTCTGTCGCGGCCTGATCATTTCGGGGGGAGTGCGTCCGTTGAACGCGCAGCGGCCGACGGCTTCGTGAAGTCGCCTCGGGCGATCTGACCGCCGGACGCGGCATCCCTGGAACAGGGATCGGGCCGCCCCAAGATCGTCCTGGGGCAGCCCATCCTCGTCAGAGGATTCAGTCCTGGGGATCTTTCGCGCTCGGCGGGAACATCACCAGCTCCGAGACCGCGACCGGGAAGTCGAGCTTGAGGCTGAAGAACTCCGAGCCGTCCCCGTTGCGGGTGTTGCGGAACATAGCGCCCACGCGCTGAAAACGGGTGCGCTCCTGGCCATCGGTATCGGTGAACTTGACGGGGACGGTGGCGACGTAGTGGTTGGTCATTTGGGTCTCTCCTTGTTGCGATGGGGATCACCCGGCACGGGGGCAAGAGGGCCGGTCGCAGGCGCAAATGCGGAGGGTCCGCGGCTAGCCGTGGAAGCCGTATTTGTGCTTGCCGAAGCGTGAGCTGAGGGCACGATTGGGCCGACCCCGTGCGATCCACATCTATGAGCAAAAAGGAGAGACCCGGATGACCCTTGCTATCACGCAGCCGCCACCATCCGCGTCCGCGTCCCACCGAGCCTGGCCGGGGTGCTGACGGAGCCCGCCCGCGTGGATGCGATGTTCCGAAGCACGCCCCGAGGGACGTGCAGGTCTTCAGCCTCATGTGCGACGTCTCGACCCCTCGCGTCTTGCGCTGCTGACGATGTGCGTGATGGGCTCACCATCCCCATCCTGTACCGATGCGGATGGGCAGCACTCTGACGGACTGGGTAGAGGGATAACGGTGCTGGACGCCGCAGACTGCCGATCGCGCATGACCGATCGCACGCGCCATGAGACATGACGAAAGGGCCGCGCCAAGCGCGACCCCCTCTCTTCAATCCTGCGCAGTCTTCTTCGCCGGGTCCGCAACCCGCATGACCGTCAGGCCTTTCGCTTCCGCCTTCTGCCCGAGGTTCAGCGCGACCCCGTTGCCGCCGAAGAGTACAACCCCCGTCGCCGCGAACTTGTCATCCAGCATTTCGTCGTTGCACTTGAACGGTGCCGCCCGCCCATGCGCGGACCAGCGCGGATCGAAGCGCGCCTGTGCTATCCCGCGTGCCCGGGCCCACCGAGCCGCAATCATCTCCGCCCCGTGCTTGCCACCCTTGTGGCAGAGGAAGATCTCCTGGTTGCGGTTCTGCTTGATCCGTTCGCGAACCTTGTCGAGCGTGTTGAAGATCACATCGACATCGGTCCAGTCGGTGGCGCCTGAGACGATCAGGGGAACTCCCTCCACTTTCGACTTCTCGGCGGTCTCGCGGTCGTGCTGCTCGAGGAGCTGCCGCGCCTCGAAGACGGCGCCTGTCTCCTGCGCCCGGACGCTCGCCCGCGACCCGGCCGCCGGAATGAAGGCGTGACCCGTCTCGATCTCGTAGCATTCGGCCGCCGCCTCGCTCATCACCTCGATGGCGCTGACGATCTCTCGCAGCTGCAGAAAGCGCGCCTGCGCCTCTTCGAGCGCGGTCTCGGCGATCTCTGATCCGTCGTGGGATTTTGCCAGCGCGCCGATCTTGTCCGCGGTGCGGTCGACCTCCTTGCCGAGTGCCACCTTGCGGCGCTGCAGGATCGTCGCGAGCCCATGGGCCAGCGGTTCGATTTCTGCTTCAAGCCCGGTCCCGCGCAGCTGGCCGAGCAAAGCCTCGAAGCTCTCGCGGACGATGTGGTCGGTCAGAACGTGATCTTCCGGGATCGGCAGCTGCGCGTCCTTCTCGGTCAGTCCGAAAAGTTCGATGGTTTCGTAGGTGTTTGCGTTGTCGTAAGCCATGTCTGGTCTCCAGTGTTCGGTTCCAAGGCCACCACGTGAGTGTGGGGGCATGGCCGAATGCCTGGTTTCCGAATCTGCCCGGGTCAGGGACGGCGCAGCCGCCGGCTTGCCGGGCGCAAAAGTTTTCCGTGCGCAGCACCGGACACATGCGCGCCCTCACGCACTGGACCGCCCCGCCCCACTGGCGCCGCCCTCGCCGAAAAGTTTTGCGATCCTTGACGCGGGCTGATTTGGGGGCCATCCGGAGGATATGCTTCCGCACTCATGTGTGTGTGTTTTGACGGTAGGATTGCCCGACCCGAGCAGGCAAACGGCCCGACCGGACGCGGGAGACGGATGAAGCGGCGGGATCGTTTTGGTCTCAGGCCAAAACAGACCAGAGCGCAATCCGGCGGAGCGGCCGGGGAGGGACGTGCTCGCGAGGCGGGCAAACCGGGATGCCGGGTGCGACGCCGCGGTGAGGCCGCATGGCCGAATGCGCGACGGACCGAAGGGCCGTTCTCCCCTGCGACACGCGAAGCCGAGCAGGGGAGGCCGTAAGGCTCTGGCCACGGTTGATGTGCAGGGACTACGCTGCCGACTATAGGGATTGCTTGTCCAGGCATTCGACGTGATGGGCGGAAAGCCGACTTTCGCCAAGGCTACAAACGGTTTAGTTCGGGACTCAGTAGCTGACATTCGTTCTGGAATCGGCTGTGTACCTCAGACGCGGCCTCCCGAAGAAACAGTTTGACCATTCGTAAGCAGACCTAGCCGGGCTCAGCTATGCCGTCGAGGCTTCCACCATCAATATCATTCGTCTTGAAGAGCCTTTGCACACTCGTTGACTACATATTCGGGCACGCTCTCGAATTTGTGTGGGTTGAGCTGCATAACATATTCATTTTCAATATGATAAGACTCATTGATAAACTTCGAGATCACATCGTTCTGATGCTTGCCTTTGATGACACGGAACAACTGAATCTTCTCGTAGCCGACGTCAGTCTCGGCGAACTTCTGTTTCATTGCTGCAGCATCATTCACTTGCGCAACCAATGCATCGTATTTGAAGGCTGGTAGCATTTTTTGGATTTGCGTTTCCGCCGTGGCTTTTTCTTCCTCGCTCATGTCCCGGTTTTCCAAGGCGGTCGCAATGGTTGGGACAAGTCGGCCTTTGAACAGACTAGCCAGTAGATTGTAGGCATGGCCGACTTCGTCGATTATCTCGTAGTGCCTTCGGAGATAGATCGCTTTGACGATATCATCCGACGCGCCGTCCATGATATCAATGCAGATTTTCGCAAAGGTGCGGATGTCATCGCCAGCTATTGGGGTTTCCTTCAAAATCCCATTTCTGCAGGAAAGAAAGCTCGCGACAGGCTTCGGATCTTGAAATTTGTGAGACAGACTCTTGATTACATCGATGGCTGGTTCGATGTCATGGGTCAACATTAAGGTTGTTCGATTGCGAAGGTTACCTTTGCCCCGAAATAGTTGATGCAAAATCGCAAACTTCTTGTTTTTATCAAACGATGAGATCGGATCGTCAAGGATTACGATGTCGGGATCTTCACTTAAGACCTGGTGCATAAAGAGCACCAAGGCAAAAGCATTCTTTTCCCCGTAACTCAGGTGTTTAGTAGCCGCATCGACGAAATCCGAAAGATCATCGTGCTCTAGCTTCATCTTGTATGAGTCCGGTTCTGAGATGATTTTCACAGAATACTTGTATCCTGCCGACCTCAAAAATCCATTGATGCTGTCCTGGTTCTCTTCAATTGTCTTCTTGATCTTGGCCTTATGTTTGTTGATTTGCCCTTTCAGGCTACCAACTTGCTCGATCAAGGTGTTCAGTTGCATATTTATTGGGTCGGTTACTGCCCTTGATGGCTCCGAATCCAGTTTGTCGATCAAGCCAAGTTCAATCTTTAGGAGCGGCAATTTCTTGTCGATTTCGTCAACGTCTCGCAACGAGTAGAACGAAATATTCCTCAGCCCCTCCAGTTGTTGGATGAGCGCCTCAATGCTATTTTTTAGGTCATTCAGATAACTCATCTGAATCGCGGTAAGTTCCGTTTTGGCCTTGGTGATTTGGCTGAGATTCTCTTGGCATACGGCGCTGAAGTACGCGCCAAGGCGTTCAATGACTTCCTTAAGATTGTTGAGGTGATTGATTGCTGTGGGGTCATACTCTTTTGCAACAGCAAGAGCAGTTTCTTTCTGTTCGGGCTTCTCTAAAGATGTCGCACAGTAAGGACAGGTGTTGCCGAGGTCCAAGAACTCTTTCCCTTTGATCTGCCAGCCAATCCATTTTGATGGATTTTTGCTTGTGACAAAGGTTTCGAATGGAAGCAGAGACTCCGGAATATTATCAATTTTGTTTCCTAAACCGAATGCCTTATGGACTTTGCTGGACTTCGCTATGGAGCCGTCTTTGTTAGGCTTCCCAAAAGCATCCCTCAAATCCTTGAGGTCTTTGATCATTTGTTCGATTTCAGGCCGATCAGCGAACGCCTTCTTGATGCCTTCAAACAGTTTCTCAATTTCTAACATCGCCTGGTCGTATTCAGGCGTTTTTATGAAGATATCAAAGCTGTTCTTGACGACCTCGTCTTGCTGGAAAACGAATAAGTTCACATATTCCTCGTCAAAAACTAAGGCTGATGAAAGTGCCTCGATGCCTGAGACGCTTGGTTGGTCTGCTCCTTTCTTACCTCGCAACTTGAATGGGGCGAGCTCAGCCAGCGAACCATCTTGCCTAGCCTGACCGACGATAGCCTTGGCTATAGTGCTCTTTCCAATTCCGTTAGGACCATATTTGATGTTTAGACAGCCCTCGGTCACAAGAATGTCTGCGATGTCGATACTGTTACAGTTTTTAATTGTGACTTCCAGGTTGGCCATTGGTTTCTCCAAGCAATTCGCTGAGTATCGTAGCTGACAAAGGCAGGCCGTTAAAGCACTTGGAGACTTAGCCTAGCCACTCCCTTCAATGACCGCTTGTGGGAAGCTGCGGTGCACCCCTGGATCGTACAGTCAAAGTCCAGTATGGGCCGATTGTACTGTTTCATTCCAGATCGACGCCGCCGAGGCGCGGCGCATGGACATGCGTCCGGACAAGGACTGCAGCGACCGCGCCCGCGATAGCGCCGAAGAGATGAGCCTCCCACGAAACGCCAGGTTGGCCCGGAAGAACGCCCCAGATAATGGAGCCATAGAGGACACCGACTACCAGTGCCGCGCCCAGCGTGGTCAATGAGCGATCCACGAAGCCGCGCGCGACGAGGAAGCCGAACCAGCCGAAGACGAGCCCTGACGCACCGATATGGATGGCGGAGCTTCCGAACAGCCAGACGAGACCACCGCCGAGGCCGATCACCACGGCGTTCACAGGCAGCAAGGCCCTCGTGGTCGTGGCCATCAGCAGCCCACCCATCACCAGGATCGGCGGCGTATTGGCCATAAGATGCGCGAAGCTTCCGTGCAGCAGCGGCATTGCGATGACGCCATCCAAACCACCGGGCTGCCTGGGGATCAGGCCGAAGGCTGGGTTCAAACCGTAGCCGACGATCCAATTGACGACCTGGACCGCCCAGAGCAGCGCGACAAAGGCGGCAAGCGCCGCGGCGCGCCGAAAGAAGGCGCGCATGTGATCCCGGTTCATCATGTTGGCGACAGTAGACGTCCTCACAGCGCCTTCAACGGCTTTCGCGCGCTGCACAGGGCGCCACCTTTGGGAAAGGGTGTTTGAGGCGGCCAACCTCGGTACGGCTCAAGCCAAGAGAATCGCTTAGGTCTTACACGGTGTTCCCCGGGCGAAAGGGCTGCGGTGCACGCTCGGGGCGCTTCAGGGCTTCGGCATATTTGCGGGCATTGTCGTCAATCGTGCCGTGCCAAAGCTTCGAGACGAAGGCCCGGGCGTCTTGGACTGTCATGTCTTTCAGCGAAGAGGACAGCGCCATGAAAAGCTCATCCTCGCTGATCGCAGCGGCGCGGTGCATGGCGTCCGCGTAAAATGAAGGGTCGTTCAGGGCCTGCTCGCGCAACGGCATAAGCGCGAGGTTCTCTTCCGGGATCGCCATGAAGATCGTGTCCTGCAGGTCGGTCAGATAGGCGCGGCGCGATGTGGACACCGGCTTTCCCGCTGTCTTGGCCTCCAGATATGCCTGCATTGTCCTGTCGAGCTTTGCCCTTGCATGGGTCATGATGACGGCGCGCTGTCGGGCGAGTAGCGCAAATCCGGTGCAGCGCTCGATATGGGCGAGGAGATCTGCAACCTCTGCCTCAACATTAAAGCTCTCGAACCATGGAACCGTCCCTGATCTAGCCGCCACGCGCCCGCCCTCTATATTACGTGAATATATTATTGTATCGCATTTACACCAGATCGCAAGCGGGTGACGTCCTTCACGCAAACGGACATGGAAAAAGGGGAACCGTGGTCCCACGGCTCCCCTTTGGGTTCAGGTCGTCTCCCCCTCGCGCGCCGATTAGGCGACCAGCGAGAGCCCCATGCCCGCGTCCTGCGGCTGCTCACCGCTGTCGATGAACGGGATGATCGAGAAAGTCTGCCCGCCGCGCTGTTCTTCGTTCTGCACGGCGTTGACGCGCAGGTCGCCATCGGGCGTGTTGATCAGCAGCGACAGGTAGTCATTGCCCGTGCGGCTGCTTTTGGCCATCCAGGCGGAGCCGACGCGGATCGGGGTGCCCCGGGGCGAGCTGACCTCGATCCGGTAATCGGGGTGGGTCTCCTCGGATTTGTAGCTGTTCTCGATCAGCATGAACTCCAGATCGAACATCATGTTGGCGATGTAGCCCGTGAAGGCGTTGTCAGCGTCCATGGCGGTGAGCTCACCCGAGATCGAGCCGGATTTCATCAGGCCGTTCGAGACCAGCGGGATGATCTCGAATTCGCCGCTCTGGGCCGCGCGCGCCTCTTTCGTCTGCACCGCGTTGACCCGGAACGGGCCGAGGCCGACATCGATCTGCATCGAGATGTAGGGGTTGCCGCTGGTATTCCCGGTCTCGTTCCAGGCCGTGCCGATACGCACCTTGCGGCCTGATTTGTTGACTGCCGTCACGTCGTAATCCGGGCTGCGAGCGGACATCTTGGCCCGTGCCTCGAGCTGGATGGCGATGTCAAAGCGCGTCGAATGGATCATGCCGGTGTACTCGGCGGCTGCGGTCTCGACAGTGCGGGTGAGGGTTCCTGCGAACATGGGATGGTTCCTTTTGGATTGGCCGGTGCCTGACGTTTTTGCCAACGCATCCGGGATTGCTTTCTCGACCCCTTGAGGGATCACAAATCAGAAAGCCTGCTTTCCTTTCAGCCCCGCCCACGGGTCAAAGCTGCCGTCCGAGTGGGAATGCCCCCGCGCCTCCGGGTGCTACGCCCCTCCCCTGCCCGTCTGGTCTTGATTGGTTGCCCGGATTTTCTGCGGCGTCCTTCGATTGCGCGACGAAGAACTCCGTTTCTTTTCCGTTCAACCGGTGCCCGCCCCGGTCGGTCAGACCGATGCAGCTACCATTCGGCACATAGGTGATGAGGTACTGACCGAGCCGGTCCTTGTGGACAACGTAGCCGGTATTGGCCCAATGCACGGTCTGGCCGGCATCAACGGCCGCCTTGATGTCTTCGAGTGTCATGCGAACCTCCTTACGAAGAATGGTGGGGAAACGACGCAAGAAGTCCGATCTTCCGACCGGGCTTCCATGCAAGATTTGTTTGGCAAACGGCCGAGAGCTGTCAGGCGCTTTGCGTGGCTTGCGTCGCGCGCGCCGCCATCCAATCCTTCAGGCCAAGAACCGTTCTTCCGGCGGCGACCTCGGAGGCCCAGGCAACCCTTGGGTCGCCGCAGGGCTCGGAGCCGGAATGCCGGTCGATGTGGCCATTGGCCATCCATGGCTCAGGCTGTATCCGTCGCAGCCAGTCCGCCATGCTCGGGATGCGGCCCTGGCAGTCTTCACGGATATGCTGCTCGCCGATCCAGCGCACGGGGATGTCGCGGCCTGCACTATTGGTCAGTGTCAGGCCAAAAACCCGTTCGGCCTCAAACAGGCCTTGCGCATGGTGACGCATGGCGCGGTGCGTGAAGAGCGCGAGGTGCTCTTTCGAGGCGTCAAACCAATCGTGCACAGACTGATAGTCAGTCGGCACCCCGCCGAATTTCCGGGCAGAGCTTTCAGCATGATGAAGCGGATGGGCCATCTCAAAGCCCCTCGTCATAGCTGTGCGAGCATTCGACATAGCGGTCCGCGTGATCGAGGATGATGCTGTCTAGTGCTATGTCCCAGGTCAGCGTGCCGTAGCCGCCCTCGTTGTTTTCGAACCCCGGGTGATGGTGATAGGCGAGCGACCAGGCGAAGTCGCCAACCTCTGTGGCAAGCGCCTCCGGCAGTTGGACCTCTGCAGGCTGCACCGTCACATCCTCGACATTGCCGGAGTCGCCATAGCCTTCGTATTCGGCAGTGACCTCGCTGATGCCAAGCGCACGTAGTTGCGCGAGCAGCTCCGTTCGGGATGCCTTCAATGTGGTTTCGCGCTCTGCACGCCACTGAGCCGCCATTGCGGCATAGTCGATCTGGGGATTGGTCATGGGTCTGTCCTCTTGTCTGAATTTGGGGGGCCGGGCGTGGCATTGGTCTGCCCGCGCCCGGAAAGCGCAGCCCGGGCAAACCCCGATCCGCGACGCCCGACCGAAAGCCCGCTTTGACTTTTCAGGCGGCTTGTTCTGACGTCATGCTGGCTTCCTGCCCCACGATCCGGGCCAGAATGCTTCCCGTGTCGATCCCGTCCCCATGCGGCAGGAACACCCGTAGCTGGAAGGCAATGATCTCGGTGAAACACCCCATGGCCTTGAGACCTTCAATCATGCCCCGATCCGCACCGCCCAGCTCGAGACGCATCTCGCCTGCGACCCGGCGACGGGTCAGGGTGAGACCCCGGCCCAGATCGACAGGTGCGGTGGTGCCGAGGGCGGCGGTCAGCATCTCCTGCGCTGTTTGCGGGTTGGACACGAGGAAGCGGGCGCGCAGCGCTGCCGCCCCTTCCTCGCTCAGCGTGCGCCCGATCATCGCCGTCGCCCCGTCAGGCGTGACCCGGTAGATGCGTTCATTGGTGGTCGGAATGTCCTTCCAGATCGGCAACAAGAGCCCGGTCAGCAGGTAGAGCTTGGTTGTGGTGGTTTTTGGCAGGGACGCTGCCTCGGCATCCCAAAGCTTTGCAAACTCGGGCCTTTCGATGTCTTCCCAGGCCGAAGACGTGAACCGCGCCTCCTCCAGGTAGCTCGACCCGTTTGGCCGCACAACCTTGCGCATCAGCGTGACGATGTCTTCGTCATACATCTGCATCGGGCGTGCCGAGATGAGCGCCGCGCGACCGGAGGCGCGATTGACCATCGGCAGCTTATCCGGATTGCGCGATATGGCCTCTTCAGCGCCCAAGACATGGACCGGGTCCGTCACCTCGAGCCCGATGATCCGCGTCACGGCGCCGGATTTCGGGCAGGTCCAGAGATCCTCTGTGGAGACCTGCTCGATCTTTTCGCCGCGCAGGGTTTCCACGCCGAGATCGAGCGTGCCTGCCGCGCGCGCGCGTTCGGTCTGATCAGCGATCCGCCTCATGAACTCGGCAAAGAGCGCGTTCTGCATGTGGATGGGCAGGGCCAGAACTCGGTTGAGAAACCGCTGGATCGGCGGCAGCTCCTCAAGGAGCACCCCGTCCTTGTCGATCAGCCGCAGGGCTGTCCAGTCGGTGAAGCTCTCGTAGCTCATCGCCTCAGCGCGCCCGGCGGCAAGATCGGCGAAATACCCACGCAGCGCCGCCCGCGCGATCGGGCTTTCGAGATTGTCCTCCTCCCGGAACATGCCCTGCGAGCCGGTCTCGCGCTGACCCTTGGTCAAGGCCCCCAGCTGGTCGAGGCGTTTGGCTATAGTCGAGGTGAAACGTTTTTCGCCATGCACATCCGAGGTGCAGACCCGGAAGAAGGGCGCGCTGACCTGAGCCGAGCGATGCGTGCGCCCGAGCCCCTGGATGGCCGCATCCGCGCGCCAGCCGGGCTCCAGAAGATAGTGCCGCCGCCGTTTCTGGTTCTTCGCCGTTTGCGCCGCGTGATAGGACCGGCCCGTACCGCCCGCATCGGAAAAGATCAGGATATCCTTCTCGCCGTCCATGAAGGCTTGGGTCTCCGACGAATTGCTACTGGCGGAGCGCTTCTCGATGAAGAGATGGCCATCCTCGGCCTTGAGGGGCCGGATGGACCGCCCCGTGACTTCTGCCACGGCCTCGTCGCCAAAGGCCCAGAGGACCTGGTCGAGCGCCGAGGGGATCGGGGCCAGCGTCATCAACTCCATCATGGCCGCGTCACGCAGGGCGAGCGCCTCGCGCGAGACGACCAGCGCGCCGGTCTCATCCCGCAAAGGTTCCGCCACCATGTTGCCGTCAATTTCCACAAGCTTTTGCGCATGAATCGGGAAGGCCTGTTCGAGGTATCCCAGGACGTAGTCGCGCGGCGTTAGCGCGCCCTCGACCAGCTCGTCCTCCTGGTCCATAATCTCAAGCCGGCGCTTCAGCAGGCTCTCACCCGTCGAGACCACCTGAATGACGCAAGCCTTGCCCGCCGCCAGGTCGTCCTTGATCGCGCGGATAATGCTTGGAGCCTTCATGCCCATCAAGAGATGGTTGAAGAAACGCTGTTTCGTGCTCTCGAAGCGGGACTTGGCCGAGGCGCGTGCGGCCGAGGCATTGGTCTCGCCCGAGGCGTCGTTGACCCCAGTCGCGGTCAGCGCCGCCTCGAGATTGTGGTGGATCGTGCGGAAGGCACCCGCATAGGCGTCGTAGATCTCGACCTGGGCCGGGGTGAGCGCGTGCTCGAGCACGTCATACTCCACGCCATCAAAGCTGAGGGCGCGGGCCGTGTAGAGCCCGAGCGTCTTTAGATCGCGCGCGACCACCTCCATGGCGGCGACACCGCCAGCTTCCATCGCCGAGACGAAACTCTCGCGGCTTGGGAAGGGATATTCGGGGTCTTGTCCCCAGAGCCCCAGCCGCGCGGCATAGGCCAAGTTGTGCACGCTCGTGGCACCCGTGGCCGAGATGTAGAAGACGCGGGCGCGGGGTGCTGCCAGTTGCAGCCGCAGGCCCGCAAGGCCCTGCTGGGAGGGTTTGACCCCCCTGCCCTGCTCGGACCCTGCCGCGTTCTGCATGGCATGGGCCTCATCGAAGGCCAGTACGCCGTCGAAGTCTTCGCCCATCCAGTCGAGGATCTGGCTCAGTCGCGTGGTGCCGCATTTGCCCGCGGACCGCAGCGTGGCGTAGGTGACGAAGAGGATACCGTCACCCATAGGGACGGGCTGGTCCGGTTTCCATTTAGAGAGCGGCTGGATATCTGCGGGCGAGCCGCCGAGATCGGTCCAGTCGCGGATGGCGTCCTCGATGAGCGTGGCGGATTTGGAGACCCAGATCGCCTTCCTGCGCCCGGAAAGCCAGTTCACGAGAATGAGCCCCGCGCATTCGCGCCCCTTGCCGCAACCGGTGCCGTCGCCGAGGAAATAGCCAAGGCGATAGGCCCGTGCGTCCGGGTCATCATCGGCGCGCGTCAGCTTGGTCTGGTCGTCATCGATTGTAAACCGCCCCGGCAGATCGCGCCCATGGGCATCATGGGCCATGATGATGGTCTCGAGCTGCGCCTCGGAGAGATCTCCCTCCTCGATCAACCGTGCGGGCAGGCGCAAGTCATCACTGCCCGTATTTGAGGGCATGGGCGGGGCAACCGAGGCCATGGCGATGCTTTCGACCAGCGGCGTCGGATGTTCCTGCGCACCCGCGATCTCGATCCGCTGCGGACGGTAGCGCGCATAGATGTCCGAGACCGGCGTGTTGTCGCGAGGGGTCTCAAAGCTTGTGAAGCTGAGCGGACGGACGGCATTGGCCCGGGGTTTGGAGGCGGCGACAGGCGAAGCGGCGGTCTTGCGCGGGGCAGAGGATGGAACGGTCGGCCGCCCGTTAGGGATCGCCGCTGCCTGTTGTACGGGGCGCATCTCGGTCCGGGTTGCGGCCACGGCATCGACATATGCCAAGGCTTCATCCAGATCCCGCACAGGGACGCGGATCATTTCGCCGTCCTCCTGCACCTTGTCAAAGACCATGAGCTGGGTTTCGACAGAGGTGCCGAGCTTGCGGTAGACCTGCCCCGGCATCGTCAACGCCAAGCGCGGCGTCAGGAGACCGCAGGCGCGTGACCAATGCGCGGCATCGCGTTCGGGCGCGAATCCCGGCGGCATGATCGCCACCAGGCGCCCACCTGGTGCCAGACGCTTTGCAGCCGCGACGAGATGTTTGGCGGCGATGTGCTTGTCTCGGGAGCGATCGACCGAGGAGGCGAAGGGCGGGTTCATCACCACGACGTCGGGTAGAACCGGCGACTGCAGCAGATCGTCGATATGCTCGCCGTCATGGCCCGTCACCTCGCCGCCGAAAACCGCGCGCAGGAGGCGCTGGCGAAAAGGGTCGATCTCGTTGAGCAAAAGCGTGGCACCGGCCCGGGCGGCGAAAGTAGCCAGGGCACCGGTGCCAGCCGAGGGCTCCAGCAAAGTCTCGCCCTTGCGAACGGCTGCCGCCCGCACGACCATTGCCGCGAAAGGCAACGGCGTGGAAAACTGCTGCAGCCGGATCTGCTGCTCTGACCGGCGGGTTTCCGTCAGCAGCCGCGAGGCAAGCAGCTTTGCAGCGGCGATGTCATCTGGCACGCCGTTCCCACGCAGCAGCACTTGGACAGCCGCGGCCTGCATCAGGTCATAGGCTATGCGCCAGTCCCAGGCGCCCCCGGCATCGCTGCCACGAAACGTCTCGCGCATGATGCGCGCCAGCGCTGAACTGCGCAGGGGTTGGTGGTCGACCTCCGCACCGATCTGTACGAGGGCAGAGGCGAGGTCAGTGTCGGAGATTGAGAGAGCCGGATTTGCCGGTTTGGGCTTGGACATGGGGGTTTCCTTTGGATCAGGGTCTGAGTTCCAAAGGACAAAAAGCCCGCTCTACACTTTGAAGGCGTAGAGCGGGCAATTTCTTAGCGGAGGGCCTGCACGCCGATCATGGCCACTGCTGCGCAGCATGAAGTACGCGCAAAATGGTCACCATCTCAGGGCTTTCAGCATAAACCACGATGTAGTTTGGCCGAACAACCATCTCCCTAGTCCCGTCCACACGGCCCGCGCGGTACATCTGAGGGCGTTCTGGAAGGAGGGACGTCTTGTGTTCAATCTCGTCTTTGAGAACTTGGGCGGCATCCGGGTTGTCGTCAGAGATGTAGTCAATGATTGCCAACAAGTCGGCGATGGCCGTGGCTTTCCATTCAAGATTTGGCAAGGCGCTTCCCGTCAATCAATGCCTGGGCGTCTTGCATCGCCTTGGCATGGGGCGTTGTGGGCCTTGGATCGTCCAGCGCTTCCTGTACCTTCGCCCGGAACCAGGCATCATAGGCATCCGGATCAGCGGTCAATCCGGCAGGCAATCCGCCTTCTGCGGCCACGCGGGTCAGAAGAATACGCACCGCATCGGAGAGCGTCAGACCGACGCCCGCAAGTGCGTCCGAAGCCTGTGCTTTCAGCTGATCGTCAACACGAACATGAAGCATGGATGTTTGGGCAGGCATGAATGGTCCTCCAGTTGATGGGAGTGATGTATCTCATTTGAGATACGATTTCAAGTCGGTATTATGTGCGCGCGTGGTTCCGTGGTGTTGTCTCAGCGAGAAACTCAACCACCCTGCCCCGCCAGAAACTCCGCCAGCACAGGACTGGCCGCACCCTTCGCGGAACTGAGCAGCTCCGAACCCGCAAGCGTGGCCTTCGAGAGGCGTACGAGCCCACCGGTTTCCTCGATGCGGTAACAGCGGCGTTTTTGCCGACCCCGCCTGTAGTGGGTCGCGGTGACGATCTGGCAGGTGCTGCCATCGGTGAGCGTCACGGGCGTGGCGAGCCTGATCTTGTCGCCTTCCTCGTAGTCCGGGATTGCAGCCCAATTCCGGCCGCGCTGACGCCAGTCCTGCGCGTAGCTGTCCGGGTCTTTCAGGTCGGAGAGAAGCTCGATCAGCCCAAGGGGAGCACGAGATTCGTTCGGGCCAGCGCTTTCCTCCATGTCCTTGTAGCCCCAGCAGCCGTCATCGTATCGGGTGAGGAAGACAGCCCCGAAAGTGATTGAGCCATCCGCATCGGTCACATAGGTCGCGTCCTCGACAGGGGTGCCGTCGAGATTGGTGACCTTTGCCGCCGCATACCAGGTTGAGCCGACCTTGCAGGCCTTGACCAGTTCGGTTTTGCGCGTGTCGCCATGACAGGTGCAGAGCCGGGCGATTTCCGCTTTCTCATCCGCGTAGTTCTGGACGCGGCCGTCGGTGTAGAAAAGCCAACCCATTTCAGAGTCCTTTCTCTCGTTTGGGAAAATTGTTGTCGCCAATGTCCCGAGAGGGCCGCAGGCCCGGCAGGGTATTGGCGATGCTTGTTTGAGAAAGGGCGGGTTACGCCACCCTCCGGTCATCGATTTCCATCAGCGCATCGAGCGGCACGCGGTAGGGCTGCATGGCGTCGAAATCCTCGCAATTGCCGCAGTTCTGCACGATCGCGAAGGCGTCGCAGGCATCCTTGAGGATGACCCGGAAGGTGCCGCCGAGGCCTGACGGCACCTCGTAGGTCCCGCCGATGAGATAATCCGAGGCCCGGCGCACGAAGACGCGGATGCTGTGGCCATCGGTGGCGAGCCGGATCGCCCCCCGCCCCCGGTCGATGAGCACCTGCACGTCATCCAGGATGTCGGTGTAGAACTGGCCGGTCAGATCGCGAAACGCCATGCGGCGCTGCGCCATCCAGTCGGTGTCCCGAAACGGGTTCATGCCTTCGGCGAAGGCGAAGGACGGATCGGCCTGTTCGGTGGTGACGATGCGGGTGGTCGTGCCATCGATGCCGTTTGAGCGCAGATGCACACCATTGCCGACGATGAGGATCAGGGCCGGCCTGTCCACGGGCCCGTTCCAGTTGGGCAGGAAGGTTTTGCAGGCGCGCGCATGCGCGATTTGCGCCGCAACAGCGGAGGAAGAGAACTTGAGAATAGCCATGGGGATGTCTTTTCGTTGGGTGTGGGAGGGTCGACCCGCGCGGGTGGCATGATCCACGCGCGGGTCGCGTGAGGACTCAGGCCGCTTGCGCGACCTCGCTGTCAGGCTCCGGGGTGTCCGCAGTGGGCTCCGCCTCATCACAGGCGACACCGGCGGTCTGCATCATGGGCGGGCACCAGGCGGCCACCGCGGCGCGCTGCGCGTCCGTGAGCGTGGCGAAGGGATCGGCGAAGAGCTTGTCGCAGAAGGCGACGATCTCCTTCTTGCTCGACGAGGCCAGCGTCACCGCCTCCTGGGCCAGACCCAGATCCTCGCCGAGGATCTTCAGGAGCCAGGCCTTTTTGAAGCGGTTGAAGAGCGCCGCATTCGGCGTCCAGTGGGCGCGGATATCGGGCATGATCTCGATTTCGAAATCATGCATCAGGCTGTCGCGCCGAGGATCCCGCGCGAAGCAGGACTGCGTGGTGCTGGCCGTGGCATAGGCCACGAGCTTGGCCTTTTCACCTGCCTCCAGCGCGCGAAACGCCGCGAACTGATCGGCGGGCGCGCGGGTGTCATCAAGCCAGGACTGATCAAGCGCATCATGTGCCGCGGCCACCTGCTCGAGCGAGGTCTCGTCGATCTCGTCCATCTTGGCATGGCTGCGGTATTCCTTGCGGGCCTCGATCTTGATCGCCTGCGTGACACTCATGCCGCTGGCCAGAACATCACTGACCAGCTTGAAGAGCGTCAGATCGAGCGTGGCCTCCGGATGCAGCGCCATCGCGGCGCCAAGGGCCATGGCTCGCTCGGTCTTGAGGTCCTCGGCCAGCGAGGCTGGATAAGTGATTTCGCCCGGGTCCGGGGCCTCCTCCCCGGTTGGGCTAGCCGAGGAGCCGCGCGCGCCCTCCTCTTTGACGGTGTCCTCGGGGCGGACGAGGCCAACATGGAGCGTGATCTGCCCACCCTGCCACGAGGCGATCACCCCAGACCGTGCGAGGTCCTCGGCGCTGTAGGCCTCCTGCTGATCGCGCGCTTCCTCTTCCAGAGCGTCGACGCGGTCGTAAAGGGCATTGTAGGCACCGTCCTCGAGCCCCTCATCCTCCATCTCGAGCTGCAATTTCTCGAGCTCGGCGGTGATGTCCTGAATGCGCTTCTGGGCAGCCTCATCCGGCTCGATCGGGCCGGGATAGACGCGGCCGTAGTCGGCCATGGTCGCGTAATCATAGCGCACCATCGCATCGGCCCAGGCAAAGCCCAGCTTAATGCGAGCCTCTTCGGCGGCGGCACCGAGCTTCTCGAGCAGGATGGTCTCGACCAGTGCTGCATCCTCCAGCACGGAATGTTCTTCCAGAAGGTCAGCCGCGACAACGCCGCCCCGCGCTTCGTAGTCCGCGCGCACAAAAGCCCCGATATCATCGCTGACCTGCACACCGCGGGATTTGAGCGCCTGACGGACCGTGTAGGCCTGCAGATAGCCGCCGTCTTTCGTGAGCGCCTCGAAGACCTCGCGCTGCGCCTCCTGGCTCGGGTGCTCGGCGAAGGCTTTCATCGTGTCGAGCGTGATCACCTTGCCCCGAGCCGCGGCGCGGATGTCGGGGTGGATCAGCCCATAGCGCAACCGGCCTTTCACGGCCGCCACCGTGGTGCCGAAGGTCTTTGCGATGGTCTCAGGCGTCTGGCCGTCGACCTCCATCATCCGCGCGAAAGCCTCGAACTCATCGATGGCATTCATCGGTGCCTGGGTGATGTTCTCGGCGAGCGACAGCGCCGTGGTCGCATCGCAGTCTTCCGGCACGAGGCGGCAGTCCACCTTGGTCTTCGCGGTGAACCCCTTCGCGGCCTTGTCGGCGGCAAGCTCCTGCAGCGCGGCATGGCGCCGACCACCGGCGAGGACAGCATATTTGCCGTCAAGCTTCTGGACCAGGAGCGGCTGGAGCAGGCCCAGAATAGCGATACTGGCCTTCAGATGGGCGATGTTCTCGGGGTCATAGGTTTCCGGCGCGTTGCTGCGCACATTGGCGGGATGCGGGACCAGATCGCCGATGGCGACGGTGAGAGGGGCAAAGCTTGTGGTCATGGGATAACCTTTCAGGTGGGTGAGATGCGGTCCGCGCGCTTGCGCGTGACCAATCCCCGGCTTCAGGGATCACCACGACAAAAGGCCCACTCTCCCTTTGAGGGGTCAGTGGGCCTTGAGTTTTCGGATCGACACTTTGGGGTAGCCCCCTGCCCTACCAGTCGCGCGCCAGCATGATGGTCAGCACGCGCATGGTGGTGGCGGAATTGTCCGGGGTCTCAGCCCCGAAGCGGAAATCCGAATCTGCCTCATAGAGATCGATTTTCCAAAACACGGTCTCGCCCCGGATCTCGACCATCCCGAAATCGTGCCATCCCTCGGGATCATTCTCAGGCTCGAATGTTGCAAATTCACCGGTGGCCTTCACCGCCTCGGCCATGAAGCCGTCGCTGGCCTCCATAAGCGCGCGGGTGACATGCATCCGGCCCTGGATGGGCTGCGCGGGCGGCACCCCAAGGCACGCGAGCTTGCGAAACGCGTCGTTTTGCGCCGCGATCACGGTCGGATCGGGACGATCTGGCTGGGGTTGCACGGTCATGGACATGGAGATCTCCTTTGAGAAGTTGAAACACCCTTCCCAAAGCCCGCTTTTTCTTTTCCGCCTGGCGGAAGGACCGAAGCAGAAGGTGCCCTACCCGAACAGCCCCTTGGGTCTGTAATTCGGGTTGGGGATGGTTTCGATCCAGCCGCCTTGTTCTTTGATGCTCTCGAGCGCTGCCGAGAGCGGATAAGCGCCCTCGGCAGCGCTCCACCAATAGGCACCGCGCTTGAAGGTGATGATCTTGCGGCGGCCGTCGTTGAAGCAGGCCACCCGCAGCGTCTTGGGTTCCTTACGTGACATGGGTGTCTCCGTTCTCCGTGCGGTCAGGCGGCCTCGGCACTGCGACCTGCCCTGCCCACCTCCGATCTGGCGATCAGATAATCACAGGCGCGCTGCGCGTCCGCGGCGTGCCGGAAGATCGCGCCCTTGTCCGACCGAAGGACGCGCAACCAGTTGTGGAGATAGGCGGCATTCATCTCGAGCGTATGCGCCGTGAAGCCGAGCGTCTGACCCAGGAACACCGAGGTCAATTCCGCGACGATCTCCTCGCGCGCATAGGACGTGTTGCCAAACTTCGAGAACCCGAAATCACGGTTCAGCCGATGTGGGGCTTTCGTGGCATGGGCCAGCTCATGCGCCCAGACTCCGTAGAAATTGCGCGGGTCCTGAAACCGCGTAATCGATGGCATGTAGACCTTGTCCACCGGCGGCAGGTAGTAGGCTTCCGTCCCCGTGAAGACGGTCGTGATGTCGATCGCGTCGAAAAACGCCTGCATGTGCGAGATGGGCTCGGACGGCGGGTGCTCGGGCGCGGGCTCAGGGTCGGGATAGAAGCTGTCGGGTAGCCCGTCGATCTGGCAGGCATTGAACACGCGGTAGGATTTCTGGAAGCGGAAGACGCGGGCTTCCTCGGAGCGATCATCCCTGTCGCTGCGGTCATCCTCATCGCCGGCGTCCCTCCGGCTTTGACCGTAGTAAACGACGACAGAGGACTTCTCGCCCTTGCGAACCTTTGCGTCCAACGCATTGGCTTGCGGCAGCGTCATCCAGAAAGGTGAGCTGTGGCCCGCCATCACGGTCCGCATCGTCAGCAGAAAGTTGTTCACCCCCTGGTAGGGTTCACCGCCCACGCGCACGGGGCGAGAGCTGCCGCCTGCGGTCCAGGGCTTTCGCCACGGCAGCACGCCGCGCTCGATGATGCGGATGATTTCGTTTGTGATGACCTCGGAGGCATCGAATTTGGGCGTGCGGGATCGGGCCATGGCTGGCGTCCTTTCGAGTTTTGGTGAGAGTAAGTGGTGATCAGGCTGACTGATGGGACCGCGGATCGTTGATGATCCTGGCACCGAGGGCTTCGACCGTGTCGATGTAGGTGGTCAGCGAGACGGACCTGCCAGGACCCCAAGGTTCAGGATCGACCGACCCGTCCTGCGCCACCCGTGGCAGGTTCGCGAAGGCGATGACGTCACTGATGGGTCGGATATCGATGAACGGGGTTCCTCGTGCGACCGCGAGGGCGGCCAGGGGAAAGCGCTCGATCGGCGCGAAGGTCGACACGGTAGTCCAACCGAGATGGAGGAATGTCCCACCCTCCCCGCAGATCACATGCGCGTTTGGCAATGACGCCGCCTGCTTCAGATAGCCGAGATCACGCAGGACGGTCTGGCGTTCGAGCCGCCGTGCCAGCGCCGTCTGGCCAGTTCGGCGCAGCTCTCTATGCCGCCACCAGGAGGCGGCGGTTGCGCGGAGCACGCGCAAGACACCTGATTGCATGGGAATGCCCTTCATCCGGAACGGCAGACCGGAACCCGGCCCGGACCCATCTGAGGGACCCCAAAGGCCCTCATCCGTCAGTCACAAAACCCGAAGAACACTTTCACTCTTTAGGTGTTTGATCCCACGGTTTGATGGTGCGATCCTTTCTCAGGAATGGAAGGAAGCCCTATGGGACAAGTTCGTCACGGGAGCGCCACGACAACGCACGCCGTCAGAGCAGCAATACAGCGATCGCAAGCTTCGCTCGCGCAGCTAAGCCGGGAATTGGGCATCAATCCCAAAACGGTTGCGAAGTGGCGCAAGCGCGTGACAGTCGAGGATATGAAGACCGGGCCGACGGAACCGCGCTCAACGGTGCTGACGGAAGCCGAGGAGGCGATGGTCGTCGCGTTCCGGCGCCACACGCTGCTGCCGCTGGACGACTGCCTCTATGCCCTGCAACCGTCGATACCGCATCTGACGCGGTCTGCGCTGCACCGTTGCCTTCAGCGTCATGGGATCTCACGATTGCCGGACGTGGAAGGTGACAAGCCCAAGCGCCAGAAGTTCAAGCGCTACCCCATAGGCTTCTTCCACATCGATATTGCTGAGGTGCAGACCGCCGAAGGCAAGCTCTACCTGTTCGTCGGCATCGACCGGACGTCCAAGTTCGCCGTCACTCAACTCGTTGCTAAAGCTGACAGAAAGACGGCCTGGGAGTTCCTGCAGCACATGCTCGAGGCCGTGCCCTATCAGGTCCATACGATTCTGACGGACAACGGCATTCAGTTCGCCGATCAGCCGCGGAACCGCAACACCATCACCTCCCGGCCGATGCGCTTCGACATGATCTGCGAGGCCAACGGGATCGAGCACAGGCTCACCAAGCCCAACCATCCTTGGACCAACGGCCAGGTCGAGCGAATGAACCGCACGATCAAGGACGCGACAGTTAAGCGCTTCCACTATGACAGCCATGACCAGCTCCGCACCCATCTTGCGGACTTCATGGCAGCTTACAACTTCGCCCGCAGACTCAAGACACTGAACGGGCTCACGCCCTACGAATACATCTGCAAAATCTGGACATCAGAGCCGGATCGATTCATCCTAGACCCGATCCACCAGATGCCGGGACTGAACACCTAGGGATCTGATGCCGGAGATTGTTAAATGCGAAGCTCATGAGAACGCAGGATCCTGCACTTTCCGGCATCAGACCCCAATGAGGAACAGGATCAGGCCCGGACACCCTCTTTCGGGCACCCCAAAGGCCTGACCTTCCCCGGCCCTCCTCTTCCTCTCAAACCCTATGATTTCCGCAGGTGGCTTGATTTTGTTCCTGTTATGTTCTATTTTAAGAACCACGCTAAGAAGGGGGTCCCCGATGGAAAGCACCACTTACGCCCTGCCCGCGACGCCCAAGCAGATCGCCTATGCGCGCGCACTGGCCCTTCGCAACCAGACGCTTCTGCCGTGTGAGGTTCAGCAAGATCGGCGCTCCTTGAGCGCCTGGATCGACGCACAGGCCAAGCTGAAGCCGGGCACGCAGGACAGCCGCCCGACCTCGAAGCAGGTCGCCTTTGCCGAGCGCCTCGCCTGCATCAAACGCCGCGCCGTGCCGGACGAGTGTTTCCGCGACAAGGGGCTGATGTCGAAGTGGATCGACGGGAACAAGTGAAGCTGTGCTGACCCTGCGGTGATCGAGACTACTTCAGCCGATCGACAACGGATGCCCCACCCGATCTGGCAAACGCGATCAGGCTGGACTGGATCTTGGATGTGAAGACGGAACTCAACGTGCCGATGGGCGTGCGGTCCTCCCAGACATAGGACCGCTCCAGAACATCGGTGTTGATCTCGTCCAGCATGACCCATTTGCGGACATGGGTCTCCAACCCTACGCGCTGCGACTCGATCTGTGGTACCTCGATAAACTTGCGCGAGGGCAAAGGCGGCTGCGTCGTGATCGGCAGGATGAACACCACGGTCTCTGTATCGGACTTGGCGACAGTGACGGCGATGCAGACAGGCCGTGTCTTGCGGCCCTCTGTCTCGCCCGCCATCTGTTCGCGTTTCCACAGGAACGGATAGCGGAACACCTCTCCAGCACTCGGCTTAGTCATCAGCCTGCGTCAAGTCCCGCTCGAGCCCTTCAATCATCAGCGCCTTGAGATCCTCGGGCATCTCGTCAATCATATGAGCCTGCTGCGTGGCCCCCCGGGTGAGCTGCTGGTACTGATCCATGCTCATCAGCACGAATTTGGGTTTGCGATGCTTGGTGATCGCGATCGGCGACCGAATGGCCGCATCGAACAGGTCACTTGTGTGCCGCGTCAGGTCGGCCGCCTTGAACTCGGGAAGCTCATGCATGATCTGGGTCTCCATTTGTGCAGAATATACATACATTCTGGATATTCTGCAAGAGATGGGTTGAGCCTTCCCATGTTTCATCCGAACCGCCGCACGGTCTCAGTGTAGGTGTACTCATAGGCGGTGTTGCCGTTCTCGATGGACTCGTCTGAGGTCAGGTGGTCATAGCCGCGAGAGACTGCCAGCGCGCCGTAGCGGTCAAACATGACGAAGGCCCCTGCCCGCCCGATGTCCGTCGGATTGAAGGCTATCGGCCGGATCTCGATCTTTTGGACCTCTGCTTCCAACACGCCAAGCTGCGTATCGATCTCGGGGGGGGTTCATCTTGTCTAGCGTACTCTTTTTCCAAGGCCTGATACTCGGAGAGTAGTTTGGTATGGGTCGCTTCTTTATCCGTCACCAGCCAATCGAGCAGCATTGTGCCACCCTCAGCGTTATAAGCATTAACACAGACAAAGACGGCGGTAAGGTTGGCCACCTGGGCCGAGGCGTCTGTGAACATCTAGCAAACCTGGAATGGCTTCTTGTTCCATGATAAGTTGATCACATCCCAGACCTGCACCTGACGCGGGTGATCTGGGTTCACCTTCAAACCAACATTCTTCTTCTTGATGATCGTATGGTTTGAAGTGTGCCGCATTTGTCTCTTGATCTTCGATGGCTATGCAGACTCACCAGCCGGTCGAGTTTATGTGGCAAGAGTATCAGTTTCCTTGCCTCATCATAGCGTCGAGGTAGGCGTTGTTGTTTTTCACCTGTCCTGTGCTGGCTCTCAAAATTAATTCGTCGAGTGCAATAAGGAGCTGCCCTGGACCTCGGTCTCTAAGGTGTTTCATGATCCTGCCTTGTTCTATTCTTAGCAATTTTCCGACATCGGCCAATATTTCGAGAACTGATTGATGATCTCTTGGTTCATGCGGGAAGAAGTCCGATACGTTTTTCAGGTCCGTCCAAGCCATAATTGTTGGATCTCGGCGCTCCTGAAAACCAGAGGTTCTGTGCGCATCTGCTCTATCCTTTTTTATATTCAATCTTGTGGGTTCTACGTGCCGGACATTTTGTCCGTCGTCGCCGGACATTTGGTCGGGCATTGTTTCCTGAGCATCATGGTTTCCGGCCGGAAACTCTCTGATGGTCGCTCCGACCAACTCTGCCAGCCTCTTGATAAGCTCTATGATCTCGTCGGCTTTGAGAGTTGCACGGCGTAGGATGTTTCGTACGTTTTGGAGAAATGAGATAGTCTCAACATCCTTTGCTTGGCGCAAAGCCTCGACACGAAGAGCCAGTGCCTCCGCCTTGAGTGACCGTAGCTTTTCCTGATCGTCCACAAGCTGTTCTGCGTGTTCGGTGAGCTCTCTTTCCCGATCATACATTGGCTGCAGATCGAAGCCAAAGGCATCTCTGATCAATCCACCGTAGCGAAGAGGGAACCGTTTGCGGGTTGCGCTATCCCTGCGCTGGATCAGCCCGGCATCCACGAGGTGTCCGATACACCGTCGAATCGTTCTCTCGTTCAGGCCGTTCGTTCTCTCAGACAATGATGCGTTTGAGGGAAAGACGATAGTCATTGTAGCTGTTTGTCCGGCCTTCTTCGGCATGAAGCTGATCAAGGCCTGCAGTGTTACTAGGTCATTTGGTGTCAGACCGAGTTCTTTGCGAAGCGCTCGGATCGGCTCGATGACCCTGTACGGATTCGTACCGGGTACAGAAGATCGTTCCGCCAAGGCGGGTGTGTGAGAAAATACCTGTCTCATGATGATGTCGGCTGAAAAAGCTTCCCCGTTCACCGCGAACGGTGTTGAAAACGATTCGGCTTCGGGGTATCAATCAGGTGTCTAAGCTAATCGAGGCCCTTCGGAAGCACTGCTTTCGGGGGGTCTTTCCTTTTCTGGCCTGTCCTCCTTTCTGCTCAGTTTTCGTTATCGTCTATGTCAGGACCATCAAGATCCTGATCCCTGCCGGAGACTGGGTTACCTATGGGTTCCATTTTCTCTGGGGTAATGATCTGCCCTGGACCAGCGGCCTTCGCGTTCGCCAACGCGAGAAGAGCGGCCTCTGGATTCTCAGAGATCCACTTATGAAGCCCGTCATCTCCGTTCTTCACGGTGATGATCACGTTTCTTTTGGTGACCTTCACCATCCCGAGTTTTGTCTTGATTGCCGATGGGGCAGGGGGCTTGTGCTGTTTCAGGAGCCCTTCGAAGATCGCAAAGCGTTCGTCGGAGGTCTTGCCTGAACCTCTGGATTCCATGAGAGCATCATGGAATTCTCGGTTTCCGGCCGGAAACCTTTCATCTCCAGAGAAGCCAAGGCTCTCATAAGACTTTGCGGCAGCATACCAACGATCCCGTCCAACCCCGGGTGCCGCCCCGATCTTTTGGATGAGTTCAGTCGGAATACAGGAAGTGACTTGTTTCATGCGAGCAAGTCCCGTGAGCTTGTCACCGGCTTTCCTGGCTTTCTGATCGATGTTGAGGGCGTCACAGACCAGTCCCTCATCCTTGCCGGACTCTATGAGAGAACGTGCAAACAGGGCTTTCTCGATCCAGCTGAGGTCTTTTCGGAAGCTGTTCTCTTGGCCTTGTGCAAGAATCGCTTGATCCTCATCCAAGCCTCTGATGAGAGCCTTTGCGGGCTTTCCAATAAGTCGAAGGGCCGCTAATCGCCTGCGCCCATAGATGATCCTGTACCGCCCCCCTTCGGGGCTCAGAAGTATCGGGATAAGCTGTCCCTGCTTGTCAATGCTTTCAGCCAGTTCCCTGATGTCATCTTCGTCATCCAGGGCCAGACGATCTTGGAACTCGGAATCATCAATAAGGTCGGTACTGATTTCTTGAATTGAAGATTGTGCCGCATCCTGAAGAGAACGGGCCATTCCCGAAAGGGCAGGGGCTCGTGACTGGGTTCGAGTCGGAGAAATCGACGAGCTCTGCTGCTTTTCTTCATCCTCGGGAATGTCGAATGTGACTTTGCGGGCCATTACTTACGCCCCCATGCCGTTTTGATGAGCCCTTCGACTTCCGCCACAACCCCGTTGATGGACTCGATAGCCCGATCGTACGTCTGGCGATGAAAATCCGTTCTGGCGATCTCGAACAGTGTCTGTTGCGTGAGCCCAGCGTCAGAGACTGCGGAGGATTTCAGGAAAGGCTGAGTAAGAACGTCATCCGTGAACATGGTCCGCAGGAATGCCGCCATCTGGGTTTGGGGGCCGTCATTGGGCTCGAAACGAGTGATTAGAAATCTCATGAAGTCCCAGTCGGGCGATGCGCCCACATCAGCAATTGTTGCCATGAGGCTGGATGTGAGCTGCAGGAATTGGGCCATCGAGGCGACGTCAAGCATGCTTGGAATGACAGTGACGACTAGGGATGTCGACGCTACCAAAGCCGATAGTGTGGTAAACCCGAGTTGCGGTGGGCAGTCGATGACGACAATGTCGTAGTCTGTCTCGACTTCATTAATGCAAAGGGCAAGCCGCTGATAGAACGGCGGCCTGATATTGTTTCGAAGGGCGTGTGCGGTTTCGGTCTCGAACTCAGAGAGCAACAAGCCGGCTGCGGCTAGATCGAGGTTGTGGAAATACGTTTTGCGCACAACGTCTCTAAATGGGATAGGGTCCTCGTACCGAAGAGCATCGTACACCGTTCCGGCCTCAGGAAAGTCGATTTCCGGCCGGAAACCGAACATGGTGGTCATTGAGGCTTGTGGGTCGAGATCGATTGCCAGAACTCGATAACCATCAAGGGCAAGCTTTTGGGCCAGATGGATCGCCGTTGTCGTCTTCCCGGCGCCCCCTTTGAAGTTGGCGATCGAAATGATCTGGATATGCTCCCCATCCCGACGACGAGGAACGATATGCTGGAACTTGGTGCTTGACCGGGCTATTTCGTGGCGCGCTATATCGATTTGCTCTGCAGTGTAGAACCTGCGGCCGCGGGCGTCTGTCTCGATTTCACCGAGATCGAGCTTATCCTCGAAAAACATTTTCCGCAAAAAATCTTGGCTTACCCCGAGGATCTGGGCAACTTCCGTGGATGAGAAGCGTCTGAGAGCCTTTCGTTCATCAGGTAGAAACGACTTGCGCATATTCACATCAAGCGATTTGCTTAGACGTGTCGCCATCGTTTGGATCTTTTGATCCATTCTGATCCGCTGCTCGTTCATGCCCGTCCCGCCGCCCGTCTTCCGGGTCTATCTTGAGAAGGAACGCAAAACCGCCGGAAACTGATGGTTAGCGTTCTTCCGCAAAAATGTCAGGAAAGCGTTTGGCAGGCAAGGATTTTTTCAAATGGTGGGCCGGTATCCGGTGAAATCATTTATTTACAATGACTTATCTTATTTCGTGGATCCAGCGCGTCAAGTGCTTGTGTCGCTGCCATCTCTTAAACGCAAGATGTACCCGATTCAAATAGGCGGTTTTGCTTCCAAAGAACGAATCTGAGTCTCTTAAATCATTCCCAGACTCTCGGCTCGCTCCAACAGCATCTTGACCGATGAGGGCTGCCATCTCGTTCGGCCACGGGGCGTGCGTTCGCGCATAGATTCCAGCCGTTCACAGATCGCTTGAAGCGTGATGTCAGGATCTGCGCCCTTGATGCCAGCAATAATGGCGGGCAAGCGGTCATCGGTTTCGCGGCGGCCGGCGCGGGCCAGCACCTCGGCAGGCAGGAAGCCGTCGCGGACATAAGCCTTCACAGCGCGTAAGAGACGGCTTTGGGTCCAGCGACGCGCCTCGGGCAAGGGGCCGTTGATGATGCGCAACACGTCTTCCCAGGCCAAGTCGGGGCGCAACCGGCGCACATGGGGCACCCAGTCTTGTGCCGTCTCGTTCAGGCGCTCCATGTAGCCGTCCTGTCTTGCCAGCCGTACCTTACGAAGAGCGGCAGGGTCTTTGGCCCGCAGCCCAGGGTTCCCGCCCACGCGGCCCTTTGTGCGCGCGCTGGCGAGGCCGGCCTTGGTGCGTTCCCGGATCAGGGCGCGTTCGAACTCGGCCGCGGCCCCCAGCACTTGCAACGTGAACTTGCCCTGCGGGGATCCGGTGTCGATGGGGTCCTGAATGGAACGAAAGTACGCGCCCTTGGCCTCCAGTCGCTCGATCACCTCCAGCAGATGCGACAGGGATCGCGCAAGGCGATCGATCCGCACGACCACCAGCGTGTCGCCTTTGCCGATGCGCTCCAACACCCGCGCCAGCACCGGCCGCGCACGATTGCCGCCCGAGGCCTGTTCTTCATGGATCTCGGCGCAACCCGCGGATTTCAGGGCCTGCGACTGGGGCAGGGGGGTTTGATCCTCGGTCGAAACGCGCGCGTAGCCTATCAATGGCATCAAAACAGTCATTTTGCAGTTCTATCTATCGCTACTAAACGACCGTTTGTAAACGAATGCAAATAGGTGCTCTCTCGTCGCGTTCATCCTAAGACCCTTGGTTCCCTAGCGCTGAGCGCGATCTGAGAGGTTCCGCCGGCAGTCGCGCGAGCGTACTATATAAAGGGCGTAGGCAACCGCCACAAAATCACTTGGGTAATGTGCAAAAGAACAGTATTTTGCACATATGAATACGAGAGCCTCTATTTTGACTGATGGTTACGACGACCCCCTCATCACTACCGAGGAGGATGCAGAGGCTCACGAAAAGGATCTCTGGTTTCTGCCGGGACCATTCGAAGAAGAACCAGATGATTTGCCTCCCGGGCCGCGTGCAGAACCGCCGGACACTGCCGTCATCGAAGACTGGGCAAAGGCAGAAGGCGTTCACGCTGCGCGGCTAGCAAAGGTGGCTGGACGCCTGGGAGCTCTGGATGACCGGCTGCTGCGCGGCCCGGAAGGCTGGCGGCATCGCCTCGCTCTTGTCGAGGCAGCGGCCCTCAGCTGGGTCGCAGGAGATCGGGTGAGTACTGATCGTCTGGCGCTCTGGGTATCCATGCGGCTGTCAGGTGCGCAGGATGACCCAAATGCCTTGGCACGCGTTGGATGGGCTGTTCGGCGCTTGACAGGCGGTCCCGGACCGATGGCTGACCTGGCCGCTTTTCTGGATCGCCGCGACCCCGAGAACATTGAAGACAGCGCTGAGCGTTTCGAGGATCGCGCGGGTGGGTGGCTGGACGTCATGGCAGCCGCAAAGGGTCTCCACCCGATCACGCGGGCGTGCATGGGGTATCACCTGTGGAGCTTGGCGGGCCTCGGACGCCACGGCGACCAGATCGAAGCTGCCGTCACCGCGTCTAGGATCGCGACCAGCGATGGAAGCGGTGCCATCTTCGCGCCGCTCGCTATGGCCGGGGCCGGGGGGCTGCGCGTTTCGGGCTTGCCACCCGAGCGTTTGGCCCGCTGGTTGGATGGGATGAACAGCGCAATTCTAACGGCGATGCGAACACTTGATGATATTGAAGTGTGGATCGGGCGGGCAGAAAACGTCATGGCGCAATTATCTGGCCGCACGCCGGTTGCCTTGCGAAAGGTTTTCACGGAATGGCCCTTGGTCTCCGCCCCGATGGCTGAGGCCATGACCGGAGCCAGCCGCGCCGCCATTCAGCGCAATCTCGCATGGATGGAGTCAAGCGGTTTGATCCGCGAGGTGACGGGGAACGGGAGGTATCGCATGTGGAAAGCTGACCTAATATAGGTCATTTGTCGAGGCTGACACCGGCTTGACCTGGCACGCTTTAGTGCCGCCCCAGATGATCGTTTAAGCCACTTTCCGTTCGAATGCGACAAGGCTTTTCCAGCCCAAAGCGTTCGTTAGCCATTCGTCTCACGTTTTTGTGACAATTGATCGCTTGAAGCTCCAGTGGGTGAAGGTTGTAACGGGGCGAAATAACGGAATGAGAGCCGGAGCCAGAGATGGCATCGTAGCATTTGCGAGTGGCGCAAGTTCCCTGTGCCGTGACGTTCCCGATCTCATGGTCGCGATATCGAAGCCGCTGTGCCTAAATTTCCAAACAATCTGCGACTTAACGAATTGTCGCTGCGCAACTTCGGACCAGGTATTGTGCGAGCAGTTTTCTCCTCCCTAGCAAACTGGAAACTGCAAGGATCGCATGTCTACTTACGAAAATTTGCCCTTGAACCTCTAGCCACTAGAAGTCCTATCTGTTCAAGGAGAACACATACCGTTCTTGCCATCAATCGCCGTTGAGAACCGAAAGGGTACGAAATGCTGACAAGACGACACTTCATTCAGACAACAACGGCGCTTTTTTCGGTGACCGGTCCCGGTATGGCTTTTGCCGACACTTGGCCCACCGAGGCTCAGAAGGCTGAATGGGACGCACAGGTGACGCCTCAGGGTTATGTTGCCGAGACTTCCAACCCATGGGGATTGCACCCGCGGTTCCTACCGCAACGTGTGGTCGCGAAGGCCGGTCTCGTGCCGGGAGATATCCATGTCGATGCGGTCGCGCGATATCTCTACCACATTGAACAGGGTGGAACCGCGATGCGCTACGGCGTGGCGATCGCGCGGGGCAACCTCTACGAGCCAGGTGTTTATAACATCAAGCGCAAGGTCAGGTGGCCGCACTGGACGCCAACACAAAACATGATCGAACGCGATCCCGTGAACGCACAATGGGCCGATGGTATGGAACCAGGGCCGGAAAACGCTCTCGGATCACGGGCACTCTATCTCTATGTCGGGGATCGCGACACCTATCTCCGGATCCACGGCACGCCCTACCCGAGAAGCATCGGCGGTCGCGCGAGTTCAGGATGCGTGCGGATGGTCATGGCCCACATCAACGATCTCTATCCGAATGTAGAACTCGGCTCTACAGCTCACCTGTATTCGGCAGAGGACAGCGTCACAGCCCGCAGCTGAGGGAGCACTCGGTCGGCCAACGTGCCTGCGGTCCGTCGATCGATCTCAGGTTGGGCGCGCGGCGCAGATCGGGTTGCCGTTCGCTGTTCGCAGGGGGAGCAAGGTCACCTCCACCGGGCCGCTGTGCTCGTACCAATAGCAGCCGTCTTCCGGCCTGAGGCGGGCGGTCGATATATTCTGATCGGGCGCCGCCATTGCCACCACGCTCTCAGGCACATTCCCGATCGCATTCGCCGGGTCGCTACTGCCACTTGGAGCAATGGCGCATCCAGCGAGGAGCGACAGCGCCGTCGCAACCATCATTTTTTGCTTCAGCATCGAACCCCGCATCGAGCTTCCTTTCGTTTCTGGTTTTCCTTCGATCGGTTCTCATGCCTCAAGGGGTGAACGAGCCGGTCATCAAACCGTGTAGCAAGAATGCAAACTGAAATACCAACGAATTTTGCTCTTGAAGCTCTAGCTACTGTAGGGGCTATGTCATGGTAAAGCACCCGAATCCAGAGGTCCATTCATGCCGCCCGACACCCATCGTCACGACCACGATCACGCCGAAGATGCCCAGACAAGCGGCGGCAGCTGCTGCGGGAGCGCCGGAACGTGCGGCGACATCGTTCCGGCGACCCCCGCGCCAGCGGGCGGGCGCAGTTTTCAGGTGTCCGGCCTCGATTGCGCCGAGGAGGTAGCAATCCTGAACAAGGTGGTCGGCCCGAAGATCGGCGGGGCCGAGCATCTCGCGTTCGACGTGATCAATGGGCGGATGACTATTCTCGACAGCGCCAAGAGTTTATCGGACGGCGAAATTGCAGAACTGGTCGCAAGCACCGGCATGACCGCCAAGCCTTGGGATGCCGAGAACGCGTCGGTCGACCAGGCGGCCCATCTTGCAAGACAGCGGCTGTTTACGGCGCTCAGTGGAGGCTTCTGGGCCGCGGGATTTCTGTGGCACATCATCGAGACTGGCATGGGCGGGGCGCTCGGCCTCTTCGCGGGTCACGGCGAAGCGCCGATGCCACTGGTCGAGGCAGGGCTGTTCGCGGTTGCGATCCTGTTCGGTGTCTGGCTCGTGGCACCCAAGGCATGGTCGTCCGCTCGGCGGCTGTCGCCCGACATGAACCTGCTCATGGTGGTCGCCGTGGCCGGTGCCATCGGGCTTGGCGAATTTTTCGAGGCGGCGACAGTCGCGTTCTTCTTTTCGCTCTCGCTCTACCTCGAAAGCTGGAGCGTCGGGCGTGCGAGGAATGCGGTTTCAGCTCTGCTCGACCTCGCGCCGCCGACGGCAAGAGTTCTTCATGATGACGGCTCGGAAGCGGACGTTCCGGCTTCTGCGGTTGCTATCAACGCACGTTTCATCGTGCGCGGCGGAGACCGCATCCCATTGGATGGTGAGGTTGTCGATGGGGCAGGGGCCGTCGATCAGGCGCCGATCACCGGAGAGAGTGCGCTGGTCCCAAAGGAACGGGGCGACGAAGTCTATGCCGGTACGATCAACGGCGAAGGCACACTGACGGTGCGCGCCACGAAGGCCGCCTCGGACACCGTGTTGGCCAAGATTATCCGCATGGTCGGCGACGCCCATGCCCGCCGCGCGCCGGTGGAGCAGTGGGTGGCGAAATTCGCCCGCATCTATACGCCTATCGTCATGGCTCTCGCCATTGCAATTGCCCTGCTGCCGCCGCTCATTTTCGGGGGGGCCTGGGATTATTGGTTCTACAATGCACTCGTGCTGCTGGTGATCGCTTGCCCATGCGCTCTGGTCATCTCGACACCGGTCTCCATCGTCGCTGCACTCACCGCCTCAGCGCGGGCCGGGGTGCTGATCAAGGGCGGTGCATATGTTGAGGCACCGGGCAAGACCACTGCACTGGCCATGGACAAGACCGGCACGATCACCATGGGCGAGCCCGAGGTGGCGGCGGTGCATCCGCTGGGCAAAGCATCGGCGCAAGATCTGATGACCCTCGCCGCTGGGCTGGAGGCACGTTCCTCGCATCCCTTGGCGCGCGCCATTCTTGCGCGGGCAGAAGCCGACGGCATCAAGGTATCCGCCGCGGAAGATACCCGAACCGTTCCGGGCAGGGGACTTGAAGGACGCACAGACGGCCGGTCGATCTGGCTGGGGTCGGACCGGTTTGCCGAGGAGAAGGGTTTCGGCGACGCCATTCCGAAGGATTTGCGCGACCGCATCGAAGGGGCTGGCAGCACCCTTGTTGCCGTGGGCGACGACACCGGTGTCACCGGCATCTTGGAATTGCGCGACCGTATCCGCCCGGATGCCAAAGGCATCGTGGCGCAGCTTCACGCGCAGGGTGTGAAGACCATCGTCATGCTGACCGGTGATAACGAGCGGACAGCGCGCGCTGTTGCAGCCGAGGTCGGCATCGACGAGGTCCGTGCCGAGCTTCTGCCCGAAGACAAGGTGACTGCCATCGAAGAACTGGTCGAAACGCATGAGATGGTGGCCATGATCGGCGACGGGGTCAACGACGCCCCGGCCATGGCGCGCGCGCATTACGCCATCGCAATGGGTGCCGTTGGTTCGGACGCGGCAATCGAGACGGCGGATATAGCCCTGATGACCGACGATCTCGGCAAGGTGCCTTGGCTGATCGGTCATTCGCGCCGGACAATGTCGATCATTCATCAGAACATCGGTATTTCCTTGGCGACCAAGGGCGTTTTCGTTGTCGCTACCGCGTTCGGACTGGCATCGATGTGGGGCGCGATTGCAGCCGACGTAGGAGTGTCATTGCTGGTGGTGGCCAATGCCCTGCGCCTGCTGAACAGCCAAGAGGCCAAGGCGCCGCCGTCCGGCGGTGAGCAGGTTGGCCCACAGATGGCAAAGGCCGCGCTTGCCCACGGACATTGATCACGCAGCATTTGCAAGGTAACGTAATGTCCATAACAGACCTCACGAAAGAGGCATCGAGCAGTGAAAACCATCCGATTTCCCCGCCGCGCCGTCCTGTTGGGCGGGCTGGCAGCGTTTCTGTCCGGGTGTGCCAGCAAGTTCCGCAGCTATGACGGACCCGAAGTCACCCGTGTTCGGCTTTACAAGGGACAGCGCTTGCTTGTTCTCGACGGAGCCGATCGCGTCTTGCAAACCTATCCGGTCGGGCTGGGTTTCGCTCCTGAGGGTCACAAACAATTCGAGGGGGATGGCCGGACTCCGGAAGGAGTTTACACAATCGACAGGCGAAACCCCAACAGCACCTACCATCTTTCGATTGGCATCTCTTATCCGAACGAGGCCGACATCGCCTTTGCCGAAGCGCAGGGCCTTTCCCCCGGCGGCGACATCTTCATCCATGGTGGCCCACGCCCCGGCATCGACCCGACAAATGTCCGCGACTGGACAGCTGGCTGCATCGCGGTCACGGATCGGGAGATCGAGGACATCTATGCAATGGTGAAGGACGGGACACCTATCCACATCTTTGCATGACGGTCTTTCTCATGCGGCGGTAGTGAGCCGTCGCATTGGCGCCATTGCCCAGCTCCACGAAGCCAAGATGAGCGCCAACAGCATCCAGTCTCCGAAGCTCGCGTAGAGTGTCGGCGGTCGCGCGGAGGGCAGGCTAGCGTCGATGATGCCCGTTTCGCCGGTATCGAGCCGCGCAACGATCTCTCCGCTCGCGTCGATGACCGCAGAGATGCCCGTATTCGCGGCTCGGATGACTGGAAGGCCTTCCTCTACGGCGCGCATACGTGCGGAAGCCAGATGCTGCTCGGGTCCGATGCTGGTGCCAAACCAGGCATCGTTTGTCGCGTTGAAAATCCACTCCGGCCGGAACAGGTCATCGACCACATGCCCTGGGAAGATGATCTCATAGCAGATCGCCACGGCGACCAGCGGCACACCCGGAAGCGCAAGCGTTCTCGGGCCCAGTCCGGGCGTAAAATCGCCCAGACCCGCCGTGAGCCGCTCGATGGGCAACCAGCCGCGGAATGGCACGTATTCGCCGAAGGGCACGAGATGGTGTTTCGCGTATCCGGTCAGGATCTCGCCGGTCTCGTCAAATGCCTGGACCGTGTTGAAATATCGGGTGCCATCCTCGCTCGGTACACGGTCCGGCACACCGGTAAGCAGCACTCTGCCGTCTGGTAGCGCTGCGGCAATGCGGGCCCGTGCCTCCGTATCCTCATCGAGGAAACCCGGAAAGGCGGTTTCCGGCCAGAGAAGAACGTCGAAATCGCCGGGCTGGGTTGAAAGCTCAAGATAACGCGCGAAGGTTGCCTCGCGGTTCTCGGGCGCCCATTTCTCCTCTTGGGGAACGTTGCCCTGGACGATGCGCAGCTCCACACCGGGTGGTTGTTCTGTATCCGACTGGAGGCGAAGTGTGCCGACGGCCCACATCGTCGCGATGCCGGCCAGCGCCATGAGCGAGATGGTCAGTCGTTGCCGCCCGGACGCCATGACAGCCGCGACGGGAAGTGCCGCGACGAACACGGTGAGAAAGCTTAGCCCATAGCTTCCGACCCAGGCGGCGGGCTGGCGCAAAGCGGCGTAATCGACCAGAGCGTAGCTGGCGAGGATCCACGGAAAACCTGTCAGAACGTGACCACGCAACCACTCGGCCACGGTCCAGAAGGTCGCGAACAGGAGGCAGGCCAGGAGATTGCCCAGGGCTCCGCGCCGCGCGATTTCGGCGAAGAGCGCTGCGGCAATGGCCGGGAAAATTGCGAGACCTGCGGACAATCCCGCGACGGCCGGGATCGCCATCGCCCCGAACCGCTCGCCCTCGACGTAGAAACTCTCTGCAATCCACGAAATCCCGAAACCGAACTGGCCAAGACCAAACGCCCAGCCGACGAGGAAAGCGCGCCCGAAGGAGAGATCGCGAAGACCGACAAACAACGCGGAATAGGCAACGGGAACAAGCAGGAGAAGCGAGAAAGGCGGGAAAGTCAGAACGGTCAGCGCCCCGGCGACGAAACCAAGCGTCATCCGCGAAAGCAAACGGTGGAGCAGTGCTATGCGGTTCAGAATTTCCGGCTTCACGATTTGATCGGACGCCGCACGCTGATCCATGGCGCAGCGAGCAAGAGCCCCACGCCACTGACGACAAATACATCCGCCATGTTGAAGGCAGGCCAATGTGTTGTGCCAATATAGAAATCGAGAAAGTCTGTTACGGCCCGATACCGCACACGATCGATGACATTGCCCAGGGCTCCGCCAATGATCGCACCGTAGGCAAGCGTTTCCACCGCATTGTCGGCGCGAAACAGCATAACCCCCAGCCAAACACAGATGGCAAGAGCGAAAGCGATGAGGCTCCACCACGGCGCGCCGCCCAACATCCCGAAAGTCACGCCGTCATTACGATAAAAGACGAGGTTGAATCCCGGAAACACGGGAATTCCGGCGCTTAAAGTGACGGCATTCGCAACGACAATGGCTTTGGTGATCTGATCGATCGCGAACGCAGCAAGTGCTGCGAAGACGCCGATCATCGGAGATACCTTGTTTAGTGACATTGCCTCATCCCAACCAGACATCAAGGAACAGCATCAGAACGAGCCCGACTGCGAGACCGAGCGTCGCCCTGTTCTGATGGCCGCTGCGATGGGTTTCAGGGATGATTTCGTGGCTAATGACGTAGAGCATTGCGCCCGCGGCAAAGGCCAGACCCCATGGAAGCAGCGGTTCCGACAGTGTGATGATGCCGGCCCCGAGCAAACCGCCAATCGGCTCGACCATGCCCGTCAGCGCCGCGATGCCCCAGGCGCGCAGCTTCGGATATCCCTCGCCCAGCAGAGATACAGCGACGGCCAATCCTTCGGGCGCATTCTGAAGCCCGATGCCGATGGCGAGCGGCAGACCGCCCTCCATACCTCCGGATCCGAAGCCGACCCCCACGGCAAGGCCTTCGGGGAAGTTGTGGATCGTGATCGCAATGATGAACAACCAGACCCGCCGCAAAGACGCCGCTTCGGGCCCTTCGCGTCCCGTCTTGAAGTGCTCATGCGGCAGCTTTTCGTTCATCAGGGCGACAGCCCCCATGCCCAGAAGAATCGAAACGCATACGATGGCCGCAGGCATCGCGCCGTTTTCGAACATCGGCTCCGCCGCATCCAATGCCGGGATGATCAGCGAAAAGAAAGAAGCGGCGAGCATCACACCGGCAGCGAAGCCGAGCGACAGATCGCGTGTGGCCCGAGACGGGATGCGCCCGAACAGCACGGGAACTGCTCCGACTGCTGTGAGCGATCCGGCGGCGAGACTTCCGAGAAAGCCGAGCATTATCGGAGAAAGATTTTCCATGGGCGGGCCAGATTATCCTTCGGCGTAGCTCGAAAAGACTTCCGTCGACCCGTCCTTGCGGATGAGGAAGACATCATAGGCCTCGCGGTCGTCTTCTGGCCCCATGCCGGGCGAGCCATAGGGCATCCCCGGAACGGCGAGGCCGACGGCGTCCGGGCGCTCCTCGAGAAGGCGGCGGATGTCAGCGGCCGGGACATGGCCTTCGATCACGTAGCCATCAATGAGCGCGGTGTGGCAGGAGACCATGCGCTGCGGCACGCCGTTGTCGAGCTTGAAGCGAACCAGCAACCCGCCGAACATGTCCTGGCCGGTCGGCGCAAAGCCATTCTCTTCGAGATGGTTCATCCACGAGAGGCAGCAGCCGCAACCGTTGGTCTTGCGGACGTCGATCGCCGTTGCCTCTGCGAGGGCCTGTGCCGCCGGGAACAGGGCGAGCGTGATGGCAAGAGCTTGGGTCATGCGTTTCATGGGTCAGAGCCTTTCGGTTGTCGTTTCGGCAATCTCGCTGCCGAGGTTTTCATTCAGAAGCGCGCGCGCCTCGGCCAGACGCGAGAGCGCGGCGGTATCATCCGCTTCGCTCTCGGCTGCTTCGGCGAGCCGGTCGTCAGCGAGGGGGTCAGTCGGGCGCCCATCCACGAGGACTTCGTAGTGCAGGTTCGGACCTGTCGCCGTGCCAGTCGCGCCGACGCGGCCGATCACGTCTCCCGCCGCAACGCGTTGGCCTTGTGCCAAATCTTCCGGCACGGCGCTCAGATGCGCGTAGCGCGTCATGGTGTCGGAGCCGTGCAAGATTTCGACCACGCGACCATATCCGCCGCGCCAGCCGATGAAATTGACCCGCCCCGGTGCCGTCGCTTGAACCGGTGTCCCACGTGCCGCTGCAAAATCGACGCCGGTGTGCATCCGGACGTTGCCAAAGACCGGATGCGTGCGGCGCCCGAACACCGAGCTGAGGCGCGCACCCTCGACCGGCTGTGCGAAGACGCGCAGCACCTCGCCATCGACGTAGATCGTCGCCTGACCGCTGCCGTCGTCAGGCCATACGATCTCGTAGAGCGAACCGCCGATGTCCAGTGCGGCGAAGGCGAGTTCGGGCTGTCCGATCCTGTCCTCGCCGACCCGCGCCTCACGCCAGAGAAGCCTTAGTGTTTCGCCGCCGGCCATCTCGCGGCGGAAATCCACGGTCCCACCCAGCATCTGCGCAAGGTCCACGGAAAAACGGGCGGGTATGCCGGCTTCGTCGAGTGCCGCGAAGATCGAGCTGTCGATCACGGCTTCGCCGGCAAGGGTTACGATCTCCGGATCCGGAGCCACGACCTGTGTGGACAACTGCTCGCCGAAAACCACCTCGATCCGAACCCCGTCCTCGACGGCGAGTGAGACGGTGCGGGGGCTGCCGTCCATGGTCGAAGCAACAGTGACCGAGTGCCCCGGCCGCAGCCGTCGCAGATCGTATTCCGCGCCAAGCGCGAGGGCAACTTCGGCTCTGTCAGGTGCCGCAAGACCAGCCTCAGACAGCAAGAAATCGAGCGTCTCGCCAGGTGCAATGTTGCGCGACCATGTCGACAGGGGTGGCTCGATCGCCTGCACGGGCCTGTCGGCAAACGCGACCTGCAGAAGGGGCAGGGGGCCGAGGTCGGGTGCATCTTCTGCCCATACCGTCACGGGCAGCGTCACGGGGATGTCAACGTTCTGGGGGGCTTCAGGACCTTGGGGCATCCAATTACCTGCCGAGGCAAGTTTCGGCGGCACGGGTTCTTTCGAGAAAACACCGGAGATGACGATAGCTGCCCCGGAAACCGTCCCCGCAATTGCGACACAAGCCGCCAAAGTTCTGAGCCTCATGTCGCCCCCTCCATTTCTTCTTCCAGCGCGCGGCGAATTTTCGGCACCGCGAATTCTCTGGGTTCGTGATAGTCGATCATGGTGACGAACCGCCCAGAGGCTGCGAACAGGAAGACGCTCGCGCTGTGGTTCATCGTGTAATCGCCGCTCTCCGTCGGCAACCTTTCGTAGGTGGCGTGGAAGCCGTCCGCGACGCGCGCGATCTGCTCTTCCGGTCCCGTCCAGCCACGTATCCCAGGATGGAAGTAGCCGACATATTCGGCCATCGTTTCGACAGTGTCGCGCTCGGGATCGACCGTGATGAAAACCACGTTCATCTCGTCGGCCTCGTCTCCCAGATCGTCGAGCCATCCCGAAATGTCCGAGAGCGTGGTCGGGCAGACATCGGGACAGTAGGTGAAGCCGAAGAACGCCATCGTCGGGCGACCGATCAGGGTTTCTGGCCCGACCGCGTTGCCCTCATGATCCGTCAGACGGAAATCCATTTCGGTCAGGGCCACAGGCCGCTGCCCGACAGGTTCGGGTCCACCGGGTCCATCGACCTGCCACCAACCGACGAAGAGCATCAGGGCGACCGCCCCGACACCAGCCGCGCCGTACCCCAGGATCGCCCGTCGCCGCATCAGTCCTCTGGCCCCCGCGCGGCGATGCCGAGGATCGGCACCTCGACCGTCACTTCGCCTCCGTCGTCGAAAAGCAGGGTCAGCGGAAAGGTGTCCCCTTCCGTCATCGGTTCTTGCAGCCGCATCAGCATTGCGTGCAGGCCCCCCGGTTCGAGCGCGACGCTCTCGCCCGGGGCGATCGCGATCTCCCCCGCCGGGTTCATGGAACTCACACCTTCGGCATTTGTCTTCGTCTCGTGAATTTCGGGCATCATCGCGAGCGGCGTTGTAAGGCCGATCAGCGTCACTGGCTCGTCGCCAGTGTTGCGGATCGTCATGTAAGCGGCCCCGGGACGGTTCATCCCGATGGAGGCGCGGGACCACGCGTTCTCGACGACAACATCCTCGGGTCCGGCCAGCGCGGGCGCTGAGAACCCTCCAAGGGTCAAAAGCGCCGCCAGTGTGCTGGTCAAAATATACTTTTTCATCGTTCTGATCCTGCCCTTTGTATTCAGCTTTGCGCGGCAGCGACTTCGGCGGCCACCAGACGACGCAATTCTGCCTCCCCGAATGGATCGAGCGGCTTGCCGTTCACGAAGAATGTGGGCGTCTGGCGAATTCCCACGGTCTCGACGTCGGCACGATCCTGGTTCAGGATCGCCACGACATCGGGCGCCATCATTTGCGTGCGCGCGGCCTCGGCATCGAGTCCGGCCGTGGCGGCGATCTGAAGGATCAGGCCGGGCGCCGGGGCACCGTGCGACGCCCATCTCGGCTGTTCCCGCAGAACGGCCTCAAGCACCGGCACGTAAACGTCCTGCATGCGTGCCGCCTCGAGCACGCGGATCGCTTCCTCGGATGCCGCGCCGTGGAAGGGCGTGTAGCGGATCACGACGCGGACAGCATCCCCATGCTCGGCCATGATGTCCTTCACGACGGGATGAAAGGCGCGACAGGCCTCGCAGGCCGGATCGAAGAATTCGACGATCGTGACGGGCGCTTCCGCAGGCCCGAGGATGGGCGAGTAGGGGCGGATCATCGCGTCCGCGAGTTCCGGCGCAACAGGCTCCGCTTCGGCCACCGGGCCGGGGCGGGTTGCAAACCAGGTGGTTCCGCCGAAACCGGCGACGCCGAAGGCGAGAACGGACAGGATCAGGGCGCGTCGGTTCATTTTCGTGTGTCCTTCAATGAAAGGGCCGACAGCGCCCCGATCAGCGCGAAGGCGGCGAGGGCCATCAGCGGGATCGGGATGCCGAAGACCAGTTGGTTGTCATCGGTGCAAGAGGGGCCGGTGGCCGTGCAGGGCTGGATGCGTTCGGGAACAAGACCGACGTACAGCCCCATGTGCCAGAGGGCGATTGCGCCGCCGCCAAGCGCCAATGCGATGCCGTAGCGCCCCACACGGCCGTCCCGCCACCAAAGGCCCAGCCCTAGGATAATGGCCAAGGGAAACATGAAGGCGCGCTGGAACCAGCACAGCACACAGGGCGTCTGCCCCAGCACCTCGCCGATGAAAAGCACGGCAAGCGAGGCGACGAGCGCGATGATCCATGCCAGCCCGAGGGCTGTTTCTCCGGATATGCGGTTCATGTCGATCAGATCCTCTCTTCCAGATCGGCGAGAATCTCTTCGGCCGGGGTGCCGTAGGGCCAGGAGTCGGCAAAGCCCGCGTCGGGATCGAAGAGGAACAGATGCGACGTGTGGCCCATCGTGTAACCATCCGGCGCCGCAGCCTCTTCGACGCGTTCAAAGAAGATCGGAAACGTCTCGGATGTGGCGGCGATTTGTTCCGGCGTGCCCGTCAGCCCGATGATGCTCGCATCGAACAGCGGGACGTATTCGGCGAGTGCGGCGGGCGTGTCCCGTTCGGGGTCGATTGTTATGAAAATCGGCTGGACCTTGGCGGCATCGTCGCCCAGACCGTCCATCACCGCCGCGACCTCTGACAGGGTCGTCGGGCAGACGTCGGGACAGTTGGTGAAGCCGAAAAACACCAGCATCCAGCGCCCCGCAAAGTCCTCCTCGGTTCGAACCATACCCTGGTGGTCCGTCAGTTCGAATTTAGCGAAAAAAGGCGGTTCGGCGTCGGTTCGGGCGCGGTCGGCACGATAGTCGGACCAGAGCAAAAGCCATACGAAGGCAAGCGCTGCCACGCCTGCCAAAACCCAAAGAAACTTCTGTGCCGATGTAAGGGACAATCCTGTTCGCCTGTTATTGATTCTTATTGCATGTGCGGATACATCCTCTAGCCGCTAGAGGTTCAAGCACGAAATCATGGTATAGCTTGAACTCACGCGTCTGTGAATCCGACACTTGTTTATTCCGACGGCAAAACCTACACAAACTGTATCTTTTTCATGGAGGCGAAAATGCTCACGATCGGTACTCTGTCAAAGAAGACTGGCACAAAAGTGCAGACCATCCGGTACTACGAACAGATCGGACTCATGCCCGAACCTGGCAGGACCGAAGGCGGACAGAGGCGCTACGACAATGCACAGCTCGACCGACTGTCCTTCATCCGCCATTCGCGGCAACTCGGTTTCTCGCTCGATGCGATCCGCGAGCTGCTCGACCTCAGCGACCATCCCAACCGCCCCTGCGACGAGGCAGATGCCATCGCGCGTCGCCAGCTCAAACAGGTGGAGCAGCGCATGGCCCGCCTGAAGGCGCTGCGCACGGAACTGAAACGCATGGTTCACGAATGCAGCGGCGGGCGGACGGGAGACTGCAAGGTGCTTGAGGTGTTGCGGGACCATTCGGAATGCCTGACCGAGCACGAGGAAATCGGGGCCTGAAGGAATTCAGCCAACATTCCGGCTGGAACGCAGATCAGCCGCAGAAGTTAATGTGTCGTACAACACAGGCTGGAACCACAAAATGGCTGCTAGACAAAATTCAATGGAGAGACGGACGCTTTGGATCGTTCTGGCGCTCAATATCGGTTTGGCCGTGGCCTTTTTCGCAACAGGCGCCTTCGGCGACTCAAGTGCCCTGATCGCCAACGGGCTCGATAACCTCTCCGACAGCTTCGTCTACGCGATCAGCCTTTTCGCTTTGTCCCGATCCGACAAATGGAAACGCGGGGCGGCGAACGTTTCCGGCGGGCTGCTGATCCTGTTCGCCGCTGGTATCCTCTACGATGCATGGCGCCGCTACATCGGCGGGTCAGATCCGCTCGGGACGATCATGATCGCCATGGCCCTGTTTGCGGCGGCGATCAACGCAGTCTGCGTCTGGCTGCTCGCTAAGCTCAAAGATCCGGACGTCAACATCCGCGCGGCCAACACCTTCAGTTACAACGATTTCGCCGCGAACCTCGGAATCGTCTTGGCTGGCGGCCTCGTCGCCTGGCTGGGAACCAACTGGCCGGACCTCGTCGTCGGCGTGATTGTCGCCGGGATCGCGGCCTGGGGAGGTATCGACATTCTGCGCGACGCACACGGCGAACACCACAAAGCAGTTCATACGGGCAAATAGTTGCGGGAGATTCTTTCTGAAAGAAAGGGTTGAAGCTATAGTGACTATAGTAATTAGGCTTGTTCCAAGACGATTCGAGGAGCGACTCCGTTGCAGATGACCGACCCCCTACTTGCACCCACCAAATTACTGGATTTTGATGCCGCGCCTCTTGCGCATCTAATTGAGACCCGCGGCTGGCGCGGCTTATCCGAATACGATCGGATCGGAGCTGCCTATGATTTCGTTCGGAATGAAATCGCGTTCGGATACAATCGAGCTGACGACATCCCCGCCTCCGAGGTGCTTTCCGACGGCTACGGGCAGTGCAATACCAAAGGGACGCTCTTGATGGCGTTGCTGCGTGGTGTTGGCATTCGTTGCCGGTTGCATGGGTTTACGATCCACAAAGGCTTGCAGCGCGGTGTTGTCCCAGAGTTGGTGTATCCGCTTGCTCCGCAAGAAATTCTCCACTCATGGGTTGAGATCGAATATCAAGGTGCTTGGTTCAACCTCGAAGGCTTCATCCTGGATGACGCTTTCCTGACAGTCCTGCAAACGTCTTTCTCGGACACGGACAGTCTCTGCGGTTATGGCGCGGGCACGGATTGCCTTGGCGCGCCTCCCGTCACCTGGAACGGAGAAGATACCTACATTCAGAAATCCGGCATCGTGCAAGATTTCGGCGTGTTTGATACGCCGGACGCCTTCTATTTGTCCCATGAGCAATCCTTTGGATGGCTGCGTGGTGCCCTTTACCGTCATATCATCCGCCACTGGATGAATGCGCGCGTACGTGGTTTTCGCAGCGGTCGCCTGAAGACTGACCGACGCGCGACACACGCGCACGCGGAGCCTGCCAATGCCACATGACCACGGGCACGCGCCTATCGATCCGAATTCTGGGGACCGGCGGGTTGCCATCGCCATCTGGGCAAACGGGCTACTTACCGTTGCGCAAGTCGTCGGGGGCATATTCTCGGGCAGTCTGGCACTGATCGCCGATGCGCTGCACAACTTTTCCGATATGGCCTCGCTTGTCATTGCCTTCGCCGCACGCAAGATCGCGCGCCGCCCGGCCGATGAACGCATGACCTTCGGCTATGGCCGGGTCGAAATCGTGGCGGCCCTGATCAACTACACCACCCTCATCGTGATCGGCTTCTATCTGATCTACGAAGGTGGCATGCGCATGATTGATCCACCCGAAGTCATGGGGTGGACCGTCGTCATTCTCGGTGGAATTGCGCTTGTGGTCGACACGCTGACCGCAATGCTGACCTATTCGATGCAGAAGGGCAGCGTGAACATCCGCGCGCTTTTCCTGCATAACCTGTCGGACGCGCTTGCTTCGGTCGCGGTTATCGTCGGTGGGTCGCTGATCATCCTTTACGACATGCGTTGGGTCGATCCTGCCATCACCATCGGCATCGCGATCTACATCCTGTATCTGTCTTTCACTGAAATAGGCGGCCCAATCCGAACCCTGATGCTCGGGAGCCCGCCGGACATCGACAACGAGGCCGTCGTCGAAGCGATGCGGAAAGTCGAAGGCGTCGCCGACGTCCACTACGTCCATCTCTGGCAAATGCAAGAGCACGAGGCTGCGCTCGACTGCCATGTCGTCGTGGCAGCCGAGGGCTGGTCGAAGATCGAAGAGATCAAGAGCGCGATCAAGAAGCGGCTGAAGGAAGAGTTCGGCATCAGCCATTCCAGTCTCGAATTTGAGCATGAGGATCGCGCTCATCAGAACGCCGATCTCTACGGTCACGGCAACGCAAGTGAAAAGGAGAAGACCAATGTTCAAGGAAACGCTGACCGAGCATGATGATGTCATCGGGCTCGTCTGCGCGATTACGCGGACCGGCATGGGCTCGATCCGAGCAACTGGGTCATTCTGACCAAACGATCCGATCAGGCAAATGACGCGACGCGCCTTCTGGCGCGGGAATATGGGCTGGAGTTCACGATGACCGCCGACAGCGACATGATGATGCACGGAGCGGTCACCCATGTCGTGGACATCGGCGGGCGGTTCGCTGCAAAATTCCATGGCATGGACTTCAAGAACGTGAACCTGATCCTCTATGTCAGCGAGTTGATCAACAACGCCCAGCATCGACGCCGGGAGCCCAACTGGTGGGACCGGCTGACAGGTGTGTTTCAATGAGTGTCGTCGCGACTGGCGTCAGGCTGTCCTCGACAGACGGAGTTTCCCTGACAGCTCTGCGTCGGTATTTTGCGGTGATCATCCCGGCCAACTTGATCTGGGAGTTCGCGCATATGCCGCTCTACACGATCTGGAACGAGGGCACTTGGGGTGAGATTGTCTTCGCAGCCGTCCATTGCACGGGTGGCGATATCCTGATCGCCATGAGCGCGCTGATGCTTGCCCTCATGCTGTCGGGCCGGGGCTGGCCCCTGGTCGCCTCGACGCGGCGGTCTGTGACCGTCCTGACGGTGGTGTTCGGGCTCGGATACACGCTGTTCAGCGAATGGCTCAACATCGTGATCCGCGCGGCCTGGGCCTATTCGGACCTGATGCCGATCATTCCGATCCTCGATGCGGGCCTGTCACCTGTGTTGCAATGGATCGTGATACCGCTGGTCGCGTTCTGGTGGGTCTGGCGGCCTTTCAACAACGATCGTGATGTATGATGGATATTTCCGGCATCGGCATCTTCGCGGCCTTCCTGGCGGGTGCCATTTCGTTCCTGTCGCCCTGTGTCCTGCCACTGGTGCCTGGCTACGTCTCGTACATCGCAGGGCAACCAGATTTGCGCACGACGCGGTCGGTCGGCTTGCGGGCGCGCGCCGGGGCGCTCGGGTTGAGTGCCTGCTTTGTCCTGGGCTTTTCGACGGTCTTCGTCGCCCTCGGGGCCCGGGCCAGCGCGCTCGGATCCCTGCTGCTGACATGGCGCACCGAGCTAAACTATCTCGGCGGCTGTCGCGTAGCCCTTAATTGTGAGATGGGAAATCCAACGAAATCAACGGCTGATCTTTGCCCTTAAATATGAGATTTTGCCTTTAATTCTGATATTTTTGCCCTTAAGCCTGAGACAGGGTTCACAGACATTTGCGGCAAATATCGATGAATGATGATGGCGAAGACTCCGTTGCCGTTGGTGCTGAAGAGGCGCGCAGGGCCGCGGTGCTGCGCCCTCTTGTTCAGGCATATCTCAATGGGACTGGCAGCCTGGAACGTGGCATCAATGACGCCGTTTGGGAGCTTGGTGTCAGCAGGGCGACGGTCTGGCGTTGGATAAAACGGTTGGCGGAAGAGGGTGGGCGCACCAGCGCTCTGGCTCCGCGGAAACGGGGCCGCCCGACCGGGACGATGTTAATATCCAGCAAAGTCGAAGCGGTAATCGAGGAGCACCTTCGCCGCTATTTCTTGCGCCGGGAGCGTTCGAGCTTGTCGCGCGTCGTGACAGAAATCCGCAGCGCTTGCTGGCAGGAGGGCTTGCAACCGCCGACGCGTCGGACGGTTCAGCGCAGGCTGGATGCAATGGACGCCCGCGCAATTGCCAAGGCACGCGAAGGCGCAAAGGCGGCCCGCCAGAAATTTGCGCCGGTCGTAGGCGACAACAAGGCAAACCGGCCACTGGAGGTCGTGCAAATCGACCATACGCCTGCGGACATCATTCTCGTCGACAGTTTTGAACGCCAACCAATTGGGCGGCCTTGGGTCACGCTGGCGATCGACGTCGCAACGCGGATGGTGACCGGATATTACACCTCTCTCGAGGCTCCTTCGCGTCTGTCGGTGGCGCTTTGCCTGACACAGGCTGTGGCCCCCAAGGCGGAACTTCTGGCGGAATTGGTGTGCAATGTTCCTTGGCCCGCGCAGGGTAAACCACATAGCATCCACGTCGATAACGGGCGCGATTTCCGGTCGCATGCCTTTCGGTCGGCATGTGCGGAATGGGGGATCGATCTGGTCTATCGGCCGCCAGGCAGTCCTCATTTCGGAGGGCACATCGAACGATTGATCGGCACGATGATGGGGGCCGTGCACCTGTTGCCTGGAACAACGCAATCCTCGGTCGTGGCCAAGGGCGACTACGATGCCGAAGGCATGGCCGCGATGACTTTAGGCGAATTTGATCGCTGGTTCGCCCTGGAAATCTGCCGCTACAACAACAGCATTCATTCAAGTCTTGGCTGTACGCCCGTCGCCAAATGGGAGGTGCTCTCAGAGGAAATGATGGGCGACATCCCCTTCGAGATGGAAGCCTTTCGGGTGAGCTTCTTGCCGAGCGAACTGCGCAAGGTCAGGCGTGACGGCATCCATCTGTTCCAGATACGGTACTGGTCGGATGCGCTTGCAGGCCACATTGGGCGCGGGGATGGGAAGGTGGTCGTTCGCTACGACCCTCGCGATATCTCAATGATCTGGGTCGAATTGGACGATGGCCGATATGTTGAGGCGCGTTACAGAAACTTGGAAATTCCGCCCGTGCCGCTCTGGGAATATCGCGAAGCCATGAGGAAGGCCCGTGCCCTTGGCAAATCCGGGTCCAATGAGCTGGTCCTGGCTGAGCTGATCCGACAGCAACGCCAGATCGAGTTTGAAAGCCGGGGCCTAACGAAGGCCGAACGCCGATCCCGTGAAAGAAAAGGGACATTGGAGGGCACCAACTCGGCTGTCTCGAAAACCGAAAGGCTGCGCCCGATCGACACGGGTGATACATCGCGCCCATTGTTCAAAGTGGAGAGATGGTGAATTGAGGGCAGGGACAACAGAGGAAGACGGTCGGATCGCCCTCATTCAATCGGATATCTGGATTGGCTTTCCGCGGGCCGAACAAGTTCTGGACCGTTTGCAGGGTATGATCGAAGCGCCAAGGCAAACCCGTATGCCTGGCCTTCTTGTGCATGGCGCGTCTGGGATCGGCAAGACGATGATCGCCCGCAACCTGTCGCGCAGATATGCACCGGAATATGACCCAGCATCGGGAATTACGCGAACGCCGCTCTTGCTGTTACAAGCACCGCCAGCTCCCGACGAACGGCGGTTCTATCTGCACATCCTGGCGTCCGTCGGGGCACCGGCCACGGCACTGGGCGCGCGCGCTCAAAATGTGGCCTCCCTCGAAGTCCGTGTTATTGCGCTTTTGCGCGACCTTGGCCTGCGGATGATCATGATCGACGAGGTCCACGACCTCTTGGCCGGGACCCACCGCGAACAGCGACGCTTTCTCAATGTTCTTCGTTATCTCAGCAATGAGCTCGAGGTGTCACTGGTCTGTCTTGGGGTCAGCGAGGCCGTCGACGCCATCCGTGGTGATATCCAGCTTGCCCGACGGCTGGACGAACATCACTTGCCAAACTGGCGCGACGATGCCGAGTTCTCGGACATGATCCAGACCCTTATTGCTGCCATGCCACTGGAAAAGAAGTCCAACCTGAAGGTCAAGTCACTCAAGCAGATACTTGCACTGACCGGTGGGGTGACCTCGCGCATTTTCGCCCTGATCAAGGATCTTTCCATCGACGCCATTGTAACAGGTGATGAATGCATCACCGATGACGCAATCGTAAAATGGACGCCGGTTTGGTCGCGCCATGCGAACCCCCATCGGCGGCTCGAGAAGTCCGGGGTGTGAAGCCGCACCCGCTGCCCAAGACTGTCGCGCCGCTGCCAGACGAGTTGTTGTCAGGTTGGTTGTCTCGGCTGGCGGCGGCCAACTACTGTGATGATGCGGAACTGCTGGCCCATATCGAAATCGATACAACTCATGGCACGTCCTTGGACTTCAACATCGACGCGGCAGCGGCGGCGAAGATTGCCAACGCCGCACGGATTGACCCAGATGTTGTGCGATCTTTGACCTTCCCAGCAATGGCGACACGAGAAGCCTCGCTGACGGCCCAGATACCATTCCAGCATTGCCTGCAATGCTCCAGAGAGGGCCTTTCGCTCAAGCATTGGAGGCGAGCCTGGGCATTCGACTGCCAGGTTTGTGGGACGAGACTTGTACCGACGCTCGGCAAGGCCAGTGGCGAACAGATGCCCGAAAAGCTGATAAATCGTGCGCGCAACGGCGCCGCGCGGCTTGAATACGCCGCGCGATTACGGGTAGTGTCCCGGGAGATGGTGTAGGAACTGGCGTCCACCTGCTTCTTCATAGCTGGTGCTGCTCGTTCACTGCGCGGCGATCATCGTCGCCGCGCCG
>LULE01000026.1_pt1 | contig 80272 bp, 78 predicted proteins | sample 728231 | NCBI WGS metagenome assembly LULE01 (sample SAMN03860297, study PRJNA289734) | marine metagenome | biome: seawater column; feature: ocean; material: water; isolation source: Red Sea water column Station 192 - depth 10m | place: Saudi Arabia: Red Sea | collected 2011-10-15 | depth 10 m | reverse complement strand
CGGCGCGGCGACGATGATCGCCGCGCAGTGAACGAGCAGCACCAGCTATGAAGAAGCAGGTGGACGCCAGTTCCTACACCATCTCCCGGGACACTACCCACGTATCGCCGCCAAAGCGATGATTGATGCCGGACGCGGGGGCTGTATCGTCAATGTCGCCTCGATTCTGGGCACACGGGTGGCCAGCCATGTGTCCGCCTATGCCGCGTCCAAGGAAGGGCTGATTCAACTGACCCGGTCTCTGGCGCTTGAATGGGCGCGGCATGGCATCCGGGTGAATGCCATCTGCCCCGGTTATATCGAAACCGACCTGAACCGTGAGTTTTTTGCCACTGACGCGGGACAGGCATTGATCAAACGCGTCCCGCAGCGCCGGTTGGGGCATGATCCGTTGGCCGCCCCCCCGGACCGGGGGCCTACGATAAGGCGACCGGGAATCCCCGGCCGCAATTCTTAGAGTCACGATTTCAGAACGCGTTAAGCCCGGTCAGGTTGCGCCCGATGACCAGTTTTTGGATTTCGGTGGTGCCATCGGGAATCGGCATGACCTTTGCATTGCGGAAGTGCCGTTCAACGGGGAACTCTTTGGTGATGCCGTTGCCGCCGTGGATCTGCACCGCTTTGCCGGCGATTTCGACGGCCATTTCGGTTGCATACCATTTCGCCATCGAGGTCTGGGTGTCACAGCGCACGCCCAAGTCCAGAAGTTGCAGCCCGCGCTGGCACAACAGGCGCGCGGCATCCAGGTGCGTGGCCATGTCGGCCAAGTAGCCTTGAATCAACTGGTGCCCGCCGATCGGCTTACCATGTTGTTGGCGATCCTGCGCATATTTGACGGCACATTCCAACGCCGCCTGCGCTATGCCAATGCTCGTCAGGCCGACAAACACGCGAGCGCTCTCAAACAGTTTCAATGTCTGGAACAGGCCGCCGCCTGCATTACCCAGAACATGGTCAGCGCTGGTTTCGGCACGGTCGAAAAACAATTCGCAGGTCGATGCACCGATAAGCCCCAGCTTGCGCAATTCGCGGCTCTCGTAGTTGCCGGTATCGCGGTCGACGATGACCATGGAAATACCGTCGTCCAGATTGCAGACAACGATGGCGAAATCCGACTGGGCCCCATTGGAAATCCAGAGCTTCTGGCCAGTGACGAAAATCTTATCGCCCTCGCGGTCCGCACGTGTCTTGACCTCGCGTACGTTCGAACCGACCTCTGGTTCGGAAATACAGGTGGCACAGATCCGTTCGCTGCGCAGGAGCGGCTTCAGATAGGCCTCTTTCTGCGCCACATTTCCCAAGAGGTTGACCGCGAACACGGCATGACCCTGAATCAGCACCGCGATTGCCAGATCGGCCCATATCCGGGCCAGTTCCTCGTATAGGATGCCATAGGTCATGCGGTCGATTCCGGCACCGCCGTCCTCTTCGGGGATCAGGCCGCTGATCAGCCCGAATTCCTCGACCTTGGCGAACAGGGACTTCAGGGTTTTCGCATCGGGGGGGTGGCCGAGGTTCTCGTATTTCTCGGCCAGCGGCGCGAACTCTGCCTCGGCCATCTTGCGGAAGTTTTCCAGCAACATGCGTTGCTCATCTGTATAGATTGCCTGAGCGGCGGCGATCACGTTTTCCATGGTTCGTCTCCTTGTTTCAACGGCCCAGAATGGTGACGCAGGCGGCCGCTTCTTCTACCCCGTGCAACCCCCCGCCGTTTTCGGCGATGGCGTTCTTTGCCCCTTCGACCTGACGCGCGCCAGCTTCGCCGCGCAGTTGCGTGACCAGTTCGAAAACCTGCCCTATCCCTGTGGCACCGACCGGGTGGCCCTTGGATTCCAACCCGCCCGAGGGGTTCACCGGAATGCGTCCACCGATCTTTGTCTCGCCGCGCAGACTGGCGGGACCGCCCTCGCCGAATTCGACAAATCCGAGGTTCTCGATCTGGATCACTTCGCCCACGGCCGTGGCGTCATGCACTTCGGCCACCGATATATCCTCGGGGCCGATCCCGGCCTGTTCATAGGCCTCAAGCGCGGCAAGCCGGGTCAGGTGGTTCTTGTAATCTTCCGGCGGACGATCGGTGCCCGAGCGCAGGATCGCGGCCTTGACCTTGATCGCGCGCGCGGGATCTAGGCCCAGACGTTTTATCCCCTCGCCGGTGCATAAAACGGCCGCAGCGGCCCCGTCCGAGATCGGGGCGCACATCGGCAGGGTCAGCGGATAGGTGATCGGCGGCGCGGCCAATACCCGATCGACGCTCATGGCTTCTCGGTATTGCGCCAGTGGATTATGCACGGAATGCGCATGGTTCTTGGCGGCGACGGCGGCGAACTGTTCCTGAGTTGTGCCAAAGGTCTTCATGTGCAGCCGGGCGAAGCCTGCGTAGACATCCATGAACACGCTGTAGGGCTTGGGCGATTTCGATCCTTCGGGTTCCTCGACCCCTGCACCCAGATCGGCCAGCCGTTGCGCGACCTCTTCGCTGTTGCTGACGTCCCAGCCGCTGTCGAAGGCCGAAAACATCAACGCACGGTCGTCAGAATACATCTTTTCGGCGCCCACGGCGAGACAGCAGTCGCCATTGCCGGCCTTGAGGAAATCGACTGCCAGTTTGAACCCGGTCGAGGCGCTGGCGCAGGCGTTTTCGACATTCACCACCGGAATGCCCTGAATGCCCATTTCACGCAGCGCGATTTCGCCGCGGATCATGTGCTGGCCCTCCATGTGGCCCTGCACCGCGTTCGAGAAGAATGCGCCGTCGATACGATCTGCCGTCACTCGGGCATCGGAAAGCGCGGCGGCGACGGCCTCGCCGGTCATGTCCTTGATGGTTTTGTCCCGGAACTTTCCGAACGGCGTCATCCCGATGCCAACGATGTAAATGTCCTGCATCGTTTGTCCTCCTGACCTAGTATCCGCGAAACTGCGGTTTTCGTTTTTCATTGAACGCCGACAGACCCTCGTGCATGTCCCAGGATCGCATGTGCGCGCGCAGGTTCAGCATCTCTTCGGAAAGCGCGGCGGTTTCGTCCACGTCCAGCGACCGATTGGAAACCGTCTTCATGCGGCGTAAGACCGCCGGGCTTTTTTCTGCCAGCCTGTCGGTAAAGGCCTGCACCGCTTGTCGCAGGTCTTCGTCCGCGACGACCTTGTTCACCAGTCCCCAGTCCATCATGTCCCGTGCCGAAACGTTCTCGCCCGAGAACAGCAGGTATTTCGCGCGGTTCAGGCCAATCCTACGCGGCAGGATCGCCGCACCGCCGGCCCCGGGAAAGACGCCAAAGTTGGAATGTGCGTCGCCCAGTTGCGCGCTTTCGGCGGCAAAGACCAGATCGCAGGCCATCACCATTTCCAAACCGCCCGCCATCGCCAGCCCGTTCACTGCGGCGATCACCGGTTTCGGGCCATGTCGCATAAGCCCAAACGTGTGATCGACAAGATCCAGAAGATCCGGCTCGCCTGGTGCATGTTTGGCGCCAGCAACTTCTTTCAGATCGGCACCGGCGCAGAATGCCCGGCCAGAGCCGGTCAGGACAATTGTACGCACCCCATCGTCGGCCAGCGCCGATTCCAGTGCTGCCGCCATCTCGCGCAGCATCTGCGTTGACATTGCGTTGAGCTGTTCGGTGCGCTGGAAGGTAATCCATTCAGTTTTTGCGACCCGCTCAACGAATAGCGTCTGCTTTGCCTCACTCATGCTAAGCTCCTGATAATTATACATATTATTGGTTTTTCGCCTTGTCTTTTGCGGCGATTTACGCTGCACTCGGGCGGACCCGCACGTGGAAAACAAAAGAACTGGAGATTGATATGAGCACTGCACCCCTGGCCGGCCTGAAAATCCTCAGCCTTGCCGAACAGTTTCCCGGTCCCTATGCCACAATGCTGTTGTCCGACATGGGAGCCGAGGTGATCATGATTGAACGCCCGGGCATCGGTGATCCGGCCCGGCAATTTCCGCCCTTGTTCCGGGCACTGAACCGAGGCAAGCGCAGCGTTGCGTTGGATCTGAAATCGGCCGAGGGGCTGGCACGGTTTCGCGAACTGGCCAAGGAATCGGATGTCATCGTCGAAGGGTTCCGCCCTGGCAAGCTTGCGGCCTTGGGTGCCGGTTTCGAGGACATGCGTAGTGTCAACTCGCGGCTGGTTTATGTATCGATTTCGGGTTACGGGCAGGACGGCCCCTATCGTGACAGGGCTGGCCATGACCTGAGCTATGAAGGGGTTGGCGGTTTGCTGGCCGATCAGGCCGATGCAAAGCAGCCCGGCCCTGTGCCGCCGATCCCCCTTGCGGATGTTGGCGCGGCGTTGTTCGCGGCGATCGCAATCCTGTCGGCGGTGGTGTCGAGCCAGCGCACAGGGCAGGGGCGTTACGTGGACGTGTCCATGTCGGATGCGGTGGTTTCGATGTTGACCGCATTCCTCGTTCCCGCCGCCAATGGAACACCGCTGGGCGAATTTATCGCCGAGCCGGGCTATGGCGTGTTCACCTGCAAAGACGGCAAGCTCTTGACCTTGTCCATCGCGCATGAGGACTGGTTCTGGAAACCGTTCTGCGATGTGATCGACAGGGCGGATCTTGCGCCGTTGACAGGCCGCGACCGTGTCGCCCGCAAGGCCGCGCTGCGCGAAGAAATCGCGGCGATTCTGGTTGGCAAGACGCGCGCCGAATGGGGCGACCTTCTGGATAAGGCGGGGGTGCCATGGGGTCCGGTCAATTCCCTGGTCGAAACGTTGGACGACCCCCATGTGCGTGCGCGCCAGCTGCTGCGCAAGATTACGCATGACGGCGGCAAGGCCGAGACTTTTATTGTCCAGCCGTTGAAATTTGATGGCTTCGAAACCGCAACACCGAATCTGCCCCCTGAACTCGGGGCAGATAATGACAGCGTTTTTTCGGACGACGCCACCTAGAGGCGGCGGTTGGTCGATGTCTACTCTAGCAGGCAAACGAATACCCACCATTCACTGGATAGGTCTGTCCGGTGATCCAGCTGGCAGCATCCGAGCAGAGGAACAGGATCATTCCGGCGGGGTCTTCCGGCTCGCCCAGACGGCGGATCACGTATTGCGACAATGCCCGCTTCTCGGTCTCTGCATCCGGGATCAGGTCGGCGACAGCCGGAGTTCTTGTGCCCCCCAAGGCGACGCAATTCGCGGTGATCCCGAACCGGCCGCCGGCCTTTGCAATTGCCCGCATGAAGCCGGCCGCACCGGCCTTGGCCCCGGAATAAACCGCCAGATGCGGTTCACCGACACGGCCGGCGTCGGAAATGACGGTCACAATGCGCCCATAGCCACTGTTAACCATCAACGGCATGGCGTGACGGGTGCAGTTCAGCACCCCATCGAAATTGGTGGCCATCCAGCGGCGCCATTCATCGGGATCGGATTCCCAAAAAGGGACCAGATCGTCGAGCCGCGATGTCGGCCCGGCGTTGCCCGCATTGTTGACCAGAATATCCACGCCGCCAAATGTGGTCTGCGTTTCGGCAAACGCCGCGCCAACCGCGTCGAAATCCGAGACGTCGAAGGCGAGCGGCAGAGCCTTTGCACCCGCTGCCTCCACTTCCGCGGCAACGCTTTCGGCCCGTTCGGCGTGAAAATCGTTGACAACGATGGCACCGGCTCCGTGTTCCGCCAGATAAAGCGCGACTTGCCGACCAACGCCTTGCCCCGCTCCGGTTACAAATGCGGTACGACCTTTGATGGAAAGCAGGTTACTCATCTTCGCTCCTTTCTATCCCAGCCATCTCTTCCGGCGGCGATAGTGTTTGATATCTCGATAGCTTTTGCGCTCGCCCGATGCGGTTACGCCGAGATAGAATTCCTTGATGTCCTCGTTGTCAGCGAGCTTGTCGGCAGGGCCGTCCATCACGATCCGGCCGTTCTCCATCACATAGGCATAGTCGGCGATCGATAGCGCCGCGGCGCTGTTTTGTTCGACCAGGAAGAAGGTCGTGCCTTCTGACTTGAGCTGCTTGAGCACTTCATAAACATCCCGGACCATCATCGGGGCCAATCCCAACGACGGTTCGTCGATCGCGATGATCTTGGGGCTGGCCATCATGGCCCGGCCGATCAGCAGCAGTTGTTGTTCGCCACCAGACATGAAGCCAGAGGTGCGGTTGCGCAGGTCCGCAAGCCGGGGCATCAAGGTGTAAACATGGTCCAGGCGCTTTTTCAGCTCGGCGGAGTTGGGCACCATGTGCCCGCCGACGATCAGGTTTTGCTCTGACGTCAGATGCCGCAAAACGCGCCGCCCTTCCATCACATGGATGAGACCGTTCTTCACGACTTCCGAGGCTTCCATGTTCTGAATGGGAGTTCCGTCCAGAACGATGGACCCCGCCGAAACGGTTCCATCCTCGGATTTGAGCGTTCCCGAGATGGCTTTAAGCGTCGTGCTTTTTCCTGCGCCATTGCCACCGAGCAGAGCAACACATTGTCCCGCACGGACTGTCATGGACACGCCTTTGAGCGCCAGGATGACGTCGGAATATGTCACCTCTACGTTGTTGAGTTCCAGCATGGTCATATTGCCCGGGGCTAAGGATCAGAACGGGCGCCGCGACTGCGGCGCCCGGATTAATTCACCATTTCTCAACTTGCGGAACGTCGACACCCGTTGCCGCGATGGTGATTTTCCCATCTTTGACGGTGCCCACATTCACTTTGAGGCCTTCCAATGGGAACGGTGCTTCTGGCGTAAAGGACAAGGTCGGCAGGAACCCATGGGTTTCTTCGGTGGTGATCGGTTTGGCAAAAAGCGCCTCACGTACCATCTCTCCGGTCAGGCCCTCGGCGCCGTTCGCCTCGATCGCGTGATCGATCACGGTCACGGTATAGAGACCCTGAGATACGCCCATTGCGGTCACGACGTTCCAAGGTGCTTCGAGTCCGTAATCGGCAACCAATGTCTCGTAGAATTGTCGCGCGGGAGTGTCCTCATCGGCCGCAATCGCCATGCCGTAGGCTTCAAAGTCCCCCTCCATTTGCTCAAGCCCGCCAAGCGCGCCACCCGAGGCTGGAAGCCCGTTATGCGAACTCATCATGATCGGGATGTTCGCCCCGTTGGCCTGCAGCCCACGTTTCGCGGCAACCACGATAGAGGTGTTCGTTTGGATTACCAGCGCCTCGGCCCCGGCTCGTACAACGCGGCGCATTTGCCCCGTCAGATCGGTGGGTTGAACTTCGGTATAGATGACCTCGACGAGGTCGATCTCCTCGGGGTGCTCTTCGGCATAGAGTTCAAGGCCCTTTGCCATGTCGACATAGGCAGGCGATGCTTCGGAGGCGAGGATCGCAACCTTGAGCGGTTCGTCTCCTCCGCGCTGTTCACGCATCCAGTTTAGAAAGCCGACACTTTCGTGCGAATAGGTCGGACGTGGGTTGAAAATCCAGGCATCCGGTTGCCAGGCAAAACCGTAGGCCGCTGTGGCCATGAACATCGGGATTTTGTCTTCCGGCAGGCGTTCGGAAAGGGCCGCGACGTCAGGCCCGCCGAGGCCGACAACCGCAATCGGGTCCAGTTCCGATTTGATCCCGGGCCAGAGACTTGCCACCTGTGCCGCGTCATAGCGGGTTTCGTAGTTTTTGTAGTTCAGCGTGACGCCAAGTTCCTTGCCGCGGGTTTCATTCCACCAGGTGAACACAGCTTCGCGTCCGCCTGCCAGGATGGGCATGATGTCAGCATAAGGGCCGGAAAAGTCCGACAGCAGGGCCAGATTATAGGTCTCTTCGGCCTGCGCCTTCAAAGGCATGGTCGCCGCGGCCGCCAAGGCAGCCGCTGCCAGTAAGCCGCGAAGACCTCGATTCGATTGGTAAGTCATATTCTTCCTCCCAGGTTTAGAGCCGCTCTATTTCTCAGTAAGGAAACGGCCAGATACGGTATGACGACTTCAGGATGTTCCAGCGGTGCATCAGCCCCTTGGGTTCGAGGATCATAAACAATGCGATCACGCCGCCAAGAACGACATTCATGCCAGCGAACACGATGTCACCGCCAAGGAATGATACCGAGTCGGCGATATTGGGGCCGACCGTCGCGATAATTTCCTGGATGATGCGGATAATGAAGACGCCGATCAGGGCCCCCACGATTGAACCCATCCCGCCGACGATGATCATCGCGACGAAGAAGATCGAGTGAAACAGGGTGAACTGGTCTACCCCCACGAAGCGGATCAGATAGGCCCAAAGCGCCCCGCCGACGCCCGCATAGAAAGCGCCGATCAGGAAGGCATTTGCCTTTGTGGCCGCGACATTGATCCCCATTATACCCGCGGCCACGTCATCATCCCTGACCGCCACGAAGGCACGGCCGAAGCGTGACCGAACGATCCCGAACGCGCCCGCCACCATGATCGCGGTCACGGCGAAATTCAGATAGAACTGCGAAGATTCGCTGACAAATCGCTGCCCGAAAAGCTCGGCCGGGGGCACGGTGATACCGTTCGATCCACCCAGCCAGGTTGACGGCAGGTTCAATACGGCAAAGTGGAACAGGAACTGAGCTGCAATCGTGGTCAGTGCCAGATAGAACCCCTTGATCCGCGCCGCGGTCAAGCCAAAGAGAAAGCCGAACAGCGCAGCCGAGAGCCCGGCCAGAGGAATGGTCAGCAGAAACGTAAGGCCGGTCTTCGAGGCCAGTATCGAGGCCGTATAGGCGCCGACCCCCATGAACGCCGCCTGACCCAGGTTGATCTGGCCCGCATAGCCGGTGCAGATCTGAAGCCCGACGGCGATGACGGCGCTGATCATCATCATATTCAGGATAGCGATGATACGGCTGCTCACCAGGTAAGGCGCCAACAGCAGTAGAGCCATGAATACGACGAGGGCCAGAAACTGCCAGCGCGTTCGGATCAAACGTCTGTCACTGCGATAGCTTGTCGGGAATACGCCAGAAGGATCCATGGATTACACCCGTTCGATTGTGCGCCAGCCGAACAGGCCGGTCGGCCGGATCAGCAGAATGGCAAGCATTATGATATATGGAACGACACTGCCGAGCGAGCCACCGATCAACGGATCAAGGTAGTTGGTGGTCAAGCTCTGCGCGATGCCGATGATTATTCCTGCCAGGATAAGCCCGCCGATGGATTCCAGCCCGGCAAAGAGCGCCACCGGCAGGGCCGCGAACCCGATATCCGAGGCCAGGAAGGTCAGCGATTTGCCGCTGAGAAAGATCATCGCACCAATTGTGGACAGGATTGCCCCGAGAACCCAGGCAACGGCAATCGAGCCTTTCACCGAAATGCCCATCGAGGAAGCTACGACGTGGTCCTCCGCCACAGCGGTCATACGGAGGCCGGACCGGGTCCGGTTGAAGAACCACGACAGGCCGACGGCCGCGACAATGGTGATGATCCCACCTATCAGGAGGTTCATCGGGATCAACATATCGCCGAGGAACAAGGGTTTCAGCGGAAAAATGATCGGGAAGGGTCTTACCGCGGGACCGAACACAAGCAGCACCAAACCGCGCAGCAGGATCAAAAGGCCGACGGTGACCATGACCATCGAGAAAACCGATTCACCGATCAGCTTTGTCAGGAAAATCCGTTCGATTGCGTACCCGACCAGCCCGGCCAGAACCAGCGAAAGGGGTATCGACAACCAAAGGCTAAGCCCCGCTTGCATCGTTGTGAACCAGACGATGAACCCGCCGATGATCACAAGCTCGCCCTGCGCGAAGTTGAACACCTTGCTGGCGCGGTAAATCACAACAAAGCCCATGGCCACCAGCGAATACAGAAGGCCGATCAAAGCCCCGGTAATGATGTCATTGATGAAATAGACCATTGTCGCCGACCTCCTTTAAGATTTGGACTGCCGCTTGGCAGCCTTCGATGCGTTTTCAACATCCGACACGCGAACCGTGGTCTTGAGAACGCCTTGACGGCCGTCCTGATAGGTCACAGCGATTTCGAGATCTGTCTCGTCATCGCCAGCATAGATCGCCTCGACGAGCTTGGCATACCGTTCCTCCAGAAAGGCCCGGCGAAGCTTTCGGCTGCGGGTCAACTCGCCTTCATCCGGGTCGAGTTCCTTGGGAAAATTCGCAAAACGTGCCACGCGCGAGCCTTCGGGCAGGAGCGCATTGATGCGCGCCACTTCGCCTTTGATAAGGTCCAGAACTTCGGGTTTCTGCGAGAGATCGGTGTAGGTCGAAAAGCTGATCTTGTTCTCTTCCGCCCAACGCCCGAGAACTTCCATATCGATATTGATAAGCGCGCTGACGAAGCTCCGGGTTTCGTCGCCCAAGGTCATGAGATCCTTGATGAAGGGGCTATACCGCAACCGCGTTTCGATGAATTGCGGCGGATAGCTGTGCCCATTTGCCAGGCGGCGCATATCCTTGACACGGTCAAAGAACAAAAGCTCGCCGTCGTCGGTCATCGACACCGCGTCACCGGTCTTGTACCAACCGTCTTCGGTCAATTCCTCTGCGGTCTTTTCGGGCTTGCCGTGATAGCCACCGAAGCCCGATCCGCCACGCACCTGAAGCTCCCCTTCGTCCGAGACCCTGTATTCCAGCGGTTCGCCGTAGTTCGTGTTGCTTTGCATCCAGCTGCCGCTGGTTTCCAGCTGATAGCTTTCGCCGACATGCGCGGTCAGAAGGCCGATTTCGGTCGCGCCATACACGTTGCGCAGCTTAACCCCCATCGCGTGGAACATACGAAAGACGTCAGGTGCCATCAGGGCGCCGCCGCTCATTGCGTTTTTGGCCTTACCAAGGCCAAGATTGTCGCGCAGGTGATGCAGCACCAGAGCTTCGGCAAAGGGAAGCTGCAGGCGTGCGGCAAGGCTGGGGCTACGCCCCTCCAGCCGTTCCACATAAACGTCGTGGCCGACCTTCATACCCCAGTTGTACATCGCATTGCGGATTTTACCCGCCCCCAGCATCCGGGCCTGAACGATGGAGGCGAGATTTTCCCACTGGCGCGGGCTGAACACCAGTGCGTCGACCGCCAGTTCGCGAATGTTGGTCAGTACGTCTTCAGGGCCTTCGGGGAAGTTGACGACCATGGGCGCGATCAAACCGATCGACAGGCCGAAAATCTGTTCCGTGACCCAGGCCGGCGAAATGTAGGTCAGGTATTCGGTGCCCGGCGCGATTTCGATTGCCCCCATCACCCGCGAGCAATTGTCGAACAGGTAGCGATGGCTGATGACAACGCCCTTGGGTTTTCCCGTGGTACCCGAGGTATAGGACAGCAAGGCGGTATCGTCCGCCCGTCCACGTTTTACGTGTTCTTCAAATCTGGCGGGTTCCTTGGCGTGGATCTGACGCCCGGCCGCGCTCACACTTTCAAACGAATGCAACAGGGGATGATCATAGCCCCACAGACCGGAATCGTCCCAGTAAACGACCGCCAGGGCGCCCGAGTACTTGCCCGCAATCTCGATGCATTTATCGACCTGCTCCTGATCCTGTGCCAGAAAAATCCGCGTTTGCGAGTCTTCGGCCAGATACAGAATCTCTTCAGCGTTTTGATCCGGATAGACAGACAGGACTTTGCCGCCTAACGACTGGACGGCGTATTCAGCCCAGAAATGTTCGGGTTCGTTTTCGCCAATCATCATGACGGATTCGCCAGCCGACAAGCCCAGGTTCTCCAACCCGAGAGCCAGGGCGCGAACCCTGTCAAGAACATCGGCCCAGGTGAATTCACGCCAGATGCCCAGGCGCTTGTGCCGTTCGGCGAGGTTGGTCGGTGTGGATGTCGCTCGCGCGAGCAAAACCTGCGGCAGGGTTTCGCTATGTGTCACTGCTGGGTCCGAAAAGACCATTGCTGTCCGTTGTTTGACCATGCCGCTACCCCAGATATGCCTTTATGACAGCCGGGTCCTTCTGGATTTCTTCCGGGGTGCCTTCAGCGATGACCCGCCCGAAATCCAGCACCACGATCCGGTCGGCAAGGTCCATCACGACGCCCATGTCGTGCTCCACCAGAACTACCGGAATCTTGCGCGCCTCGCGCACATCGAGAATGAAGCGCGCCAGGTCTTCTTTTTCCTCCGAGTTCATGCCGGCCATCGGTTCATCCATCAGCAGGATCGACGGTTCCTGCGCCAATGCACGGCCCAGATCGACACGCTTGCGCAACCCATACCCCAACGTGCCCACGGGCCGGTTGCGGATTGCCTCGATCTCGAGAAAATCGATGATCTCCTCTGCGGCTTCACGATGTTCCGATTCCTCGCGCATCACGGGACCGAACTGGAAAAAAGCCTGGACTACATTCGATTTCATCAGCATGTGGCGGCCGATCATAATGTTTTCCACCACCGTCTGCCCGGCAAAAAGATGGGTGCCCTGAAACGTCCGCGCCAGACCGCGCCGGGCGATCTGGTCAACACGCAGGCCGGTCACGTCCTGCCCGGACAATTCGACACGGCCCTTCTGCGGACGGTAGAAGCCCGCAGTCACGTTTAGAAGTGATGTTTTTCCGGCTCCGTTCGGTCCGATAATTGCAAGCAATTCATCGTCGGCCACAGAAATGCTCACATCGTCGAGCGCGGTCACACCGCCAAATTTCAAAGTTGCACCACGCACCGCAAGCGGTGAGGATACGTGCCCGTTATTCGTGGTCATGTTGCGGCCCGTGCTTTTGCCCCACACCTCATGGAGGCGCGCATAGCCTGACCGCACGGTTTTTCGTTGGTTACGAGTTTTCCTCGCATTGTTCCTCCTCCCACCTCTAAATTCAGAGGTTTGCCTGGTTTATTTACCAAGTCTCTCCGCGAAGCCTATCAGATGTTAGAAAAATTGGTCAACAACTGAATTCGCTACCGAAGAAGACCGATCAGACGGCCGCGTACTCTGCGGAAAAGCTTCGAAGACCTTTTTGATCCTGACACCAGACTGTCCCGGAGGTGCCGGTCCCTTCATTGTGCAGTTGCAATTCGCAGGGCAGGGTGAGTGGCGCGAGGCCACGGAACGAAAACCGGTGGGGCGATGTTTTCAACGCACCCGCCGCCAGATTCAGAAGCAGCGTGGCCTGCAATGGGCCATGCACAACAAGTCCGGAATAGGCTTCGGTTTCGGTGGCGTAGACGTAATCATAGTGAATGCGATGGGCATTGAACGTCAGCGCCGAATAGCGAAACAGAAGAACAGGATCCGGTGTCAGCGTCGATCTAAGCGTGTTGGGGTCACCCGCGTCAGCTGCGCTCTCGCCCGTGCGGGGGGTGGAAATCTCACGATAAACGATCGTTTGCTGCTCCCGGATACAAAGCCGGTTGCCACTCAGATACTCATGTTCGACGGTCACAAAGACCAATGGTCCACTACGGCCCTGCTTGGCCACAATATTCCTGATCGAAGAGCGTCGGGTGATGGTTTCGCCGATTTTCAGCGGCGCGATATGCGTAACATCGCCGCCAGCCCACATGCGGGCGGGCAGCAGAACAGGGGGCAGAAATCCACCCCTCGCGGCGTGGCCGTCTTCTGACAGGGCGGCAGCTGGCACGGTATCAAGGGCAAGGCACCAATGAACCCCCAGCGGGACATCGCCGGCTTCGTCCCAAAGATGCGGACCGAGCGTGGCGCGGAATTTGTCGATCAGCCCCTGCGTCAGAACATCTTCCTTGGTCTCGGTGCGTCCCAGCCAGGGCGCCAGCGCGTCAAGGTCGATCTCACCCATGTTTCTGGCCTCAGAAGGATCGGGGCATGCCGAGGATATGTTCGCCGACATAGGAGAGGATCAGGTTGGTCGAGATCGGGGCGACCTGATAGAGGCGCGCCTCGCGAAACTTGCGCTCAACATCGTACTCCCGTGCGAAACCGAAGCCGCCGTGGGTCTGGATGCAGGCATTGGCCGCTTCCCAGCTGGCTTCCGAAGCCAGCAGCTTGGCCATGTTCGCCTGTGCACCACAATCCAGTCCGGCATCGAACCGCCTGCAGGCTTCAAAGCGCATCAGATTGGCGGCCTCGATGTTCACATAGGACCTGGCGATAGGGAATTGCACACCTTGGTTCTGGCCGATGGGACGGTCAAAGACCACGCGGTCGCCGGCATAGGCGCGGGCCTTGTCAACGAACCAGTATCCATCACCGATGCATTCCGCCGCAATCAGGGTCCGTTCGGCGTTCAGCCCGTCAAGAATATGGTAAAACCCGCGCCCCTCGGTGCCGATCAGGTTCTCGGCGGGGATTTCCAGGTTGTCGAAAAACACTTCATTGGTTTCGTGGCCGGGCATGTTGGCGATGGGGCGGACCTCCATCCCGTTGCCGATTGCCTCTTTCAGATCGACCATAAAGATCGACAGGCCCTGCGACTTTTTCTTGACCTCGCTCAGCGGCGTAGTGCGGGCCAGCAAGATCATCAGGTCAGAATGCTGGATACGGCTGATCCAGACCTTCTGGCCATTGATCTCATACCGGTCACCCTTCTTGACTGCGATGGTCTTCAGTTTGGTGGTGTCGGTCCCGGTTGTCGGTTCGGTCACGGCCATGGATTGCAGGCGCAACGCGCCGCTGGCAATACCGGGCAGGTATGTCTGCTTTTGCTCATCCGAACCATGCCGCAGCAGCGTGCCCATGTTATACATCTGCCCGTGGCAATGGCCCGCGTTTCCGCCGCAGCGGTTCACCTCCTCCATGATGATCGAGGCTTCGGTCAACCCCAGACCCGAGCCACCGTATTCCTCTGGGATCATCGCGGCAAGCCAGCCCTCGCGGGTCAGCGCATCGACGAATTCCTCGGGGTAGGTTTCGTCTTCGCCGAACTTGCGATGATACTCTGGCGGAAACTGCGCGCAAAGTGCGCGCAAGGCATCGCGCAGATCGGTGTGAGTGTCTGGGGCTGACGTCTGCATCGTTCAAGCCGCTCCCGGGCCGGAGGTTTCGAGGATTTCCTCTTCGGCGCGCTGCCACAATTCATAGGAGATCGGGTTTTCGCTCTCTTCGAGGATATGACCGACCAGGCCGATGGCGCGCGCCATGACGCCAAAGCCCCGCACGATCTTCCAGGGAAAGCCGAATTCACAGCAGATCGCTCCGATCGCACCAGTGGCGTTAATCGGCAGCATCTTACCCGATTTTTCTTCGGCAACGGCCTGAATTTTCTGGATCAACTCGATGTATTCACCGGACTTGCCGTTCTCGGCAGCGATCTGGAACAGGCGCGGGGTGCGCGGATCGACCGGTTTGTGCACCGGATGTCCGAGCCCCGGCACGATCATCTTGCGGGCGCGGAATTTTTCTACCGTCTCGACGGCCAGCGCATCCAGATCGACACCGGTGCCCAACTTGTCCTGTGGCAGTGCCTCGTAAAGCATTTTCGAGGCACCTTCCATAGAACCGACAAAGACGGTGCCCAGCCCACACAAGCCAGCCGCCACAGCCGCCTGAAGCGATTCCGGCGCCCCCATATAGGTCATCCGCGCCGCCAGGGCCGAGGGCGTGATACCATGTTCGACCAGGGTAATGACGATGGCGTTGAACACCCGGCTTTCCTCGGGTGTGGCCTTGCGGCCCGTCAGTTGCAGGAACGCCAGATCGCCGAGGTTCATGTGGCCCAGGATCTCGTTGGGCAGGTCGAGGCCACGCACGCTGATCTTGTCAGGGGTGCTCCAGGCAATGCTGGAGCTGATTTTTTCTTTGCGTTTTCCCATTAGACCGGATCCCATGAAAAGACATCCGCCGAAACTTCGAGCGGCGTGAACTGCGATTTGAGCGCGGGAATGGCGCGATCGGCGATTTCATCGGCGGTCCAGCCATCACCGGAATGAACCGACCGCACCGGGCGGGGCTGGTTGAACAGGAAGATCTCGTTCTTGCGAACCGCAAAGATCTGTCCTGACACGTCAGCCGCGCGGTCGCTCATCAGGAAACAGGCCATCGGTGCAACCTTGGCCGGTGTCATCTCCTTGATCTTTTCGACCCGTGCCACCTGTTCCGGGGTGTCTGTCTTGATCGACGAGATCATCCGGCTCCAGGCGAAGGGCGCGATGCAGTTTGACCGCACGTTCCAGCGCTTGAGATCAAGCGCAACAGATTTTGAGAAGGCCGCGATGCCCAGCTTCGCGGCAGAGTAGTTCGCCTGGGCAAAATTGCCGATCAGCCCCGAGGTCGAGGTCATGTGCACGAGCGCGCCGCTTTCCTGTTCGCGGAAATAGTCGGCGGCCGCGCGGCTGGTATTGAAGGCACCATAAAGATGGACCTTCACCACCGCGTCGAAATCCTCATAGGTCATCTTGTGGAAGTAACCGTCGCGCAGAATGCCGGCGTTGTTTACCACCGCGTCGATGCGACCGAATTCCTTGACCCCGGCTTCGATCATCGCGCGCGCGGCATCGGGATCGGTGACAGAGCCGCCATCGGCAATGGCATCGCCCCCAGCGGCCCTGATCTCTTCGACGACTTTCTGCGCCGCAGTTTCTGTCTGACCGGTGCCTTTCAGGGATGCGCCCAGATCATTGACCACCACGGCGGCGCCTTCGGTAGCTGCCATCAAGGCGATATCACGCCCGATCCCACCGCCGGCCCCGGTGACCAGAACGACCTTTCCGTCAAGTGCTTTTGTCATCTTCTTGCTCCCTCAGAGTGACTTGCGGTATTTGTCCAACCCGCCGGTGTGCATGACCCGGCCCATGAGCGGCACACCGATGATCTCTTCTGCTTTGACCGCCGCTGCGATCAGCTTGTCCAGATCAATGCCGGTTTCGATGCCGAGCTCGTGACACAGGAACACTGCATCCTCGGTGCAGACATTTCCTGCGGCGCGCGCGTGGCCGTGGCCCGCGAAAGGACAGCCGCCAAGACCGGCGACGGAGCTTTCGAACATGTCCACGCCCATCGACAGGGCCGCATAAACGTTGGCGATCCCCAGCCCACGTGTGTCATGGATGTGCATACCGATGCGCGCCTCGGGCGCCAATTCGCGCAGGGCGCCGATCATCCGTTTGACCGCCTCGGGGTTTCCCCAACCCATGGTGTCGGCGACCACGAGGATCGGCACGGGGATGTTCTCTTCTTCGCATAGCTGAAGGATAAAGCGGAAATCGTCCAAGATGCGTTCTTGGGGGATGGGGCCCTCGAGGTTGCAGCCGAAAGCGGTCATCACATAGGCCGCGTCGACGGTATATCCCTCTTCCTTGTAAAGACGGACCCAGTCACGTTGTTTTTCCCGCATCTCGGCCGAGGAACAATTGTTGTTCGATTGGGCGAATGCTTCGGAAGGATAGAACAGCAGACGCGGGTCGATATCGACCTCATGCGCGGTCAGGGCCTTGCGAAACCCTTTGTCGTTCAGCCACAGCGATGTGTAGTTCACGCCCGGTTTGCGCTTGATACGCTGGAACAACTCGCCGGTGTCCGCCATCTGAGGAACGTATTTCGGGCTGACAAAGCTGCCGACCTGAATGCGTTTCAAGCCGGTTTCGCTGAGCATGTCGATCAGTTCGATCCGCTCTTCGATCGGGTAAATCTTCTTTTCGATCTGAAAACCCTCACGCGGGCCTTCTTCACGAAATTCTACGAATTTGGGAAAGTCGCTCATTTCATCACTCCTCGGATGGCAGGATCTCGGCGATGACCTGGCCGCGATCGACCATGTCCCCATTCGAGACGGATATATTGCTGGCGATCCCGGCCGCGGCCGCCCGGATCGAGATTTCGAGTTTCATGGATTCCATGACCGCGACCACGTCGCCTTCGGCCACGCTCTGACCATCGGAGACCTTGATTTCGACAATCATGCCGGTCAGCGGAGAGGTCACGGCGCGATCCGCCGCGGCATCGCCGCCGGCAAAGGCAAGGGGCGCGGCGGGCCGACAGACCAGGCGGCCTTCGGGCGTATCCAGTTCGATCACGCCCGCGTGCAGGCGCGCGTCGATCAGATGGACGGTGTCGCCTTCGCCGACACGCCAACGGCCCGGGGTCAGTTCACGTGCCGACAGTATCAGCGCCTCGCCTTTCTCCGAATGGATGGTGTACTTGGCACCCGGTTTGACTGGACTGACGCGCAGTTCTTCGGATACCTCGTCAGAATCGGTAAGCGTCACGCGCTGCCCCGCTTCAATCGCATCGCCGCCCAGTCCAAGCCGCCAGCCGGTAAAGGCATCACGGTTGGTCCAGGGATTGGCGTCTGTGTCGCTGCGCGACTGGGTCACGAAGAGAATGGCAGCGGTCGCCTTCCACAGATCTGGGCGGGTCAGGCCGGGTGCCTGTGTCAGCTCATCCAGCCTGCCGTCGATCCAGCGGGTATGCACCTGCATCCGTTCGAATTCATGGTTTCGCGCCAGCGCCGTTAGAAAGGCGCGATTGGTCTCGACACCTTCGACCGCGACATGATCAAGCGCCGTGGCCAGACGTGCCAATGCGGTTTCCCGGTCGGGCGCGTGCACGATCAGCTTGGCGATCATCGGGTCGTAGTAGGGCGTGACGGCATCGCCTTCTTCGACGCCGCTGTCGATGCGCAGGCCCGATGGCAGGCTGAGCGTGGAGAGCGTGCCCGTCGACGGGGCGAATTGCATCGCCGGATCTTCGGCGTAAAGCCGCGCCTCGACCGCGTGGCCGTTGATCGTCAGATCGTCCTGCACCAGTCCAAGGCCCGCGCCTTCGGCAATCCGCAGGTGAAGCGCGACAAGGTCCAGCCCGGTGATCGCTTCGGTGACGGGATGTTCCACCTGAATGCGCGGGTTCACCTCAAGGAAGAAATACTCGCCACCCGCGACCAGAAATTCGACCGTGCCCAGCCCGCGATAGTCCAGCGTTTCGCCCAAGCGCACCGCGTCGCGTGCGATGTCGTCCAGAAGCGTTCGGGGCAGACCCCAGGCCGGGGCTTCCTCGATGACCTTCTGGTGGCGGCGCTGAAGCGTGCAATCGCGTTCGAACAGATGCACCACATGGCCCTTGCCGTCACCTGCGATCTGCACTTCAACATGGCGCGCCTCGGGCAGGAAACGCTCCAACAGCAGCCCTTCGGAGCCGAAGGTGGATTTTGCTTCGCGCAGCGCGCCTTCGATGTCCTCGACCAGCGTGGTCTCGTCAGTGACGAGCCGTTGTCCGCGCCCACCACCGCCGCCGACCGCCTTGAGCAGCACCGGCAGGCCCATTTGGCGCACCTCCTCGGCAATCTGCTCGGGATCGGACCGCGCACCTTCGGCGCCCGAAATCACCGGGACGCTGGCCGCCACGGCGGCCTCTTTGGCGCTGGCCTTGTCGCCGAAACGTTCAAGCGTTTCCGGCGTCGGCCCCATGAAGATCATGCCGGCGGCTTCGACCGAACGAGCAAAATCGGGGTTTTCGGCCAGAAAGCCATAACCGGGATGGATCGCATCCGCGCCCACTGATTGCGCAGCGGCAATCACCGCGTCGATTTTCAGATAGCTCTCGGATGCAGGCCCGGCACCGATACAGACAGATTTGCCGATCTCGCGGACATGCAGGGCATTGGCATCGGCCTGCGAATGCACGCCGACAGGGGTGATACCGCTGGCCCGCGCGGTGCGCGCGATCCGGCAGGCAATTTCGCCGCGGTTGGCGATCAGAAGCGTTTTGATTTTCACGGTTCGCTCCTCACATCCTGAACACGCCGAAGTTGGTATCGACCTTGGGTCTGCGCGATGTCACATCCAGCATCAGCGCCATGACGTCACGGGTCTCACAGGGCTCGATCACGCTGTCGATCCAAAGGTTGGAAGCAAAATTATAGGCTCCCTGAAAATCTTCGTATTCCTTGCGGATCGGTGCCTTGAAGGCTTCCTCCTCCTCGGGGGTCCAGCTTTTGCCTTCGCGTTCGTTGATCTGCGCGCGGACCTGAGCCAGCACGCTGGCGGCCTGTTCCGGCCCCATGATTGCCGACCGTCCCGTCGGCCAGGCGAACATTGCGTCCGGCTGGAACGGGCGGCCCAGCATCGCCAGGTATCCGGCCCCGTAAGAGCCACCGGTGATGATTGTGAATTTCGGCACCCGGGCCGAAGACATGGCCGTGATCATCTTGGCGCCAGCCTTGGCAATGCCCATCTGCTCGACCTCGCGGCCCACCATGAAGCCGTTCACATCGGCCAGGAACAGCAGCGGAATATCACGCTGGACGCAGAGATTGATGAAATGCGTCGCCTTCAGCGCGGCTTCGACGAAAAGCACGCCTGTATTGGCGATGATCCCGACCTCGTGGCCGTGGATGCGCCCCCAGCCGGTCATGATCGTGTCGCCATAAAGCGGCTTGAATTCGTGAAAATCGCTCTCATCGACCAACCGAGCCACGATTTCGCGGTTGTCGGTCGGCACCTTGGGGTCGCGGCTGATGAGCCCATAAATCTCTTCGACCGGGTAGGCGGGCGCACGGGGCGTTTCGGGCGTCTTGCGGGGTTGGGGTTTTTCGCCAAGATGGCTGACAATTTCGCGCGTGATGGCCAGAGCGTGGGCGTCATCTTCGGCCAAATGGTCGGTCACACCGGAAACGGACGAATGCATCTTGCCGCCACCCAGTTCTTCGGCTTCGACCTTTTCGCCGGTTGCGGCAAAGGTCAATTCCGGTCCGCCCAGATACATAAAGCCCTGACCGCGCACGATCACCACTTCGTCACAGAGCGCGGGGATATAGGCACCACCCGCGGTGCAGGGCCCCATGACCACGGCGATTTGCGGCACACCATCGCCAGACATGCCGATCTGTTGGTGAAAGATGGAGCCGAACTGGCCTTCGTCGGGGAAAAGGTTGGCCTGGTCGGGCAGGAAGGCACCGCCGGAGTCCACGAGGGTGATGACGGGCAGGCGGTTTTTCCAGGCAATTTTCTGTGCCCGGACGTGTTTGCGGCAGGTGATCCCGAAATAGGTGCCGCCCTTTACGGTGGCATCATTGGCGATGATCATGCACTGACGGCCTTCGATCACGCCAATACCGGTAATGATGCCGGCGCCGGGTGGAACTCCCTTGTGCATATTCAGTCCGGCCAACTCGCCGAGTTCCAGAAATGGTGTGCCCGGGTCGATCAGCCGTTCGATCCGTTCGCGCGGCAGGATTTTGCCTTTGTCCACATGACGTTTGCGCGCCATTTCGGGGCCGCCGACGCGCTGTAAGAGCCGGAGGGCATGTAGTTCATCGACCTTTTCGCGGTAAGACACGTCGTTGGCGCGGAAGTCGTCCGACCCGCTGTCGAGAAGGGATTTCATTCTAGTCATGGCAGGTCTGGATATTTCCTGAGAACGAAGGCGACCTTAGCGGCGCCAGGTTTTTCGAAAGTGTCGGCCGCAACCAGGTGAACGTCGGCCTTGAAGACCAAGGAGTCGCGAAGCCGCTGCTCAATTTTCTTTTTGAGGGTGACGTCATCGGCCGGATCGCGATCGGGGCCCCGTTCGACAATCACCGTCAGCGCGCCCTGCGTGGTATGGCCCTCGAAATCGGCCACGATGCGCATGACGCCGTTGGTGTCCGGCACCATTTCGGTAACGATGCTGTTGATCGCCGACGGGAAGACATTGGCCCCGCGCACGATCAGCATGTCGTCGGTGCGGCCGGTGCAGCGGATCTTCGGTCCGGTGCGGCCGCAGGAGCATTCGGTATCGATCACTTCGATATAATCGCCTGACCGGAACCGCACGAGCGGGCTCGCCTGGCGGCCGAGCGCGGTATAGACCATCTCGCCTTCTGCGCCTTTTTTCCAGGGAATGATCCTGCCGCTCTCCGGGTCGAGCAGCTCGGTCAGGACATAATCCATGTTGACCATGTGCATACCCGACTGGGCGTCGCACTCGGCCCAGTATGTCACGCCCAGATCGGTGCCGCCCAGCATCTCGGTGCATTTCGCACCCCAGGCCTTTTCGATCTTTGCCCGAATTGCGGGAATGCCGCCGCCGGGTTCGCCGCCGACGATCACGCGCTCGATACCCAGTTCGCTGGCCTTGCAGCCAAGTACCTCGGGAGCCTTTTCGGCCAGGTGCAGCACAAAGTTCGGGGCGCCGACCACGCAACGCGTGCGGGTGTCGGCGCAGGCGCGCAGCAGCCGTTCCGCACCGCCATCGGCGCCCACCGGGACATCGATCGTGCCCATGTACTGCAATCCCTGCATCACGGGGATGCCGCCGACAAAGCCCTTGGCGAGCGAAAACGCGTGCAGCACCATGTCGCCCGGCCGCACGCCATTGGCAAAGAAACAGCGTGCCGTCATCTCGTGCCACATTTCGGCGTCGGATTCGGTCAGGGCCACATATGAGGGGCTGCCGGTCGTGCCCGACGATGCCTGCATTTGGATGATCTCGTACATGGGCGCGGCGCGGTGTTTGCCGAACGGCGGATCGGCGGCCAGGCTTTCGCGGATCTCGGTCTTGTAGGTATAGGGCAGTTTCTGCAGGTCTTCGATGGTGCGGATATCGTCGAATTCCACACCGGCTTTCGCGAACTTCTCCTGATAGAAAGTCGAGTTTGCCTTGAGATAGGCCATCTGATCGCGCAGTCGCTCTTCCTGAATACGGCGCACCTCGTCGAGCGGCGTGCCCTCGATCGCGTGCCAGAAGCGATCATTTACCTTGTCGGCGGCATCTTCCCGCCGGAAGCGCATTCCAAATTGCATGTCGTTCTCCGTTCCTAGCCGTGGCGATCAATAGGATCGTGGCAGGCCCATGACCTTTTCGCCGATAAAGCTCAGGCACAGTTCGCGGTTCACCGGCGCTGTGCGCAGCAGGCGGACCAGCGGGTACATTTCGTAAAGTCCCGTATCTTCGGTAAAGCCCGATCCACCATGCGCCTGAAGCGCCGCGTCGACCGCTTCGATCCCGGCTTCGGCGGCGGCATATTTCGCCATGTTCGACGACGCACCGGCAGGCAGCTTGTTGTCGAACTCCCATGCCGCGCGCCGGGTCATCAGACTGGCCATTTCGACTGCCGTATGCGCCTTGGCCATCGGATGCTGCACGCCCTGGTGCGCACCGATGGGTTGGCCGAACACATTGCGCTCGGAGGCATAGGCCACGCCCTTGTTCAGGGCGAACCGGCCGATGCCGCAGCACAAGGCGGCCAGGATAATACGCTCGGGGTTGAGGCTGTCGAACAGGATCGAGAACCCTTCGTCCACCTCGCCGACCACATCCTCGGGGCCGAGATCCACATCGTCGAAGAACAGTGTCCACTGCTCCTCGGGCAGGGGGATCGAGATCTTCACCCGCTGCTTGTGGACGCCTTTTTTCTTCAGATCCACGGCGAACAGGGTAAAGCCGTCGGTCTTGCGGCTGACCTCGGTATGCGGTTTGGTCCGCGCCACCACGAGGCAGTAGTCGGCCACTTCGGCCCCGGTGATGAAGGTCTTTTCGCCCGACAGGCTGAACCGGTTGCCTCGACGCTTGGCCAGCGTAGTGGCCTTCATCGTGTTCGACCCGGCCCCCGGTTCGGTGATCGCGAAACAGAACTGGATATCACCGCGGCAGGCGGCCGGCAGCAGTTCTTTCTTGTGGAACTCGCTCCCGTGGCTGGCGATATGGGCCAGCGACATGGTCGGCCCGACCACCATCATCAAAAGCGGAATGCCGTGATTGGCGGTGCCCTCCATGAACAGGGCCATTTCAGTCATACCAAGGCCCGCGCCGCCGAATTCCTCGGGCACCATGATGCCCAGGAAACCGTCATCGGCAATCTGCTTGAACATCTCGTGCGGGAACTCATGCCTGCGCGCGTGGTCCAGCCAATACGCATTGTCGTATTTCTGCGCCAGCTGGCCGCCATACTCGTAAATCTGGCGTTGTTCGTCGTTCAAAATGAAATCCATGTTTCGTCCTCAGGCCTTGAATTCGGGGGCGCGCCGGTTCTCGAATGCGTCGAGGCCCTCGGCCACGTCATCGCTGGGCAGTGCACGCACCGCGGCATCGCGCTCAAGCCGCATCTGCTGGTCGATACCAAGGTCCGCACCTTCGCGCGCCAACCGCTTCATCTCGGCGATGCCGGGACGCGAGCGGGTGGCGATCTTCTGGCAGTATTCCAGCGAGATCTTGTGCAGGTCCGCATCCGGCACGATGTAGTTGACCAGGCCGGCCTCTTTGGCCTCGTCCGACCCGCGTCAGCCGCTGCGAGCCACCCCAACCGGGAATCAGCCCGAATTGCGCATGCTGATCGCCAAACTGGGCGCTTTCGGCCGCAAAGCACACGTCGCAGGCCAGCATCAGTTCGATCCCGCCGGCCAGACACAACCCCTGCACTGCGACTACGACAGGGAGGGAGGAGGTTTCGAGCGCACGCAGGTTTTTCATGCCAAAGGCGATGAAATGGTCCAGCGCGGCGGGATCGTTCAATTTACCTTTCACTTCCACCAGATCGGCACCGGTGCAAAAGTGCTTGCCCTGCGCCCGGATGAGGATCGCCCGAATAGCGGGGTTCGCCTCGAATTCCGCACGCGCGACAGAAATACGCTCATGCACCTCAAGTGACAGGCAATTGAATTTCTCGGGGCGGGCCAGTTCGATGATGCCGGTGTTGCCCTCGGAAGTGACGAGGATGGGGTCGCTCATTTCGAGGCTCCCTTCGCCTTCTTGTCATACTGCAGCGCCATGCGACCGACCTTCTCGCGGGCGATCACCAGCTTCTGGATCTGCGCGGTGCCGTCACCGATCTGCAAGCCGAGCACATCGTTGTAGCGCTGGTGGTGGGGCAGGTCGGTGGTGTAGCCGTAATGTCCGTGCAGGATCAGGCACTGGTGCAGGATCTCGCAGGCGGTTTTGGGCAGGTACCATTTGCACATGGCGGCCTGAGAGGTGTGGGGCAGGCCACGGTCGCGCAGGTCCAGCGTGTAATAGCAAAGCTGGCGCATCATGGTCAGTTGGGTCTCGGCCTCGGCCAAGGGAAAGCTGACACCCTGATACTGCACGATCGGGGCTCCGAATGCCTCGCGCTCCTGAACGTAGGCCCAGGTTTCATCCACCGACGCTTGCGCGGCCCCCAGGCACTCCAGCCCGATCAGTGCGCGGGAATAGTCGAAGCCCGCCATGATCGTGCCAAAGGCACGGTCCTGTTCCGCCATCATGTTTTCAGCCGGCACGAAAACATCGTCAAAGAAAACCGAGCCGCGCCCGACAGGCTTGGTGCCGATGTCGTCAAAATGGGTGCGCTTGATGCCTTCCTGGTTCAGATCGACGAAAAAGGCGCTGACCCCGCGTGAGCCGCCGTCAGGATCGCCGGTACGGGCAAAGACGACCGCCGCATCCGCCTGACTGGCAAAACTCATGGATGTCTTTTCACCGTTCAGCCGCCAGCCGTTGCCGGATTTCTCGGCCCTCAGAATCAGGTTCGCCGCATCCGAACCGCCGCGCGGCTCTGTCAGGCCCAGGCCAATGACCGCATCACCCGAAACAACCTTGGGCACCCATTCCGACGCGATGTCCTTGGAGGCATGTTTGGCAACCATTCCGCCCATGAGAGAGCCCAGAAGCTGCACGTAACTTGCGTTGAAATCGGCATAGGCGATCTCTTCGACGATCAGCCCTGACGTGACAGAGCTTTCGCCGAGACCCCCGAATTCCTCGGGCAGATCGGCCCCGATCAGCCCCAGTGCGCCCATCTCCTTGATCAGCGCACGGTCGAATGTATGGCCGCTGGCGCGTTCTTGATATGTGGGCGAAAGCCTTTCAGTTGCGAAGCGCTTTGCGGTCTCGCGAAACGCCTTCTGATCGTCTGTAGGCTGGAATTGCATCGGTGCTCCTCCTCGTGAGCGAAAATCTTCTTTCCAAAAATCTAACAAATGTTAGAATGTATATCAAGTGCAGTTTTGAGGAGGAGAACCAAAGTGAAAAATAGACCAGATGGAAGCTTTGAAACCATGCTCTCGCCCATCCGCGCAGGCCAGCATACATTGCGAAATCGTGTCATCATGGGGTCGATGCACACGCGGTTGGAAACCGAGCCTGACGGCATAGCTAAACAGATCGCTTTTTACTCTGAGCGGGCGCGGGGGGAGGCGGCGATTCTGGTCACCGGCGGGTTTTCGCCCAATGCCGAGGGCATATTCGATCCAGAAGGTCCGAGAATCGATGACCCGGAAGAAGCGCTTGACCTGCGCCCGATCTGCGAGGCGGTGCAGGCCGAAGGCAGCCTGATCTGCGCGCAACTCCTCCACGCCGGGCGCTATGCCAAGATCGAAGGGTGTGTGGCCCCGTCGCCGATCCGCGCCCCGATCAACCGTTTCATCCCGCGTGAAATGACCGAAGCCGACATTCTCCGTACCATCGAGGATTTTGCCGTGGCGGCCGCCAATGCGCTGGCCGCAGGCTTTGATGGCGTCGAGATCATGGGGTCCGAGGGATACCTGATCAACGAATTCACCGTCACCCACACCAACAAGCGCCAAGACGACTGGGGCGGCAGCGCCGCGAACCGCCACCGATTCCCGGTCGATATCGTGCGCGCGGTGCGCGAACGTTGCGGCCCCGACTTTCTGGTCATCTACCGGATTTCGGCGGCCGATCTGGTCGAGGGCGGCGCGCCCGCCGATGAAATTGCCGCACTGGCCCGCAAGATCGAGGCTGCGGGTGCGGATATCCTGAACACCGGCATCGGCTGGCATGAGGCCCGCGTGCCGACGATCGCCTACCCGGTGCCGCGCGGTGCCTGGCGCAAGGCGGCAGCCAACGTCAAAGCGGCGGTGTCGATCCCGGTAGTCGCCTCGAACCGGATCAACACACCCCAGCTTGCAGAAGACATACTTGCCTCTGGCGATGCGGACATGATCTCGATGGCGCGCCCGTTTCTGGCCGATCCGCATTTCGTGAAAAAGACGCGCGAGGGCCGCGCAGACGAGATCAACACCTGCATTGCCTGCAACCAGGCCTGCCTGGATTTCATTTTTTCGGACCGGCCGGTCGGATGTCTGGTCAATCCAAGGGCCGGGCGTGAAACGGAATTCCGGGATACGCCAACCGACACGCCAAAGAAAGTGGCCGTCGTTGGCGGTGGTGCCGCGGGCATGGCCACAGCCGCCGAGGCGGCACGGCTGGGCCACGATGTCACCCTGTTCGAAGCGCAGGACAAATTGGGCGGTCAGCTGAATCTGGCCCGCGCCGCACCAGGCAAGGACGAATTCGACGAAACCCTGCGGTATTATGCCGGTCAGATGCAGAAACACGGGGTCACGCAGCGTCTGGGACAGCGGGCAGAGGCGAGCGATCTTGAGGGATTTGACCATGTGGTCATCGCCACCGGGGTCACGCCGCGCATTCCCGACCTGCCGGGTATCGACCATCCCAGCGTCGCGACCTACGCCGAAATTCTGTCCGGTGACCGCGAGGCGGGCGACCGTGTCGTGGTGATGGGGGCGGGGGGCATCGGTCATGATGTGGCCGAGTTCCTAGTGACCAAACCCGCCGAGACCGCGAATTCCGACGTCTTTTGCGAAACCTGGGGAGTGGACCCCGAATTTGTCTCCTCGGGTGCCCTGGCGGGCGACCCTCTGGCACCGAAGCCGTCGCGCCGCAAGGTCGTCATGCTGCAGCGCAAGACCGCTAAACCGGGCGCGGGGCTTGGTGTTTCGACAGGGTGGATCCTGCGCAACGCGCTGCGCAAACATGGGGTCGAGGCAATGGGCGGGGTGACCTATGAACATATCGACGATGCGGGGCTGCACATCGTCGCGGACGGAAACCCGACGGTCATCGCAGCCGATACAATTGTGCTGTGCACCGGTCAGGAACCGGAACGGGCCCTGGCCAAAGAGGTTGTAGCGCGCGGCGTCCTGGTTACGATGATCGGCGGGGCAAAGGAGGCCGCCGAACTGGATGCGCTGCGCGCCATTGATGAGGGCGTGCGCCTGGCGCAGGATCTCTGAACCGAGGCTCGGGCAAGGGGGAAACTATGCTGACCGGCGTCATCCGCGCGGGGCGCGCTGATCTGTATTCGATCTTTCGAACCCGCGCACATGACTGCGCCCGCGCCCTCGCCATCGAGGACGGCAGCAGGAAACTGACCTATGCAGAACTGCTGGAGCGGGTCGATCGTCTGGCGGCTGTCTTTCTGGCACGAGGCGTGGCGCCCGGAGACAGGATCGCGATCCTGTCGCATAACCGCTCAGAATACCTGGAGGTCGAACTTGCAGCAGCGGGAATCGGCGCGATCGTCGCCTGTCTGAACTGGCGGCTTGCCCCCGATGAACTGCGGCACTGCATCGATCTGGTCGAGCCGGTTCTCGCGGTTGTCGAACCGGAACTTTCAGAAGCTTACCGCGCCGTCGCGTCGACACCCTGTCTAACCGTCGGGCCAGACCTGGAAACGGCCATTGCCGGGGTCGAGCCGGACCCGCGCACCGGAACCATGGTTGACGACCCCGAGGCCGGTCTGACGATCCTCTATACCTCGGGGACCACGGGCCTGCCCAAGGGGGCGCATATCAGCCACCGCGCGCATATCGCCCGATCCATGGTTTTTGCGGCCCAGCTGGCGCTGGATCCCGGCGACGGGTTCATCGCCTGGGCGCCGATGTTCCACATGGCCTCCACCGATCATGCGCTGGCAACGATCCTGCGGGGTGGGACCGTGGTGATGGTGGACGGGCTGCAGCCCGCCGTCATCAACGAGGCGCTGTCACGCCACAGGATCGGCTGGTTCGTGATGATGCCCGGGGCACTGGAGGCTTTTATTAACGAACGGCACGCCAACCCTTTGCCGCTGAAGGGGATCAAGGTTTGCGGCGCAATGGCTGATCTGGTGCCGCCGCATCAGATCGCGGAACTGACCGGTCTTCTGGACACGCCCTATCTGAATTCCTTCGGGGCGACCGAAACCGGCCTGCCGCCGGGAACCGCCGATCTGATCGCGCCGGGTGTGACCCCGGACCGGCTGTCCAAGCGCATCAGCGCCTTTTGCGAGGTGCGGCTGGTCGATCCCGACGACCGCGAAGTCCCCGATGGAACGCCGGGCGAAATGGCGCTTCGGGGTCCGACGCTGTTTTCCGGGTACTGGAACGCCGACGACACCAATGCCCGTGACTTTCGCAACGGCTTTTTCCACATGGGCGATCTGTTCCGGCGCAATGCGGACGGCACCGTCGACTTTGTGGATCGGGCGAAATACCTGATCAAGACCGGAGGTGAAAACGTCTATCCGGCGGAAATCGAACGTGTGCTTCTTTCTCATCCCGATGTGATCGATGCCGCCGTGGTAAGGGCCTTCGACGCGAAATGGGGGGAAAGCCCGGTGGCCTTTGTCGCCTGTGACGATGACGGGCCGGATGCCGAGGCGCTGCTGAACTTGTGCCGCGAAAGCCTCGCTGGCTATAAGCGACCACGCGAAATTCGCTTCATCGCGTTCGAGGATTTTCCCAGATCGACCAGCGGCAAGATCCAGCGGCATATCCTCGAAGCCCGGCTCGCAGATTAATTTTCGCTCTGACCCGATCGTCAGCCAGCCACGCCAGTTCGCCCCAATAGCGATAAAAGCGTTCTTATCCTCGTTGCCACGAGCTTCTTATCCCCGCCCTTTGGAGTAACCCCCTGAAAGTGATCCACCATCTGGGATAGATTGACCCGCGATTGATGCGCAGCCCTCTGTCGGACTACACGGCTAGGGTTTTCCGGGTGTTTGAGCTCAGGAGGATTCGTAGATCCCTGAGCCATTCATCAATGCGATCGGTGGTTTGTTCCCGGTTTCGCTGTGGGGGCAGCAGTAACCCTGCGCATCGCACGGACGGGCATGGACTGCCGGCAATTGCCGGTTGGGGCTGCTGCGGGCCTTCAAGGGAAAGTCGGCGACTATCCGATGTGCGGGACAAAGCGGACATTCGCCAAGCGACCTCAAACGTCCGGTTCTGTACTGCGGCCCGACAAAACGATATCAAGTGATCAGCGGTCAGCCGATCGCACCTGTGTAACTGTCTTCTTCGGCCCTCCTGTCTGCATGATCTGGGACAGGTAAGAATTGCGCCGTCTGATGAAGTCACGCAGAAGGGTCGGGTAATCTTCACTGACGGCATTCTTCACAGAAACCCGACGCTCCAGTTCATGTCGCCAGGCCCTTACACGGGCAAGCCCTGTGAAGACGCCAAACTCTCCGATGGTGTCAAAAACGTCGAAATAGCGGAAGACCGGGCCGAATACGACATCGACGAGGCTGAACCGGTGGCCATCGAACCATGGTCCCTCCCCAAGCTCCGCGTCCAGCCGAAGGAACTTTGCGCGGAGCGCCGCCACTTTTTCTTCCAACGCTTTCTCGTTCGGCGCCGAGTAGAACCCCGCAATGTCGTTCAAGACAGCAGATCCAAATTCAATCCAGGCACGGTGGCGGGCGCGATCAAGAGCGTCGTGCGGATGAAGCGCGTGGGGTTGTGTATCCTCAAGATATTCGAGGATAACCGCAGATTCGAAAATCGGCGTCCCGTCCACAACCAGGACAGGCGTCTTGCCCAGCGGAGATATGGCAAGAAACCAGTCGGGCTTGTTCGAAAGATCGATGTCAGTTCTCTCGAACGTGACACCTTTCTCAGTGAGCGAGATCGCCGCGCGCTGCACATATGGGCAGGCCGCATGGCTAATGAGGTGGAGGCTCATGTTGTCTCTCCCTCCATCTGCACGTTACCGGGCGCGAAGGAAGGGCTGAGGGCGAAACGGCCGTCGCCCAGAAGCCCTTGCACGATGGCAAGCAGCGTCAGATAGGCCGGGTATTCCCACCCGCCGTTCTCGTATCCGAACATCCAGCCGTTTCCGGAGTGAGCCCAGGTCGCTCCGGCCAGGATGGGCACGGTCGCCGACGCGACCCACCGCGCCTGTATGCCGAGGACCAAAAAGGCACCGGCAATCGCCTCGACTGCAAATACCATATAAGCAAACCAGCCGGGCAGCCCGATCGAAATGAAGAACTGCGCCGTTCCGGGAAGTGTGAAAATGAAGAGCTTGAGAAACAGGCTGTGCGCCAGGAACATGATACCGAGTGCTATACGGAGCAGGAATATCCCAAATTCTGTGAGGTGCGATTTTGACATGATATGATCCCATATGTCGATGCATTTGCATCTATATATAGCGCGTTACATGCGACGTCAAGGTTGATGCACTTGCATGCACATGATAGGTGCTGGATATGAACGAGATTGACCATGCTACTGAGGCCGCCTGGACAGCCCTCATGACTAAAAGCCGCGTTTTGCTTGAGGCTGTCGAATCGTCTCTGAAATCGGCAGGATACCCGCCACTTGCATGGTATGACGCGCTTCTCGAACTCGAGAAGGCAGGCCCGGACGGACTCCGTCCATTCGAACTCAAAGACCGGATATTGTTACCCCAATACGGTACATCGCGGTTGCTGGACCGCATGGTGAAAGCAGGGCTGGTGGACCGACGGGACTGCTCGGAAGATGGGCGAGGTCAAAACATTTCTATCTCTGAAAAGGGTAAATCTGTCAGGAGGGCGATGTGGCCGATCTATGAACGGGTTCTGTCGGAAAGGATCGGCGCAAAGCTGAAACCCAAAGACGCCGCTCAATTGGCCACGCTACTCTCAAGGCTCTGAAGTCTCGGTCGACTGACGCGAAACCTGTCTGTGACTTTCCACGCTAAGTGGCCTTGATTTTTTTCACGTTAATTGGCCGACAGTTGCCTATGTCGGTGTGCGAAGGGTATTTCGGGCTGTTTCGACGTCCTTTCGCATCCAACAGACTTCTGCGTGATCGTTGATACATCCCATGGCCGGCATGAATGCATATACGGTGGTCGGTCCCACGAATTTGAAGCCAAGCTTTCGTAGGTCTTTGGAAAGGGTCTCGGACGCTGTTGATTTGGACCGCATTTGTGGCAGTGCGTCGTCCTTGGCAGGTTCATATAGCCAGATGAATGCGGCGAAGGAGCCTTCCTCTTGGACGACCTCGAAAGTACGGCGAGCGTTGTTGATCACGGCTTCGATCTTGCCTCGATAGCGAACAATTCCTTCATCGGCAAGTAGGCGCTCAATGTCGTTGTCGTCAAAGTTCGCAACTCCCCGAAAGTCGAACCCGGCGAAGGCAGCACGAAAGTTCTCGCGCTTGGCCAGAATGGTGCGCCAGCTCAGCCCTGACTGGAAACTCCGGCGTGACGGCAGCCCATCGGCACCGTGGGCGTCCATCCGTTCCAATTACGGTTGCAGCATCAGGCCGCTGCCGCATAAACTTGAACAGAAACCGAACCAGATCCTCCGTTACGATACAGTCTCAGCTCTCCGAAAAACCCTGACGACGGACAATCGGCGACCGCACTGCTAAAAGCTAACATTACCGCTTGACAGGTCTGAACCTGCTGGCGGCGATCTGGATACCGCGCGCGCCTACGGGAAACGGTTGGCCGAGGTCGCGAGCCGCTGGAACAGCTGATCCAGCTGTCTGAATAATCGGCCCGGCCGCCCGGATCGGATGTGCTGCGGCCGGGTTGCGCTCAGTCCGCGACCCCCGCCCGCCCGATCAGCGCCATGAGCGTTCCGGTCATCGTTGCGACGAGCTTTTCATCCTGGCCCTTCACGGCATAGGCACGCGCCTCGCATATGGTCAGCGTCCTGCCTGGTTTCACCACGTCAGCGACGAAGCGAAACCGTTCGCCGTCCGCCGGGTTGAGTAGGTTGATCTTGAATTCGGCCGTCAACACTGCCGCGTCCGCTGGCATCAGCGAAAAGGCCGCGTATCCGCAGGCGCTGTCCAGCGCTGTCGACACGATTCCGGCATGCAAAAACCCATGCTGCTGGGTCAGTGCAACCTGATGTGCCATTTCCAGAACGATGCGGCCGGGTAACAACTCGGCAATGCTGATCCCCAACGTGTTCATCACCTTCTGGCGATCGAAACTGTTGCGCACGCGTGCGTCATAGTCGGGGTTTTTCGGTTTGAATTGTGTCATGGCGGGTCTTCCTCTTCGATTTCATTCGTCAATGACCAATCTTAGGCGGTCTTTGAGGCGCGTATCTTGTAGCGAAAGGTCAAAACGACGCGGAATAGACAGAGCGCGCAACGCGCCGGGCGGTTTGCCGGCGAAGATCCGGCAAGCGGCGGACAAGTGAGATTGATCGTAATATCCGGCGTCCAGCGCCAGATCGCTCAGCGGCAGGGTCTTTGACGCAAGCTGCCCGAGAGCCCGGCGAAAGCGTCGCAAGGTCGCAAGCCGCCGCCGCGACACGCCGGTTTCCGCCCGCACCTTTCGACGTTTGGTCCGGTCGCTGTAAGCTCCGGGTGGTGCGGCAAAGCGCAGGTCTCTCGCAAGGCCGTCAAGCACCGCGATGAGCGCAGGCAGGTCATCGTCCCCGGTCTGAACCCGGGCCAGTTCTGAGGCCAGCATGTCCAGCCCTTTGGAGTCGGGAAATCGCTGCGGTCGTGACGACAGTCGCAGCCCGGCCACGACACCCTGGAATGGCCTTGGGCGGGGCGAAAAATAGGGGCGCGGTTCTGCCAGCGATACGCGCCCGCCGCCGCTGTCGTCGCGCGTTACCGAAAGGGTAAAGAGGTCGGTTGCGAACCGCCCGCGTCCACCACCGCTCAGCACACCGGTATCGCGGAACACGAACAAATGGTCGATCTGTTTGGCCGCTTCCTCAGGCGGCGCCAGTTCGAGATAAAGCGGCGCCGCCATCAGGTTACTTGACGAAAGCATCCCGGTTCTCGGCGACGAAATCGGCAAATCGGCGCGCCGGGCGTCCCATCACATCGCTGACCGTGGTCTCGATGCCGGCAAGGTAGCCCTTGGGCGCGATGGAAGCCAATTCGACCATGGCTCTGGCGACCTCGTCCTGCATTCCGCCAGCCACCATGCCCGCCTTGGCATTTTCGGCCGGCAGGGGTGCGCAGGAGACAGTGCGCCCGGTCACCCTGGACAGGAGGGCGGCGATATCTTCTCCGGTAAGAGCTTCGGGCCCGGTCAGACCAAGAGCCTTGCCTTCGTAACCCGGAGCGGTCAGCGCCTCGGCGGCGACATCCGCGATGTCGCGGGCGTCGATCCAGGCCACGGGGCCGCCCAGATCGTCATAGTACACGGCGTCCTTTGCAATGTTACCGGCCTGCCACAGCAGGTTCTGCATGAAATAGGTCGGCTGGACAAAGGTCCAGTCAAGGCCGCTTTGCTTCAGCAGCTCCTGGGTTTCGGAATGCCACTTTCCAAAGGTCAGCCCCGCCTTGGGCGACGCGCCAAGCCCCGTGGCCACAACGATATGGCGCACGCCCGCGGCCTTGGCCGCCTCGATCACGTTCGCCTTCCACTGGCGCATGTTCAGATGGGCAGGCGTGACCAGGTATATCTTTTCTGCCCCGTCACAGGCCCGCGCCAGCGCGGCAGGGTCCGTGAAATCCGCGACGACCGCCTCGCATCCTTTGGCCTTTAGCGCGTCTAACTTTGAGAGGTCGCTGGTGACAGCGCGCACGGTCGCGCCTTTTGCCAGAAGCGTGTCGACGAGGGGCGCACCAGTCGTGCCCGTGGCTCCGAAAACAGTGATCATGACTTTTCCTTTTGCAGGTCTGCGATGGGCTGAATGGTTTCCGGGTTGCTGATCGACGACAGATCGCCTGGATCTTCACCGAGAAAGGCGGCGCGCACGACACGGCGCATGGTTTTCATGCTGCGGGTCTTGGGCAGCGCTTCGACAAAGTGGATCTCGCGCGGGCGGAAGGGTTTCGAGACGATCTCCCCGACACGATCCTTGAGCCGGTTCACGAGCTCCGCGTCCGGCGACACATTTGGTGCCGCCACGCAGACGCAGACGACAGCCACGCCCTTGATGTCATCAGGTGCCGCGATGGCCGCGGCGTCCACCACCTCTCCGGTTTCGGTCAGGGCCGCCTCGATCTCGGGCGGGCCGATGCGTTTGCCGGCGATGTTCAGCGTGTCGTCCGACCGGCCCAGGATATACCATGTCCCGTCCGGATCGCAGCGCACCCAGTCGCCGTGCCGCCAGAGGCCGGGGAAGGTGGACCAGTAGGTGTCAAGGTAGCGATCGCGGTCCCCCCTGATGGCCGGGGTCAGACCCAGAGGCGGCTGGGTCACGACCAGTTCGCCGACCTCGCCCGGTGCGGCTTCGCTGCCGTCCTGGCGCAGAACCTTGGCCCCGACACCCAGGGCCTGGGCCGAAAATCCGCCGGGCTTGAGCTCGTGCAGCACGGTCGAGGTCAGGATCGCGCCAAAAAGCTCGGTCCCGCCCGAGATGTTCAGCGGCACGGCGCGGCGGCGACAGATATGATCGAGCTGCCAGAGCCAGGCATCCTCGGTCCAGGGCTCGCCGGTCGAGGCGACGATGCGCAGGGACGACAAGTCGTAGCCCGACAAAGATTCAGTATCCTGCGTCATGAACTGCCGTACCAGGGTCGGGGCCACGCCGAGATGCGTGACCTCCATCTCGGACGCAAGACGCAGCAGCCTGAAGGGATCGCCGGGCATTGATGGTGCGCCCTCGGCCAGCACCAGAGTCGAACCGGACAAGAGCACCGATAAAAGGGTGAGCGGTCCCATGACCCACCCCATGTCGGTCATCCAGAGGTGCCGGTCATCCCGTTTCATGTCGAGGCAAAGCAGGAAATCGGCCGTGGCCTTGGCCTGCACGCCCAAATGGGTATGCACGACACCCTTGGGCCGCCCGGTGGTGCCCGATGTATAGGCGATGAGAAAGGTGTCATCGGCACTGACGGGAACGGCGGCAAACTCCGGACTGGCGCGGCCCACTGTTTCGGTCCAGTCCAGATCGCGGGCCGGATCGGCCACCGCATCGCCGAACCGTCGCAGGCTGATCACGGTATGAACCGATGGTACGTCGGTCAAAGCTTGGGCAAGGGTCGCTTCCATCCAGACCGGCTTGCCTCGCCGGGGTGTGGCATCCGCCGTCAACACCGCCACGGCATCCGCGTCGTTCAGGCGCGATACGATGGCATGGGGCGCAAAACCGGAAAACAGCGGCACCGCAACCGCGCCCAGCCGGGCAATACCCAGAAGCGCGGCCTCGATTTCGGGGATCATCGGCATATAGATGCCCACCGCCTGACCGGGCCTTACACCGCGCGTGGCAAGGGCCGAGGCGACGCGGGAGGCTTCGGCGGTAAGGTCGGAATAGGTCCAGCGGCGGCGGCTTCCGTCTTCGCCGACCCAGTCGATTGCGACCTTGTCGCCCAAGCCATCGGCAATTCGGGCGTCAAGACAGGTTTCCGTCAGATTCAAAGTACTCCCGACGGCCCACCGGATCGATTCGGGCCCTTCGGAGATATCTCGCAACCGGCTGTAGGGCCGCGCGAACCGTATCCCGGCATGGTCAATGATCTGCCCCAAGAACCAGTCTGGGTCTTCATTCGAACGGCGGACGAGTTCCTCGTAACTGTCAATGCCGCAGCCCCTCAGAAATGCGGTCAGCGTGCTTGTCCGCTGGATGTCAGAGCCTGGCTGAAACATTCGCAACCTTTCTAGAATGAAAAAGGGCCGCATATAAGGCGCGGCCAGTCGGGGAGGTAACTCTTGGCACGGTATGGCAGCAGCGCCTTGAGTCCGGCGCTGCTGCCAGCGTTTTAACCGTGCATGGACAGGCCGCCCGAAACCGAAATCACCTGGCCGGTAATGAACCCTGCGTCGTCCGACGACAGGAAGCAGATGATGCCAGGGTAATCCGTCGGCTGCGCAAGACGCTTCATCGGAATCGCCCGCTTGAGACCTTCGGCGATCTTTTGACCGGCCTCGCCCTCGGCAACCTGAGCGAACAGCGGCGTATCGGTCGGGCCGGGGGCGACCGCATTCAATTGAATACCTTTACGCGCCAGTTCGCGCGCTACGGTTTTGGTGAACGAGATGATGCCACCCTTGCAGGCCGAATACACGGCTTCGCCGGATGATCCGACGCGTCCGGCGTCGGACGCGATGTTGACCACACGGCCGCCGCCGTTCTTGACCATGCCCGGAAGCACCGCGTGATGCATATTCAGCGGACCGTAAAGATTTATGTCGATGACCTTTTTCCAAAGGTCGGGATCGGTGTCGAGGAACGGTTTGATCACGTCCCAGCCCGCGTTGTTCACCAGCACATCAATCGGTCCGCCGGATTCGAACTCGGCGACGGCCTTGTCGACCTGTGCGCGATCGGTGATATCCGCCTGAAATGCAGTCGCTTTTCCGCCGGATTCAGTGATTAGTTTGGCGGTTTCATCCGCTCCGGCTTTGTTCAGATCGAAAACGGCGACTTCGGCACCCTCCGCGCCGAACCGTTCGCAAACCGCTCGGCCAATGCCGCTCCCACCGCCGGTCACGACGACCCGTTTTCCACTCAACCCTCGCATGTGGAGGTCCTCCTCTTCCGTTGCACCTTGAAAAGAGCTTGATTCGACACTCTCTCCGATGTAATCTAACAGTTGTTAGATTAATTGCAATGGACAGCCTCATCTACGACAAGTATCGACACTGGATGGCACGACAGATTGAAGATACCAGGATAGTGAATGACGATCTAAGCAAGTCGGAGAGGACCCGCGAAGCCATACTCGCTGCGGCCGCGCGACTTTTTCGGTATGAAGGCTATCACGCAACGACTATGCGCGACATCGCGCAGGAAGCTGGCATTGAGGCCGGCAGCATTTATTATCATTTTCAATCCAAGGACCAGATTCTGAGCGAAGTTCTCGATCTTGGCGTCCGTCAACTATATCAGGCGGTCAGTGAAATTGTTCGGTCGGCACCGACAAGTTCGGAGGATTTTCGCAAGACTTTCGGACTGCTGATTGAAACACATCTGACCTATCTCTTGACCGACAGCGACTTCATGTCAGCCAATATTCGGAACTATCCGATGTTGTCGGACGAAACACGCGCCCCGCATCGCGAATTGCGTGCATCATATGCAGGGGCCTGGGGCAAATTCCTGAATGACGCCAAACGCGCCGGCCACCTTCGAAGCGACATATCCACTGCTGTGATCCGCCAGTTCATCCTGAGTGCCATGAACTGGACCGTAGAATGGTACGATGTCGACAAGTATCCGGTGCGCATCCTCGCGGAACGAATGAGTAAGCTGATACTTGACGGAATGTGTCCACATCGCAAGGCGGGTACCGAAGGCTTGAAGCTGTGCCCCGCCACTCCCGCCAAAACCCCGGATCCCGACAGCAAGGCGGCTAAGACCCGTGCAGAAATTCTAAAGGCCGCAGCGCGCGTTCTGAGGGACAATGGCTACAAGGCGACCACGCTGAGAAAGATCGCGGAAGAAGCGGACATGAAAGCGGGCAGCGTCTATTACCATTTCAACTCCAAAGAAGCGATCGTTGACGAAGTTCTAAACGCCGGACTGAGGGACTTGCTATCAGGTGTCGAAGCCGCCGTTCGGAAATTCGATGCCCCGTACGATCATCACGCCAAGATAGCGACTGCAATCTGGGCGCACCTGGATTTCCTCTTCAAGGCAAGTGAATTCACCTCGGCGAATATCAGAAGCTATGGAATGCTCCCCAATCATTTCAGGGAGAGGCACTGGGGTATTCGCCATGAGTATGGAAAACTCTGGGATCGGATACTCCGTGAAGCTCAGGACGACGGTGCCATACGGTCGGATATCAAGATCGTCCCCTTGCGCCAGGTGATGTTGGGTGCCTTAAACTGGACGGTGGAATGGTTCGACCCGAACAAGGCAGGAGTGGAAGGATATCTATCACTGCCTGAATTCTCCAGCATGCTCATCTATCTGTTACTGGAAGGCATTTGTAACCGGGAAGCGGCCCCGTCCACAGGACAAGGTAGCCCTGAAAGCGGTTGCCCCGGTCAGACCAGAAGGAAGTGATACAGCCCTTCGGCAACCGCCTTTTCCCGATCCGTCTGCCAGCTGAGCACGCTGACGCTTGCCATCCGCTTGCCTTTGCGCGTGACGTTAGCGCGCGCAAAAAGCGGTCCCTTCACACCGGGTCTGAGGTAATCGACGGTCAGGTTGATCGGCTTGGCCGGAACGTCGGCGAAATCGGGCTGTACCGCGATGGCGGCAGTGGCCTCCATAAAACTCGCGATTATGCCGCCATGGTAGTACTCCATGATCGGGTTACCGATATGGGGGTCATCAAAGGTCATCTCCGCCTCAGCATGGAGACTGTCTAGACTTCTGACCTCAAAGTTGAGAAATCGGAAGAACGGCACCCGGGAAACATTGGCATTGACAGTTTGCACGTCCATCACGAGGTTTTTCCTTTTGTCATTGCGTCAAACAGGCTGGTTTCGCCGCGCGTCAATGCAAACGAGGCGGTTCCCCTGGCTATTTCAGCATCCTCATGGCCCGCGAACCAGACGCTGCCGGAATTGAAGGCGATGTGGCGGGTCTTGCGAAAACAATGCGCTTGAACGATGACATCCGCGCGCGAACGGGCCGGGCGCAGGTAATCAACTCTGAGGTCAAGAGTGGCCATGGTACTGACGCCTTCGATGGCAACAAAGTTCGCCAGTCCAAAGACACTGTCCAGAAGTGCCGTCAGGATACCACCGTGGAGCAGCGATTGTTCCGCATCGACGCAAAAGTCCGGATTGAACGGCATCCGAACCCGAACACGTTCGGTCGAGACCTCTTCGATCTCAAGCGCCATATGCGTTATCAGACCCTTGCCGCGCGCATTCCACATCTGCGCGATTTGCTCCATCTTCTTTTGGGTGATGTCTGACATGCGATCTTTCCTTTAACGCCCCGTGAAATTGGGTTTTCGTTTTTCGACGAACGCAGCAACCGCCTCGTGGTGGTCTTCGGTCTGATGCATGAGCGCCTGATAGGCCGCCGCGGAATTCAGAAAATCCGGCAGGTCCATCCGTTCGGCATTGCGCATCAGACGCTTGGCGACCCGCACCGCGCGCGGCGGTTTCGCGGCGATGACAGCGGCCCGTTCGCGGGCCCGTTCCATCAATTTTTCATGAGGCACAAGTTCAAGCACCATACCAAGCTCCAGCGCTTCCTTGGCCTCGACCATGCGCCCTGAGAAGGTCAGATCGGCGGCCTTCTGGTGGCCCAGACGACGCAACAGGAACCAGCTGCCCGCATCGCCCGGAATGATTCCGAGATTCAGAAACACTTCGCCGAACCTTGCTTTTTCCGACGCGATGCGCATGTCGCACATCATGGTCAGGTCGCACCCCGCGCCCACCGCCGGGCCGTTGACTGCGGCGATGGTCGGAATATCCATGTTGTAGAGCGCAAGCGGCAGCCGCTGCACCCCATCAACATAGCTCTGCGCCGCCGCCAGCGGCTCCTTGCGGAACACGCTGTCGGGATCGTTCATTTCCTTGATGTCGCCGCCGGCACAAAAGGCCGGGTCGGCGCCGGTCAGGATCATCACGCTGACCTGAGGATCGGCCTGCACCTTGGCGAAGGTCTCCAGAAGGGCAGCGATCATGTCGTTTCCGGTGACCGGGTTGCGCCGCTCGGGATCGTTCAGCGTAACCGTGGCGATCCTGCCGGAAATCTCCAGAAGGACTGGGTGTTTACTCATTCTTGCCATCTCCCCGTTCGCGTTTCTCGAACATCGCGGGGTTGATCATGTCCCGCGCGTCATGACCCATATGCAAGGTCTCACCGCCGTCTACATAAATGTCTTCTCCGGTGATGAAACCGCCAAGTTTCGAGGCCAGGAAAATGATCGTGCCTGCGATGTCCTCGGCCGCCCCCATCCGGTTTAGCACCGAGCGGTTCAGCTTTTTCCACTGTTCCGGCGGAATCGGATAGCGGCCAAGCGCATCGGTCTTGATCGTGCCCGGCGCGACACAGTTCAGCCGGATGCCGTACTCGCCCCATTCGGCGGCCAGCGTTTTCATCATGCCCGTTACACCGGCGCGGGCGGCGACGGTGTGTGTAAAGCCGGTAAGCGCGGTGCGCGCCGAGATGGCGGTGACAAACACAACCGATCCACCATTGTCGTACATGAAGTGATCCGCCGCTGCCCGGGTCATCTGCCAAGACCCGATCAGGTTGTTGCGGATCACGGCTTCGAAGCCCTTGTTGGTGATATCGCGGGCGGCCGCGATATACTGGCCGCCGGCATTGTTCACCAAAACATCCAACTGCCCATAGTGGTCCTTGATCCGCCCCATCGCAGCTTCGATACTGTCTTCGTCGCGGGTGTCTCCGGGCACGACAAAGGCCTCGCCCCCCGCCGCCCGGATCATTTCGGCGGTCTCTTCCAGCGGCTCTTCGCGGCGCGCGAACAGCGCAAGCCTGGCCCCGCAAGCGGCCATTTCGATCGCCGTCGCCCGGCCCATTCCAGATCCGGACCCCGTGACCAGGGCAACCTGGCCCGCCATGAGATCCGACGCGTAACGCCTTGATTTCGCTTCGCTCATGTTCCGCCCCTAATTCTTCAGCAATTCGCCAGAAATGATGAGTTTGCGAACCTCCTGGGTGCCTGCGCCGACCTCAAGCACGCGACCGGTCCGGTACAGCCGGTTCACTTCTGTATCACGCATGTAACCCGAGCCGCCGTGAATCTGGACAGCTTTGTCCAGCACGAAGGATGTCGCCTCAGCGGCCTTGTAGATCGCCGCAGCGGTGAGCTTGTGGATTTCGCCGCGCCCGCCTTCGCCCTCTTCGAGGCCTTCACACATGGCAGCGGTGCGCAAGGACAGGCTCCGCGCGGCCTCGATCTGCGTATACATGTCGGCCAGCATCGCCTGAACCATCTGAAAACTGGCGATCGGTTTGCCGAATTGCTGGCGTGTCTTGGCGTAGTCGATGGAAATATCCAGCGCCCGCTGCGCAATGCCCAGAGCGTTGAAACAGACGATGGCACGTTCCAGATCAAGTCCGGACATGGTAACGGCAACCCCGCCATCCAGCTTGCCGACCATGTTTCTGGCCGGAACACGGCAATCTTCGAATACCAGTTCGCCCGTCGGCGAGCCGCGGAATCCCATCTTGTTGAGCTTCTGCGCCACCTTGAAACCGGGCGTGTCGGTTTCCACGATAAAGGCGGAAATGCCCTTGGCCCCTTTTTCGGGCGATGTCTTGGCATAGACCAGCACCAGATCGGCAATCGGCCCATTGGTGATGTAGATCTTGGCGCCGTTCAGGATGTAGTCGTCGGCATCCTTTTTGGCCGTGGTCCGCATCGAGCCAAGCGCATCAGACCCCGCGCCGGGTTCGGTCAGACCCAGGGCGCCGATCAGCGTTCCGTTGCACAGACCTGGCAGGTATTTTCGGCGCAGATCGTCATTGGCGTTGCGATAGATGTTGTTGACGCACAAATTGTCATGCGCCACATGAGTCAGCCCAATCGCGGCAGAGGCCCGCGACAGCTGTTCGGTGATGATGCAGGCCGAGGTGAAATCCAAACCAGCGCCGCCGAATTCCGGCGGCACGTTCAGTCCCAGATAGCCCATTTCGCCCAGCTTGGGGAAAACCGAAGACGGCAGGTCATCAGTATCGTCCATTTCCGCATTCAGATGGTGGAATTCGGACATGAAGAACTTGCCGGCCTGATCGGCCAGGGCCTGCTGTTCGTCCGTCATGAAATGTGTTGGCAGAGCGGTGTCGTTGCGCAGTTGCTTGTTCATTGTCTCGTCCCCCTCAGGCGCGCAAAAGTTCTTCGGCAATGATGATCTTGCGGACTTCGCTTGTTCCCGCGCCGATCTCCAACAATTTGTTGGCGCGGAACAGCCGGTTGATCTCGGTGTCCTGCATGTAGCCAGAGCCACCATGAATATGACAGGCTTCGGTCACCGCCTTGTTGAATGCCTCGCCTGCGTAAAGACAGGCCGCCGCGGTCAGTTTGTGGATTTCGCCACGGCCCCCGGCCCCTTTTGGTAGGCCCGTACAGGCGGCCAGTGCCCGATAACCGAATGCGCGCGCGGTTTCGACCTCGGTGTAGATCTCGGCCAGTTTCGACTGCATCATCTGGAAACTTGCAATCGGTTTGCCGAATTGTTCGCGAATCTTGGCGTATTCCAGCCCTAGTTCCAGGGCGCGTTCGGCCATGCCAACGCAGACTGAGGCAACCATAGCACGCTCCAGATCCAACCCGCTCATTACCACCGAAACGCCGGTGTTTTCCGGTCCAACCATGGCGGATGCGGGTACGCGGCAATCCTCAAACACCAGTTCTCCGGTTGGCGAGCCGCGAAAGCCCATTTTGTCAAGCTTTTGCGCCACCTTGAAACCGGGATTGTCCGTCTCGATGATGAAAGCAGAAATGCCCTTGGCGCCCTTCGACTTGTCGGTTTTGGCATAAAGCAGGATCACATCGGCAATGGGGCCGTTGGTGATGTAAATCTTCGAGCCGTTGATGACATAATCATCACCGTCGCGGCGGGCAGTGGTGGCCATGGATCCGAGCGCATCGGATCCCGCACCCGGTTCGGTCAGGCCCAAAGCACCGACGAGCTCGCCCGAGCAAAGGCCCGGCACGTATTTCTTCACCTGCTCTTCGGAGCCGTTGCGCAGCAGGTTATTCAGGCACAGGTTGTCATGCGCCCCGTGCGAGAGGCCCACAGCCGGGTTCCACTTCGAAATCACCTCGGACACCAGCGCCTGGGTGAACTCGTTCTGCCCCGATCCGCCCAGCTCCTCCGGCGCGGTAATCCCCAGCAGGCCCAGCTCGCCCATCTGCTTGAACAGATCATCGGGCCACCATTCCTCGTCATCCATGCGCGCCTGCAGCGGGTGCAGCACCTCGCGCGATACCCGATCCACGTGATCGACGATCTGGCTTTGCTCATCAGTCAAAGAATAGTTCGCCCTGATGGCTTCCAGATCAGCCGCGATAGCCTCACTTTGAGTGGTCATATCATCCTCCCGAAAAATGTCGTCCGCAGTGTTGACCAAAATCAAACATATGTTAGAAAATAGATCAAGCCAAGCTTTTGACGACCTGACGTAAGAAAGCGCGGTGTCCTGAATACAGGGGGGGAGCTTCGGAAATGACTGAGAGCGTTGTTCAATCGCAGGCGCTCGGCAAAGAAGTGCGTATCACGATTCGACGTCCTGACAATCGAAATGCCCTCAACCGTGAGGTCGCAGACGGGATCATGGCCGCCATATGTGCTGCCGAGACGGACAGCGATTGCCGCGTGATCGTTCTGACCGGCGAGGGCGAGCGCGCCTTCTGTGCCGGGGGCGACATCAAGGCGGGGGCGGATGGCGGCCCGTTTGTTCAGGATCCGGCGGACCCGGATCATTTTGCCGGAAGGTTGTTCGAGACGATACAGGCGTGCCGAAAGCCAACGATCGCGCGCATCAATGGCGTCGCGATGGGGGCGGGAGCGGGCATCATCTGTGCCTGCGATCTGGCTGTGATGGCGGATCATGCCCGCATCGGAACGCCGGAAGTGAAGGTAGGTCTGTTTCCCATGACGATCGTGCCACCCATGATGCGCGTGCTGCCCCGGCGGAGGCTGATGGAGATGTTCATCACCGGCGTTCCTCTGACGGCCGAGGAAGCCCTGCAGTTCAATCTGGTCAACTATGTGACCGATGCCGCGGGGCTGGACGACAAGGTTGCAGAACTGGTTGCCCAGATCGCCGCGCAGTCGCCGAGCGCGATCCGGCTGGGAAAATACGCCTGTCACGCGATGGAGGACATGACCTATCCGCAGCAGATGCGGTTTGCAGAAACACTGTTACCGCGTGTGGCGCAGACCGAAGACGCGCGCGAAGGCTTTGATGCCTTTATTGAGAAGCGCAAACCCGAATGGACGGGCCGCTGATCAAACGGGGAGGAGAGGAATATGTCGGAACGAAAGCTGCGCATCGGATGCGCGTCGGGCTTCTGGGGCGATACGCCGGAAGCGATCGGTCAACTGGTCTCAAAGGGCGAGATCGACTATCTGGTGTTTGACTATCTGGCAGAGGTGACAATGTCGCTGATGGCGCGGGCCCGCGCCAAAGCGCCCGAGTCGGGCTATGCGCCGGACTTCGTCAAGGCGCTGGCACCCTGGTTGTCGGATATCAAGGCAAAAGGGATCAAGGTCGTTGCCAATGCAGGGGGCGTGAACCCGCGTGGCTGCAGCGATGCGCTTGCCAAAGCCGCCGCCCAGGCCGGGATCGATCTGTCCATCGGAGTCGTGCTAGGCGATGACCTGTTGCCTAGGGCCGATGAAATTCGCAAAAACGGTCAGACGGAAATGTTCTCGGGTGTCGCATTTCCAGATGATATCTGGAGCATGAATGCCTATCTGGGTGCCCGCCCCATCGCTGCCGCGCTGGATGCCGGGGCCGACATCGTGATCACCGGACGCTGCGCCGACAGCGCGGTCGCGCTTGGTCCCCTGATGCATGAATACGGTTGGGGCGACGATGACTGGGACAAGCTCAGCCAGGGATCGCTGGCCGGCCACCTGATCGAATGCGGCCCCCAGGGAACCGGCGGCAACTTCACCGACTGGCAGGACGTGCCGGGTTGGGACAATATGGGCATGCCCATCGTCGAGGTGTCCGAAGACGGCAGTTTCATCATGACCAAGACGCCTGACACCGGCGGGCTGGTCGTGCCCGGGTCAGTCGGAGAGCAGATGCTCTATGAAATCGGGGACCCGCGCGCCTACCTGTTGCCCGACGTGATCTGCGACTGGTCCGGGGTCACCCTGGAACAGGTCGGACCCGACCGGGTGCTGGTCAAGGGCGGCAGGGGGCTTGGGCGCACCGACAGCTACAAGGTGTCGGCGACCCATGCCGATGGCTGGCGCGCGGTCTCTACCCTGACACTGGCCGCGATTGACGCACCCGCCAAGGCCGAACGTGTGGCCGAGGCGATCGTGACCCGCTGTCGCCGGATTTTCCGCGACCGCAACATGGGAGATTTCCGGCAGGTCAGCGTCGAGGTGCTGGGGGCCGAGGCGGCCTATGGCGCAAATGCGCGCGCCCGGACCCGCGAGGTGGTGCTCAAGATCGGCGCGGTCCATGACGATCGCGCCGCGCTGAACATCTTTGCCGGCGAAATCGCACCGATGGCGATTTCGACCGCGCAGGGTCTGACCGGGTTCTTCGCCGGACGGCCAAAGGTGCAGCCGGTGGTCCGTCTATTTTCCTTCCTTCAGAGCAAGGCCGAGACCCCCGTCGCGGTCGAGGTCGACGGCAAGGATGTGCCCGTGAGCGTGGCCGCCACGCCAGTCCACCTTGATCCGCCTGCCGCACCGCCCGCAGATAGCCGCGAGCCCGGTCCGGACGTTGTCAAGGTCCGCCTCGTCGATCTGGCCTGGGGCCGCTCGGGCGACAAGGGGGACATCGCCAATATCGGCATCCTCGCGCGCAAGCCGGACTACCTGCCATATATCCGCTCGGCTCTCAGCGAAGAGGTGGTGAAGGACTATTTCGCCCATGTCTGCGACGGCAGGGTAGAACGGTTCGACCTGCCCGGAAGCCATTCGCTGAATTTCCTGCTGCATGACTCGCTGGGCGGGGGGGGCATCGCTTCGGTCCGCATAGACCCGCAGGGCAAAGGGTTCGCGCAGATGCTGCTTGATATCGAAATTCCCGTGCCAGCCGATCTGGCCGCACGTGACGGACTGAATGCCGCGGCCCGGAACTAAGAGGACGACACCATGACCATTTCGAAACTCCTGGTCGCCAATCGGGGCGAGATCGCGGCGCGCGTGTTGCGCACCGCTAAGGCCCGCGGGCTTGCGACTGCCGTGTTGCGTCATGTCGCCGAGCAAGAGGGGCCGGCGCATCTGATTGCAGATGAGGTCGTGATGATCGACGGCCCGACGCCCGTGGCCGCCTATCTCGATATTCCTCAGATCGTCGAAGCCGCCAAAGGGATCGGCGCGGACGCGGTTCATCCCGGCTATGGCTTTCTGTCAGAGAATGCCGGTTTTGTCGCGGCGCTGGAAAAAGCCGGAGTGACCTTTGTCGGCCCGACGTCCGAGGTCATCGACCTGATGGGGGACAAGGTCCGCGCCCGCGCCTTCGTCGAGGAACGCGGGTTTCCCGTCGCCCCCTCGGCCATCGAGGATGATGATCCGGCGAGCTTTGTCGAACGCGCCCGCGCCGTTGGCTATCCGCTGCTCATCAAGCCCTCGGCCGGCGGTGGCGGCAAGGGCATGCGCGTCGTACGCGAGGACAGCACGCTGGAGACCGAAATCGAAACCGCGCGCCGCGAAGGCGAACGATATTTCGGCGACGGGCGGCTTTTCGTCGAACGCTATATCGAACGCCCGCGCCATATCGAGGTGCAGGTGATGGGCGACGGACAGGGCAACGTGGTCCATTTCTGGGAACGTGAATGTTCGATCCAGCGCCGGTTCCAGAAGATTATCGAGGAAACGCCGTCACCGGCGCTGACCCCCGAGCAACGGGATGAGATCTGCGAGACCGCTGCCGGAATTGCCCGCGCCGTCAAATACCGCGGGGCAGGGACTGTCGAATTCATCTATGCACAGGATGGGGCCTTTTATTTCCTGGAAATGAACACCCGCCTTCAGGTCGAACATCCGGTGACCGAGATGGTAACCGGCTTTGATCTGGTTGCCGAGCAGCTGCGTGTCGCGGCGGGCGACGGGCTGAGCGCCGTGCAGGCGGATATTCCCCAAACCGGACACTCGATCGAACTGCGCATCTGTGCCGAGGATGCGACCGCCGATTTTCGCCCCGCGATCGGCAATATCCTGCTGCTGGACGAACCCCAGGGCGAGGGGATCCGCGTAGACAGCGGCATTCTGGATGGCGGCAAGGTAACGACCGACTTCGACCCGATGTTGTCCAAGCTGATCGTGCATGGCCCGGATCGCGCGCAGGCCATCGCCCGTGCCCGGAGCGCGGTGCAAAGCTATGTGATTCTCGGGGTAACGACCAACACTGGTTACCTGGATGCAATCCTTGCACATCCGGATTTCGCCTCTGGTGACGTTTCAACTGGCTTCCTGGCTGAACAATCCGAAACGCTGACCGCGCCGGGCGAAGATGTCTCTGACTTGCTGATGGCGGCGGCGGCCCTATCGGACGAGCGCCTGGTGAGTGACGTAATGCAGATACCGGAAATGTACCGCAAGATGGGTGGGTGGAGAAACTGATGCAACGGATTTTTCAGATGGACGGAGAAGAGACTGATTGCTGGCTGGGTCATGATGGCAGCCGGTTCGTGCTCAATACCCCCACTGGCGCTGTTGCCTGCCAATTGGACCCGACGGGTCTGCCGGGCGGTTACAAGCTGAGGGCCAAGGGTGTTGTGCGCGAATTGCGACTGGCCGTGGGGCCGGAAGCAACTTTTGTGCACATGGACGGGCGAACCTACGAAGTCGGGCGGGTTGATCCCGCCGAACGCCTGGCCGGAAGCGACGGTGGCGCGAGCGACGACCGATTGGTGGCGCCCATGCCGGGTGTCGTGGTGTCGGTTGCGGTTAAACCCGGCGATGCGGTTGAAGAAGGCCAGCCGCTTCTGGTGATCGAAAGCATGAAGTTGGAAACCACACTGACGGCCCCGCGCGACGGGGTCGTTGCCGAAATGCCATTCGCCGAAGGCGACAGTTTTGGTCTGAAAGACATCCTGGCCCAATTGGCCCCGGAGGAGGAGTGACAATGCGCAGGATTGAAAGTCTGATCGACACCAATGCCGCCGACTACAAGGCAAACTATGCCGCCATGTCTGAACGGCTGAAGGAATTCCACGCCCGCCAGCACGCGGCGCGTTTCGAACGCCCGCAACGCGATATCGACCGCCTTGCCCGCCAGAACAAACTGGGCGTGCGCGAGCGGTTGAAACTGCTGCTGGACCCCGGCACTCCGTTTTTGGAGTTTTCCACACTTGCCGCCTGTCGCGAATACGATGGAACCGTGCCTGGCGCCGCTGTGGTGACGGGCATCGGTATTGTGCAGGGTCGCGAGGTCGCCATCCACGCCAACGACGCTAGCGTCAAGGGCGGGGCTTGGTATCCACATACGGTCAAAAAGGTCGTGCGTCTTCTGGATGTCGCGCTGGAAAACCGCCTGCCGGTCATCCATATCTGTGACAGCGCGGGCGGTTTCCTGCCGCTGCAGCACGGGGTGTTTCCCGACCGGTATCTGGGCGGGCGGGTGTTCCGCAACCAGGTCAAGCTGAGCCAGGCCAATATCCCGCAGATTGCCGTGGTCGGCGGTCACTGCACGGCTGGCGGCGCCTATGTGCCGACGCTGAGCGACTACAACATCATCATCGAAGGCACAGGGGCGATTTTCCTTGGCGGTCCCCCGCTGGTCAAGGCGGCTACCGGCGAAGAGGTCGGTGTTCAGGAGCTTGGCGGCGCGGTCATGCACACCTCGGTATCGGGCACCGGCGACTATCGCGCCGCGACCGAAAAACACGCCTTTTCACTGGCCCGCGAGATTGTCGGCCAGTGGAAGCGCACGCCGAAAACGATCATCGAAACCGCGGCCTATGAAGAGCCTTACTATGACCCCAAAGAACTCTACGGGATCATTCCAAAAGACCGGAAAACCCAGTTCGACATGCGCGAGGTTCTGGCCCGGATCGTGGACGGCTCACGCTTTCACGAATACCAGCCGGACTATGGCACCACGATGGTGTGCGGCTTTGCCCATATCTGGGGTTACAAGGTCGGCATCCTTGCCAACAACGGGGTGCTGTTCAACGACAGTTCGCTCAAGGCAGCGCATTTCATGCAGTTGTGCAACCAGAACCGCACGCCTCTGGTCTTTTTCCAGAACATCACCGGCTATATGGTGGGCCGCGAATACGAAGAACGAGGCATCGCCAAGGATGGCGCCAAGATGCTGATGGCGCAGGGCGGCTCGGTCGTGCCGAAGTTCACAGTAATCGCCAATGCGTCTTACGGGGCCGGCAACTACGGGATGTGCGGACGGGCCTGGGACGCGCGCACGCTGTTCATGTGGCCCCAGGCCGAGATCGGCGTGATGGGGGCGGATCAGGCCGCAAATACCATGGCGGACGTCAAGATTCGGCAGCTTCAGCGCGAAGGCAAAGAGCTGACCGAAGAAGAAATCGCCGCGATCCGCGAACCGGTGCTGGAAAAATACAAGCGCGATGTCGAGGCTTATACCTCGACCTCGGAATTGTGGGACGACGGCATCCTCGACCCGGCGGACACACGCAACGCGCTTGGCATGTCGATTTCTGCCTCGCTCAATGCACCGATCGACGATCCGCACTACGGGATCTTCCGTCTGTAAAGGCTTGAGGGACGGCACACCGGGTCGGGGGGTGCCGTTCCGCGTCAAGGCGCTTGCATCTGGCGCTTTCGGAATCTGAAGTAGTCCTGACCGGTCCGGTTCCCGGACAGGTCAGGACGATGTCCGCCGCGCCTCCTGAATGGAGACGACGTCAGAGGCCGCCATGCCGGGCCGGTCTGCCTCGACCGCCTTCAGCGGCTCGACCGGCCTCAATCCGGCCAGACAATCGCGCGCAAGTTGCTGGTATTCCGCGGTGCCGCGCGTTTTCCACGCGATTTCTTTCTCGCTGACCTCGCGGATCACCTTTGCCGGCGATCCCACCACCATCGAACGCGCCGGAATCACGGTTTCGCCACGCACAAACGCCTGCGCGCCGACAATCGATTCCGCCCCAAGCTCTACACCATCCATAATGACGGAATTCATTCCGACCAGAGCGTTCCGGCCCACTGTGCAACCGTGCAGGATCGCGCCATGGCCGATGTGGCCGTCGCTTTCCACCACGGCGTCGCGGCCGGGAAAGGAATGGATGATGCAATTGTCCTGAACATTGGCTCCATCCCCGATCACGATCCTGCCGAAATCGCCCCGCAAGCTTGCTCCGGGGCCGATGTAGCATCCATGACCCAAGATGACATTTCCGATCAGAACGGCCTGGGGGTGGACATATGTATCCTCGGGCACGACGGGTATAAAACCCTTGAACTCATAACAGTATGCCATTCCGACCACCTTTCGTAAGCTGAGTGCTAAACGCTTGTCAGCGGTTGCGCCGGGACCAGAATCCCTCAATTGTGCCGCCGATCAGGGCGTGTGGCCCGAAAACAAACACAAGTTAGAAAATAGCGCAAGCTCCCTACGTCACAGCTTGGCGATATTGACACTTCCCAAGGTTGGGATTTAAAATCTAACAAATGGTAGAAAATAGGCTGGCGGACCGATTAGGGTGGCCTGACCGAACTAGGGAGAGAGAGAAATGACAGACAAAGCCTATGTTGCAGGCGTTGGGATGGTCCCGTTCCAGAAGCCGGGAAAATCCGAAAGCTACGATGTGATGGCGACCGCTGCGACCCGGTCCGCTCTGGCAGACGCGGGGTTGGATTATGATAAAGTCCAACAGGCCTATGTGGGCTATGTCTATGGCGACAGCACCTGCGGTCAGCGCGCCTTGTACCATGTCGGAATGACAGGCATCCCGGTTCTGAATGTGAACAACAACTGCTCGACCGGATCGTCCGCCCTGTTCCTGGCCAGGCAGGCAGTTGAAAGCGGCGCGGTCGAATGTGCTCTGGCACTTGGGTTCGAACAGATGCAGCCTGGCGCAATCGGTGCGATGTTCCATGACCGGGTCAGCCCGTTTGCGGCATTCGACAATGAAACCGACGAACTGGTTGGCAGTGCCGAGATCCCGCTGGCGCTGCGGTACTTCGGCGGTGCCGGCAAGGCGCATATGGACGAGTTCGGCACCCCCCTAGAAACCTTCGCAAAAATCCGCGCCAAGGCCAGCCGACATGCTGCGAAGAATCCGGTTGCCCTGTTCCGGCAGAAGGTGACGGCGGAAGACGTCATGGCCGCCCAGGTCGTCTGGCCCGGCGTCATGACCAAGCTCATGGCCTGTCCGCCAACCTGTGGCGCGGCCGCCGCGATCATTTGTTCCAAGGAATTCGCCGACAAGCACGGACTGGACAGTTCGGTTCGGATCGCGGCGCAGGCCATGACGACCGACGGCCCGGAAACTTTCGAAGCCCATGACATGCGCGAAGTGGTCGGCTTTTCGATGGCCAAGCGCGCCGCCGATCAGGTTTACGAGGACGCGGGCATCGGGCCCGAGGACGTGGATGTGGTCGAACTGCACGACTGTTTCGCCCACAACGAGCTTATCACCTATGAGGCGCTTGGCCTTTGCGGTCGCGGCGAAGCGGCGAAATTCGTTGATGATGGCGACAACACCTACGGCGGAAAATACGTGACCAACCCGTCGGGCGGTCTTTTGTCCAAAGGCCATCCGCTTGGGGCGACCGGCCTAGCGCAATGTACCGAGCTCGTTCAGCAGCTTCGCGGCCAGGCAGATGCGCGCCAGGTTGATGGCGCACGTCTGGCGCTTCAGCACAATCTGGGCCTCGGCGGGGCCTGCGTCACCACGCTTTATGAAAAAGCCTGATAGCGCCTTTCGGGAGGAATCAATATGACTGGAAAACTCGACGGGCGCGTGGCGCTGGTCTCGGGCTCGGGCCGGGGCATTGGCCGCGAAATCGCTCTCAAACTGGCCTCGGAAGGGGCCCGGCTGGTGATCAACGATCTGGACGCCGGTCCGGCCAATGAAACCGCCGAGGCGGTGCGCGCAATGGGAGCTGAGGCCGTGGTCTGTGCCGGCAGCGTTACCGAAGTCGGTTTTGCCGAACGGTTCATCAAGACCGGCGTGGACAGCTTTGGCGGGTTAGACATCATCGTGAACAACGCAGGCTACACTTGGGATAGCGTCGTTCAGAAGATGTCCGACGAACAGTGGCAGGCGATCATCGACGTCCACCTGACGGCACCTTTCAAGATCCTGCGCGCTGCCCAGCCGGTGATCAGCGCCAAGGCCAAGGAAGAGGCCGCCGCCGGGCAAGAGGTGTTCCGCAAGGTAGTCAACATCTCGTCCATCGCAGGGACCGGCGGCAATGCTGGCCAGATCAACTATTCCGCCGCTAAGGCCGGTATCCTAGGGGTCACCCGGACGATGGCCAAGGAATGGGGCCGCTATAAGGTCAACGTCAACGCCGTCGCCTTCGGCCCGATTCGCACCCGCTTGACCGAAGGCAGCGCGGATGGCGACAGCACGATCAAGGTCGAAGAAAAAGAGATCAAGGTCGGCGTGAATCCCGATCTCCTGTCCCAGATGGAGCGCATGATCCCGCTGGGCCGGGTCGGCACTCCGGAAGAAGCTGCCGGTGCCGTCTATCTGTTCTGTGCGCCGGAATCGAACTTCATTTCAGGCCAGCACGTCATCTGCGGTGGCGGTTTCGTGATCTAAGGCAGTTGCCCGGACCCGATGACGTGGTCCGGGCAAGCACATTAATGTCTGGGCGGCCTCTTGGCGGTCGCCAATGCGGAATTTTCCGCAAACTCTAGTCTGGCACGATCACGACGATTGACTCACTTGAGTTATTAACCTAACAGGCGTTAGTTAGGCGTTGGGGGATACGAAAGTCTATGGCACAAAACACGGCAATCAAAGTCAACGAGACATCGCGCAGCGCGGTTGGACGGGACGGGGTGCTGGACATTGCCGCGCGGCTTTTCCGCGAACAAGGCTACGGGTCCGTTTCGCTCCGAAAAATTGCCGAGGCCGCCGGGATCAAGGCGGGTAGCATATACTATCATTTCGGTTCCAAGGACGAGATCGTCGCGGCCGTTCTTGATGCAGGGATTCGAGTCGTTCACGCGAGCATGAGAGACGCCATCACCGACCTGCGGGCCGATACCGACGGCGAAACGGTACTGCGCGCCGCGATCCGGGCGCATCTGCGCGCACTTCTTGATGTGAGCGATTATACATCGGCGAATGTGCGTATTTTCGGGCAGGTGCCGCAATCCGTCCGGGATGCCAACTTGCCTACGCGAAGGGCCTATGAGGCAGAGTGGGACAGTCTTCTGTCCCAGCTTAAGAAAGACGGCACGCTGAAGCAAGACGTCGATATCCGTCGCCTGCGCCTGATGCTGATCGGTACATTGAACGCCACGCTCGATTGGTTCGACCCGGACCGCGGTAGCGCCGATGCGTTGTCACGCACCTATGCCGATGTGTTCCTCAACGGGATACTCCAAAGACAGGATACCTGACTTCATGGCACGTCTTGAAACAGCGGTGCTGACCGCATCAGAGACCTACACCCGCAACCACGCCGCACTAAGCGAGCGCGTCGAAACGCTGCGCGCGCGGATCGCCGAAGCAACGGCTGGCGGCCGCCCCGATATGGTCGCGCGGCATCGCAAGCGCAGCAAGCTGTTGGTCCGCGAACGGATCGACCTGCTGGTGGATCCGGGCACTGCGTTTCTTGAGCTGTCGTCGCTTGCCGCCTACGGTCAATACGGGGGCGAGGTGCCCGGTGCGGGGATCGTGACCGGTATCGGGATCGTCCACGGGCTGCCCTGCGTTGTGATCGCCAACGATGCGACAGTGAAGGGTGGGTCTTTCTATCACGAAACCGTGCAGAAACACATCCGCGCCCAGGAAATCGCAGCCGAGAACCGGCTGCCCTGCCTCTATCTGGTGGATTGCGGCGGTGCCTATCTGCCAGAGCAGGACCGGGTTTTCCCCGATGCCCGCCATTTCGGCAATTCCTTTTATCGCCAGACCAACATGTCGGCGAGCGGTCTGCCGCAGATCTCGGCGGTCTTTGGAGGCTGCACGGCCGGTGGGGCCTATATCCCGGCCCTGTCGGACGAGGTCATCATGGTGCGCGGCAACGCGCGCATCCATCTGGGCGGGCCGTCGATCGTCAAGGTGGCGATCAACGAAGAGGTCGATGGCGAAACGCTGGGCGGGGCCGAGATGCATTCGCGTGTTTCGGGGGTGTCCGACCATCTGGCCGAGGACGAGTACCACGCATTGGCACTCATGCGCGACATCGTGGCCGAGCTGGGCCAGTCGCGCGCGATGCAGCCCGACAAGGTACCACAGCCGCCCGCGCATGATCCCCAGGAACTGCTTGGCGTCATCAGCGCCGATCGCAAACAGCCCTATGACATGCGCGAGGTTCTGCTGCGCATGATCGACGCCGGCGAATTCCGCGAATTCAAGCCCGGATGGGGTGAGACGCTGGTCTGTGGCACAGCGTGCATCCATGGATACCGGGTTGGCATTCTGGCCAACAACGGTGCGCTTTTGTCCGCAAGTTCGCTGAAGGGCGCGCAATTCGTGTCGATGTGCGATCAACGCAACATCCCGCTTTTGTTCCTGCACAACATCTCGGGCTTCATGGTTGGCACCGACGCTGAACGCGGCGGCATAGCCAAGGACAGCGCCAAGCTGGTCTATGCCATGTCGGTGGCCAAGGTGCCGCGCCTGTCGGTGCTGCTGGGTGGCTCTTACGGGGCGGGCAACTACGGCATGTGCGGACGTGGCTTCGCCCCGAATTTTCTCTTTGCCTGGCCCACTGCGGAACTGGCCACCATGTCTGCCGACATCGCCACAAATGTGATGCTGGAACTGCGCCGCCAGAAAGGGGGCGACCCGGGCAAGATGGAGGCCGACATGAAGCTGATCGAGGAGCAGGTTCGGGCCCAGTACGGTGAACAGTCCGATCCCTATTATGCCACCTCGCGGCTTTGGGATGACGGGCTGATCGAACCCGCGCAAACCCGCGATATCCTTGGCCTGTGCCTGGCCATCGTGACATCGGTGCCCGAAGCCGGTCGCCATACGCCTGTATTCAGAATGTGAGGCTTCAAGTTGACCAATACCTACAACACGATCCTTGTCGAAACCGATGCGCGCGGCGTCGCCACGCTGACGCTCAACCGCCCCGACAAACACAATGCGCTGAATGGCGAATTGATCGCAGAGCTATACGATGCCGCCGAAAAGCTGGCTGCAGATGACGATGTGCGTATTGTGGTCCTGACCGGCGCGGGCAAGAGCTTCTGCGCGGGCGGCGATTTCAACTGGTTCGCCTCTAATGTCGAGAAAACCCGTAGTGAAAGGGTCGCACAAAGCGCCACGCTGGCGCGGCTGTTGCGCCGTCTTGACACGCTGCCCAAACCCTTGATCGGGAGGATCAACGGCCCGGCTTACGGTGGCGGTGTCGGCATGATCTCCGTCTGCGACTACACCATCGGCGCCGAAGGCGCGCGCTTCGGTCTGACCGAGGTCAAACTGGGCCTTCTGCCCGCGAATATATCGCCTTACGTGGTGGCCCGCATCGGCAAGGTGCATTCGCGTGAGACCATGCTGTCGGGGGCGTTGTTCGACACCGCCCGCGCCGAGCGGATCGGTCTGTTGACCGAGGTTGTCGCGCCGGGCGACCTGGACGCCACGGTGAACCGGGTGGTGCATGATCACCTTCAGGCCGCGCCGGGTGCGGTGGCCGATACCAAGGCGCTGATCGCCTATGTCGCGTCCCACGATCTGGAGACCAACATGATCTACACCGCCGACCGGCTGGCCGATGCGTGGGAGACGGAGGAAGGTATCGAAGGCATCAACAGTTTCATCAACAAGGGCGTTCCGTCATGGCGGGTGAAATGAGCTTCACCCGCGTTCTGATCGCCAACCGGGGCGAGATTGCCCGGCGCATCCAGCGCGGGTGCCGCAAACTGGGGCTGGAAAGCGTAGCGGTGTTTTCGGACGCGGACCGCGACGCGCCCTTCGTGGCCGAGGCCGATCATGCCGTCTGCATCGGCGGGGCCGCCCCGTCGGACAGCTATTTGAACGTCGCGGCCATCCTTGAGGCCGCGCGGGCGACGGGCGCGGATGCGGTACACCCGGGCTATGGTTTTCTGTCTGAGAATGCCGGTTTCGCGGCGGCGGTCGAGGCGGCGGGCCTTGTGTTCATCGGGCCGGAACCCGACGCTATCGCGCGGATGGGCTCCAAGATCGAGGCCAAGGCTGCCGCCGAAGCCGCAGGCGTGCCCGTCCTGCCCGGCTATCGCGGCGAGGATCAGTCCGACGCGCGCCTGCTGCAAGAGGCCGAGGCGCTTGGCACCCCCTTTCTGGTCAAGGCCAGCGCCGGCGGCGGCGGACGCGGGATGCGGCTGGTCTCCGATCTGGGCGACGCACCCGACGCGATTGCATCTGCCCGGGCCGAAGCGCAGAGCGCCTTCGACGATCCGGCGGTGTTCCTCGAACGCTATGCACCCCGTGCCCGCCACGTCGAAGTGCAGGTTCTGGGCGACACTCACGGCACCGTGCTGCATCTGGGCGACCGCGATTGTTCGCTGCAACGCAACCACCAAAAGCTGATCGAAGAAGCCCCCGCCGCCGATCTTCCCGAGGCTGTGCGCGACCGCATGCGTGCGGCAGCGGTGCGGTTGGCGCAGGCGATCGGCTATCGCTCCGCCGGGACGGTGGAATACCTCTATGACCCCGGGCGCGGTGAATACTACTTTCTGGAAATGAATACCCGGTTGCAGGTGGAACACCCCGTGACCGAGGCGATCACCGGCATCGATCTGGTCGAATGGCAGTTGCGCATCGCGCGGGGCGAGCCGCTGGCGCTGACGCAAGGCGATGTGCAGTTTGACGGGCACGCCATTGAAATCCGCATCGCCGCCGAAAACCCGGCCGAGAATTTCCGCCCCGAAACGGGCGAGATCAGCCTTTGGGCTCCGCCCGCCGGCGTGCGGCTCGATACCGGGGTCGAGGCAGGCTCGGTCGTCAGCCACCATTACGATTCGATGATTGCCAAGCTGATCGTCCACGCGCCGGACCGGGCCGGTGCGATCCGTCAGGCGGTTGTCGCAATGGATGCCTTTGCAGTCGGTGGCGTCGGTCTGAACCTGGCCTATCAGCGCGCGTTGCTGACACACCCGGATTTTGCGGCGTTCCGGCACCATACCTCGGGCCTGCCCGAGATGTTCCCAGGCGGCTGGAGTGAACCGTCCGCTGATCCCCGGGACATGGCCCTTGCCGCGATGGCGCTGTATCTGCATCTCGCCCCGGCGGGCGCGTCGCCCTGGGAAAGCCTGGGGTCATGGCGGCTCACGGCACCTGCGGGGTGGCCCGGTGCAGCATCCTATTGGGAGACGACCAAAGACGACCCGATCCGCGTAAACGGCTCCGGGTCTGTGTTGACAGCCGTACAGCCGGACGGCCAGACCATCACGGTCGAGAGTGCCGCTTTAACAGGATGCCGACTGAGCGGACGCATCGATGGGGTTCCGTTTTCGCGCATCGCTTACGTCGTGCGCGCGCCGAGTCACTGGCGAGTGCACCTGCAAACCCCTGCTGGAATGACCGCGACAGACCTGCGTACGCTGGAAGACCAGCATCTGCAACGTGCCACCGGCGGGTCTGGCGTCGCTGACCTGTTGTCCGCACCCATGCCCGGCGCCGTGGCCGAGGTGCGCGTCGCACTCGGCGACCGCGTCAAAGCCGGTGACACCCTGGTGGTGCTTGAGGCCATGAAGCTGTTGCAAAGCCTGCCCGCGCCGGTCGCGGGCGTGGTGACGGAAATCTATTGTGCACCCGGCGATACGGTCGCCGGGCACGCCCCACTTATCAAACTCGATCCAGAGGAAAACACATGACCAGACAAGACAGCATTACTCAGGTCACCGGCCCGTTCAACGAAGACCTCGAGTTGATCCGCAACCAGTTGCGCCGGTTCATTGAAGCCGAGGTGATCGCCAAGGCCGAGCCTTGGGAGGAGGAGGGCAAGGTACCCCGCGACGTGCTGCGCCGGATGGGTGATCTCGGCGTGCTGGGGATGCGCTATGACGAACAGTATGGCGGCGCGGGGCTGGACGTGATGTCCAGCGTGGTTTTGGCCGAAGAGGTCGGGCGATCCACTTTCGGCGGGTTCTCGGCCACGGTTCTGGTCCACACCGACATGGCCTCGCCGCATCTGGAAAACGCCGGCACGCCCGAACAGAAGGCGCGCTGGATGCCGTCGATCGTCTCGGGCGAAATGATCACCGCCGTTGCTGTGACTGAACCGGGCGCGGGCTCGGACGTGGCCGGCATGCGCACCCGCGCGGTGCGGGACGGGTCGGACTGGGTGCTGAACGGCACCAAGATGTTCATCACCAACGGCGTGCATGGCGATCTCTACTTTGTCGGTGCCAAGACCGATCCCGATGCCAAGGGGTCGCGCGGGATCACCATGTTCGCGGTCGAAAAGGGCACGCCGGGCTTTTCGGTGGGCCGGGCGTTGAATAAGACCGGCTGGCTGTGCTCGGACACTGCCGAACTGATCTTCGAAGAAGTCCGCATCCCGACCGAAAACGTTTTGGGCGAGGTCAACCACGGCTTCTATTCGGTAATGAAGAACTTCCAGAACGAACGCATCGTGCTGGGTGCGATGGCCTGTGCCGAGGCGCAAACCGCGCTGGACATAACTGTGGATTACGTCAAGCAGCGCAAGGCCTTTGGCGGCGCTCTTTGGGACAAGCAGGCCGTGCGCCAGCGACTGGCCGACTGTCAGACGCGGATCGTGGCAGGGCGTCAGCTGGTCTATCACGCCGCCGGTTTGGATGCCGCGGGCCGTGACTGCGTGAAAGAGGTCTCGATGGTCAAAGCCTATTGCGGCGAACTGGTGAACAGCGTGCTCTATGACTGCGTCCAGTTTCATGGCGGTATGGGCTATATGCGCGAAACACCGGTGGAACGCATGTCACGCGATGCCCGTGTGCAGGCCATCGGCGGCGGGGCGAGCGAAGTCATGTTGGAAGAAGTCGCCAAGCGCATGTGAGCTTACTATCCAAAAAAGTAACAATCTACAGAAACAAGGACGAAAAAGATGAATCTGGAAACCACTCAAAGCCGATCAGTCGCAAGACTGACCCGAGAGATCTCGATAATACTCGTCGGCACAATTCTTCTGACAATATCCGCCAAAATCGTGGTGCCGTTCTACCCCGTACCTATGTCTACACAGACCTTGGTTGTCTTGGGTCTGGGTCTTTTCCTGGGGCCGGTGCGTAGTAGTCTTGTTGTTGTGACATACCTTTTTGAAGGTCTGCTTGGCCTGCCGGTCTTCGCAGGCACGCCTCCGGCTCCGGCAGGACTGGCATATATCGCGGGTCCCACAGGCGGATACCTGGTAGGCTTCGCACTTGCAGCGGCGGCTGCCGGTTGGGTTGTTCAAGCACTGCAAGGACTTTGGCCTTCATTCAGAGCATCTGTCGCGGTCTTTTCGGGCTCGATACTCATGTATTGCGCAGGGCTGTTCTGGTTGGGTGGCTTTGTCGGTTATGGCGAGGAATTGCTGAACGCCGGGCTTTACCCATTCCTGATCGGGGATCTGACGAAGGCGACAATTGCTGTAGTTCTGTATTCTGCTTACCATAATCGCCGCGCTGTGTGACTGCCAGCCCAAGACCGTATCAGACTGTTTTAGTCTCATACGGTCTTAGTCCGATATAAGTTGAAATGGTCCGATGCCAGATTTGGTAGGCACCGGACGCCAGCCTGAGGTTTCCGGCGCCATGCGAGAGCAACGCACAAAACTGTGCGAACCGGATTGTTCGCAATCAATAACTGGTCGCACACAATGAAAAGAAGCAGCATGTTTTTCTCAGAGCCGGAGCCTTGCCGCGCGAAGGGAGTCGAATTGGCCCCTGGAATTCTGAGGATCGTCGCGAACAATCCCGGAAAGATGACCTACCACGGGACAAATAGCTACATCATTGATACGCCTGATGGTCGGTTCATAATCGACCCCGGCCCAGCAGAAGACAGTACACATTTCGAGGCAATCATCGAAAATTTGGGGGCCAAACCATCCGGGATTCTGCTCACACACCACCATTCTGATCATTTTGGAGTCGTCCCAGCCCTGCGAGCACGGACAGACGCACCTGTTTATGCCTCACGGGCATTCCCTGACGATGCATTTCGACCTGACCGGTTTCTGGAGGACGGACAGGTCATTGCCGGTCTTACCGTCCTGCACACACCTGGTCACGCGAGCGACCACCTTTGTTTCGCGAGACCTGACGGAGTGCTCTTCACGGGCGACCACGTTATGAGCTGGAACAGTTCGATCGTCAGCCCCCCTGACGGAAACATGCACGACTACTGCGCGCAGCTACAGCGGCTGATTGAGCGCGACGATAGGATCTACTGTCCGGGGCACGGACCTATACTCCGGGATCCGCAACCTTACGTCAAACGGTTGCTTTCCAACCGCATGCGTCGCGAGGCGGAGATCCTCGCCCACCTCTCAAACACCCCGGGTTCGGTCCAGAATATCGCCGCTTCCGTCTACCAGAAAACCGACCCACATATCGCAATGGCCGCAGAACGAAACGTTGCGGCGCATCTGGAGAAGCTGTTGTCTGAGTCGCGGGTGGTACAAGATGGCGGAGTCTGGAAATTAACATAAGACGCGTTATGCGAATGCTTTCGGCGCATTGATATCATTGAATTTCGCCCTCTACCACCTCCCTGTGGGCGAAACCTTGGCGGCATCGGCTCCGCCGGTGCCGCCTCTTTTCACCGGAATGGGATTGAGTTTGCCCTGAACGACCAAACAAACGCGGCGGCCCACCTGACAGACAGATTGTACATAGTAAAGGCGATCAAGAACCAGTGAGTGTTGACAAGGAAGAAGCGGCTCCGGTCGCTCGACTCATCCGTAGTCCCGAGGGCCGAACTGTTGGCTGGGTCTATCAATGGAACACATCCGAGCTGTCCATACTCTGGCTCGGCACCGAGCGCGCTGCCGACCAAATAGATCCACTTCTGAGCAAGGACATGCTCGCTGCTGCGAAGGCAGTAGCCAACGATGCAGTCACAGATCTCCTTGAAAAGTTGTCACGTGGGCGATCGATCTCACCGGACCCGCCCTAAACCTGAAACCGCGATAAACAAACTGCGTTAGATTGACATTCTTACAATAATATACTATTGAAGCTCATAACATACGCATATCAGCCGACTGAGAACCTCGTCATGCGCAGTTTCCTTCGACATTTTACTTTTGCAACGATTGTGAGCACGGCTTCCCTCTTCGGCGCCTCGACCAAGGCTTCGGCACAGACCTACCCGATCGATTGCGCCATTCTGCTCTGCCTCTCCGGCGGCTGGCCGGCGTCAGAACCTTGCTCGCGGGCGCGTGCAGAGTTCATCCGTCGGATCACGCCCTGGCCTGTCGAGCCCCCGCTGCAGATCTGGCGTTGCCCCATGGGGGCCTCCTTCGAACCTGTAGACGATCCCGGTCGCACTCCGCGTGTCTTTGACATCCTCTTCTCCAACGCTTCTCACCTGCCCCAGAGCCTCGCAGAATCTGATCCCGAGAACGCTGGCGCCCTCTTGCCAGCCGTCCTGCGGTCGAAAGGTGTCGACCCCCTACCCCAACCTGACGGGTTCGCATTACATTTGATCCAGAACCGCGCCGATATCGACATCAGTGGGCCGGAATTCAATTTCGTCCGCTCTATCCGTGTCTATGATGTGCGCTACGCGCAGCAAGTCGAGTCCCGTGACAGTGATTGCAGCCGGTACGAACACATCCGTCTCGGAACCTATGGAACCCAGGGCGATTTTTCGTGGTCTCGTTCTTCCGTCGCGGCGTTGCCCGAGGCCCATGTCGGCTTGGAACGTTGGGGCGATCATTGTCCCTCAATCTATCACCGCTCGGTCTTCGTCGACTGGCGAGACTACGAGGGCAATTACGGGTTCGAGCAGGTGAACTACTAAGACGTTTTCCCTGCACCAAACCTGTACCAGAGGCCGTGCGTCGCAGCGCCCCGTAACAATTCGTTGTTATCATTGCCCCTCGGTCCCACCGGGGCTTGAGCTCATCACTCCATAAGAGGCGACGATCCCATCGCCTCGTCCTAAATCCGGTGATTGAGATCCGTCGCCGCCTCGGCTGCCGCCAATAGCGTAACCGGATCGATCTGCAGAGCACGCGCGAGTACGATCAACTCAACCACGTCGACCCTACGCTCGCCGCTCTCCAGACGGGCGACAAAAGACTGGTGACATCTCAGACGCAAAGCGAGCTCCGCCTGCGTTAAACCAGCCACCTTCCGCGCCGCAATCAAAGCGTCGCGAAGTGCTTCATGTCCCGAACTCCTGATCGTTTTCGCCACGTGTCACAAACCTCTTGTGACAGGGCTAATCTACTTTATAGATTATCTAAAAAGTGGATAATGAGCGTTTACATGATGATAGAGACTCCGAATTGCACGCCGCCGATACGGCGGAATGTCACAAGACGGCGGCCCTTCGAAAAGGTCGCGGCCAATTCACTCGTCCATCAATTCCAGGAAGCGTCCGTAGTCCTGGCTCACCTCGCGCGCCTCTTCGAACGCCCGGGCACGCTCCTCCTCCAAGCACCGAAAGTAGCTTTGGATGTCCCGGATGTAGAGCTCAAAGTCGCTGCGGATGAGATCGGCATAGGCTTGCGCGGCTTCGGAATCGCTTGGCACGAACGGCCTGGGCGGCGGCAAACAGGACGCGGCGGAGGCTTCACCCACCAGGCACGTGACCAGAAGTATAGCTTGTGCCACGGTCGATGTGCACAACCTGAGGGCGTCCAAGCCCCCTATTTCCTTGATCAAATGCATGGGAACCGTCTATTCGTTAATTGAGCAAGAATCCGCTTGTCGCATCAAAAGTTTATCTTGTGCGTCAATAATATATCATCGTATGACTTGGTTTCAACACCTGAAGCCCGGTCATTCGCCCTGTTGGAGAACGTGATCCGGGTGATGGACCTAGAAAAAGAAGCCCCGAATGTGGTCACCGAACCCAGATTCCGCGATCTGGTCGCCAGCGGCTATCGCGTCGAAGTTGTCTGCAAGGAAGACGCCTTCAAGAAAGGCCCCAACTGGCATGGGGTCTGGATCATGCGCGCTGTCAGCGACGACGGGATCGAGAAACTTCTGGTCACGGCCCGGACCCGAACCTCGCGCAACGACATCAAGATCCGCGAGATCAAGACCGTCACCGGGGTCATCTCCTTCCTGCAAGGGATCGGTTTCTCGCACGCCGACGTGCCCCTGGAAGAGGGCAAGCGGACGGTTCAGAAGCTTTCCAGCGAAGAGATGGCTGCCAGCCGGGCTTAGCGCCCTTTTCTTTTCCTCCCTGGGCCTCCCGGCATCGGCAGACATGGTCCTGGTGATGGCGGGGGATGGCTCTCTTTCGCCGTCGCGCGCTCAGGAACGGTTCGCGCGCAACTACAATGACGGGGTCGGCGTTGGCTCGACCTCAGACGGGTTGCGCATCCTGGGCGAGGAGAGCCGCACCGAGGGACGTGAAGGGGTGCGCGTCGCGGCGGTGACCCCTCGCGCGCTCACGCCACGCCCGGATATTCTCGCCGCGATCGAGGAGACCGGACTGCGCTATGCGAGCCACCCTGGGCTCCGTGCAGCCGATATCACCGTCACGGACTGGCTCCACCTCTATCGCGCCAATATCGAGATCGAGAGCGCGTACAATCCACACGCCGTCTCCCATGTCGGGGCGGTCGGGCTCGGGCAGTTGATGCCCAATACGGCCCGGGCACTTGGCGTCGACGCTCATGACTGGCGGCAGAACCTCGACGGCTCCGCGCGTTACCTCGCCTTAATGCTGGCCGAGTTTGGCGATGCGCGCCTCGCGCTCGCCGCCTACAATGCCGGGCCCGACGCTGTGCGCGAGCATTCCGGCATTCCACCGTTTCGAGAAACCCAAAACCACGTCCAGCGGGTGCTGGCCGTCTTCAACCGGCTGGAAGGAGCGTCCCCATGAAGCCAATGACGAAATCCCTGATCACCCTCGCCGCTCTCCTCATCGTTTCGGCAGAACCGGCCCTGGCCCAGAGCATCGACCTCTCCCCGATTCAGAGCTTGCTTCAGGGCATCGTGGACGCGCTGACCGGGCCGCTTGGCGTCGTCATCGCCACCCTCGCGGTCCTCGGCGTGTTCCTCAGCTGGTTTTTCAACATCATCGACCTGCGCCAGGCCCTCTGGGTGATGGTCGGCATCGCCGGCGTTGCAGCAGCGCCGACGATCGTTGCCGCCGTCTTTGGTGGTGGTACGCCGTAAGGGGTCGACAACGTGGCAGAGCGATCCCCCCTCTTCCTGGGCCTTGTCCGCCCGCCAAAACTCCTTGGCCTGCCGATCATGTATGCCATGGTCTGGCTCTTCGGCTCGGTGCTACTCTTCGTCTGGGTTCAGCACATGGTGGTGCTGGCGGTGGCGGCAGTGCTCTATCCGGTCCTCTGGAAGGCGGCGGATTGGGATCCACGCTTCATCGACGTGATGATGACCGCGCTTCAGGAAACCCCGCCGACACGGAACCGCTCCATCCACGGGGGCGACAGCTATGCGCCATAGTGAAGCCCTGCACGAGACCGTGGACGAGCGCACCCTCATGCCGGACTGGTATGCCCGCGAGAAACGCCTCGCGCACATGCTGCCCTATGTCAGCCTCGTCGATGATCAGACAGTCCGCACCCGGGTCAACGAACTCTTCCAATGCATCCGCCTGAGCGGGGTGAACAGCTACACCACGGACGACGCCTATCTCGACAAGGTGACGGCGCTCTTTGCCCGGATCATCGCGCAGCTGGGCCCCGAGTTCAGCTACTACGTGCACAAGGTCTCGAAGTCGATCACGCCGGACCTGCTCCCGGTCAAGGGGGACGGCTTCGCTCACGCCGTGGATGATGCCTGGCGCGCAAAGCTGGCCTCGGCAGGTCTCCGGGACAAGACCCTCACACTCACCATCATCCACCGCCCGCCGCCCAGGAGTTTTCTTGGCTTCGTGAACCGTTCCGCACCGGAGCGGTTCAAGGAGGAGACCGCGAAACGGGTCCGGCGGCTCAAAGAGGCAGTCGGGGTTTTCACCTCCGGCCTGGCGGAACTCAAGCCCCGCATCCTTTCAGCAGACTCTGGCGAGTTGGTCGGGTTCCTCGGCGCGCTCAACACCGGCCGCGAACTGCCGCTCTATCCGGCAAACCGCTACGGGTTTCTCGCCTACAATGTTGCCAATACCCGGGTCACGTTTCTGGAGGATCACTTCGAGCTATCCGATGGCGTCGTCGGTCATCGCTACGGCAAGAGCTTCACCATCGGCGAATATGCCGAAGGCACCACTTGCACCATGTTCGACATGTTGAACCTGCCGGTCGACATGATCGTCACCCATTCCTTCACACCGATCAATTCGAACCTGATGGCGGGCCGGATCAAGCGGCAGAAACGCCAGATGCAAGCCTCGCAGGATGCCGCGCTCTCGCTCCTCGAAGCGCTCGACATCGCGCACGATGATCTCGAAGCCAAACGCCAGAGCTTCGGCGAACACCACATGGTCGTGACCGTCTTTTGTGACAGTCTCGACGAGTTGCAAACCCTCGGGGCCGAGATCGTCAACGCCGCGGCCGCCGAAGGCGTGAAGATGATCGGCGAGCGGATGGCCGCGAAATCTCACTACTTCAGCCAGCATCCGGGCAACCAGCCAAAACGGGTCCGCGCCAGTGCCGTCACCAACCGCAACTTTGCGGACTTCGCAGCACTTCACCGGACGCAACTCGGCAAGGAAAAACACCAGCTTCCCTGGGGCCAGGAGATTACACTCTTCCCGACCCCGGAGCAGAGCGCCTACCGGTTCTCCTACCACGAGCAGGGCAGCCCCGAGACGGAGCCCACCAGCGGCCACACCCTCATTCTAGGCCGCCCCGGTTCCGGCAAGTCCGTCCTCTCGGCCTTCCTCATGACGCAAGCCCGGCGGGTCGGCGCGCGCATCTTCGTTTTCGACTACCGGCTCGGGATGGAAATGGCCGTCCGCGCCAATGGCGGGCGCTACGCCTCGATCAAGGCGGGACAGGCGACCGGCCTCAACCCGCTCTGGACCGAGATCGATGAGCGCGGCACGGCCTGGCTTTCGGATTGGCTCGCCTCCTTGCTCTACCGCTCCGACAAGCCCCTGACCCCGGCGCAAACGAACCGCATCCAGGAGGTGGTCCGCCAGAACGCCACAGCCACCAACCCGGCCTTGCGGAACTGGAAGGACTTCGCCTCGCTCTTTGTCTCGACCGACGACAATGGCGATCTTCACCAGCGGCTTCTCGAATGGACCGAGGATGGGCGATACGGCTGGATTTTCGGCCAAAGCCTGGAGGACACTTTCTCGCTTGATGGCGACGTCGTGGGGTTCGACCTGACCGGCATTCTCGACAGCGAAAGCGAGAAGGAGCGCATGGCGGTGCTCTCCTATCTTTTCCGCCGGATTGAGCGAGAGATCGAGGACCGGCGTCCCACCATCATCGTGATCGACGAGGCATGGAAGGCGCTCGACAACCCATACTTTGCCGAACGGCTCTCGAACTGGCTGGTGACCGCCCGGAAACAGAACACGGTCGCGGTGATGATGACGCAATATGCGAGCCAGCTCGAACGCACGCGGACCGGCAAGACCATCGTCGAGGCGGTGCCAACCCAGATCCTGCTCCCCAACATCCGGGCGCACGCCTCGGATTACGCGATGCTGAACCTCTTCGAGAAGGAACTCGACGTGCTCCTGAACACCGGCAGCGACAGCCGCCTCGCGCTCATCCGTGACGACGGTGGCTCGGTGGTGGTCGATGCCGACCTCTCCGCCCTCGGCCCCCTCCTCACCATCCTCGGCGGCATGGAAAAGGGCGAGGCCCTCGTCGGCCCCGACTACCGCGACCGTCCTGATTTCTGGAGGCTCTCATGATCCGACCCCTTATCCTCCTCGCCGCGCTCGGCGTTCTCTCTTCCTGCGCCGAATATCGCGAACCCAAGGCCAACTGTTTCGCCTTCCGCGCCTCGCTCTACCGCGCCGAGCCGGATTGCATCTTCACACCCATCGGAAACGCGGAAGACGGCGTTGAGGTCTAGGGTCGCACATATTCTCCTGGCGGCTCTCCTGTCGGCAGCCGCGCTCGCCCAGGGCGTTCCCACCAACGATTCCGGGCTGACGGCCCGCGATATCGTCGAGACGGGCGACCGGGACGCCGACCTCGCCGTCCAGCGTGAGAAACTCATCGTCGAAGAGTTGCTGACCGAGATCGAACGGGAACAGCTCGCCACGCTGCGCGCCATCCTCGACGCGCAGACGAGCTTCGGTGGCCAGGGGCTGCCGGGCATGGTCGCAGACCTCGAGGGTGGCGGCAGCGATCCGGACCGGTCCGCGGAGGCGGTCTATGGCTCCGGCGATGTCGATCCCAATCCGGGCGGCGCGGGTATGTTCGGGGATGCGGCCGAAAACATCGAGCAGCTGATCATCCGGGTCGCCCAGGAGACCCACGGGCAACCCGGGGTCGGGCGGGCCGGTCTTTCCGTCGTGCAATGGCGCGCCCTCCTGCAGGCGCTCATCTGGCAGGAAAGCCGGTTCTCCATCGGCGCACGCTCGCCTGTGGGCGCCTTCGGCCTCACCCAGATCATGCCGGGCACCGCGAGCGATCTCGGTATCAACCCGGAATACTATGAAAGCCCCTACCTGCAGGTGACAGGCGGCGCGCGCTACCTCGCGGCGCAGCTCGCCACCTTTGACGGCAACATCGTCAACGCGCTCGCGGCCTATAACGCCGGTCCGGGCCGGGTGTTCGAATATGGCGGCGTACCGCCCTTCAAGGAGACCCGGCACTACGTCAGGGTCATCCCCGAACGCTACAATCTCTACCTCGCGCGGATCGGTGGCATCGAGGCGCTCGGCACGATCGACCCTGCGCTTCTCGCCAATGCCCATCTCTCGCTCAGCGGATTCGGGGCCGCCTTTTACGGCAGCAATTCCCCCACCGCCATCCGGCAAGCCGCCTTGCGCGTCCAGGACATCGTCACCCGGATCGGCGGCACCGAGGACCTCCAGGAGAGCATGGCGCTCAATACCTATGCCCGCGCCGAACTAGTCCGGCTGATGGCCGCACGCATTCGCCTGAAAGCCGCACGGACCCGGCCGCTCAGTGCCGCGCAACTGGCCCAGGCCGCGGCCCGCATGGTCGAGAACGAATTCATGGAGTTCACATTGGAGGATCTGGATTGATGCCCCGCAGAATGTTCATTTCAGCACCACTTCGCACGTTGACCCTGGCCAGCGTCTTGGCGCTTTGCTCGCCTTTCGTGACCAATCCCCCCGTCCTGGCCCAGGGCGTGCCGGTCGTGGACACCCAGAACATCGCCCAAAACATCCAGCAGCTCCGGCAGATGATCGAGGACGAGATCCTGCAAAACGAGCAACTCGTGCAGCTCCGCGAACAGCTTGCCACGCTTACGGAGCAGCTCGCCGAGCTACAACGAACGTATGAGGCGCTGACCCGTCTGGCAGAGCTGCCCGAAATCATCCGGACACAGATGGAGGACGAATTGAACGGTCTCCTGGACCAGGAGTTCGGCGATATCATCGCCACCATTGAGGCGATCAAGACGGGGGATTTCTCCGGGCTCACCGGATCCGGTGCCAGCGAGATCGAAACCCAGATGGACCGGGTGCTGGCCGATCTCGGCTTCGACGAGGACACGCTCTCGGAAATGGCGCGCAGCGGCAATCCCGGGGCCGAGCGCGTGGCGACACAGGCCACGACCGGCGCGCTGGTCTCGGCCGCCGCCCAGAACAGCTACGAGGATGCCGGGCAATCGCTCGAACGTGTCGACCGGCTCGTCGGGCTTATCGATGACATGGATGAGCTCAAGGAGAGCGTCGATCTCAACACGCGGGTGACGGCAGAGCTCGCCATCGCGCTCGTCGCCATGTGGCAGCTCGAAGCGATCCAGACCGTAGGAGATGGCACCGGCGGCGTGATCGATGCCGCCACCATCGCCGAAGAACAACGCTTCATGGAGTTCACACTCCCGGAACTGAATGCGGATTGAGGACTGATTGTTGGACGAAGAAACCGCCATCATCGAGGAGGAACTGGTCTACGGCGCGCTGAGACGGGAACGGCTCTGGCAGCGCCTGGGACTTTTCGGCCTCGGCTTTGGCATCCTGGGCTGCCTCAGCGCGGCCGCCGTGTCCATCCTCGATGTCGATCCGCCCCCTGTAGTGGTACCTTACGATCCCGCCACCGGCTTCGCCCTCCCCGAAGCCACCGTCGGGGCCACCACCGTCACCGAGAACCGCGCCATTATCGAGGCGGAGGTCTTCCGCTACGTGACCGACCGCGAGGTTTACAACCAGCTCGACAATGACGTGCGTATCCGCAGCGTGTTGCGCCGTTCGGACCGTGCCGCAGGGGCCTCACTGCGCCAGATCTGGAATTCGGCCAATGCCGACTATCCCCCGACCGTCTATGGACCCAACGCCCGCCTCGACGTGGAGATTCTCAGCATCAACCTGATCGGCAACAACCGGGCCACGGTGCGGCTTCGCAAGCGCCTGACGTCGATTCAGGGGGTTCAGGCGGGCCTCTTCACCGCGACGCTCCTCTTCGAGTTCCGCCCGGAAGAGAGCCGCTCCATCGACCAGGTCTGGACTAACCCGTTTGGCTTCACGGTCGTCGAATACGCGATCCGTTCGGACAGATTGGAGAACCAGTAAGTGCGTTTCACCAAAAAGAATTCAGAGAACGCCTTGCCAGCGTCCCACATACGTCAGAAGCGGCAGGGCAATAACAATGCGAAACACACCGCACACGCCCGGGCGTTCGTCGCGGCCTTTTTGATGGTCTCGCTGTTTACGCCCCACGCGTCAGCCGAGGCGATCCCGCGCGGGGGACCCAACGACCACCGCGTGCGGGTCGCGTCCTACCAGGAAGGCCAGGTCTACAGGCTGAACGTTTCCCTGACCCATGTCACGACCATCGAGTTCGGGACAGGCGAGAGCATCCGCTCAATCATCGCCGGCGACACGGAAGGATTTGAGATCGACGGCGTCCCAGGTGGTCGCGCCTTTGCGATCAAACCTGTCGCCCGCGGCGTCCATACCAACGTGACCGTCTACACCAACAGACGGAGTTACTATTTCAACGTGAACGAGGTCTCGAGCCCAACCTTCTATGTCGTGCAATTCCGCTACCCGCAAGACAATCGCCGCTCGGCCGACGCCATCGCACGCGCCGCGCCAAACACCAATTACGGGGCCAGCGCACGGACGGAGTTCACGCCGACCCGGGTCTGGGACGACGGCACCTTCACCTATTTCGCCTTCCCACGGAACGCACCCGTCCCGGCGATCTTCCGTTACACGAACGGGCGCGAGCGCACGGTGAACACAGGCGCGGTCGAAGACGGTGTGATCCGTGTCTCGGGCGTGGGGCGCCAATGGGTGCTGCGTCTGGGCGAGGACGTGGTGTGTATCGAGGCGACGCCGCCCGCGGAGGCCGCCTCATGAGTGACAACAACCCGGATCTCGAACAGCGTCTTGCTGCGCTCGAACGGGGCAACCCGCGCCACGGACCCGCCCCGAAACACCGCTTACCGCTCCTCGCCCTCCTCCTCGCAGGGCTCATCCTGGCGGGCGGCTTGGTCCTCTTGCTGTTTTCGGGCCCGGGGGAAGAGGTCGCCCTGCCGACGGCCACCCCGGACGAGTTCCAAACCGAGGGTGACGGGTTCGGAGAGATCGAACCCTTCGTGCCGCCGCCCGCCCCGGAACCCGAGATCGTTCTCGTCGAACCAGAACCCAACGCCGAACTTCTGGCGCAGATCGCCGCACTCCAGGCCCAGATCGAGGAACTGCGCGACGCGCCGGACACCGACGCCGGGGCGGACAGCGCGGCAGCGGAGGCGATCGATGCCCTGACCGCACGGATCGCAGCCCTACAGGACGCCTCCGAGAATGCTCAGGAACAATTCCAGACCGAACTCGCCGCACGAGATCGGGAGCTGCAACAGCTGCGTATGGACCTGGACCTCGCGCGGCTGGAGGCCAACAAGCCGGCACCCGCCCCGCTCGGACCCACCGACGAAGAGTTGCGCGCCCGCGAAGATGAGCGGATGCGACGTGAGGAAGAGGCGCGGCGGCTGGCCGAGCTGCAACGCCGGGCCGAGGAGGAGCGTGCCTTCCAGGAACGGCGGATTTCCTCCCCCGTTATCGCCTTCGGCGGAACGGGCGGCGCCAATGCGGGCGAGACAGAACTCACCGAACGCACCTTCGGCGAGGTGACAGACTTCGTGCTGAACGGCGCGTTGCCGAGCGCCATCACACAAGCCGAAGTCATCGCAAATCCCTCGAACACGGTCATTCAGGGCACGATGATCCAGGCCGTGATGGAGACCGCACTCGACAGCTCGCTCCCCGGACAGACCCGTGCCATCATCTCCGAAGACGTCTTCAGCTATGACGGCTCACGGCTCCTGATCCCGCGCGGCTCGCGCCTTATTGGACGCTACCGCTCCGGCATCGAGATAGCCCAGAAGCGCGTCACCATCGCCTGGGACCGGATCATTCTACCAAACAACCAGACCGTCCAGATCAGCTCCTTCGGGGGAGACGCGTTGGGCCGTTCGGGTGTCACCGGTTTTGTTGATACCCGCTTTGACGAGCGGTTCGGCTCCGCCGCGCTGATTTCCATCATTTCGGCCGCCCCGAGTGTGGCCGCCGCCCAGGTCGAGGATGAGACCACCGCAGACGTACTTGAAGATGTGGGCGATGACCTGGCGGACGCCACCGATTCCGTGATCGGCGAATATCTCGCCATCGGGCCCGTCATCTACGTCGACCAAGGCGCACGCGTCACCGTCATGGTCGACCGGGATCTGGAGATTTTCTGAGATGACGCTCTCCTATCTGCAGACCTCACTCGACAAGCTCGCGGACGCCGGTCGCGACGACGTCATCGAGATATGCATCAACCCCGACGGCTCTTGCTGGGGTGAGTTCCAAGGGGATCACTTCATGCGCGCGCTGGACCAGCGCCTGAGCGTCACCGAGCTGCGCGATCTCGGCAACCAGATCGCGTCGTCGGCCAATACGACGATGAGCAAGGACAAGCCCATCGTCTCGGTCTCTATCACCTATCGGGGCCGACCGATCCGTGCCCAGGTCGTGACCCCGCCCGCCGTCCTCGCGGGCATGTCGATCTCGCTGCGATTCTTCTCCAACCTGCCGCTCGACCGGATCGAACTCAGCTTCCTCTACGGCGAAGAACGCAAGCTCGAGGAACTGCGCCAGGAGAAGAACCGCGCGCTGCGCGAGGTCGTCGCCTCCGGTGACATCTACGCGGCCATCCGCTTCTGCGTCGAAAACAAGCTCAACATGATCGTCTCCGGCGGCACCTCGACCGGCAAGACCGTCGCGGCGCGCAAGATCCTCTCCTACGTTCCCGACGAGGAACGTATCGTCACCATCGAAGAGGCGGCGGAACTGCTGCCCGCCCAGCCCAATGCCGTAACGCTCATCGCCAACCGCGACGCGGAGTTCCAGTCCGCCGACGTGCTCCTGACCGCGACGCTGCGCATGCGGCCCGACCGCATCATCCTCGGCGAGGTGCGCGGCAAAGAGGCCATGACCTTCCTCGAGGCGATCAACACCGGCCATGGCGGCTCGATGACAACACTCCACGCCGAGACCCCACAACTCGCCGTCCAGCGGCTGGCCATCGCAGCGCTCAAGACCGAGATCCCAATGACCTACCAGGACATGATCCAATACATCGAGAGCTCGATCGACGTGATTATCCAGGCCGGCCGCGAGGACGGCGAACGCGGCATCACCGAATTCTATCTCCCTGGAACCGAATTGCAGGAAAGGCACAATGCATGAAGCAGTTTGAGTACGACATCCTGTTCTGCAAGGTGAAGAAGCAGAAGGACTATGAAGAGATGCGGCGCGCCCTGAACGAACGGGGCGCCGAAGGCTGGGAGGTGATCTCGGCCGAGGCGGGCGATTACGGCTATACCGCGTTCCTCAAGCGTGAGGTCGCGGACCGGCTGACGGAGACTGCGACATGACACGCGTCACCATTCTCGTCTGCTCATTCCTTCTTTTTTCGGGCAGTATCGCATCGGCCGAGCGCGACCTAGTCCCGACGCTCGACAATCAACCCGATGTCTGCCCCGATCAGCCGCCCGAGCCGGAGTGGATGCGAAACACAGAGGCGCGCGACGCCTACAAGCGGCTCCTGGTCCAGCAAATCTACCGGTTTCAGAGCATGGAACGCATCGTCGACGCGCAGAGCTGCACCTGCGCCACCCGGTATCCGCCTTGGGAGGCAACTGAGGCGGTCTATTTTGATCTCTATTCCTCAACTGACTATTGGAGCGTGGTCGAGGCGACGTCAGACTATCGCCGACGGGCGAACGATCTCCGAAAGCAGGCCATGCCGATCTGCGACGCGGCCGGCAACTGGTAGCGGGTCATGAGCGTCGTCGCGTATTTCGTGGAAACGGCCGAAGGCTATCTGGACTCAGCGGCGGAAACCCAGTTCGGGGCCGTGGCCGCCACGGTCGGAACGATGCTGGTCCTCGGGACGACGCTCGTGGTCATCCTCGTCTGTCTCAACATGATCTACCAATACCGTTCCATGGACGGCCGGACCGCCTTCTGGCTCGCCGTGAAGATCGGCCTGATTGGCATATTCGCGACCAACTGGGTCCAGTTCAACGCACTCGCATCCGCGATCCTGAACGGGATAGACAGCATCGCCGGATCGCTGGTCGCGTCGGTCGGCGGCGGGATGCCAGGTCCGTCTGGAACCTTCGCCGAGGAGTTCGATCAGCTCATCGCGGCGCTTGGGGATTACCTGAACGCAGCAGGCTCCGAGTTGAACTGGATGGCCGGCGCGCTTCTCGACACGCTCGGCGTTCTCCTGCTCTCGATCCTCGGAGGGCTGGCGGCCTTCATTGTCGTCGCCTCCAGGCTCATGATCACGCTGTTGATCGGGATCGCGCCGGTGATGATCTTCCTGACCCTCTTCGAGGTGACCAAGGACTATTTCGCGCGATGGCTCTCGGCGCTGATTTCCTTCGCGATCTACCCCATCGTCATCGCCGGCGTTTTCGCGACCATCACCGGGGTCTCGCGCGCATTGCTCGCCGAACTTGGTGATCCGGAGGGGGCTTCGAACATCGGCGCCCTCCTGCCCTTCTTCATGATGGTCCTCATGGCCAAGGGGTTCATCATCGCCACGCCCTTCATCGTCCGGTCGGTCTCCGGAAACATCATGATGCCGGCGCTTTCGGCGGGCTTTGGCGGAAGCTACGCCTTCGCCCGAGGCTTGGCAGGAAGTCAGCAAGTCTATAACCGATACGCCATCGGAGGCGCGACAGGCGCCGAATATGCCGCGCTTCGGGCCAGGCAGTTTCTCGGCGTACAGGCGCTCCCGACCCGCCCTAATGCCGCGGGTGGTGCGCCGGCTGCACCTTCAGGCGACTCATCTAGCACCGGTGCCCGCATGCTTGCGCAACTGGCACGGCTGAACAGGCTGGGCCGACGGTAGAGTTGACCGGAGGTGGCACGACTAGCCGGAACAGGCTGTTCGCAGGTCAAACCTTTGCTGCCTGCTGGGATCATGACAGACAGCATGAATGGTTTTGCGTTGGTGGCATCGTGCCGCGTCTGGGGACGGCACACTGCTACAGGATCAGACGCAACGGCATCCGCGCCGGTGTTTCTGTCTGGGACGTCCGTCCTGTATCCCGTTCTCACATCAAAGCATTTGACGGCAAGCTTCCTATGGGAAATTGCCGGTAGCGGACAGTAAATTGCAGCGACGTTTTGCTGAGCTATTAACTTGTCACTTGACAATTTAAGAAAGTGGGGTATCTAGGGTGCCAAGGAAGAAGCACACGTCAAAGGAAATCGAGGCCGTCATCCAGGAGCTCGAAGAGCTGGGATGGGACCTTATTGAGGGCAAGGGGCACGCGTGGGGGATCCTCCGATGCCCGGCCAACGATAAGGATTGCCGCTGTGGCGAGTTTTGTCAGATGTCTGTCTGGTCGACCCCGAAGAATCCACAGCAGTTCGCGAAAAAGATCCGACAGAAGGCCCTGGCCTGCGTGAAGCTTCAGAAGAACGACGAAGGTAATGCCAATGGCTGAAGAATTCGAATTCGAACTGGTCTTTGCACTCCCCGACGGAGAGCACGATGCGTTTTCGCTCTCTGACGCGATCTTCGAGGCGGGTTTTGAAGATGCGCTCGTGGGCACCGGTCACGCCGGTCTTCTGGGTGTAGAACTGGAACTTGAAGGGGATGAGGCCGAGAGCGCGATCCTTGAAGCGGCGCGGGCTCTGATCAAGGCGCTGCCGCAAGGCACAGTCCTGCGCGAGGTCCGTCCCGACCTGGTGTCTCTCGCGGATGTCGCCGAGAAGCTCGAGATAAAGCGACAGGCGCTCCAGCAGCGCAAGATGCCCCTCCCCGTTGCGGGTGGCCTCTACCGCATCGATGAAATGATCGAGGTTCTGATGGAGGCCGCAAACCCGGCAAAGGGGCAGCGTCGTCCGCGCTTTAACCTGGCTTCCGCCGCGAAGTGGTTTCGTGCGGGCCCCGCGGCCCGCAGGGTGAACGCCCAGTTGACGATGCGTGAGATCGACCCTGCGACGATTGAGCGAGCCCCTCGACCAGAGCGCGACGACCCTGGCTTTCTTCACCCGTGACAATGGTCGGCTCAAGGCCGTGGCCACAAGACACCATCGCGACATTCTTTCGTGTCGCCCGCATGGCGGCTCAGCCAAGCCCGAATTTCTCGCCCGTCTCGCTGACGTTTGCTTCCGAACCGGACATCTCCGCCTCCAACCGCTCGAGATCACTCACGGCGTCCTGAACTCGGGCGACGTCGTTTTCGGACGCAGCCTCCACCTCCAGATCTGCCTGCCGCCCGAACTCCATCTCCATCTGCCGCTGATCATCCGCAAGAACAGCGGCGCGGCCGCGCCGAGGCGCTTGAGCCGGACCGGACTCAAGGGGTGCAATCCCTCCGCCTTCTGTTAGCCCCATCCTGGCCTCGAAATCACGTTCCGTGAGACCTGACCCCCGCGGCGCCGTGGGCATCGCCCTGACGCTCAGGGGCAATTCCCCCATCGGAGGGACCGGCCCCGTCGGGAAGGGTAGCTCCCCCTCCTGGGCGGCATGGATGCCCTTGAAGAATGGGTCCTCGAAATACACCACGCGCTTGGCCCGGACCGGCATCTGGGCGTCCACGACGACGACGATCTCGTCGAGCGGCAGGCGCCGCGCCTCATCCTCGGGCAGGAGCGACACCTCCTCCGTCCGCTCCGATTGGCTGCGGCCCTCGAACGGGTTCTTCCCGACCGCGCGGGACCGCGTGACGACGGTTTTCGTGGTCTTGCCGACCGCCTTGCTCAGCTCCTCGACGGTCTTCTCGTCGGAGGGCGTCAGGTAGAGCTTGATCCCGGCGTTGCCCTGCAAGGCGCGCCGCGTGTTCTCGCCGTAGATCTCGTCGATGGCCGGGATGGTCTGGGTCACCACCGCGAGATGCCCGCGATAGGCGCGCAGCACCTCGATGCTCTCGGCCACGATCGGCATCTTTCCGAGCCGGTTGAACTCGTCGAGCATGATCATAACCGGCCAGGGCTCGTCCGGACCCGGTTCCTTGTCCTGAAGCGCCGACAGCAGGTCCGAGAAGAAGAGCCGGATCAGAGGTGCGAGGGGTTTCACCATGAGGGGCTGGACGACGAGGTAGACGCTGAAGGGTTTCTTGCGGATCGTCCGGAAGTCGAAGTCCGAGGTCGCCGTCGCATCGTCGATCGCCGGGTTCTGCCATTGATCGAGGCCCGAGGTCATCAGGAGCGAGACATAGGATGTCAGCGTATCGTTGTTGGTGGACGCCAGCCGTGTGAAGATCAGCCGCGCCGCGGCGTTTTGGACCTCATGGGCGCGCGCGAGATATTCCTTCTGCTTCTGCCCGCCCGAGGCGGCGATGCGGTATATCTCGCCGAGCGTCGGCCTGCGGCGTTGGAACGCGAGTAGCCCGGCCGCGACGAAGAGATCGATCCCCCCTTTGAGAAGCCCCTGAACACGGTCGTTGTCGTTCTGCAGGAAGAGTGTGGCCAGGAGCTGCAACTCCATCTGCTGGCGGGCCGGGTCTTTGAGCTCATAGATGCGCAGAAGTGGGTTGTAGCGATGCGTCCGCCTGTCCTCCCAATCCGTGGGCGCGAAGCGGAACACTTCGTCACCCTGCGCCGCCCGGTGGCGGGCCGAGGCCTCGAAGCATTCTCCCTTTACGTCGAGCACCACCGCTGAGCCCTGCCAGGTCAGGAGGTTCGGAATGACGAAGCCGGTGGTCTTGCCGCGCCCGGTCGGCGCTACGATCAACGCATGGGGAAAGGTCTTGGAACACAGGAACGGCGCACGCGAGCTTGGCTTTCCAAGCTTGCCGATCACAAAGCCCGTGCCCGGCGCGCCGAAGAAGCCGTTCCGCTTCATCTCGCGGCGGGTCTGCCAATGGGTATAGCCGAACCGGGTGAGCGCCGAGCCCGACATCGCAAGGCTCATCATGAGGCCCGCCACCCCGGCCCCGCCCATGATCAGGTTGATCAGGCGGAAGTCGTCGGGACGGGCGGCCCCGATGGCGCGGTAGTTCTGCACGATATAGAAGAAGTCGATCTCGGCCCGGAAACCCAGGTCCCGGAAACTGATCACGGCCGAGGCGATGACATAGCCGATCGCGATAGCGACCAGTGTGACCAGCGCGACGCCGAGGGCGAGGCGGCCCTTCCCTACCCCTCCCATCAGTGCGTCTCCCCGCGCTCGGTCTCGCCATCGACAAGATCGGCGCGGTGGAGCTCGAACTCGCGGTCGGCGATCTCCTCGACCACGGCGCGGGTCGCCTCGCTGTTGGCGGTGGCCGCGTCCGACTGCAGGTAGGTCTTCGCGGCGTAGAGCCGATCGAGACGGTCTTCGATCTGGGTCTTCAGCACGTCGACATCCCCGTCCCGCAGCCGGTCGATCTGCGCCGCGTCGAGCTCGCGCTCGACGGCGTCGCGGTAGGTCAGTCGCTGACCGTCGTCCTGGAACGGCGACTGCAGATTGCCGGCCCGTTCATGGTCGACGACCCGCCGGATGTCCGGATCGGCGATCGGTGCCCCCTCGACAGCGTCCCCCTCGCGCGCGTCCGAAAGCCGCCCGTCGCGCAGGTCGAGCGCCACCTCCCGCAACTCGTTGTCGCGGCGGACCTGGTTGAGGGCCTCGGTGTCGCGCAGATCGGTGACGGAAGCATAGGTCGCGCCAAGCCCGCGGGCGAGATGCGACGGCATATCGGGATAGCGCGCGCGGAACTCGTCCGTGACGGCATCCGCAACGGGGGTCCGCGCGTCGCGACCTTCCATGATCCGGTCGACTTCGCGGGTGATCTCGCGGGCCCGGGCCTCGTCGGTGATGCGCTCCCGGTAGGGCTCGGACCGGTCGATCACGTCGCCCGGGCGCGCGAGCAGTTCGGGATGCGCATCGAGGTAGCTGCGTTGCTCTTCTTCGATACGCCGCTCCGCGCGGGAGACGATCTCCCACTCCCGCGCCTCGATCTGGTCTTCGGTCAGACCTTCCGAACGCATGTCCTGGCGGATGGCGCGCTCCATGTCCTCAGTGGCGTCCCGATGATAATGGACCCTCTCCGTCACGGTGCGATCTTCCACGACACCGTCCTCACGCAAGACCCCTGCCCGCTCCAGCGCGACGCCGAGCTGGACATGGGCCCGGTTGAGGGTCTCGCGCGCCGTCTCCAGATCCGCGCGGCGCTCGAGGTTGAGACCGTCCCTCTCGGCCACCCGCGCCAGATCGTCAGCGATCCATTGCCGCTCGAGCGCGGCGTTCTGCGCGCCGGTTTCCATCCGGGCGACCACCACGGACGAACTGATCCCGGTCCCGCGCAGCGCGGTGTCGACCTGCGCCCGCACCTCGGGGTCTCGCAACCGGTCGAGCCGGGCCGCATCGATATTGGTCTCGGAATAGACCCCGCCCTCCGAGGGCTTTTCGGTCAATGTCACGGATCTGAGCCCTAGCGGCTGCATATGCGCGAGCCGCGACTGGATCTCGTTGAGGCTGCGCTCGAGCCGCGGCCGTTCGGCCTCCGGCTTCGCATCGATCATGCCCTGGACGCGCGCGACCTGATCGGCATAACGGGTCCTCAGATCCTCGAACGATTGCTCCTCTGCCATGTAGACGCCTCCTTCCAAAGTCAGCTTGCCGCCCTTGGCCAGAAGCTCTCCCGAGCGGAACAGGGCATCGGCGATGTCCTCGCGGTTGTCCGCAGAGGCCTCAGCGGCAAGCGAGTGATAGATGATCCGGGTGTTTGCGATCTCTTCGAGGGCGCGATCAAGATCGGCCCCGACCCGTGGCCGTGGCTCCGCGGCCCGCCCCTCAACCTTGGCCGCATAGACCTCGCGGGTGCGCGGCGGGTAGTGCACGACACCCCGATCGAGCCGCCGCGTGGCCTCCAGACGCACGCCGAACCGCTCGGCCTCTTCCACCATGGCGAGGCGGAAATCGTCGTAGTTGAACCGGTGATCGCGACCCAGGAAGAAGAACTCACCCTCCTGCGACCGGCGATTCAAAACTATATGTGCGTGGGGGTGATCGCGATCCTCATGCACCGCGATGATGTAGTCGAAATGTCCCTCTTCGGACTGAAAGAACCGCTCGGCGACATTGGCGGTGATGTCGCGCACGTCCTCGCCCCGGGTGCCGATCGGATAGGACATCAGCATATGCGTCGTCTGTCCGAGCTTGGGCTTGAACCCCGCACTCCAGCGCTTGGCGAACCGCTCCGTCAGGTCCTTGATCTCCGATCCCTCAAGCCTCGTCTTCCCATCCAGGAAC